>Ga0065711_1047909_pt1 | contig 12082 bp, 15 predicted proteins | sample Hoacrofraction12_FD_59098 | JGI IMG/M metagenome (GOLD analysis project Ga0065711, IMG submission 59098) | Hoatzin crop microbial communities from Cojedes, Venezuela - Epithelial fraction 12 v2 (version 2) | ecosystem: Host-associated > Birds > Digestive system > Esophagus > Crop | place... | reverse complement strand
GGCTGGGAGCTCTGCGGGGCGCGGTCCGGGGGGGTGCTGGGAGGGGGGGTGCTGGGAGGGGGTCTCCGCCTGCCGCTGTCCCAGCTGCAGTGCAGCTGTGCGTTGAGTGGTGCTGACGGCTCCGCTGGGTCTCCGGTGGGAGCTGGGGACCTGTCCTGGCTGCCACCGATGGCCCTTCGGAGGAGATCCTCCTTCAGGATGGGGGAGACTGGCCCGGGGAGCCTCAGGCTGGGACTTCGGGAAGAAGATGGGTGCCGAGAGGTCTGGGTGAGGAGGAGCGGGTGGCCAACTGCTGCTCCTTGGTGGGTGATGGAGCATAGCCCCGTGGGTGCTGTGCCAGGTAGAGGAGAAGCTCTAGCAAAGCATGGGGACAGCCCCCTTTGGGGGGGTCCCAAGAAGCCTGCACGCTCTTCTGGGTGAGGAACTGTTCTCCAAGCGACAGCCAAGCCCTCCGATGGCTGCATGGTGGCTGTGTGAGGACGTGTTTTGCTGTCTTCCTTCCAGCCCGAGCCATTCTTTTGTAGCCAAATGGCAAAAGCATTAGCCAGGAGGCTTCTAGCACAGCAAGAGCTGCTCTCCTACCTCTGTCCCTGAGGACTGCGGTGCTCCCCGTGCCATCCTGTGCCAGTGGGCTGGTGCCCTGAGATCAGGCGTTGGGACAAAACCCCAATCCTGAAGGGCTGCAAGGTTCTGTAAATGGCCCCTTCGCATACAGCTGTATGAGGGTGTCCTTGAGCTCTGAGGGTGAACCCCATGGGTGCCAGAAGAGGAGATGCCCCAGGGGGAAGCAGAGGGTCAATAGGAAGGCCAGTTAAAACCACAGGCTCTCTTTTTGCCTGCCGATGGCCTCCTGCGGTGCAGGAGGGCTGTTTTGGGACTCCTCGTAAAGCAAACAGTCTTGGGAGCAGCACAGGCGCTGTGATGCTTTTCCGGCCTTGGTTAGAGAAATGGGGAAGACGCAGCTTCCTCGAGTGTTTAAAATCTGCAATCTCGGCGTCTCCAGGCGGTGTGTAAACACCCTTATCTGAGCTGTGTTAATAAATCGCCCAGTTGTTTGGAGGGCTGCGCAGAGCATGTGACTGTTGACGGTGGGTCACAGCTGAGGGTTCCTGCCAGCTGGAGAGAGAAAAATGCAGCTTTGCTGCTTGTGAGTGTGGAAAACAAGCACCTCTGGGACTGATGTTTTTCCTGATTAAGGTCCTGCGAAGCAGTGATCCTTCTTCCACCAGTTACTGAGTAGTCAGGCAAATTGGTTTGTGGCTTTTTTTTTTTTAAACCACAGTCAAACAGGCTGATGCTTAGATTCTTTAGGCCGCAGTGAGGTTTGAATGACTGATCCTCAAGGGCTGGCAAACCACCCTTCCTGAGGAGCTGGGGGAGCATACCAGTGAAATGGCAGGTGAATGTCCTGTAGGAAGACTTTCCCGAAGAGCCAGGAGCTGCAGGCAAGCCCAGCAAGGCAGCTGGGCTGGGCCACCTTGTCCTGTGTTCAGACCTGATCTGTTCCCCCCGCCCAGCTGACCTCCATCCCCTGGGGATGCCGTTGTCCACGGCAGCACTGGTGCCAAGAGCTGCCCGTGTCTGTAGAGCAGGGGTCTTCCTCTGCCAAATGGGGGTGGAAACAGGTTCTGAGCAAGGGCACAGATTTTGGCTGCAGTGCTGCTCTTGTCATCTGGAGCACTCCCTGAAGGAGGGTTTGGATGAATTGTCTGGGCCAAGGTACGACCCTCATGTGCAGTAGGAGCGTATGGGCACCCGCACGGACTGTAGCTGCATGTCCCCCTCTTGTGCTCCTCTGCTTCTGCTTTTCCTGGTAGTAACTTCCTTGTCTGGCTCTCGTTCACCTGAGCTGCCGTTGTCACCCGGCAGTGTGGGACTGCACCACGTGTCCTCCTCCTCGCAGGGTCCCTCCGGACCGACCCCAGCTGTGTCCCCTAGCTGTCCCGCTGCCTGCTGGCCAGAGCAGATGCTCAGGCTTTTAGGGGGCTTTTAGGGAAATAAGACCCCAGCTCAGGGCTTTGGGTCAGCGTGGGCAAGGCAGATGACTGCTGTTTGCATTTGGGCCTCGCACTGTGTGTTTTGAAGCTGGCAGCTCTTGCAGCAGCATTGCTGCTGGTCGGATGGGAGTGACTGCCTCCCAGGAACAGGCTCGGAGGAGCCTGGAGTTTTAAACCACTGAGAAGCTCTTCAAAGTACTGAGGTGTCTTTTTTCCTTCTTGTAGATTGTCACCAGTATACAAACAGGAGCTGTGAGGAGTGTCTGAAAAATGTCACTGTAAGTAGCATCAGTAAAACTCCCAGCCTCTTGCGATGCCTGAAAACGTAGCGTGGGCTTTGCAGGGCTGTTCTGGAGCAGTATCCCTCCTGGAAGGGGGGCTGTTCCCCTGCCCTTGTCCTGAGCAAGCTGCAAATGCCACCCACCCATGACGGTGAGAGGGCAAACACCCCTCGGGGCTCTGGGAAGAGGTTGCTAGAAACTGCTGGAGCTTTGTATGATTTTTCAAGTCAAGTAACAGAGTTGCGGAGCTCCTCCTCACAGATGGGAGACACTGTCAGGGGGCCATGTGTGGTGAAGGAGCCGAGTGGGCTGGACTGGGTGGTCAAGCTGCCCCTCCACTGGTCTGTGAGTGTGGTGGCACTGGGTGGATGCGTACTTGTGTCCCACCAACCCCCACTGCCTTATATCCCATATTGCCAAACTTGGAGTCAGATCTCACAGCTGACTTAGCCAGAACTGGTTTGACTAAACCCAACCAAATGCTGGTGTTGAGGGTTGGAGCCACCAGGAGAGGAGGGTGCAAAGCTGCTGCAGGTAGTCTGGCTGGGAAAGGCTAGTGAAGGCACACACAAACCTCTCCTGCTCATCAGCTCTGTGTTGAGTGGCTGTCTCAAAGGCTTTCTTTCTCTCCCCAAAATGCTGCATGGAATAAACACAATGGATTTGGTGATTACTACCATCACGCAAGCTAGGAGAAGGGTTCTAGGAATCTGCACTCTCCTCGCCTGCACCTCCTGGTGCTAACTGAACACAGCTTACTCCCGACCATCACGTTGCTGCTGGGTGGGAGCAGGCGGGACCCTGTTGCTGTGGCTGACAAAGCAGAGTGCGGCTAACTGGCAGCACTGCCATGCACCAGTAAGGCTGTGCTGCCTGGTTCCTGTGTCCTAGTGCCTGTGGTGTGCCAGCAGCGGGAGGTGCGTGGAGTACCCCGTCCGAAGAGTCCTCCCCCCGACCGACCTCTGTGAGCTCCGCTCTGCGCGCTGGGGAGTCTGCTGGGGTAAGTGGAAGGCACTCGAGTGGTGACTGCCTTTGGTGCTTGCTGCTGAACGGCGTTGAATGCCGCTCACACTAGTGGTAACGGGAGGTTTCCCTTGCCTCCCTTTCTCGCTGCTGGTGTAGCAATGACAGGCTGAAGTCAGTCAGGGTTCTTCAAGCTTCCTGAAGCGTGGATGAGAAAGCAGAGTGTGAGCAGATCTCTGCCTTCTGGCAAGAAGGACTTGTGGGGCGTTAGCTACTCTGGATACGTTTCTCATGCTTTGGTGTGATGGAGGCTTCCAAACGTGGCTAGCGCCCAGGAATAAGAGTGGAAGGCTCTCTGCGGGCAGCTGCCCACACAGCCCTTGTTGGCGCTCACAGTGTGCACACCAGGCTGACTCTTCAGCAGCTCTCTCCTCTGCACCCTGTGCATCGCTCCGTGCACTGCTCCTGGCTCTTTGCTTTTAGCTGCTGTCCCGGGCTCTTGGAACCAGAAGCGAGGTGACTCCTTAGGAGGCCTGTGTGGGCTCCTAGTGCTGAGCGTGCCGTGGTCCTGCTCAGCTCTTACCCACCTGAGAAAACACCCTCTTCCAAAACTAGCCCTGCATAACCTGTGCTGCAGCTGGCTGCCTGCAGCCAGGTCACCTCCGGGAGCTCTTTATGGCTGGCTGTTGGCTGCCTTTTCTCCTTGAGGCCTCTGCTTCCTGGTGGGTTTCTGAAGAAATGAGTGTCTTGTTTAGACCAAGCTTGGTGCATGCTCATGCTCAGACCCAGCTTTGGAGGGCTGGGGCAGCTAGGAAGCAAGCTGGAGCTTGATTTCTCTCATCTATCCCCTTGATGGGGAACTTGGAGTTGAATTGTGGTCGCCTGACATCTATTGAGCTTGAGGCTGGGCTCTTCTCTGCCCACAAGAGAGTTAAAACTGCTCCCATGCCTTGCAGAGGAAGAATCTCCTCTTTGTGAGCACAACAGTATGCTTTTCTGAAACTTGTGTAAGACCTTGAAATACTCGTTTGTGTGTGAGTAGCTTCACAGAAGGTTTCCGTATAGAGGAACACATTCCTTGGCTTGCAAAACTCTCTTTAGAGGAGATTAGTCCTGTGGGAGATTAGCTCTTAAATATTTGAGTCTGCATTTTTGGTGTGTGTGACTTAAGGCTTTATCAGGCAGAGGAGTGCCTGCTGCTCTGCCACGGACCTCACTCTGTGGGAAGGGGTGATCTGAACCCCAGGGTCAGGGGTTCAGCCAAGGTTTCAGAAGCACCAATACAGACCTGTGCTGGTGGAGAAACTCCCTTCTGAGCCAAGAGCCTGTATGGGTTTGTCTCACCTACACTGGGCTGACTTCTGGTCCTTGGCTTTGGGCTGTCCCCAATGTGACTCCGTGGGTCTGTTGCAGTGCAGCCAGCGAAAGCTTCACGTTGCTCTGAGGTAGGACAGTGCCATGGTCGGTCAGGTCTGCAGCACCATCTTTCTCAAAGCCTTAATGGCAACATGGATCTGCAGACCTCCGTGCTGCTGGGTGATAGCTGGAGAGGCTGCGCGAGCCCACCTGTGGGGACAAGTGCAAGTGTCTACAAGCTGGTGGCTTGCTGACTTCTGGTGACCTGCTGGGCCATGGCAGCTGTCTGCAGCTGGTATCTGGAACCACATTGCTTGCATTGTGCTTGCCATGGTCATCTGTGTAGGTATGCAGTGTGATTTGGGAGTCAGGTGGCACAGTTGTGGGCAGCGATGAAGCTGTCCACTGGGAACAGGCGCTGGAGGCTTAGAGGTGGAGTCAGCTCAGCCTGGAGCACCACAGTAAGCCTGCTACTGCCACGTCCCTGCAGCGAGGGGACAGGCAGGCATCTTGTGAAGGGCCCTGAAGTGCACCACATGCAGTGCTCAGGCTTTCTGCTGGGCTGGTGGTCTGAGCTGCATGCAGAAGAGGGGGTCAGAAGTGCTCTGAGCAGGCTCAGGTGCACTAGGATCTCTGTAGCTTGGCTGCTGTGCATGAAGAGGCTCCTGTACAAATGTTTCCACAAGCCCAAGTCTCTCCACTGTCTGAATTATACTCAGAAGAAGCCCCTCTCTGTTGCAAAGGATTTCAGGTGATGTCTAGATGTGTCTGGTTTGGCTGGTGTCTCTACTGCTGTTACTGCAGGAGCTGAGCAGGACACCTGCATCCCTGGGGCCAGGGCTCAAGGCTGCTGCTTTACCACCACGTCCCAGCGGGTTTTGCACTGTGCATGGGCGAGCAGGTCCCCTAAGCCCTTGGGAGACGTGATGGGGGCATGAAGCAGCCCTCCACCTTCAGCTGTTTCAGCAGCACTGCTGTCCCAAGCCAATAAATCCCAAAAGATCTCATCTCTTTCTCTTGCCCAAGGACTCCAGACACATAAGTGCCTCCAGTCCACTGTCGTCTCATCTTAGGTGACTTCTGAGACTGGCTCCTTTGGGCAGTAACTGCAGTGCCAGCTGTGGCCTCTCTGTCAGAAGTTGCTCCTCAGCATGGAAGCCTCCACTATTTTCCCTTGATGGGTTACTGTTCAGCTGGATTAGTGATTAAGACAGCTCTGCTCCTGTTTCTGCCAGAGGAGTTTGACCTGAGTGCGTTTGTTCTTGCCGTTCTTTGTAGTCCGTAACTGAGCACTGCAGTTAGCAGCTGCATGTACTCAGGTGGTGCGTACGTGCTGGTGCCAACACTTGGTACACCTATGGATAACGATGTCTGTCTTGCTTTCCCTGGCTGTTACACATGTCTCCAGCCCCGTGACTGGAGCTGCTGGTGACAGCAGCCGAATGCTTGTAAACACTGTAACTCCAGGCAGCCATGTATTTGTGTGCTAAATGTGTTTTGTCAAACCCTTTAGTGAACTTTGAAGCCCTGATCATTGCGATGTCTGTGGTGGGAGGAACGATCCTCATCATGTTGGGGGTCTGCTGCTGCTGCTGTTGTAAGAAAAAAAGCAAAAAGCAAGTATCGGAGGGGTTCCCTGTTTTCTCGGAGTGGCTCAGATGCAACCACGTGCTGTTGCAGAACTGAGTGCCACGCACCGCTAACGGGCTCTTCTGTCTGTCAGGCCAGACAAGGATGACGAGAGAGCGGCCAGGGAGCGGGAGAAGAGGCGAGTGCGGCAGGAGGAGAGGTGAGGTTGCCCTGCACCCTCCGCTCCCCTGTGAGCGAGCCACACTGCCTCAGGCTGCAGAACGATTTGGCTCCTGTCTCTGCCGTGGGACGCGATGCTAGGAGGCACGTGGGACTCCACGTGTGCAGTCAGTGGCTGCTTCAGCTCTAGCTCAAATGTAAACCTCACGAGGAATGTCTTTCTGGGGTGACCTGTGAATGCAGCATCGCAACCGTGTTGCATACCCGACTCCCTGAGGGCTGCTGATGTGTGTGGGCTCTGCTGGTCCCCAGTGCCCCAGGAGGTGGGCGGCGGGGGGGCTGAGCAAACCTGGCAGGCTGGAGCTCGCTAGGTTGGGAAGAAGCAAGGAGCTGTAGGTCCTCTTGCTTGGTTTTGTATCGCCAGTCACTGACTTGTGATCTTTCTGCTTGCTTCTTGCAGGAGAGCAGAGATGAAATCACGGCACGATGAAATCCGAAGAAAATATGGTACGGTGCTGATGTGAGCGATTTGAGCAGCCTCAGTAACTGTGTTCCATGCTATTACAGCTGCGGAGGAGACCTGGCCAGCAGGGAAAACAGTCTCTGCTTACCCCGTCTCAGTGAATTGCTCTCTTGCCCTCTGGGAGCAAGTGTAGAGATGCTCAGGTCGTGGTGTGTGACCCCACACGAGTGCTGCTCCTCTTTGGCAGGGGAAACGGGAGTGTTTAACACTCCCTGGGACCTGTGTCCTCTGGACTCTCCATGTGGGAGAAGCTGCTGGGGATTGACTGGAGGGGAGAAGCAGAAACTGGTGGACACAGCACCGGCTGTAATGCTGCTGTCCTTCAGGCAGCCCTGAGGTCAGTGAGGGGCTGGGCAGCAAGCAGCCTGGTGTGGGGGGCCAGGCAGGAGCCCACAGCTGCAGGAGCACAGAGCAGGCACCAGCCTGACTGCAGAGCTGGTCCTCTGTGCTGGCAGCGGTTCCTCAAGAGGTGGCTTAGTCCCCCAGTGCTGGGAGTGTAGAACCTCCCTTCTGGGGCTGGCTGGTCCTTCAGGTGAGTCCCACAGCCCTGGTGGGGACCTGCCTCTGAAGGGGACAGCAGCCTGGAAGGAAGTGGGGAGCAGCCAGTCGCTCTGAGCTGGTGGAGGGGTCTCTCCTGCCCTCCTGTTGGGGCTGCTGGGGGCTCTCCCAGGGTGGCTGTGGAGCTGGGAGCAGTTGGGCTCGTGCACGCTAGGCGTTGTGGTGTCTGGCTTTGTAGGGGGCTGTAGGGAAAGCTGGAGACCCTTTCTCCACAGGTCCAGGTTGGGCAGGAGATCCAGGGGCCCCTGGCTAGGCTGGCTCCTCTGGGGCAGGAAAAGCAGGCAAACCTGTGCCTGAAGGAGCTCTTGGTGGGGGAAGCACCTGCTCATGGGAGTGGAAGAGCTATGCTCCAGGACTGTCTTGCCATGCCAGGGCTCTCTTGCTGCAGCCTGACTGCAGAGTTTGCAATCTCGTCCCTTCTGGCTGTTGCCCCTTAAAAGTGTTGGGCTGGGGGTGGGAAAGCAGCCAACAGAGTAGCACAGGGGCTTGTCACTGGCCCAGAAGTCAGTCCCATACCCTGCCTTGCTGTCTCCCAGTCGATGTAGTAGCAGGGGAGCAAGTCTAAGAACAGATTTAGTTTAATTTGAATCTGAGCTCTCTGCTTCCAAGTCCGGTCCAACAGAAGGAGTGTGCAGACTGCTCTGGAAGATCAGTCGTGCTGCTTCAGGTGGACTTCATGTGGAGTGCCTGGGAGAGGAGTTTGCCATCAGGTTGGGCTTCTTAATGGATCTCTCCTCTTGTGCAGAGGAGGAGAGTGAACTAGCACAGACGGCACACATGGCTCGAGTAAGAGGACTGCAGGACAGGAGGCTGGATGAAGCACAAATGACGAAGAGTTGTTACCAAGAACTAGGATTCTTGCTGGCCGTGACTGGTGTGGCTGCTGCTGTCTGAATACATCTCTTCTCTTCTAGGCCTTTTCAAGGAAGAGAACCCTTATGCAAAATTTGATAATTAGCATCTCCAGACCTGCCCACCCTGGTGAACAGTGCCTTCCTGCAGAGCCGCAGGACTCCACACTTCCCCCACCACGAGGAGACCACGGTGGTGCCACTTCTTGCTTCAGCTGCCACAGAAGATGAGCAAAACGCTTGATGACACCATTGTCCTCACTCCAGATGCTCTGTTTGAGCATTTGTTTAAAGCTCAAGCTTTGCTCTTGCTCTGCTGGCACAGGAAAACATGGTGGCAATACCGGCGGCTGATGCGTTTTTTCTCACTCACCCCTGGGGTGGTAATGGAGTCCGAAGCAATGCAAGTAACAGTCCTTGTCCCTGGCCAAGGGCAAAAGCAACCTTATGCATCTTTCTTGCTCCCACTTCACCAAATACCCTTCACACACACAGAGCCAGACTCTCCTGTCCACCCACCCCCTTTCTTTTTTTCTCATTTCTTTTAGTATAGGCAAAAGCCAGCAAGACCTTCTTGACTTGTAGATCATCAGGAGGCCTTGGCTGTTACTCCAGATACCTGTACTTGTCCCAGCACATTAGCATTCCTTTCAAAAAGCACAAGTTTCTAGTTATCTTGGGCCCCCAGGAGGGAGGTCCCAACTCTCCTACCTCTCTGTGCCTTTCTAGGAAGGCGGTCTCCTGGGCTTGATGGCCATAGCTGATAGCAATCCGGTAGGATTCAGATGCCTTTACAATATGTTGACTGTATATTAAACTGATTTGATTACTGTCCTAGTCGGAAAGAGTTTAATTCTGCTTCCACACCAGGTATGGGTTGGCAGTGAAGGCTAATGGTTACGTGGCCCTGGCTCATCAGGCCCTGCTGGGGTAGCTGAGGGAGGCCAGAAGCAAGGCTGCCTTGAACTCTTGCTAGGCATGAAAGGAGGAGTCTGGTCATGGAGATGTTCAGTTGTTAGGTAGAGCTGGGTGTTGGGAGTAATGCTGCTATCCAAGAAAGGAGCTGGGTCCTTCTGCAAGAGCTTGCTGTGTCCCCTAGCATCCCTGAGAGCCCTTGTCTAAGTGGGGCAGCCTGGAGGCTCCTGGCAGAGTTGGGCACAGACTAAACCCTGTGCTATGCTATCTGTGCAAGGGACCTGGGGGTGGGGAAAGGAGGATGGGAGCTGACTGCTCTGACATGGCCCTGTACTTGACCAAAATTGACTTTACAATGGGAAGGAGCCTTGCATGCAAGCAATACATCTAGCTGGATAGCTTTGTCTAAAAAAAGCTGACTATGATCTGCTGCGAGGTGGGGCGACTCATTCTGGGTTGCAGTCAACAGCATTTCTGTGGGCTTGCATAAAATGCTCCATTTGTATTGCCAGGCTTCTAGCCCTTGGACACGAACTGCTTGAGCTGAACTTCTGAAGGTGACCCAGCTGTGAAACCTTGCTGCTGCTGCTGCCTGAGCTGTGTGCTGGCTGCCGGAATCTGGCTGGCTTTGCCAGGATGGCCAGAGATGTGAGACTTGCAGGTGACTTTTAATCTAGGCTGTCTTTGGCTGCTGCCAGAAGATACTTGGCTTCAGGTGGCAGGAACGAAGTGAATGACTTTGCCAATGCTGCACAAGCACCTGGACTCCTGTTAGTGCGAACTGGGCTGCAGCGCTGGAGGGAGGGCAAGGAGTGGGGTCGGGTTGCCAAGCTCTCATGGGTGCTCCCCCATCTTCTGTCCCAGTCCGCTGCACTGGCTGGGCAGGGGCTGCATCCTGGTGCTGCCAGTTAGGAGCTGTGGGAGCTGGTGACAGCATCTCCTCTGGCTGCGTGTGGCTGGGAGGTGATGCTTTAAAGGAATTCCCAGTGCCCTGTGGTTGGGAGCAGCTTGTGCAAACTGCCCTGTGCGTGTGGAAATTAAAAGTGTGGAGCCCTGTAAGGAACAGTGAAAATGTTAATAAAGATCCTGCCCTTTACTGGGTATGCTGGGCTGGAGGGCCGTGGTCCCCCTGCCAACCAAAGATAGGGGGGACCCTCTGGGAGCTTTGTTTAAGAACAAGCAATGTGTGGGGGCAGCTGGTATTGAACAGCAAAGCTGTCGGAGCTGCCTCTACCCCTCCTGGGCTGCGATGGGTTCTGGGTCCCATCCTGTCCTGGAGACTGGGACCAGTATGATCCCTTTGGGCTACCTGAGTGCTTCCACTGGCCCTGCTCCCAGCGCTAAGGGCTGGTGCCTCCAAGACCGTCAAGGACCCCACTCCAAAATCTTGCAGGAACCCCACATGTTAAAGACTGTGTCTTTCTGCTGAACCAGGGCAGGTTCTCCCCTCCCCCACCAGGAGGAACTGGGTTCCTGCCTGGATGGAGCCTAACCATGCCCTGTGGACGAGCAGAGGCCGTGACACGCTGCCAGGGCAGCACCAGTTATCGCTGGGCAGAAGTGCTGGGTCCTCTGCTCACGTCCTGGGCTCCAGCATCCCTGGCCCAGGGACTGACTTCCGTAGCCTGTGATGGAGCTTCTGCTAATTTTTCTAATTACTCCTGTGAAGGCTGCTGTGTGCACGTATCGTGCGGCTGATGCTCTGCAAGGCTGGTGATCCCTTTGGCTTGCCTGGCCTGCAGCAGGGAGGTGAAGCTGGGTCCTTGGGTGGCTGAGATGTCTGCCTGGGTCCGGGAGGAAACATGTCTGCACTCTAACCAAGAGCTGAGCCTGGCCTCTCAAAAATTAATCTGAGGGTGAATTAGTCCTTTGCGAGTCTGCCACGCTGGCCTGCTTGGGGAGGAGGGAGGGGATGGGGCAGCCGAGGGGTGGGACAGCACTGAGGGTGCACGAAGAAGCTTGGAAGGAAGCAGGGCGGCCGAAGCCAGCGCCGGGCTGATTCCTAGGGCAGGGCACGGCCGCTCCGCCGGGAAACGGGAAATGCGGGACCAACAGCCAGCGCCCTGCGGGAGATGAAACCCTTGGGTAAAACCTCAGCTGGGAGCACTGAAGGAAGGGGTTAAAAGGAATGTTGGTGGACAGTTGAGCGCTGTCAGCTGAGCTCTTTGGCATGCACAGCGTGGAGCTGGGCTGGTGGTGCCTCATGTTTTGCTAACTGTTGTGTGGTCTGAGGGGGGCTGGAAGGGCCTTAAAGAACCGGTTAAGACCGACCCCACAGTTTGGATGGAAGCCAGGAAACAACTGAGCCTGTGCAAGAACAAAAGGTTACCTAGAGGTGAGGAAGCGGAGGCACCTATCTTCATCCCCACCACCACACAAGCGCAGTTGGGAGGAGTCTCTGGAAATGACCCCTTGGAACTAATTTTAATACGAAGCGGGGACAGGTTATGCAGATGTATAGGTGTAGTAGGAAATCTAATGCATATGTAATACTTGATTGTGTAAGTTGAAGAGACGAGTTGCTGCTTGGCGTGCACGACTTTGGTGGGGCTACCGCCGTGCCGAATGAACACCCCAACTGCACAGCCTGAAGGGTTGGGGGGTCTGCCTTTTGCACGGCCAGGACGTGGAAGATGACCATGCTCGGGTGGCCCGCCGTCACCACGGCCGCTTCCGTCGCTGCACGTGGCCGTGTCTGTGGTGGCAGGAGCAGCAGCGGGGCTCCAGATGTCCCCGACGCCGGAGATTCATCTCTGAGCCTGGGGAGCGCAGACCCCCCATGCCCCGCCAGCGTGGCCAGAGCCTGTCCGGGCAGTGGGACAACGACGAGCACAGACGGCTCTACATCCTGATGGCGATCCGCCAAGACCCGTCATGGCTGCGGAGGCT
>Ga0065711_1047908_pt1 | contig 12082 bp, 20 predicted proteins | sample Hoacrofraction12_FD_59098 | JGI IMG/M metagenome (GOLD analysis project Ga0065711, IMG submission 59098) | Hoatzin crop microbial communities from Cojedes, Venezuela - Epithelial fraction 12 v2 (version 2) | ecosystem: Host-associated > Birds > Digestive system > Esophagus > Crop | place... | reverse complement strand
AGTGTAGAGGGGAAGGAGAACCTCCCTCCTCCTGCTGGCCACACTCTTCTTGATGCACCCCAGGATCCCATTGGCTTTCTTGGCAGCCAGGGCACACTGCTGGCTCATGGCACCTTCACCCCCAGCTCGTGCCTTCGTGGGTGATTGCAGAGCATCGATCCCCAAATCCTCTCCAAAGCTTTTAGGCTCCCTGGGCTCTACTATGCTCAAAGGCAGCTGCATGGAAGAATATTTTCCCTTTGTAAACAGATGCAGCGACCTGCTTAGCATTGATTCTGTGAGGCTGGGCTTCAAATTCAATTTGTTTCTATCATACCTGTAAAGAGTTTGGTAAATTGATTTTTAAGAAAGAAAATGTATTGAGAATGGTTACAGCTGATAAATACAATTTTAAATAATAAGATGAGGCTTATGATCACTGAATTGTTCACCTGAGGGGTGCAAAAATGTACAGTCAGTCAAGAAAACAGTATTTTTCTAAGACATCACTTAAAGTGCTGACCTTTATTTTTCATAAGATGACTCCAATTTCCATCTCTTTTTCAGGGGAGGAAGCCCTGGGAAAGTCATGGTGAGCAGCTGACGATCCCTAAACCTGCAATTTATGCAACTGCTGTAATCTCCGCACAACTGTAACTGATGAATATGCATCATATCATTTCTATGCATGGTGGAAAGTAACCTACTTCTGGCCCCCAGCATGCTGCGGTAGGTCTGGCTGCATCTTTCTGTGGCTCTGTGCTTGTGGTGGGGATGTGGGATTTCGGGCAAGGTGGGGACACCATATGAAATCCCTGAGTGCAAACCCAATCTGTGGTTTAAGACCAGTCCATCCACCCAGCCACCCACCCATCCATCCATCCATCCATCCATCCATCCATCCATCCATCCATCCATCCTCCCATCGCATGGGTGCTGGTCAAGCTGCTCTGTGCCTGCCTTCTCTTCAGACCCGTTTAACGTGGGGTTTGGGGGGCAGCAAGATGGCAGCCTGCTGCGGTGAGAGGGATGCCAGCCACCCCAGAGGCAGCCCTGAATTAATGTCTTGAAGCAGAAGTGGCAGAGATGTGACAGACACAGAAGAATGACCAAGTGACACTTTAATGAGTGTTAATGGGAGGCAGGAATTAAATCCTGCCAGCTCATTAGCATGGCAAGAGGTGCCATCTGCCACGGCTGGCAGGTTCCTTGCTGCTGTTTGGGAGGGGGGTGCTTCTGCAGGGAAAGGGGGAGATGAGACCAGTGCCTAGGAGGGTCCATGCTGATTTGCCTGTGACAGCTGGGAGCCAGTGCTGGGGAGCATCATGTGCGACAGCCTCCTTCGCCTGGATGGCAGGCTGCCTCGGAGGGAGGAGGAGTCCTGTGCACTCTCATTTTGTCCACAGACACCCAGCACTTTCCAGCCCAGCCAACAAGGCAGCAGGACTGGTAGAAGAACTGTCAGGAGAACAAGCTTTGATCCTTCCAAAGGAAAATGAGGTCCACTCTCTGAGTGACCACTACCTGGACTCTTCCCACCCAACCTGCTGACAGCTGCACAGGGACACCAGCTCGGGTCTGCAGGCACAGCCAGTGCCTGCAGGTCCTGGTTGCCACCAAGACCCCCAAGACTGAGAGATCTGGGGCTGCAAGATAGGTGGGTGACCTGAAAAGCTGCCGGCTGGGGTCTGCTCCTCCATCCAACCACCATCACTGAGGAACATCTTGCATGCGATAGATACTCCTGCTCCTGGAATGAAGAGGAGTTGCTGTGGTCTCCTGGTTTGTCCACAGTGCCCTCAGCCCTTTCCAATGCAGCCTGCAAGGCAGCAGGACCAGCTTTGATCCTGCCAAAGGAAGACGATGGCTACCAAACCGACTTTGCCATCCCATGCTCGTGCATGGCTGAGGATGGGAACCAGCCTGGTGCTGAAGTGCCTGTTGTTGTCTTAAATCTGGGATTCAGGGAGGAGGCATGCAACAAGATTTAGCTGCACATCGCAAGAAAACAGCTGGAGATAAAGCTGTGAAGCTTCCTGGGACAGTGCAGTTGTCCATGGCAAGGCTGCATCGGCCACTGCCCGAATTCCTGCAGGTGGTGGCTGGCACCTGTGTCCCCTTGCTGCAGCCAAAGTGCACTCCTCGTTAAGTTGGAGCAGGTCACACATCAGCAGCTTGGGACGTCCCTGTGGGGCCAGCGCATACCCTGCCCCACGCTGTGTCCCTGGCCCTGCCAGTGCCCATCGACTGTCATGGCAGTGGTTCCTCCAGCTGCAGTGGGGCCGCAGGGACCAGGGACCACTAACCCTTCTGCTCAACACCTTCTCCCTTCTTGCTCCCCCCAGCCTGGCCACTCCTGTGAGGCAGCGCTGAACCTCATTTCCCCTGAGAGCCGGAGCAACATGGACCTGAAACTGGAGAGAGGACCCTCCGTGAAGCTGGGGTCTGCCTACTCCCTTGGACCTCTTCATGGCTGTAAAGCCCCTTGAGCCATGAAGATGCATGTGGCACAGAGGGACAGGAACTGTGGCTGGGGGCCATGCCTGTGCTGGTGCAGGGTCCCGGCAGTGAGCGGTGCTCTGTCAAGGCTGTCCCATGCTGCCAAATCTCATTCGGCCAGGGAAGACCAAGCGCTCGGCACTGCACAGGATATGCCTGTCGTTGCGTCCACCACGGTCTCCCTGGCCTTTATCCATGGGATCCCTGCTATGAACCTGAGGCTGGAGCCGTGACAAGAAGCACAGGTGATGGGTGTGCCATGGATGCTTTGGAGGACCAATCCCAGGAGCACCCCCAGGAACAGAGACTTGCAAGGGAAATAGGCACTTGGTGGCCTCCCCCCGAGAATACCACACCAGGTGGCTGTGCGACCTCTCAGGTTAATATGCTCCAGCTCAGAAGAGACCCCTGTCCAGAACAGCTCACCCTTGCAGGAGCAATGCAAGCAAACCGTAGAACCAAACCGCAGTGCCCCTGCCACCAGACACATGTGCTCGTGCTGCCCGTGCCAGGCTAATGGTGCTCAGGTACTGTGGTGATGCTGACCAGCCATAATCTCTGCTTGGTCTGGGAAATGCGAGAGATGAGGGAGTGGCTGGATGGCTGCATGTAAAGAGTTACAGTCAGCAGCTCAACGCCCAAGTGGAAACCAGTAATGAGTGGTGTCCCCCAAGGGTCTATGCAGGGACAGGTACTATTTAACATCTTCATCAATGACACAGACAGTGGGATTGAGTGTACCCTGAGCAAGTTTTGCAGCAAGCAGAGCAGTGGGGGCTGGAAAAAAAACAAGTGAAAAGGCATGTGCTTTACAAACGCATTATCAGAGGCTGAAGCCTGAAGTGTGCAGAGAGGAAGGGGATTTCACTGGTGGGCTCAGCAGAGAAGGGGGACCAGCTGTCTGAAATCAGATGTGTTGGTGTGAGCAGACGCAAACGGGAAACTGGGAAGCGTATAAAACTGTGAATGCTCCTGGGAGGTATGCATGGCTGACCACAGCAATGAGGAGGAGGAAGACAGCTTTTACTACCAAAACATATCCTCAACTTTTAAATGTGTTTCCAAAAAGAATGAGCATGCTGTTACGCAAGATGCAGAAAGAGAGGCAATATCTGTATTCAATATTTGGGAAGAAGCGAGGACGGCTGTGAAATGTTTTCCAGTTACTGGGCACTAGAGGGGATGCTAGAAGACATACATTGAGGGCAATTGATATTTCAAAAGTAGCTGCCCAGATAAATTGCACCCAAGAGCCCTGAAAGAATGGGCTGAGGCATCTTAGCTGCAATAGCATTTATTGCTTACACAACTGGAATCTCCCTGGTGTTCCCAGGAGATGCTGGGACAGGCAGGAGTCTGCCGGCTATCTCCCTGCTCAGGCGTCCACGTTCCATGGAGCACAGAGCATCCTTCATGTGAGTCAGGCACACAGGGTCGTCACGGCTGTTACTACAAGCATCCTGAAAGGAGAATGACTGCTTGCTCTTTCTGGGAAAAACCGAAGCAGAGAAAAGCGAAACCAATGCAACTCCCACATGAGTTTTTAAAGGGGAATGGGAGCACACCCCGTGTGAAGGGGCCTCTTTTTCCCAGCTCTCCACCTCTGCTTCCACCAACCCCAGGATGGTGAATAAATCTGAGCAGCCTGTGGAGAGAGGTCACTGCTCCCCGGACAAGGGGGCACCCTGCGAGCTTGCTGCTGGAAGAGAACGTCTGCTTGTGGTGTGTGCATAGACTTGATGTTAACGGTTCTCCTCTTGTCTGCAGCCCTTCAGAAGTTTGATCACCAGTCTGCTGAATTGCCCCCCACGAAGAAATCATCCTGACATTGCTTAGTCACTGCTGCTTGCCAACCTATCTCACAAAGTCTCCAGAGTAGCTCCCTACTTACTTTGTCCATTCTGCAGCTTTCTGCAGACTCTTGCAGAAACGTCACTCTCTGTGACGTTTGCACAATGTAAACTCGGAGATGCAGTGGAACCTTGTTTGCAAGCTGTGCTGTCATTTCTTGTCCTTCCCTGTGCTATGAAGGACGTGATGGGTACCCTCGGAAGCGTAGTGGAGCGGGGGGTCCCCGTGACAGTTTGGAGACTCGAGGTTGCCCTGGGCTGAGTAGGGGCAGGAGGTGATTTGGGAGAGTGTGGTGACCCTGGGCACTGGTAGCCATCTTCGAGGAAGAGGTACCTGGCAGCCTGTTCCTCTGGGACCAGTTCTGGAGCTGATAACATTCATCAGGATGGGAAATTAAATGGTTGTAGATTAAATCTGCAGGCACAAGCAGACAAGCAAGGAGCTAAACCTTTGCAAGGACTGGGCAGCTATGCAGCCACCAGTGAGGCTCAGGGTGGTGAGAAGCTGATCTGCTGGCTCCCTCTGGCCGTAGGCATTCTCGGTCAGTGGAAAATGCATCCTGCAGCTGCTCCATTCCCATAGGCATCCAAAGAGCAGGGGAATCCATTTCTTTTCTAGATCTGTTGTCTCAAAAAGACCTCCTCCACCGCCTTGCCCTGTGAGGTTTTGGACAATGCAGAAACACGGGGCTGGTGCTGAGCTGGGCATCACCCATGGGTTCTTTGGGCACACAGGAGCTGACTCTCACTACAAGGCAGGTGGAGCAATAATTTCGGCAATGCTCTTGAGCTGCTACGAGGCAGAAGGGCTCAGCTTTTTCTTGCTGACCTTGGAAAGCAACTATCCTCTACTGAGTGCTCATTGCACCACGTCTGGGTACTGTGTCCAGGTTTTGGACCCCTCAATACAAGACAGACATTGATAAAGAGAAGCAAGTTCAGCAGGGCCCACTGAAATGGTGCTGACTGGAGCTCCTGCTCTGCAAGGAGAGGCTGGAGGAGCTGGGCTTGTCCAGCCTTGAGAAGGGATGGCTTTGGGGAGACTTAAGGCAGCCCCCCAACACTTGCAGGCACATTATTGAGAAGACACAGCTGGGCTTTTAGTGGAGGGGCATAATGGGAGGATGAGAGTGATCTAGCTTGTAGTGTGAGGAAGTTTTTCTCCACAGGGGCAGTCATGTGTTTGAAGAGGGGCCTGGAGAGGTGGTAGCATCTTCAGCCTTGGAGGTTTTCAAGATGCAGATGGGCAAAGTCCTGTGAAACCTGGTCTGATCCCACTGCTGCCCCTGCTTTAGGGGGCTGGACTTGAGACCTAGTTTGGTCTGCAAGTCCACAAGATGTGTTTGTTAGTCTGTGAAGGGAGCAGGAGGAGACTGGGGAGATCAGCAGCTGAAAATGGTCTTGGGCAGAGGGAGCCTGAAGAAGGGATGGGGGAAGGCTGGAGAAAATGACTGCCCGATGCTTTCCGGGAGGAAAGTCTGGTCCGAGCCTCAAGATGAGTGGATCTTGGCAAGGACCTGCTTGGAGCACAGGGATCTTGGAGCTGGTGGAGAAGAGTGGGACCAAATAGCTTGAGGAGATGGTCAAACTTGGACAAGAACCGAAGCAAATTTCTAGTATTTCCTTCTGAATTCAAACTCATCCCAATGTGCTCTTCTGCCAACTCCGGAGGAGATAGGAGAGGGGAAGTCAATGGAGCTGCCTGGAAAGCGTTTGCAAACCCTATCACCTCATGCAGAGGGCTGCGGTGCAAGCAGCCAAGAGTGGCGTGGGGCAGAGAGGTCCCACGCAGGGCATGCCCTGGGGCTGGGGGCCGAGCAGCTTGGGTGACGGGAGGCCAGAGCTGCCTTCAGAGACAAAAAGCAGTGGGATGCTGATATCCGCATCGGGAACGGAGCAGGGCACGAGGTTACGCCTATGATGCAGAAGTGGGAGGGTGTATATCGGGGAACGTGTCGGGTACACAGAGGAAGGAAGCTGGCCGGGCTGCCTTAGCCCCTGGTGGGACCCAAGTCTGTCGGTGATTAATGAGGCCACCACTGCGTCTGTACGAGCTGATTAAGCGTGCGCGGGAAGGCCACTGAGCACCTCGGCCAGCTGGCAGGGAGAAGCCTGGGGCCAAGCTTTCTCATCCCCAGACAGAGCGGCCGCATCCCCCGTCCCTGGGGGATGGTCCGTGACCCTGCTCACCCCCATACACTTAGCTTGGTGCTAGCTGGCCTGGCTTGAAAGCACGTGAGGGAGCGTGCGCACAATTTATCAGCACTCGCAGTGGTCTTCCAGTGGTGCAACAGCAGCCAGAACATTGCTTCAGGAAGACATCGTCGCTCCAGGGCCACGACGGCATTAAATCCAGAGGTGCCAATGCAGGAGTCTTTTCTGAAGCAACAGGTGATCCCTGGTTTCACGGTTGAGGTGCTGAGAGACCGGGGGCTGCAGCTATGGAGATATCAGCAGGGAAAGGGACAAACTGTGTGGCCACCACAGTGTCACTCTGCCCAACAGCCACTGCCACTGCCTCCAAAGTTGAGAAATCGGGTCTGTGTAGTTTCCTCTTGCTCTTTTTATCCTTCCTTGTCCCTCATCCATGGACATTTAGTCATTCAAAAGTCTTCTCTGTCTGGTTGTCTCCCTGTGATTTTCTGGGACACTTTTGTCCTCCTGGCTAATGAGAAACAGCTGCCTCTCACCACAGTTCACAGAGAGGACATTCATCAGTGCTGCAAATTCTGGTAACCCTGGTTAGCACGGGGTCCTCAGTGCTCCTCTGGCAGCTCCCCTGGCTTGGAAACCCATGCCTTTCATCCATGTCCCTTTCAGGAACACGCTTCTTTAAAAAAAAAAAAAACAACACAAAAACAAAGAGGAGAATTGAAAGTACTTTTCCTGTTACTTCCTCGGATTGTGCTCCTCAGTTAAATTAGTTACGCTGTTTGTCTCAAAATCTCCCCTCCGTAAATCTGAGCAATGCTTCTGGTTTAACTGAGCAGGTTTTGGGTCCAAGTTGTCCTGTTTGTATTATCAGCGAAAGCTTCAGGCTGTCATGCCTGGAAGACATCAGCCTGGGAACGACTGGCTGTGCCGACAAGGGGATGGGATCTTCTCCAGCCGAGATACCGCAGATGGGAGACCCGGCAGGCTCCCTGCACCTGGGTCACTTGGATCCCTGCTCCCAGGGCTATCGCAGGTCCTGCTCACCTTCTGCCCTGCCAGACTCCAGCTGTGCTTAGCCTGAGCGTTGTGCTTTGCTGCAGTGTGAGCAGTGACCGTTGCCTGCCTTCAGAACCACTCACTGGTAGGCAGAGGAGGTCCTGGCATGGCTGCAGGCGAGGCCAAACGTCTGCAGCCGTTTAAGCCTGCTGTAAATCCCCCCAGCCTTGTGTTGTGCTGGCCCTGGGGTGGATGAGGGGGTTGGTGGTAGGGAGTGGAAGCAGAGGGGGACAGACCTCCCCGTTCAACATGCCTGGAGCTGGACAGGCTTGCTTGGCTCCCTGCATCGCCAGGGAAATGGGCTGTGTGCTCTGCTCCTGGCCTGGTGTTAGCTCATCAACCACCCTGTGTCCCTAAAGCACATGGGCACCAGGGCAGTGCATTTTAGCCCACTGTCACGGTCTAGCAGGCAAACTGCCCAAGGAAATATCTTCCTCACCTCAAAAGTAACGATACTGGGGGACCTTCTCCACCACACTGGGGGAAAACAGTGCGTTTCAACCACAAAACCCTCTTATGGGAGCATCTGGCTTCTCCCTCCTCCCCAGCTCACCCTCACGTCTGTCCCTCGGGACTCCGTGCTGAATGGCTGGGAAGGGTCGTGTTTGTCAACTGTCCATCATACACTGCAGTCCATCAGGACCCCCAGATGGCTGCACCCCTTCTTTCCCTGTGCAGTCACAGCGAGGCCAGCTGCGAGCTGCTTGCTTCGTACAGCGGCAAACATGGGGCTACAGATGGGCTGGGGGTTCAAAGCAATCCCTCGAGCTTGTGAGTAGAGGGAGGACAACCTGTTTACTTTGACAGAGACAGCGGCTTGCTCGGTGGGTGGCTGCAGAAACCTCAGCACACAGCTGGACAGATGCAGGATCGCTTCTCTGTCATGTTGGCTTGGAGTCTCCTGACCATGAGAGTTCAAAGGCTGCAAAATCTGGAGTCTATCTAATGATGGACATCTCCAGCCAGCAGCTACTGCCTGCAGCCGTGGAGCAGCACGAGGATGGGGGACTCTGGCTGGGAGGACTGGGTTGGAGGCTGGCTGCTCAGCTCCACTATGCCCTGCTGGGACCCTGGCAGGGGGGGAGTGGGTCTGTGTGCTCAGAATGACGGAGTTGACAGCTGGGCAGACTTCTTGGGGGGAAGTGGGACACCAGAACTCAGGGTCCGGGGTGAGATGCGTTGTGGACACGACTCCTTTCTGACAGCGCTGGGCACCTTATCTCCAGTTTTGCTCTCTCGCTTAGCTTCTCCTTTGAAGGACCGTTACCTGGTAGCCCTGCGGTTTGCAATGTCCCTAAGCTGGTGGCTGGCTCCTGTCTGGGCTGGGTTAGCACCGAGCCCTTCTTGGGAATCCCCTGCACTTATGCCACAGGATTTATTAGCCCGTGTGCTTTTGTGCAGGAGTAGGACTGCAAAAGCTGTTTGCAGAAACAGGCTGGAGCTGTTTGCAAACCTTCCAGGCTGGGTCTTTGCCTTAATCTCTGTGATTAGCTCAAATGGAAAGGAACAGCTGGGCAGCTGGGGAGCCTGGGAAGTGCGACAAACACATGTGAGATCCAAAGCTTCCCAGAAATTGCTCTGCATTGAGTTTAGTGCTGAGGGACTGGAAGGACAGCTTTTTATGGGGGCATCCTTGGGGTGGGAGAAGGGAGTGGGCAGTGTGTGGTGTGCTGGCGGATTTGGCCAGCAGATGATCTGGCAGCCAGTGATGGTCCAGAGAGCCCTGGCCATGCCATGAGGACAGAGGAATCTGTGGGTGCCACATGACCCCTTGTTTCATGTTGCTCCAGGCCTCTGCTTACATGGTTAGGTGTCTAAGGCTGGAGGAGACCACTGGGTTTCCCAGTCTTAGCACTGTGCAGCGCAGACAGGTGACTTGAGAGTGCTCTGGGGCAGGGAGGCATTGCTGCTGTCATGGAGACCCACAGGGGATGCTGCCGATGGCCCGGAGGGTTTGGCGGAGGTCCCCCAGCCGTAGCTTTCTGCAGCCAGCTCTCCTCGGTCAGCTTGCGGCCAGCACGCCAGGGTCTCTTGCGCTCAAGGAACTGTGGCAGAAGTGGACAGACCAAGCACATTGTTTCAGGGAGGTCCTCGAAGGGAGATTTGGGAGTACAATCTTAGATGGGCTGCGCCCACCCCAGAAGAGCTCTTCTAACGTCCTGCGTCACTCGCGTTAGCATATATAAAATGACTATTCCAGCAAAGCGTGCTGAGCACAGGCAACGGCCAAGTCTCGGGACAGCGGGGATTTCCAGAAGATTTAGAAGAAAATGTTATGCCAATATTTGACAGGGGTACAGGGGTGACCAGAAAGATGGTGCACGTGTCTGGGGAGACACTTAGCCCCTAGCACATCCCCAAGCTAGAGGACATCTCTGGCAATTGAAAGTTTCTAAATAAGACGGGATTTTTTCCTGAAATCTGTGTGTGACCCAGGAGATCCCAAGGCAGATAACATCCAGTGGGAAGGGAGAGGGACTTGACCTCCAAGAGCTGCCTGAATGTTTGGAGAATTATCCTTATCTTTGCAGTGCTCTAGCCAAAGCGGCTGTGTGCGATCTCGCCTGGACGCTGAGCTCAGGCTCGCCAGCATGGAGACACTCTTAATCTTTTAATTCCCTACAATATATAAGTGATTGCAAATTTCAACAGGTTCCAGGAAGATCTATTGCCCCAGTCAAAGGGGCTAATGTCACGAGGATGGGAGATGAAAAGGCACTCAACGAGAGGCAGGGAGGAGATGGGGTTAGTGTGATGGGCCTGATGACAGGAGATGGGAGTCACCCAAGCTGAGGTTACTTGCAGGAGGAGCTGGAGTCATGCAGAGGTGCAACACTGGCCATCCACCCTGGCTGTTCCAGCCTCTCCTTTTGGAGAACAGAGTCTTTTGTGTGCTTTCGGTTGTAAACACGCTTCCCAGCCTGTGCGTTTATGCTCCAAACCCTCTCCCCAAACATGCTTAGACCAATCTTTGTGTGTGCTAGTGCTGCCCTGGCACAGGGCGAGTCAGTTGGATGGGGACACACAAACTCCCCGGGGCCATCGCAGACAAGAGGAGAGGAAGACGGGGATTCCTGCACCCCATGGGGTTTCAGGGCATCCTACCAGACTGTTGCAGGGCTGTGATGACGCTTGTGCACTCTTTCCCTGCCCCTGCATGCTGTCACCTCTCTGGCAAGGGGAGCTGAGGGGCTGGCGGGGTCTTACAGTTTGGAAGAGAAAATGCAGATAGTGCTTCAGAGGAAGTCTTGGTTTGAAGGCACATGGTGCCCCTTTCCATGATAACAGAGGCATCAGACAAATAGAGGGGTGTCTGTGTGGGGTCTGAAGCCCCTTTCCTGCAGCTCTGAACCCTGCAGCGCTGCCAGCATCACGGGTAACCATCCTCTCTGTCCATACCCATCTGGGAAACAGCAGGAGATGCTCTGAACTCTGCTCCCCACCTCTCCTGCTCTCAAATTTAGCTTCAGAATGGAGTTTTCCTCTCTGTCCACAAGGCTTTGGTTGCTGCATCATGCAGGGATGCTCCACTGTGCGGCGAGGAGGGGAAATGCTTTGGTCTTTGGTTTACTAGGCTTAGTGCAAAGGTCCTTCCACTGGGCAGCTGGCACGCAACTCACACGGGGAGGTGGGCTCTGGGCTCACAGACCCCCAGTGGTTCTGCTCCCAAGGTGAATACAGTGAGAGCAGGAGCATCCCCAGAGTTTTTGACACTGAAACGGCAGACAGTTCTCTGCTGCTGGTTTGTACATCTTCCCCCTCTCCCTCCAGTGAGGCTGTTGTTTTGCAATGCTGGCAACTCTCACAGAGACCTTCAGTACTGGAGCAGAGCCCTGTGCAGATGGGAATTAGAGCCATGGCCCTTGTGGTCTTCCTGGGGGTGCAAAATCCCCTTTCTGATTGCAACCACAGTCAATTACTGTTGGGATACATGGGGCATGATCTGGTCTGAATCTTGTCTTGGCAGCCTTGAGCTCCTCCAGACCTCTGCAGTACACAGGGTCTGCTCTGCTGCTAAGGAGTCAGGACAAGACCCATTGGGGGAGGCAGGGATGGGAACTCTGGTCCTAAGATGGGGAGCTGGACCTTCACAGTGCACAGAGTGTGAGGACCCATGGGTGTGTGCAAAGCCACCCAACAGCATGGCCACCAGAGGCAGGTCTGCTTTGAGTGCGCAAGGATGTCCCTCTATCCAGTGTCTACATACCTCAACAGCCCTGGCTGTCTCCAAGACCATCTTGCTGTCTCCATCACCCTGTACAAAGGGGGAAAGGGCCTCATATGTCACATTGAACTGGTCTCTAAGGGGAGGCAGAGGGGAAGAGGCACTGACCAGAGTACAGAGAAGACCGTGTTTAGAGCAGCGACTCTGCTTGAGATGTCGCAGCCGGCCAGCAAGCATCCGAGCTCTTTGGTTCAGCGGGTGGCTGCAGGCGGTGTGCGATGGGCTGGGAGCAGTGCGAGGGGCTGGAAATTCCCTTTGGGGCTGGGGATCAGGCAACACGTCTGTTTACAGCAAGGGAAGAGCTGCAGGGCCAGAAGCC
>Ga0065711_1012984_pt1 | contig 12082 bp, 7 predicted proteins | sample Hoacrofraction12_FD_59098 | JGI IMG/M metagenome (GOLD analysis project Ga0065711, IMG submission 59098) | Hoatzin crop microbial communities from Cojedes, Venezuela - Epithelial fraction 12 v2 (version 2) | ecosystem: Host-associated > Birds > Digestive system > Esophagus > Crop | place... | reverse complement strand
CCGGAGGAGGGGAGCGTTCCCTGGCAGTAGGCGAGGCGTTCGGGCGGCCTGCGGGCCCGCCGGGCCTCCGGGTGCGGGGCTCGTCCCGGCTGCGGGCCCCGCACGCCTGGGCCGCGCCTCGCAGCCCGCTGGGAGTGCCTGCATTTGAAGCAGCGGTGCAGAAACCCGAAAGCTTGGTACTCGAATCCTCTGTGGCTTGTTTGTTGTTCTGCATTGGTGTACAGCATGGTCGTACACGTTGCTCTGAGACCAGTGTAACGCACATAACTGGTTTAGCGTTTGCAATAGTCATCATTCCTCAAAGACTTAAAAGGAAGCAAAAAGCTTTGCGCCATGACAAGTGGACCTTGGAAGAACACTGAGCGTGTACGATGGTCTGGTTCTTTGTCCATACATGTGAATCAATATCTACCCCCTTCTGAATCGGCCATTGTGAAATCCCGTGAGACGGAGCACTGGAATTTAACCTCACCCACCCAGCATTTTCCCAGCTGATGTTAATTTAAGTGCAGTGCGACTAGAGCCAAAGTAACAGTCGCTTCAGATCAGTTTTCCGAGAAACGTTCGTTGCTTAGAAGTGCAAAGAAGTGTATTACGCTCAGCAGACCCTTGCTTCTGATGTGTATGTGGGTAATGAAACCAGGCACAGTGTTTCAGAGTTGCACCAGTGCTGTAGACGAGGATGATAAGACTTTGGGGAGTACAGCCCCTCACTCTGTAACTACCACATCATCTTTCTGAGGTGCATGGTCTTGCTTTTCAATTAAAATGTGTGTTGTGTGATTGTGCTTACATCATTTGGCTTTTTCTGGTCATTGCAGATGGCCCAGAAGTTGATGAAATAGTAAATAATGGCAAACTTTGTTAGTTACTCAGTTTGTTACGTTATTCGGTTAAGAGTATTTGTGAATCTTAGTGTTACTGAACTAGCTACAACTTTCTGCGGTGAGTCTACATATTAGCTATGTTTAGAGATCTTTAGTTTAGAGGTCTTTAATTTAGCCTATTTGTAGTAGATTTACAATGTCCAGTATTATTATTAAACAGTGCTGTTTTCCTCAGTGACAGATATCAAGTCACAAATCTCCAACTGTTACAGGTAGCAGTTACTTTCATCCACAATCTTGTAATCTTACAAAAAGATGTATTCCGTGAAATCATACTTCTTTTCATTACGTCTATACCTGTATTAAATTTATTGACTAAAACTGCCATTTCATTATTGTATTGATATTTACCCTTTTGAAATTTTGGAACAGCATGAGCATTGTCCTTGTCCTTAGTGTTTCCCAGTTTTCTAAAATCTATTTAAAAATAACAGTGGTTTGGAGAAATTTTTTTTAACTTTGTGAGTAGTTTGTTATTTGCTAATGGAAGAAAAAGTATTTTACTAAATTAACCTTAACATACTTCGTACTTCTGCACATATTTATCACATTTCTTTAGTGGAAACACATATAGTGGTGAAGTTGATGCTATGCTATCATCCTTTTTTTGTTTGTTTTTAGCAGATTCAGATGGTTTCAAAGCTGGTAAATCCTTACTGTGAAGCCTGTCCTCTTCATGCTTCCTAATCTTTCCTCCACTAGAAATAAATACGGATGTGCACACTATTAATGAGTCACTTTGTTTCTTGCAGGCTATGATATGCATGGATTCCATCTTAAGTTATGCTGCCACAGTTTGTAGGGCTCCGTGTGTATTTGAAGTCTAGCTAGGAACTTCATCTAGGAGATCAGATTGCTTGTTCATCTAGGCTCTGTTCTTTTTCCTTCTTTAGTCGACCTATCTAATGGCAGGTTTCCTATAGAGACAGGTCTCGTTCATAGGAGTGCACATGGTTACCCAAATGTTAACACAGAAAAATATTAGGAAATGCTCAAGTATAAGTTGTAGGCATTTGAAAAAAAAATGTTTTTTTCTGCTGGCCAAGTTTAGACGTTCAACTACAGTAAACTAGAATGAAGTAGTCTTGGATGGCACCTTTACTCTTTCTTAGTGTTTTTTGTAGAACATCAGGATCTATTCTGTATTCCTGTTTGTTAGTCTGATAGAGATTTCTACCCCGTTTTGTTGTGAATGTTGATCTCCAATCATGTAAGGTCTCTAATTAGTATGAACTATTAGTAACTAGAAATAATGCTGTGTTTTTTTCCTGTGTGGGGCATTCGTTTCCCATTTTACCTACTTTGTCTTGTGCTTTGTGATTTTAATATTCCAGTAGAGTAAATCTACGTTCTGGATTTCACCTGTCTCAGTATTTCTTCATGAGGCAACAATTCTGGCTATTCCGATTTATGGTTGTCTTTAATTTATGGATGGTAGAATAAGTATTCTTCTTTTAGATGAGTCTAGACTATGCAGAAGATGCCTCTGTCGTGCCAGTCTCCTGATCAGGTGGTTGTAGACCTGGCTGGAACTACTGTGGCTTTTTTTCCAACCTGTGCACTCTCAAGGTGTGCCAAGGGGCTGCTGCACACAGATCTCTGCTTTGTTCCTCTGCTTCATGCCCCTCTGTGTTAAGCCAGGCCATGCTCAGGGTGTGCACCTGGAATCATAAACTTGGTTGCATACCTGGGTCTTGCAGCTTAGCAATAGGTCAAGAAAGTCAGTGGGGCTTGGTGCGCTTATGATAAGGAGCAACTGAAAATTTCCCTGTCTTTCAGTTGGTATAAGTTCTGCTGTTACACAGAGGACAGAAACTTATGGATTTACTTCAGTATTTTATCACAAGAGCTAAGAATTAGTATTTTTAAATAATACAAAAATGTTTTATCTCTTGTAGGGAGTATGCTAATTACATTTTAGTACTGTCTGTGTTATATGTGTACTTAACTGTTGTAGATGGTGTATGATTATACGTATATGGTTTTTGTATTGATGCCATCAACAGGCATTTTGGTCATTGTCAAAATGATATTTTTATATATTGCAACAATAGAGTCAGTTCCAAAATGCTCCACCAAATGAAAATCCATTAGGATCTGAAGTGACATTATCGTGAAGAGTAATGCAGATTATTTATAAAGAGGGTAAAGTCTATGTAGCTTAGATGTAGCAAAAGTAGTTTATAGTAAAATATAAAATGTTCTATAATAACATTAATTTATATTTATATGTATAAAAATATATGCCAAGCCTTTCCTTATGAACTTGGAAATTCTTGGTGATGGTTAGTATTCTACTCAAGTTAGAGATGAGACTATCCTAGATAAGTGAAATTAATTCTCTGATATCACAGTACAAGTTGTTGGGCAAAACAGAGAGTAACCTGAGATGCTGTTACTTGAGATATCACACGTGATGTAAGCAGGGATTAGTCAGAGTTTAAGACATACATTAATCTGGAAAATACAATGTCATTAAATATTAGAGAATATTTCATAGTATCTGAAATTTGGAGCTCAAATTTGCTTATGTTATCATCTGCCACATAGGGTCTTATCCTAGTTTTTGTTTACTGTGTCTCATCACCATTGGTGTAATTCAAGGATGCGAACATTGTACTCTAGTCTTTTCTGTGAGAGCATGAGCAGCCGCATGTTGAAATAGTGTGTAAATTCTGTTAAAGTAACAAAAATCACACATGATTAAATACGCTTGGAATTAATTGTAGTTAGCTTTTTATCTAATGAGAAAATTGTGAGATAATACTAGAATATTTGATGACTTGTTTACAACTGAACTGTCATATGGAAAAAAATATTTGTAGTTTATAGTAAGATTGCATCCCTTTGATTCCTGAAAAGCATTCAGAGACTAAGCCCCCCCATATATGCTACTGGAGGTTTCCAGTCCTTATCTAGCGGGAGTTAAGATGCATGGTGGACCTCATTGCATTAGCAAAAAGCAACCACAAATTAAAATTTTTGTAATTTACTTATAGTAGTCTGCATTGTATACTCAACATATCTTTATACAAGTGCAAGGAGAGAACAGAATGACCTCTTTCTTTCAGATGTCGGGGTGTGTGTTGTGTTATCTTATGAGTTTTTCATGGTGGGTTCAGTGAGGTCATGTGTGATTGTCCTTCTTGAGTTTTTGTGGCCTGGCAATTACAGACACAGAAATTTCACTTCTCCTAATAGCTTACCTTAGTGGAGAATTTTAAGAATTGGCCCCTGACATGCTAATAAATCTGAGACACATTTGGGAGCAGAGAGCAGAGTTAAGAATTGCTTAAATTGTGTAGAAGCAGATGGGAAACAGACAGCTTGGACCCATGAATTTGGTAGAGAGCAATTACTGCTCATTGTGCGGGCTCAGTCGGTTTTCCAATAGATATGACATCAATTACAGTAATTTGACTGCTCTTCTGCCTAGTTTATTTGGTGTTGATGGGCAGGAGAAGGAATGAATTGTCTTCTAGCTTCCACTTATAATATTTCTTCTTCTTCTTTTGTGTGTCTTGTCTTGTTTTGATTTAATTTTGGTATGTGAGGTCACGGTAGGCCGTATTCTCCATATGCCTAAGGGAAGAGTATGTTAACAGCATAAAATATTGTAGATTCTGATATTTCTTGATAATAACCTTAAATTTCTTAAGATTTACTTGTTGCTATCATGTATTTCACAGAATAATATGAAATTGGAACAAATTAAAGATACAAGTTAAGAATAAGTGTAGGCTGATGAGAACTTTTCAGGTGGTTTAAGTAAAATTTTTGTCTTTCTGCAATCCGTCACTAAAATGCCTTGCTGTGTGACTCAGAGATGTCATGCCTTGGTCTGCCTATGGGCATTTTACTATGAAAGAAATACAAGAAGTGTTCTGCTGAATTTTAATTGATGTATATGAATTATTTCATTTGGACCTGCTTCTGCAACTTCTTTTTGGGTAGAGTAATGCACTAATGGTGCAAATGACTTTTTTTTAATATCAGTAGACTTTTGTTTTGCTTGTCTGTTTCTCGTGTGAGAGATTCTTGACTAGCTTGAATGCTTTGCAGGCTATTTCTTTTCTACTGCTCTCACCTGATGCGGTATTTAAAATGCAGACAAAGCTGAAAGAAGAAATTATATACGTCCTACCGTTGTGTTTGCTAATATGTAGTGCAAATGATGAAAATGGGCCGCTGAATGCTAATTTCATACTGGTGCTTTGAAGATGGCATACAGTGTTTTCTATGAAAAGGAAATGGCATGGGGAAGGCTTTGTCGTCACTCTTATATCAGTACTTTTGAATTTCTGTCTTTTACTGCAGCATATCAGTACATTGACCCTAGGCCTTCTTGTGCCATCAGAATAGCTGAACAGCTGGCTTTGATGTCTGACATAGTGCGCTTTACCTCTAACCTTAGTGCGTAGCAACTGAAATGTGCTTAGAAACTTTCCCCAACCTACTGCGTTACGTACTCCCATGTCCCTGGTGTAACACCACAGATGCATCGTAGACAGCTGCATAGCTGATGCTGGAGAAGACCTATGAGTACCACTGTTGAAATAATTATTGTATTGGAGCAAGTTCTGTTAGGTAGATAAAATACTTCTGTTAAGTGGAAGGAACGTGGAGAGCGAAAAGTAGAGGGAAGACTCACCTCCTCCATTTGTTGTCATTTCATTGCTGTGAGTGTTCTGAGCACATATACAGCGTATGAAAGGAAAACAAACTACTCAAGAGGAGAGCACTGGGCTTTTGTTTCCGTCCTTTGAATCCAAAGTGTCAGGGGATACGTAGGGAGACCTCTGTGCTCTGACCGTTGAAGGGATTGCTCGGTAGAAAGACAAATGCCTCTGAAACACTTCTGTCAGCGTAGACAGAACACCCAACTGTTGCTTGTGCTGTGATGGCAATAGCCCTCTCGGGCATATTTGTAAATAGCAGCTCCAGCATGCTTGAGGCTGTTTGTCATCTGTCAAGCTGTACTGCGTTGGGTTTGTGCGGGTGAAAGAGTATCTGCTGTAGCATTTGATAGCTTTTGGTCTGCCTCTCTCTTGCCTTCCTGCCTCTGCCTCCTCTTTCCACAAGTGCTGCGCTCTGCAATAAAGAGAAACTAATCAGCACTGTTAGCTATTATCTGTAAAACAGTAATAGCTGCTCAACAGTGTCTGTATGTGACTGAATCAAGGGTCAGGTCCTCTTATATTAGGCACTGTACTTTCACAAACAGTGCAAAGAACCCCTGCATGCAGTAGTTTGCAACCTAGAGCTCTTTATCTGTATATCCTGCATATTTTTCTGTCTTTTTTTTTCCTCCTGTAATCTGCATTTTAACNTTATTTCTGGCATTTATTTTTTTTTTCTAGAAGTCGTGATCTCTTTGGNATTTTTATCTAATGCATTTTCTCTTTGGTTTTGGCTTCAGGAGACCTTTTTTTTTTTTTTCTTTAATAAACTTTGGCTCTGGTTGGTTCAGAGAAAGATATGAAAATACTGCCTGTGAATGCATTTCCGAATCTCAGAAGTCACGGGTAATCCCAAATTTTTTTAGAATAAGTCCTTGTTTTAACCAAATATTCTTGTAGAGCCCAGTCCAATTATGCTTGGTCCGTGTGTTTTCATCTACAGCAATCAAATGTGTAGGAACGCAGGAGTCCCAGTTGCCTGCAGACAGGTTGTTGAGTCTGTTTCCAGAGGTATCACAGTAGAGCTGAGTGTATCAGTGCCTGCCTTGTGGGATGTCTCCTAGCATGCGTAAGCGTATGTGAAGGGGTTAGGTCATACAGGACTGTAAAACATAGAAGTCATAAAATGTGCGGACGGGGTTGAGATCAGCACAAAATGCAGCACTGCCAGTCTCTGCTCTGGCAGCGAGGAGGCAGAGGAGCCCGCGGTGGTGGGAGGACCCACACGTGCAGCAAGGGGTGTGCATGAAGAGGGTGCAGAGCCATGCTCTCCTGCTTGTTCCAAGAGGAGCACCCCCAGCCATTAAGTCCATCCATCTGCTTTTGAATTAACTAGACACAGAACTTTTTTTTTTTCTTCATTATTTTTAACTCTGCACATGATTACATTCTGAAACTTACTGCTATAGGATGTTTTGGATGCCAGAAATATTTTTTAAAAAGGATGGGAGGCTGAAAATGGATCTGGGTGGATTCTAGATGAAAAGAAAAAAGTCTGCAGTGACCCACATGCAAATCATGTAGTCTATGATAGGCATTTTAGGTTCAGAAACCATTAAATACCTATCATGAAATCCACAGCTATTAGGAAGCTTATATCAAGAGAAAAAAATCTGTTGGTTTGCTTTTCCCTGTTTGTGTTGTTAAGAATGCATTTCTGCCAGGGGCCAGGACACTGGACTTTGATCTGCTGTTCTGACCCAGTATGGCCATTAATGCTGTTGTTCTCTGCCTACCTGTTTGTGGGCACAGAGCCACTGAACTCTGCCTTTGCATTTGACTTCCAAAAGCAGGCTTAGATAATGTGGGCAAGCTAGCTGTTACAGAAGTATGGCTTTTATTTCCTGTGTTATTCCCATTTGAGCCGTTTCTTCATCGCCTGAGCCCATAGGTTTCATACAGGATAAAGCTGAAGATGCATGGAACGGGTTAAAGGAAGGGGGCGGTGAAGAGGAGCAGAGGAAGGGGTCTGGCTGCAGCAAGCAAGTGCTGCCGGGCTGGGAGGAGGGACAGGGCTGGAGGGCAGGGGAGGGAGGATGTCTTCCCTAAGGCTGTATCCATTCATCCCTTCCTCTCCCCTCCTGTCTTCAGCAGCAGCTGCTCCCCTCCTCTCCTTGTGCTGCCTTGGTCGCAGTGGTTGCTGCTGAGCTCTTGAGAGTGCTGTGAGCAGACATAGATGAGGGTGCTTGGTGGTTTGGCAGTGCTTGTTGCTACAGCAGCTGTTCCCCATCTGTGGGGAAGGGGTGGTGGCCACAAGCTGCCAGCTGGACTGTGCTGTCGTAGAGACTGACAAGCTTGGGCTGCAGAATTACTGAATAGTTAGGACTGGAAGAGACCTCTGGAAATCATCCAAAGATTCAAGTATCTGATAGTTCAGGGTCTCAACTGAGGGAAGGTGGACTGCCCTGGTCCACCAAGCTGATGCCTCTGACTGGGCCAGGTGTGATGAAGGCATGGTGACAGCATATTCTCAGTTCTTTTCAGTATCTGCTGTAATTGGCTAGATGCATAGCAATTATCTAGATGAAAGGTAAAAAAGATTAAAGTGGTGAAGTAAAATCAGCATTAAACAAGTGGTTGAAGAGCCTCCAGTGCTTCCAAATTACAGGACAGAGCCATGGAAAGAAGAAAAAGTCAGCTAGAGGCCAGCTCAGACTGATGTAACTCTATTTCAGTATTAATTTTTTTCTTTACATCTCCAGATTTAAAATATTCTATCCCTGATATCACACTCATAAAAACATGCATCCAGTCTTCAGTGTGAAGGTGGATACAACCAAGTGAAGCTGTAGAAAAGACTAAATATAAAGTGCTCATTTTCATTCTCAGGAAAGTGAATGTGCTGTCAAGAGAATCTGTAATTTTAGAACTCCAGTGTTTCCCTTACCATTTACGGAATCTGGCCTGGAGGTTAAGAGAAGACTCAGAGACCGAGACTGACAAACAGAAAAGTTCTCGCTGGGTTTGGTTACTGCTTGTGAGGTTCTACATCTTCTGAAACCCCTCAGGAGCTTCCTGTGAGTGCAGGTCTGTGCTTCTGTGAATCTCCTTTGGACAGAATCTCTGGGGTATATCCTGCTTTCTCTTTTCTCTTTTTAATGCCTTCTGCAACCAGTAAACAATGCCCTCCCTGCAGACTGAATAGTTCAATACTGGGCTGTCTGCCTTTCTCACTGAGATGAAGACAAGGACAGTGCCATTCTTTTGTTACTTCACTGTCTCCGAGATGAGTGCTTTCTATTAACTTAATCCACAGAGCTCTGCAATCTTTTTCAGCGAAATGCTGATGTTGCTGAAGGTGAAAGCAGCAGTTGTAGGGGCATAGTTCTTTGCAAAGTGAAGCTTTAGAAAAGCAGTGGTTGAGATATACCTAAAATATTGTTGCTTTCCCATCTGCTGCTTCTGTCCTCTTCCTCCCCACACCAGTTCCTATAAAATATATGGTGCTGTTGACTTGTGTCCCTAATGACAGACTATTTTCTGTGCTAAACTGTAGCCAAAACCAAAAAGAGATGACCCGTGAAAGGGCAATTAACACTGCACTAGGTGCTGTCAGTGCTGTGCTGGGAGTAGTGTGATGCCATTTTGCATGAGAGAGGATGAGCTGGAAGGCAGGATATTTTGCAGTGCTTCACATTTTCTCTTGCAGGTCTTCCAAATGCAAGGGTGCGGTGGGGCTGAAGGCTTACCCTGATCTCTCTGTATTCCTTGTGCCTTCTCCAGCTCAGAGTGGTTCCTGTGCTTTGAGTGTGTAGCTGTACTCAGAGCACTGAGTAGCAAGGCACTCAGAGACTTGCTCTTTATATGTATCGTCACGTATTTTCTGTTTGGTGTGCTAATACTTATTAATAGATAGCATTCCTTGATTTTAATACCCTTGTCCTTCTTGGGATTGGGTGTGTATGTGTGTGTTGAGTGTGCCAGTGAGTTAATTCACTTTGGTAACCAGACTGAAACACAAACAAAAGAAGTCTTGGACCAAGAGCAAAATCACATCAGCAGTCTTGTGTGAATCCTTAGCCTACCGTGCAACTACCGCTTGACAACCTGTGCACAGGCCAGAGAAAACCAAGAGCCAGAAAAAAAAGAAAAACAGGGATGTGACTGGTCAAGAGTGAGTTGTATTGGCAGAGCTGTATTAGGAAGATTAGCCACCATCTGTTCACCCTAATCCTGCACCTGGCTCTAGACTGTGCCACTGTTCAACCAAGTGATGATCTTACTCAAAATATTAAAGAATTATGGGGTGAAGTAACAAGGCTCTACAGTCTCTCAAAAGTTCTGCTTTTCTTTTAGTTTTGTTGTAGTCTCTGTGAATAATTGCATGTGGTGGTATAAAATGTTCTTATCATATATGTGGATTTAATGCAGAATTGAAGAGAGCACATTGGTCGTGAGTTAGCGATACTGCTTTTCTTTTAGTCTCTTCATTGCTCTTCGTGTCGTCTTATAGATGTTTGTGTTGAGCACCACATAGCTTACCATTGTTGACAATACCTTACTCATCTTGTTTTTCTTAGATAATTATTTTTGCAAAAGAGAATACCTGTAATATATATTTTTGTGAGTCATTCTTAGTAGTTGTAGTCGTGGTTAAGTCCTTCTGGCTTCTCTGATTTCTGCTTAGCATAGAGCTGATTCTGTTCTGTTCCTGTAGAGTGACAGAGCAGTTTATGGCACTGACCCAGTGGTGGGTGAGATTAACCTTTCTTCATAGTGAAACCTGTGGAATTCCACTTGCAAAAAGGGACTTCAGTCAAGGTGGTAGGAGAGGAGGTGTAATAATTGTCAGCAACCACTGCCTCCCTTCAAAAGTTCTGAGCAGAGACTGAAGGGCACGGTAGCGTGAGTAGCAGCAGATGTTCTGTTCATCTCCAGAACAGTAGTGATGTCCCAGACATGAAAATACAACCTCATACTGGAAAAGCTTTGAAAGCATAAGAAATCCTAAATGTGATCTGAACATTATAATTTCCTGAATGTTTCTTTAGTATAGGGTGCATAATTTTTCAATGGAGTATGTGTTCACAAGAAGAAAAATCTGTCACCACATCTTTAGTATTTGTACTGGAGTTTCAAGTAGTACTTGAATCTCTTTTGCTTGCCTTTGCATGGAGTAAGACAACTTTTAAATGCTCTAATTAGAGCTGGCCTCTTGGCTTTGGTGGCTGCAGCAGTTCTCAAGCAAACAGTTCAGGTGAAGTTATCTATGCTAGAAACAGGATGGAGAAAGTGAGTTATGAAATTATTCTTTTCATACATATTTTTCTGTATTATCCTTTGGAGATACCAGTGTTTTCTGCTAGCCATGTTTATTTGGTATTTTCATATAGTGCTTTCCTGAGTTCATGTCTACTAAAAATAGCTAAAGATCCGTGTTGCCTGTGATGTTCAATAGGTAGACTTCAACATAGCCCTTTTCAGATAGTGTGTAGGTAATGACTGCTGGTTTCTTTGATGTTAGGACGTAATACTCCAGCTTCTCATTTACCACAGGGGAAGAAAGTAAGTTACTTCTCATTGCCTGACCATGGGCTTTCTAGCCCTGGCATCCAAGGGAAGCACGTTACTGGGTCAGTGCTGTCCTGCCAGTTGTACCTGCACCTCTTCAGCTCACGATTGATCGTTTCCCTGGAATTACAGACAATCAAAGACTTGGGTGTTAAGCAGTCCTAGGGCTATGGTGGACCGCCTTCCTGGCTCAGAAAACAAGCAGGCGTCATACTTTGCAAACAGGTGAACAGGGGTACAGGCAGCCTAGAGAGCACGTGTGCGGCAAGGGTGGGTGTGAAGGTCAGAATTTCACAGACAAGAATGTCTAAATTGCTGTGTCCTACTTATCCAACTGTGAGCTGGATTAATGAAAGGGAGAGTTTAGATTGAGAAGTACTTTGGGTACATTTAGTGGGAGAGGAAAGAGATGTTTTCTTTTGTGTCTGTACAGGTGGTCCTTTTGAAGCAAGCCAAAATAAGCTTCCTCACCTGGGTAACGGCCTGAATAGGTTGGCAGGGTGTGAATCCATTTTCAGTGTGTGTAAAGAAAAGCGTAACCATTTGCCTGTGTACAGCCTTTCATTTATTTTTTTCTTAACAAGTTTCTTCTTCAACCATCAAGTTAGGCTGAGGCCTAATAATTTTTTTTTCTTCTAACTGTAGGCGGTTCTAAAGCAGCAAACTATTAATAGTGAAATATTGGTTTGGAAGAACACTAATGCACAGGAGATTCTAGAGCAAATGAGGCAATGCTGTCAATGGTTCAGATTGTTCTTAATTACAATAATGGCATTATAGGAGCTGCAGTTGCTGTCGGGCACAAAAGAAGATAATGATAATGTCAGGGTGTTCAGAGTAAATGCAGTATAATGTATTGCAGTACTGGATTCAAAAGATGATATGCCTAACTTGTCGTCGGAGTGCATGAAGAAGAAGAATGGTAAAACGCCAGAACAGTTTTTGTTATAACTGTGTAGTTCAGGGTTTTGTTTTGGGTTGTTTTTTTTTTTTTTTTTTTTTTTT
>Ga0065711_1012697_pt1 | contig 12082 bp, 4 predicted proteins | sample Hoacrofraction12_FD_59098 | JGI IMG/M metagenome (GOLD analysis project Ga0065711, IMG submission 59098) | Hoatzin crop microbial communities from Cojedes, Venezuela - Epithelial fraction 12 v2 (version 2) | ecosystem: Host-associated > Birds > Digestive system > Esophagus > Crop | place... | reverse complement strand
GACGGAGCCCTGGCCCAGGCTGCCCAGGGAGGCTGTGGAGTCTCCTTCTCTGGAGATATTCCAGACCCGCCTGAACAAGGTCCTGTGCAGCCTGCTGTAGGTGATCCTGCTTTGGCAGGGCGTTGGGCTGGGTGACCCACAGAGGTCCCTTCCAACCCCGACCATTCTGTGATTCTGTGAACGCCATCATAACGCGACTATATTGCTTCCACTATCTGGGCTAACTTGTTTATTGCAAGTTTTTCATCCATCAGACAGCCCCCAACAGTCTGTAGGAACAGGGTCTCTCCGTTGGAGAAGACGTTTCTGCTTCCACTTAGCAGGAAGAAAGGCTTTTGGTCATACCAAAGGTTTTTTATTCAAAACTCTGTAATGGATAAGAGCACCCTGACCCACCCAACGACACAAATGGGCCAAATTCGTTTGATTCAACTGACCAAAGCAGCCCTCGGGGGAATGCTGCAATGGTTACTGGCTCTACGGTTTCCCTTTGGCCCTTCCCTTGACTGTAGGATCTGCAACTATAATCCAGCCTTTTCTCAACACACCCTTATGAAAAACACAGGACAAGTACTACGATATTCTTCTGACTCTACTCATGTATTTGTCTTCTGGCTTTGGAGATCGATTATACCCACAGCACCAACCAGGTTCTGTGGGTTAAGCAGGACTTCATACTTTGAGAGCTCTCTGTACCACGGTGTTCGTCCTTGATATGCTAATCCCATTTCTGAGAGAGGAAAAACACTTTCCAGACCCTTTCTGCTTGCTTGCCCATCTTTGTCCCTTAAAATTAACACCTATTACACTAACAAGGGCTTGGAAGCTGTAGCTTTCTAGGCTACAGAGTCCTTTGGGTGGGTTAATCAAGAAAGCGTAGACAGAACGTAGAGCTCATGCGGCTACTTCATGCGTTCCAGAAGTTACTCCGCATTTTTAGCACGGTGAAGTTACAGTATCAGATTCCTGTATCTCGTCCCAGCAGACTGTAAGCAGTTCAGTCTTGTGTTCGGATTGAAGCTGACCTTGCTGGTTTGCCTCTAGCGTGGTATTTTCCTGTAATGCCTACTGCGAGTCTTTTGTCTCTCGCATTGCTTCGCTTAATGTGAATATCCAAAAAGAGGATTTACACATCTTTTCTGCTAGTTCTCATCAGAACTTTCTATTTTGAAATTTTCATTGATAAAAAGGGAAAAAAAAAATCCCCTCAGCCTGCCAAACTGGTCTTCTTCACAAAGTAAACTTCTGTACTCCTGCTGCTGGAACTGCAGTGTTTAACTGGAGTCTACTCCCAACATCCCAAACCAACCCAACTTGGGTGACTCTCCACCACAAGTGTGTGCCTGCACGGTCAGATAACTGTCAGCAAAATCCATCGGGCAGCACGGGAGCTGGGATCCGGTGCAAGGAATTTCACCGGACAGAGGGCACGATTAGACAGCAGAGCAAATCAGCAAAGGCACTGCCCTGGAAGTTCAGAACCATCAGCTCTGAAGCCTAAGCATCAACAACATCATCTGGCATTAGGAAAGTAAAGATTTTTCTGCGAGTCAACACCAAAAGACAACTAGTTACAAGGACTTGTTTGTGGTTACCCCAGATTTCCTCCCTCACAGAACTGGTCAGCTTGTAAAGGTAAGCAATCATGAGATGTTGTCAACCAGGATGTGAATTATCCCACATGAAAAAACGGCTGCTGCTTGGAAATGTGAGATAACTCATGGAAATTCAAAGAAGACTAATTCCTAGCAAAGCGCTGAGCTCTTGGATCTGCTCAAAAGCAATTATTTTGGCCAAAAATGCTCTGGAAGCCAAAAGAGAAAGCACATTGGGAACACGACGCAACTGACTTACCCTGTGAATGTCTCACTTCTTTCAAGAATTATTTAATTTCAAATCAAACTCTCATAATTTGGATGTCTGACAAGAGCTTGTTAAAAATCCCTGTAAAGGCTAAGCGCGGAGTGGCTTTTCATTCTGAAAACAAACCGAGGCGGGACATTTACAGCCTTCTCTGTGAAAGGGAATTGCCAGCTGGGGGGAAGTGTTTGAAACTTCGCTCAACAGCATCCAAACGGAAGGAAAAACAGAGCTGCCACCTCTGCAGATGATTTCATAGGGTTTTCTGAATCCAGGCAAGAACGGATTCCTCTTTCTAATTAAAATCTGTTCTGCATAATTATGATAAATGGGAAATAAAGTGAGATGAAATGTATTTAATGAAGTTAATCATTCACAAGAGAAACATAAAGCTTCATACCAAGATGATGTTTTTCAACTCAGTGCTATAAAGGAAATCGTACCAACTATTTCTGATGAAGATAAAATATTCTGCAGAATAAACTAACTATTCATATACTCAGGAAGAAATAAAAAGGGAGGCATCCATTCAGGACCTGCCTGGACACGGTCCTGTGCAGCCTGCTCTGGGTGACCCTGCTTCGGCAGGGGGTTGGACCAGATGACCCACAGAGGTCCCTTCCAACCCCGACCATTCTGTGATTCTGTGATTCACCCACACCTGTATCAAAGAACAGAGAAAAAATAGTTTCTTGTGCTAAGGGATGGGAGCTTTTCTGGCTGGACATCTTTTCCAGCACTCTTTGGCCCCAGCTTGGTGAAAACAATCTGCTTTCTCAGCTGACAACTGCTTCTGTTTCTGCTGAGCTCCAGCTCCGGGCTGTGTTAGAGAGCAGAAGATGAGCACACGCTTCACAATCCCCACAACAGTGCTTGAAAAAGCTGGCTTCCAAGCAGGAAAAGAGAATGTGGATATGTACACAGAGCAAGGTCTTTGACAATATTCTGATTTGGGGGGGAATAAAAATAAAATAAAAACAGTCACGCCTTAGGATTACTTGATATCATCTGTAACATATGAGGAAACTTTAAATAAAAGTTTAATTTAAGGAAAATAAAAAGGTTAACTTCTTGTTTGCCATGTTGGAAGGACAAATAGTTGTCTCAGAGGGTAGCAGTCAGTTAGCTAATTAAAAAATACGCTGTCTCTGGTGTTTCGAGAGCAGCTCTCTGCAGCCTGCACAAGGTAACAAGCTATGAGACGGCTCCAGCGCTGGTGCTCCAACTCGGCTTCGAGCACCTGATGCCCTGTGGTTCGCTCCCCTGCCTTGGGCCAGGATCTGTCCCCCTCAGACCGGGGCTCACCACTGCTCCCCAGGAGAGCCAGGCAACCTCACACCAAGTGTCCGCAGCGGCTGTCAGTCGTACAGGTACACGCCACTGCAGCAAGCGTTTCGAGACAGAGACTGTATCTTGTTCTCCTGTAATTGTATTGATTTTTTTCTAAATTTTCATTAAAAAATGCATTTGTAACGGAAACTGCAATAAATCTATAGGGATGAAATATAGTTTGAAACCATCACTTCTGCTAGTTTTAAATTCCCCATTTGCTACTTCTAGAAAGAAAACATTCCCATAATATTTTCCAGAACTTTCGTTCGGGTAAGCTTGTGTAGCTCAAATGGTAGGTCCATCCGGACCCAAGTTTATTACTCCAGGACAAAAATTTTTGTACAAGTATCACAGGGGAGAAGTCAAAGAAGCACGGTGAATTACTGTTGTTCCGGAGGAACCAGCCCATCTGCTCTTCCACAGCAATAACGTATTATTTGCATGCAGTGGCATATGGACAAAGGGTACTGAGAACCACACAAGGTAATTTCTTCATCACCTTTCACTCTGTCTCTCCCTGCACAGGCACAGGAAAGCTGGAATCTGAACGCTGGGATTCTGCCACCGGTTTGATGTGGCTGATGGCCACGCTGAGAGGAAGGGTATGCCAGGCAGCTCATGGTTGGTCTGTCTTTCAGTCTAGTCAGACAGGCAGCGCTTCAGAAAAGACACTGGTCTGGCTCTTCCCGCAATAACAAGATTTTCCACTTTGCTTTCATGTATGCATTGCCTTAAAAAAATTACAAAAATATTTTGGTAATTAGAAACTAAGGTATCTCAGCTATTATCTAGAGTATTTTCTGCAAACTCCATGACTCAGCTCATGTATATAGCTTCAGATGTGAAAAAACTTCATTCCAATTGCATGTGAGCGCAGAAAAAAACCCCAAGAAAAACTAATAAAAGCTTCAGTGGGTGTTGTGTTATACAAATAACAAAGAAAAAATCCTTGACAAGAGAAATTGAACACAAACAATATTTGCTGTTCAGCTGGGACATAACAGGCAGGTTAAATGCCAGAATGGAATCTCCTTTGCATAACAGGAAATCTTTCTTACACAAAATTCAATTCACATTTCACCAACTCACATTTCTAATATACTCTGGGCACAGCAGAAAAGAAAGTTCGATTGTTTCCAACTCAATATATTCCAGATAAGATGATCTTGTTTCACAAACAGAAATAAAATTTTAAGGATCTTTTTCATTGCTGAATTACTTACAAAAATTATTTTTAGAGAGGTTCAGGATGTTGTTGCTTCCTTATTGTGGGAAGAAACCAAATCTTATTCTCAAGCCGAGTAACAAAAAACTTCTGTTAGAAGCAACAGCGTTCAAAAATCTGAGACTAAGGAAAACTGTCCATATATCTGCCAATAGCACAAATATGTGATATGCCAAAAGTAAAAAAGGTGGTTTCCAGAAAATTTTCAGTTCCTAGCAAAGCCAGAATGAGTGTCCTTTTAAAGATATGAGTCAAAACTCACAACTCGACTCAAACGCCAACACAGAATCACAGAACGTTAGGGGTTGGAAAGGACCTCTGTGGGTCATCTACACAGAAATCCCTACAAATAGTGATTTGCTAAACAGTTTGAAAGCACCTGGCAAATCACACGGTAATAAAGAGCCAACGGATTTGCTGAGAACAAGCCACAGGGAGCTATTTTCGTTTCCTTGGCAGCGTAGCTGACCTGGCAGATACGGGACAGCAGCAGTTCTGATCTGTCCTGAATTCAGCGAGCTTTCTGGCATTGCCTCGGGTGACGTCTCTTAAGCAAGCTTGTGAAACGTGGCACAGCTCTTGAAAAACTGGATTCACAAAGTCATTACTGATAGTTTGCTGGCAAGTTGGAAGCCTTGAGGTTCGGCCTCAAGGCCCAACTCCCTCCAATAATTTCTTTATCGACTGGGATGATAGAATCAAACAACTTTAAAAATGACAAGGGTCAGAAACTGGGAGTGGCTGCAAGGAACTTCAAGGACGAGCCTAGACTTCAAACCGATCTTGACAAATTGGAAAAAAAGGTTCAAAACCAAAGAGAGAAGTTCAGTGAAAACATGCTTGGAGTACAGTGCTTAGTAAACAGAAGGTCTGTACAGAGACATGAAATGAAAGAGAGTCATACTGACCAGGAGGGACAAATCGTTACCACTGATCACAAATTCAGTGACCCACTGGGGGGGAAGTGTGCCTGCTGAAAGTCAGACGGCTGTGCCCGGTTTTTGGGGCCAGTTTCTAAACAGATTTCTTGGTGAGTTCAGAGCAGGTGAAAGCGAGGGATAAGAAGTTGGAAAACATTTCAAGAACAGCTGAAGGAAAGCAGTTTTCTGTCAAGGAGAGGAGAAGGTGAATGTTGTACGGCCTTCCAAGACAAAAAAAAAAGCGCTAAGAGGACAGTGACCAATTGTTTTCCATTTCCACTGGAAGAATGCACGAAATAGCTCAATTTGGACAAAAGAGAATCACACAAAACATCAGGAACTGTGCAAAAACTGAGGAACGCGGAACACCACTTCAGCTACTTGCAGAGAGTCGTGGAATCCACTTCAGACTCCTCCAAAGCCTGCTTCTATCAGAAACGTCCAGGGACATTTAATCCCCCTCAGCACCCAGAGGTGGGAGATGGGTTAGGTGATCCACCTCGCTGGTCCCCTGCAGTGATTTCTAGGAGGCCCAAGGCAGACTTTGTTACCGTGACTGATTTTATGCGGAAGGTGCAAAGATACCACTGTAACAATGCCATATGCTAATAGAAACAGATTCATTAATTCATATTCCATACCTGCAGGGCTCTTTAGCTTGCTCAAATGATCTGCAAAATGACATTTCTAGTATAAATTAATCCAGATGATGTATGAAAGAAACATCTAGTAAATAACGCAACAGGTTCGTGGCTTTTTTTAAGCCTGCTGCAACTACTCAAGTATAGGCATGAAGCCAGCTCATTTTCTCCCAGGATGCTACAGCTTGATCTGGAAACCTCCTCTTCTGGTGCTGGGTATCCTCCTGCCTTGAAAACTAATATGAATTCAAGCCACCCAAGGAAAACTCCACACAGCCACTCTGGGGAACGCAGAGATTAAATCATAACCATTGAGGGGAAAAGCCACAAACAAGGCAGAGGGTTTGCACTTCTGTGATTGACACCAAACCACTTCTAAAACAAGTTGTGCAAGCTGCAGGGTAACAGCAGACAGAGGAGAGAAATCTGTGCTAACAAAACATCATGCCAAGAAACAACTGGTTTAGAAGAGTCTGTCTGATGAGGTGGGTAAGTACAGGGGAAGCAGCTTACCAGAACAACCTGCTCAAAGTCTCCACTCCTCCTGCACTGAAGAGTACAGCACGTTTTTATTCCTNCAGNCTTTGGGGAATGTGATAGTAACCAGTAAGACCAGTGGGACACCGCTGTNGTCTCAACCCCCCAGGCANAGGGCTCTGGCTTGATCGGATCCTCCTCAGCCCCCAACCTCTGGTCTAAAGTTAAGCCAGGACTGGTTCTACCTCGCGTTAGCAAGTAGGGTGATGTGCCCGGAACATAACCCCAGGAACATAACCATCACACGGGAGCCCACCATCCACACCACACGCGTCTTTGGGGCACATGGGAGGGAAGGAAGGTTGACAACCCAGCCCCAGCAGCTGAAGCGCACGGGGTGGGCTCCCAGAGCACAGCCCCAGCTTCGTGCCATGCAGAAAGAATCCAGTTTGGGTGCTCCGAAGGCACACTGCTGGGAGAAACTGCAAAATTCACCCTCCTGATGCAGTCATGTCCCTGAGGGGCCTCCAGGTACAGTGACACAGCTCTATCTTCATCAGCGTTGGAAATCAAAAAGAAAAAAAAGTGGCACTGCTCTATTACATTTACTACAATATGTGGGTAATTTCCTTTCAGATTAAAAATCCTATTACAACACAAATTGTGCAATAAAAGTTCTACAAGCTATTTTTATTTTAATGCCAACTGCCAACCATAGACTGTTACTACAACTCAGGAAACAGCACTGTTCTGCCCCGAAGGCGGTGAAGCCAGCTTTGTGTCCTTTCTGCCCCGGAAACACGCGAGCGAGGGGGTGCCCTCGCAATGCAGACCGCGAGACCCACCGGCTCGGAGTCGGAACGTTCTGTGCATCGAGGAGGACAGCAGATCGGTGGTCTTCATGCTGTTTGCGCACCTCCACAACCCACTGGCAAGAAGAGATCAGACTGGGTTACTTGATCAAGAAACTGGAAATACACGTGGAGGATTGTCTTTTCTGTACAACTGGTATAACACCAGTAAAACTTATTTTGATAGGATGAGGAACCCAATAATGAGAGGAAAATAATCTAAACCACATCTCTTACACTTAACTCTTGGTGAAGGTAAAATGGGCTTACAAAAATCTTCTGATGTTCCTCATTTTGCAAATTCTTGAATGTCTTCCCTTTCGCTTTTAATGACATGTCAGTACCATAATATGTCAATACCAAAAAATAAAATATTTTAATTTATTTTCTAAAGCAAATGTAAAGAGCATACTGGAAAACAATTCTGAAGGGTGAGAAAATCAAAACTATTTTCCAGGAACACATTTGATAGAAAATCCTAACCTCTTCCTTATACTTAGCTTTGAATTGCCAGGTTTTTAGGTCCTCTCAGTACTAGTCAACTGAAAGATTAATCTACATCAGTAGCAAAAAATATTTCCAGATCACAGAGGGGTGGAATCAGGCTACCTAGCAGTGAAGTCTCCCTTGCTGGGAATATTCTAGACTTGGCTTGACTGGACTCATCTAACGCTCTGTGTTTAAAAGAAAGCTGGACCAGGTAATCTCCAGTGGTCCCTTCCCACCGAGGCTTTTCTGTGGCTGAACACAGGAAGAGCTGCAATGGCTCAGTCTCAATACCTCTGGTCAACAGATATTGACTAATTTTGTACCCTGGTTGATCCTAAATCAAGATATTTTAGATCAAGGGAAGGAGATAATACAGAACAAATGGGATGTGGTTCCCTGAGGAAATCCCACACTTTGCTTCCATCTAAACATACAATAAAAAAATCCTTTTTTAAAAATATTCTGTTATTTGACAAAACCTCTAATCAACACTGTAGAGTGCGCTTTTCATTTTAAATTAAGCATTAGGATATACGGATTAAAGTGTTCATTGTTTATTTTACTAGACAAATTACTTGTATTACTTCATATTTATTTACCACTATTACTTAAAAGTAAGAAGGCTAGACTGTGCCCATAAATCTGTTAATGGCTTCACGCCAGCAGGCGTGCTGTACACACCGTGCACCTCACAGCAAATAAAGAGTTTCCAAAGCAGTTGAGAACAAATAGTTTCTCAACTAACAAACTGCTTATTGTACACTGGAGTGGTTGCTACCTAGTGCAGGATTTTGATGAAGCTACTTCTGCAGTACTGTCTGTATTTGCAGAAATTTCTGGCGAAGCAGATCAGGTTCCGGCACGCCTTATTATCCACAGTCAGGTGTTAGATATTTTATACTTTAATTACCTTCGGTATCAAATTTACCACTCATATCAATAACCCCCAAAAAACAGAAAAGGTCCTACGTAAACATGGTTACTGGAAAGGAAGAGGAACGACACTGAAGAGAGAAAATACACCTTTGACCTCTCTTCTCTGCTTTAGCACAAGCCTGTATCACTCATGTAAACTATGGAGAAGCAAGGTCCGATGTTCCAGAAAATAATGATTTTACAGAAGTATCATTACTGCCACTGACCACTCGGGACGTGATTCCAAATGTGCTTCAGTGACAGAGCACACAAACTCAGCCGGTCTTTGACAGAAACTGTGTAAATGCTTAATTCTGAATAGGTTCACTGACCGCAAGCGCTCGAGCCGTCACCTCTCCTTCCACAACACTGCTGGTTCCTACTGCTATCTTTAGCTCAACACTTACCAGGTAGTTTTCTCCCTGCATTTATTTTTTAAAAGTCCAGAATCCACTTCCAAGCCTTTATCTCCAGGAATACAGACAAGAAAAACTGAAAAATTACTTCTATGCAAATCTGCTGAGAGTGACTAATAAGAAACTGGGAGCTTTTTACCCACCTCATGACTCCCAACTGCCATCATCTCTTGCTCCGCAGCAATCAGTGAAAGTTAAAAATAAATTCATGAGTAAAACACGGAACAGAACCGCTCAGGGTTGTTATTCCCAAATAGAAATTTGGTGCAAAACATTCAGATTTACAAGAGCCAAGACTACAGCCCATCTGTCAAAGGAATGATGCACTGCGCAGAACCTGGGTGAGACCCCAGCCACAGGTAACCACAGTCGTGCTGACGGCCACCCCATCGTTCAGCTACTGCAGGGCCTCCGTCCTTAGCCCAGGGGAATCGCAATATCCCCTTCCTGCAGCCACCTTGTCAGCGAAGTACAGGCAAACCCACTTCAGCTTGGGCTGCTTTACTTTTAGGTCCTACGGCATAGCTGCACGCGCGTGCCGCTGTCTTCTCCTTAGTCAGCTAAGAGCTAAGTAGTCGTGATCTGTAACAACCTAGACCATTACCATGAGGAACGAAAAAACCAAAAAGCCTGTGCTTGATATCAGACATGAAGCCTTAATGCCGAGAGCATTCACAGAAACCAAACATTGGAGAGCCAATTTGTGAGGTTCTCTTAAGAGCATGTGAGGTTCTTCCTTTAAAACAAAATTGATCAAACCACCATTTTTGAAAGCGTTTGTTGTCTAAAGGAAGTTGAGTACAACATGGATGGATACAATGCTAAAAAAGGTGTGAGATATCTACAGATGACATCAAGGCAGAAAATGACAGATGAAATGAGAGATATCTACAGATGACATCGAGGCCAGAGAGGGTTTTTCCGGCTCTTCACTGCAGAACAGAAAGCCCAGTGAATCAGATCTAGGACTCACGTTCCTGCCCCACATCAAGGCATCATAGCTCAGCTGGGGAACAGACCCACAACACTGTTGGCCTAAATAAATATTGCTCGGTTACTTTTGGTAAACTTGTGCAGATCAGCAGGAACTTAGCAGCTGGCCTACAACCACCAGTCAATTCATGCAGCAACACAGGAGGTTGGTCACCTAACTGGAACATTACAGACAAAGCACACCCTGGCTGCGCTAATTCCAACAGTGAATAACTCAGAAGAAATCATTAACCACCACACGTGCTAAGTTTGATTTAATTTCTATTAACGTCTGTTACCTTAGCATGCCTTTATTTACACTAACCTGCTAGTATAGTATATAGTTAGTTCTAAATAGCATGCTTGAAGGTATCCAATCTTCATTTACAGCTCTCATGCAGAAAGTGAAGTCAATATTAAGCTCCCTCTGCACTCCAGTGACATAGAAATTCAAAAAAAAAAAAAAGCAATCAGCCGTGCAAACCCTGAGTATGTTTGGATTCTCTGACTCTGCAAGGCGAACTAGTTTCAGCGAGGAGGTGGTGGTTTGGGTGGGTTTTTTGACAACGCCTTTTCGGTGCGCTGTAAATCCTTGTTGGACATAGTCACAACCAGAGGTGACACATGACCAGTGAATCAGGCTGCTGCGGAGAACCAGTGAACTAGAATTTGTAAAACTGCCCACAGCGATACGTTCCCATTTAATATTTAGTTGTCTGAAAACAACTTTTTTTTCTTACAAAGCGTTGGCTACTCTAGCATAAGTTTAGATATCACAGGAACGACCCTCCCTGTGAAGGTGCTAGTGGGAAGGTGCTGACTTGTACTAACACAAGTTTTATGCAGGGGCTGAACCCCAAATCAATTTCTTCCATGACAAGAGCTGGATGTCAAATCAAATTTCTTACTGGGACCATCAGGGTGTAAGTAGCGATGTTTGTATACGAAGGTTAAGTTGAATATTAAACTCAAACCATCACGCCAGCGTCTGTAACACGAGCACTAACAAAAACACATTGCAAAAGTTGAAGGAAAATTATTCCCTGTGTATTCTTGCTGAGACAAAAGGAAGTATGCTTACAAGGCTCTAAAGACCTGCGGTCTGCAGAGTTCACTGCGAAGTTTAAATAACGACAGGGTAGGAACGCAACGGGAGAAGTGTCGCTCCCGAAGCAGATGGCAAAGTAATGTATTCCATACAGTTCGCACGTTCGAAGGCGCCCTGGGAATCAGCTCAAGCAAACTTGGAAAACAAGAACGTAAGCGCAGCCAGGGAGAGGAGTTACAACGCTGCCCTAATTTGGGAAAAAGGATTGATTGGGGAAGAGATCTGGGTCAGTGTTACCTACTGCAAAGGGCAGAGAAAGGGAAAGAAACTAAAGACCCACGAGGACTTTGCTAACTCCGACCCACAGCAGACACAGCGGCAGGGAGGGTGCGTGTCTAGCAATGGCAGTGCGACTGGAGCCCGTCGGTTGTTCTAAAGACTATCTTCCCTCCCTCTCTGGGGAAGGGAGGTTATAAAAAGCTGGAGTAGAGGTATAAATATTTTGATTGGCATTTGAAATCCATTTTGAGGCCTCCCGCAAGACTAAGATGCAAAACCGGATTAATCTTGTCATAAACATTTTTTCATACATATTTATATAGCGTATGAAAAGCTGCTTCAAAGCTGCTCTGCTATATGCAGGCAAAAAATGAATTTTCCTGCATGAAGACGAGAGGAAAATAATTTTGCATCCATCTTTGACTACGCCAACCATTTCCAGCATCACGGCAATTACTCCTTCACAACCTCCACTTCTCCCTTTGCTTCTGTTCCTCGGGTGGTGGTGGCCTGCTAGCATCTGCCCCTGCTTCTGTTCCTCTGGTGGTGGTGGCCTGCTAGCACCTGCCCCTGCTTCTGTTCCTCTGGTGGTGGTGGCCTGCTAGCATCTGCCCCTGCTTCTGTTCCTCGGGTGGTGGTGGCCTGCTAGCATCTGCC
>Ga0065711_1011531_pt1 | contig 12082 bp, 3 predicted proteins | sample Hoacrofraction12_FD_59098 | JGI IMG/M metagenome (GOLD analysis project Ga0065711, IMG submission 59098) | Hoatzin crop microbial communities from Cojedes, Venezuela - Epithelial fraction 12 v2 (version 2) | ecosystem: Host-associated > Birds > Digestive system > Esophagus > Crop | place... | reverse complement strand
GGGGGGGGGGGGGGGGGGGGGAGCAACCCCAACACCACAACACAAAAACCACCACAAATCTGTTTATTCCACTGTCTGCAAGACTGAGCTTAGCTGATCCAGCCAATGCGGAAGCCACCTCTCCCTTTCTCTTCCCTGAAGCAGTGATTTCATTCAAATGAGGCTGTCTTTCCAAAAAAAAAAAAACCAGCGTGTAAGTAATCATACATCCATCCGTCTGAGCAGCTAAACAAGCTAAAGGATGGGAAAAAACCCAAACTATTTTAATTGTGAAATGTTTGCCTTCACAGCTGCATAAAAATTAACTTTACTCCCAACACAAGAACCTGCCTGTATTTACTTTACCAAAGTAGTGCTGAAATTTACTGAAATACTAACAAAAAAATTGACAAGCAAAGAAACATTTAAAAGCACACAAAGCCCTTATTATATAGCATACATCTGAAAGACTCAGTAGAATTCTAGAAATCTTTGGTCCTGAAGGCCTGCAAAATTGTTTCTAACAGCAACCAGTTAAAAGGAGCATAGTACGAGTTTCCCAGACTGGATCAAATGACTGCAGAAATAATAATAAAGTCAAAGTGCATCTGATGAAAAATGTAACACAGTTCAGTCTCTTCCTATGTAAATAAAACAAAATAAAAGGGCAGAGCACTAGAAGACCATTTCCTAGTTTATGGGCAATTGTCAAGAGACTCTTTCCCGGATTTGACATACCAGAAGTGGGGAAAAATGAAGTTTGATCAGAGAGGGGAAAAAATGCATTTTAGAGAAGTATCTCACAAAATACCTTTTGCCAAAGATAACCAGTGAAGCTATTTGATTTTACCACCAAGGAAGTCCCCACTCCCCTGAATAAGAAATCTGCAATCCACGGAGGCTAGAAGATTAACATTTAAACAAATTAACAGATTGGTGGAAAAAAGTCAGATGGTATTTTCAAACTTTTAACCCAGCAATCTTGAAACATCTCACTTCTAACTAGAAAAGAAAAAATGTGCTGGGAAAACTATGCAAGAAAAGCAGCATGAGGCATACCCATTACCTCAAAACAGCAGATAACAATCACTCTTGCACGTTTCATGAACAGTAAGCTCATTCAAAAAATGAGTACATTAATAATGACCCTATATGGATTACTGTTTTGAGAGGAAATGGTTTAAGGTAAACTAACAAAGTGATTCAAGTGAAAAACATGCAGCAGTTCAAAACCCCCAAGATGAAAGAATATAAAAAGGAGTGGTTTAATGTTCCACACACGAATACTGAAAATGGTCTGGTAGTATCAGTCTAAACCCTTGAAGCCTCTACTCAGACCTTTATCTGGCCAAGCTGGATAAACAGAATTCCACGCTGTTTATTGGGTAGTGTTTTCAGATAAGACAAAGAATTACATCCAGGAAAGGACTCTAACAGTATTTGATGTAACACCAATCAAACCCCTCCTCCGGATGGTGCCACTGTACAACTGCTTTGTGCTTCTATTCAGCCAGTAAATGGATGAGCTTCAGGGATGTTATACGTAAGCATTCACTCTGCAAGCCAAAAGATGTCTTAAAGGGTCCCAAGGTCTCAAATATTAATGAAACATCATTCAAAAGAAGAAAACAGGTGAGAAGGTAGCAAGTTGCAGAGATCAGAACGGAAAATTGTTGTCTGCAATACGCAGCATTCAATTCGTTCTCATGCTTTCAGATTTGTTCGTTTGAGAAGGGAGTTGTTTTGTGTTTTTATGGGAGGAACAGGTCAGGGAGCAAGCTAGAGTCAAGCCCTGAACTCTGATGCTAACTAAATCTGGTTCAACCAGATTTTATCCGAGGGATGACAAGATGAAAGGGACACTTCCACTTGTCAGTTCACCTTTTATCTCACCTCTCTAGGACAGTGGACAGCTAGTGCCCCAACTTACACGTGAGAGCTTTTGTTTGTGTGGTGTCCTTCTCTCAATAAATAAAAAACTGTTGCACATTTAAAGATCCATGTCAACCTCTTAAAGAGAGACACAGGAGCAAAGGCAAGTCTCAAGACACCTTCGGGCTACTGCTGTCTTAATTATCAGGGCACAGGTCCCGTGTATTCCAGCTCATAGCACAACACAGCTTTTTAACAAAGCTGCCTGATGCATTTTGAAACCTATCCTACTCATCAACTGCTCACATAAGTTTAAAAGTCACTAAAGAGTCAGTCTGAGAACAAAATCAGCTTGTAGCCACCATTAAAAAGATATATTCACACTATTAAATGTCTCTGACAAGCAAGCTAACTCCTACCACTCTTTCACAATGCTAAGAAGATTCTAAATAAAACATCCAACATCATTCTCATCACCTCAAAGGTCATCAGTTTGGCACTTTATATAGCTATTACTTCAAATTCACCTTTGTTCACTATGTGGTGCGTTCTCAGTAGCTGAGCCTACGGCGTTACAGACCGTGCATGAAGGGCACTACCACTGCACCGTACCTTCGCCATGTAATTTTGTTCTCCAATGCCATTATTAACTAACCTCCACCATAAGTTTAAACCCCCAATACCTTTCAACCGCTTTTGAACTCAGAAGTTAACTTTTCTCATAAAGGAAGCGACAAGATGAGCACGTAACTCATTATGTGCCACCTAAAAATACAAAAATATCTTCCAGGAAATGAATGTACATTCATTTCCAAACTGAAGACAGCTGACCGCAGAAAGCACCAACTCAGCTTACAGAACCTGTATCACAGTCTCACCTTCAGAGGAACCACATCGACTATTGACTAGGGTAACCCCTTTCTCTGACCTTTGTAAGGGAACTTTAAAAAGCTTTGTAACACTGTATCAAGTTAGACAAACTCTCCAATCACAACCACCACACACCCCCCAGTTCTAGTTCTGTAGAACAATTCAGGTAATCACTGCTATCTTAAATGGCTAGTCCTTTAAGAAAAACATGGGGAAAACAGAAAACAAAAAGCATAAGGCCAGTGCTCATACCTGGAATTAACTAGAAATACAAAAAGCCTAAGATGATTAGTGTATATTTTCTATACACTGATTGACATACACCCCACCCAGGGGAAAAGCAACCTTAATTACCACTGCCTCTTGACAAGCTATATCATCTTTGCTTAATTTGTAACCAATCCATCTTCCACATCAGCTGAAATCCCTCTAAACTCAAAAAGCTTAAAAAAACCCCACTGAACCCCCCACATTTACTTGAGATTTACTTTCCAACCTGGGAAAGGAATGTTTATCAGCCCATTCAAGAAGCCTCTTAAGTCATTACCTTTCTGATAAGCCACCACTGTGTTAGACATTTGATTGTAACAGCAACTGACCATTTTAGGATGCTGCTATTTTTAGCTCTGTGATGCTATTCCTAACAAAATAATTAGCAGCCTTGTCTTGTACATTTTCCTGCAACTCTTGTTCATTGCTACCCAATTCTCACTGTAAAGCTTTCGGAAAAAGCTATGGGATCTTCATGACATATTAAAGTAGCTTCACAATTCAGCAGAAATTAATTAAGCACTTTAATTCTTTGGAGAAAAGAAATTATCCCATGTTCATCCTTTGGGAGAATCTGATGAAGAGGCAGAATCAAAATCTGCATTAAATACTAACCACGATTTTCTGCAGTGAAGAAATTAGCTTAATGCTACGAATACAAAAACTTAGGATTACTGTGAACAGCCACACAGGACCACCTCCTAGCCTGACACAGGAAAACTGAAGTTACTCAATAATTGCAGAAGCCTGACATCTCATCACTCTTACTCCAGTGGCAACACCTTTAACAAAGTGATTCAGTTGTAACAAACCTCGATAAGACAAACTGGGTCAAACTCCCTAAAATTTGCTATGTAACAGCTTGACACATTCTTGCAACATTCTAGTAGGAAACTATAAGCAGGCAATTATCTATACAGTACTAAGGGTTTCTTTTATAGTGCTTGAAACCTGCCTTTGGGTACTTAGCATATGAACTTGGTATAGGCATTGTATATGATAATGTTTCTCCCTCCTTCCCCCCGAAGCTTATTAAATTTGTTACCAAAGTAAAGTGTGCGCTTTGGCTACAGCTCAAGAGACCTATTTCCAAAACCTGCCCTCCAAATAATGAAACATCTATAAAAATTACAGGAAAGAACTGCAAACCTTGCCACTGGGGTCCAGAAGACCAAGTAAAATTTTTATCTTGGCATTTAAGAGTTCTTCAAACAAACCTTTGGAGATTAATTGCTTCTGCAGGACAGAAAAACAAAGAACTCTGTTTATGGTATTTTATAATCTAATTTACAGAGCTAGGATGACAATGAGTCGGACAGATTAGGAGAGAGGAACGATGAAGAGGTGCTCCAACTTCACCCTGTGCACTGCTCCTTCTCCACCAACAGCCAGGTCATTCAAGTCGCCAGGCTGACTTCGATGAACTCTACCAGAAGCAGGAAAGCCAAATGCACAGGTGAGTTTCACATCAAAATGCTAGCCAAAAGCAATCACCTGAAGCTTCAAAATTCTGATAAATAAGGAATAGGCTAAAAACACACCTGCCTCCAATTCAGAATGTAAACAGCAATATCCCCAGAAGAATGTGCCTGTGAGCAAAGAAATTGCTCAAATTCTTAAAACTCACTGAAAGAGAGCTGCAGTTTTGAACGCGTATCCCCTGCTAACAGAATATTCAAAAGCTCTAGCAAGGAAAAACATTATCTTAGACTGAAACTGGTGTTGGAATTTTTATTTAGAGCAGCTAGAGCACAAAGGTTTCGAGGAATGCTTGCTCTCTGTTCCTTCTGCTTCCAACGCAAGGAACTCAGCTACTAAAAGGCACCTCTGTGAACATGTTCTACCTCCCTCGGGAGACAGTATCCAAGTTCTTCAGCTGCAGAGTAGAACTTCCTCCTTCGGGACATTTTGCCTTATCTCATTAAGCTCCAGTACAGCATGTCTCACTAAGGCAGCTAATACATCACTTTGAAAGACTACAGAAATATATTTATGCTTGCTTTGATTTTATTCTTAGACAAAACCACGTAAAAAACTATTTCCTTTATTTAAGAAAAGCAGCTCTCCAAAGCACAGACCATCAAACACCAGCCAAAATAGTAATGCTTTAACAGAGCCAAAAAACTCTGAAGCTGATCCAGTAGCACTGACTGATCTCATTAGCTCTCCTCATGAAAATATACAGATATGACTTCACTCCTGGATTACACTCCTATATTTAGTTTATACCTAATATGGTTATTCAGTGCACAGAACTAAGTCATTTCCTTTCCTCGTGTAAAGTTCCTTGCCCTTTGTCTAGCCAACAATACAAGGAATAAGTTTGAACTCTCAGAGAACTCACACACAAAGACATTTGGAACTAATAGCAGTTCAGCTTATGTTTTTCACTTCAGCATAAACAAATGCAGCATTCAGAGCCCTAAAAATCAGATTTTGCCACAAATGCATGTTTGGCCCAAATTAAAAAAACCCAAACAACTAAAAACAAATTCAAAAAAATGTAACTATTAACTTTTTTAGGAAAAAATGTATTCTAAATAAAGGATTTAAACCTCCTGAAGTCAAAGCTCTATTTAAACTCCTAACAAGGCAACCTAATGACATTGGGTTTAGGTGTTTTAACTGTTAAAATGTTCACAAACACTTAATACAACAAATGAGCACAGAGTGAGTACCTAGCATCTATTTTAAGAGTGAAACTGTATCATTCTAAAGTGAAGAATATGCAAGAAAAAGAAAAAACTTGATTAGGACAATAAATTGTTTATTATAAGTTATTTATAAAGAACTTTGAAGACAAAAATCAAATTAGATGGATAAAAGTACAGATGTAAACTATTTTTCCATGGACGGTCAACTTGCAACCAACCGCCATCTTAATTAAAGTGTGTTGTCTTAGGCAAATGAAGTGTCTACACTGGCAGACAAAAGCACCTTACTTTCTATAAAACTTTAACTGGACGATGTTGGAGAATTGCACTGCTTGGCTGATTATCAGCTGCAGGGCAAGAGGGAACATCTACCGCAAAAAAAAAAAAGATAACAAAACTGTACTGCCAAGTACAGTTACCCAGTCTTAAAAGTAGTTCTTGCGGAGCCCAGCCATAACTGGGAATTGATGTTGCCACTGTTATAAAAGTGTGTAGGCCTTGAGTTAATAACATCATGATAAATGTCTCTTAAAAGAGAATGTGAACGTGCTCACACTGGTGAGAAAATGACAGCCCAGGGCTCTTTTTGTCCGTTTTAACTAATGTACACTTACAAAAATCAAACTTGCAACCTCAGAGTACAAAAGTCATTTTCCAAAGTACACAGATTACTATTTAGCTAGAAGTTCAACGAATTCCCCAACTAGACTCCCCCAAACACAGATTTTTATAAGAGACAACACAGTCTTCAAAAATCCACAAGTTCAGCTACAGAACCAACTATTTCCCTGCTCACCCAAATCACACCAAAAGATAGACAGTAATAGTCTTCAAATAAAGAACTCCCTCTTTCCTCACTGCTTCCTTCCACAAGATCTGGTCAGGATAACCAGTGAAAGACTAGACGGTGACACCGAGTTGCTTCAGGCTGAGAGCGCAACGATTACTAACTTCTGAGGATGCTAACACTGCCACAGTGCTGTCCACCAAGGGACTATCAACCCTCCCACCCACTGCCTGACTGTGAAACGGAGTTTACATAAACATTCATCCTGTCTACATGTTCTTTCTCAACAATCAATTACCTTTATGTACAGACAAGACATCTCAAATTTTAAGAGGATTCTCCTCTTTAAATAGCTTCACAAGAACTTTGGTGTTAAGTATGCTTTTCCCTGCTTCTGTGAATTCCTTCCTGCGCGCACACACAATCGCAGACTGACAGACAAAAGCATCAGGAGCAAAACTTGAACTGCTCAGATCCTTGATGTGCATTTACCCCGACTTTTGATAGGTTCCAGGCCCTAAAGTTTGTCCCACAATACGTGCTCTGATACACAGGCTTCTCTTACCCCTTCAAGCCTCCAACGCAGAGCCTGAAACATGCCCCATGTGGGCAAACCGAGGACAAATATGTCTTTTACAGCAGTGTCTACACCCAAAGAATGCATGGATGGCTTAGAGCACTTGTATACACCATGGAGCAAATGACTCAGAAGCACCCGCAGCTGACCGTAGGATCCCAGCCGGCAGATTAGCATGCTGTGAAGGGCACGGAGCTGAAATTCAGGAACTCGGCCAGTTCCCAGACCACTTTGTGGGGAAAGGAGGAGAAATGGTCGAGTGTCAGACATCTCAACTGCAAAGCAAAACAAGTTCTCTTGACAATCTAACTAAGCTATCTAAATATTAATCATTAGAAACAGGAAGATAGATGCCAGTGAATAAAACCATTACTGTTGAAGTGTCTTCAGCAGCAATTTCTGACTGAAGAAGAGCTAATAATCAGCGTAATCCCTTTGAAAATGATTGTAAGGAGTTTTTCAGCTTACTTGCCAATGTTTTGCAAAAATATTAACATTTACACTTGAGACCATCTCTGTATTTTTAAACAATACNGTACCAAGTGCACCAGTAACTGCTAGTATCGATTCCAATCAAAAAGCCAAGGAGGTTTCTGGCCATGAGGCCTTTCCCAAGCAGAATTTAAAGACATACAATTTGCTGGCCAAAGGAGGAAAAGGCCTGATTTACAACAACCAAGAATGGGATGTACCAAGATGGTTATGCTTCAGTTCATGAAAGGATCTTTTACAACACTCCAGTATTTGTTCACAGAAAATAAGCCAGCCATGAAATTTTTCTACCTATACCAAACACATATCAAAGGCAGACTGAGAAGGTTCTCAGGTGCTGAGGTTATTACATCAAAAGCTCCAAAGGATGATCTGGTATGTAAGGAGGAGACTTATCTAATAANATTATCAATCTTGCCCCTGACAAGACTATCTCTGAGCAGCAACGCTGCATGTCTCTAGTCTTGTTATTTCCTTATAGTGATGTTCCTTTTAATTTTACAGCTGTATTGTAGTTGAAAAAAACAACAAACAAACAAAACCAAGTACAACAAACAAGATGGTGGGATTAATTGTTATAAACCAATATACAGCAGCTATACTACTCCAGAATGGCAGACCAGAGCTTACGTAAGGATACGCACAGGCAATGAGCTACCGTTAAGACAAAGGCAGACCTGAATGCGTGCAACTCAGACAAATCACACTCCTCCTCTCACCCAGCCCTGAGCTGATATCAAGTCTGCAGCTAGAGATGCAAATGCACACATCTCTTTCCTGCCACTGGCTCCAACATTTAACTGAACAAAACGGACCCAGATCGCAGAAACCAAACAGTTCACCTGCCAAATCTGTTTAGTTCAGATATGCAAAAATGTAGACAAGCTTCTGCTACAATCACTTGGAGTGGTTTAGAGTAAGGTATTTATTAAATGTGAAATCACAGCTTTTTTTCTACTGACAGTACAATACACAGGTAAACAGATAGTAGACACTATCTGATTTTCAAAACAGGTGCCCAATTTCGCAATGACATCTTATTTGAAAGCTGCCAGAAATCCAAGGTCTAATTAATTTGCAAGTATACACACGTTACACAGTTGAAGAAGAGAGCACCTTCCTTAATGGTTACGTACATCTACTATAACCCGTCTCATGTCAGCAGATACACAACTATGAATTTCTTGTTTGTTGACTCTGGTTTTTTTTTCTGTAACACTGAACCTGTTGACCATCTGTGTCTTCACCTTGCTATTACAAGAAGAATGTAATCACTGACTGCCTCCTAGAACACCAAGGGCTGAGCTTTGGGCAGCTCCTTTGTACACTGCCTTAAGGAAACTGCACAAGTAGTTTTGTAAGCTCCGTCCTGTGGTTTCCACAGATGAGTGGTTCTATTTGACCAAGTCAGTCCACCACACTTTTCATTTACAATCAAAATCGACACACGATCAACTAAATTGCAGTTATTACAAGTGGCCTATACAAGTTGTATTCAGATCACAACGCTCGAGTTCATTACAATGCAGCCTTCACTACTCTAAAAGGCCACCAGGGCATATAAAAATATTCTTGTTATACAATGGAAGTGGGCCTCCCTCATTAATAAAACATGCAAATCTCTAAGGAAACTAAATGAAATCAGGCACATCACTAGTTTCTCCTAATCAGCTCTCAGAGGAAAGACCTGAAAAATATTTACACTTAGTTTAAAAGAGACCACAGGCTGCCCACCAGCACTGTAATGAAAAAGCTGCTGAAGCTACTCATTATATGAGACTAAGAAACAGATCATTCACCTCAGTTTCAGCACTGTAACACATTTTCTCACCTACATAACCCTAATTCTGCACATACTTTATCACAGACTATGAAAATACAATTTACAGCAGACTGACACACTGCCCTCTTGAACAAATCAAAGCAATTTGCTGGTGACAAACAGCCCTATATAGTTATTCGTAACTGAAACCTAAGCACGTGTGTACTCCTCCCCATGCTGTGCCCATCCTATTTTGTTACTGATCACAACTTAGTAAGATTCAAACCCAACATTTTGGGCATGAAGCCAAACAGTTTCTCTTGCTTCACAGGTTTGTTTCTCAAGCTTTAATCCATACCTTAGTTTCATCTTAGTCTGGCTGCTACAATCCTTTGTGTGCAGGTCATACAGTTACCGCCCTTCAGCCGCAGGCATTTGGCAGAGATTTCTTTTTTGGTCAAGAAGTCTTTCCACTACCTCTATCTTCAGAGCTTTGCTGACTAACAGTGCACAGGTAGAACCAAGACCCTGTATACTGTTTGAGAAGTGATAACGTACATTGCGAAATGCTCTAGCACTCAGTAACTTCAGACTATTTCTAGCTTGTATCCATAACCAGGTTTTGAAAACCGTGCAACAGACTAAAGCAGAAACTGAGTTTTCCTTCTATGGGGGAAAAATTGACTAAAAATCTAGTGCTTTTCTAGACAGATGCTATTAGTTTTATTGAATAACCATAAATATTCTGCTTGCATTTTATGAAATGACCATCTTAATGAGACAGGTAGAAAACCAGACTTCTATTAGCTTTACAAAACCACTGTTCCAATAATTCTTAACAGCTTCAATAAAGTGTGGGACAGGCAGCAACACCCAGACAAAACAACTATTTCGGTCTGTCTGCTGGGGTGGGGGGTGTTCTTCCTCTGCAGGATTTCACAGGGAAATAACCTTTGCCTGAAGATCATGAAGGCAGACAAGAATAAGTTCTTTTTTAACCTGAATTCTATCCTAAAGGCAGACAGTATACAGCTTGCAGCAGTCATTCATAACACTGGGAAAAGGCTTCCTTGAGGGAGATACTACTCACTGATAAACCCAACTATAGCCTTCTTAAATCTGCACCAGTAACGAAGTTTCAATTGAGAGGGACAGAAAATTTCCCTGCTTTTCCTCTATCACACAGTCTAACACCTTTACTCATCCAAAACTGATTTAATCAGAACCCATATATCTTTCTAACAACTAATTTTACACGTTCTTCCATGCTACACCTCATGCATGAAATATCCACTTTAAACAGACCCAAAAAGCTTATGTCCCCTGCCCCCAAATCCTTCTGCCATCAATCACTGCTCTAATTTGTTTAAGAATAAGAAAAATCGGCCAATGAACTTTAGGGTAGATGAAGATAAGTTGGCACATTATATCAGAGAAGCACTGCTATAAATAATTCAAAGTAATCTGTAACTTAATTGCTATATTGGTAAGTTCTAACCTGTACACCAAGAACCTAAATTCTGACTAAAATCAGGTCTGGAATCCTCCACTGCAATGCTCTCCTTGGGTCCCCTTACTGCCTCTTGAGACTACTAAGAAGTCCCAAATGGGAAAATTTCAATATTTTTAGAGTCTCATTCAATAAAGAAATTCTCTAGTTAATAACTTACTCGCAAAGCTCTACCTAGTCTGCTGGAAATTGTCATGTTTGTCATCATGGCTTTTATACCAAGCAATTCCCAAGTTCTCAGATTTCTATTATTTTCTCACTGCAACTGAAAGAAACTTCAGCTGACAAATTAAAATATTCTTGTTTCTACAGAAGTTTTCTTCAACGTAAGTCTGAGCATCAAAAAAAAAAAAATTAGCATGGTTTACTCTCAGCACTTTTGATATGAAGTCAAAGGAGGATGCTGCATCACTAGAGCCCCAGAGGATGCAAAATATTGCATCATACTGCAATATGTAAATGTAAAAGACGCGGGGACACCAGACGGTACCTCTGCCAGATAAGGGCAGCACAACACACGCTCGCTCTCCTGGTTCGGCGGACAAACCGGCGAAGCGTTTCCACGCTGGGTTTCTGACACAAAAGCAGACTTTTCAGGCGTGGGACTGAGCGAGAAGCAACTCGCCTTTCCACCACCTCCACGCAGGGCACACGACGCGGGGAGCCGAACCGAGAGGGGACGGCTTCGCGGTGCCGCAGCATTCCCTCCCGGGAAGGAATTTTCCAGCAAACGCACGCAGGCACGCTTTTTTTTTTTTTTTCAAAAGTGACTTCTCCGCTTATCGCCCGCTCATCCCGCTGCGGACACTGACTCGGGGCCGGCTCCCCGCACTCCCCTCCCCTCCTCGCCACGGGGCCCTTTTGTGCGCGGAGACCCCGCGGCCAGGGCCGGGCCGTCGCCTGCCGCTGGGCTCTGAGGGGAGCCCCGCGCTCCCACCGCCCCCGGGGAGCTTGGACGGGGGGTACAAAGGGGCTCCCCGCACCCAGCACGGCGGGGGGGGCCCCGACAGCAGGCAAGGGCGGGGGTGGCAGAGGCGGCGGGGCCCGCCCGGGAGGAGCGGCCCCGAGTCAGTCGCTGAGGGAAACTCGGAGCCCCCCTGGGCGGGAAAACGGCGGTTGGGGGAGGGGGCGCCCAACGGTCGGAGCGCGCGCTCCCCTCAGCGCCCAGACGGGACGGAACGGGACCCGCTCCCGCCGCCTTACCTTGACGAAGAGCTCGATGACCGGCTCCTTGTCGCCCTCCTTCAGCCCGTTCACCGGCACGGACAGCGCCATGCTGCAGCCGCCGCCTCGCCCGCCGCTGCCAGCC
>Ga0065711_1047907_pt1 | contig 12083 bp, 8 predicted proteins | sample Hoacrofraction12_FD_59098 | JGI IMG/M metagenome (GOLD analysis project Ga0065711, IMG submission 59098) | Hoatzin crop microbial communities from Cojedes, Venezuela - Epithelial fraction 12 v2 (version 2) | ecosystem: Host-associated > Birds > Digestive system > Esophagus > Crop | place... | reverse complement strand
CTCCAGGATAAGCTGCTCCATCACCTTACCCGGGATGGAGGTGAGGCTGACCGGCCTGTAGTTCCCTGGGTCCTCCTTCTTGCCCTTTTTGAAGATTGGAGTGACACTGGCCTTTCTCTAGTCCTCGGGCACCCCTCCTGTCCTCCAGGACGTCTCAGAGATGATGGAGAGTGGCTCAGCAATGACATCCGCTAGCTCTCTCAGCACAAAATCTGAATAACACCAATAAGTCGGGTGAAGGTACAGTAACACATCTCACTTCAATCCTTTGTTATACATAAAGTAGGGACCGAATAGATCCGCTGTGTGACACGACTTGTCTCTTTTGGCATCAGTGAGTCTAAGAAAGGGTAGTTTGTCGTCCAGACTGAATTTTTTGTCACAGAAATGTAAGATACAGCGTCTCATGTGACATGATATTGATGGTTTTATAAATGTATTACAACATATAGTCAAGTTTCATTCCATTCCTGTTTGTGTTGAACTGTATGATAGCTGTATGTATCATACATAACTGTATGATATGGACAGGTATTGCTTGCTGTCATTATATATTGCCAAAGTCAGCAGAACTTGCTCTGGTGCCAATTGTAAGAGGCATTATTGATCTTAATTATGGCATTTTCTAATGTGTCATGCTTCTTGACTTTGCCAGATTTTTTATCTTTCAATGTGAATTTTGTGTGTTTTGCAGACCTATAGTAGTGGAAGCAAGCAGCATAATTTCAAAGCAGTCTGTGATTCCCTGGAGGGTAGATTTAGACTGGATATAAGGAAGAAATTTTTTACTATGAGGGTGGTGAGACACTGGAACAGATTGCCCAGAGAAGTAGTGGAGGCCCCATCCCTGGAAACATTCCAGGCCAGGTTGGACGGGACTCTGAGCAACCTGGTCTAGTTGAAGATGTCCCCGCTCGCTGCAGCAGGGTTGGGCTAGATGACCTCTAAAGGTCCCTTCCAACCCAAAGTATTCTGTGATCCTATGATCTAAATGTCATGAGCTCTTCTCATTTGCAGTTACCCCTGTAATCTCTTCAGTTTCAGAAAGCACTCTTCAGTTTCTTGTGGCAGAAAAACTAGCAAGTACACCCATTGCAGAGGATGAAATCCTGGCAGATATGGAACGCGTGCAACCAGCCAGGCAGCCCCTGCTGCTTAGCAGGGCTCCATGTCCAGGCGTGAGCACACTTTCAGTAGAAGAAGAGAAGATTTTCCAGTCTCTTGATTGTCTCAATCAAAGGCTACAAAGTAAGTTTGATAAAAAATAGGATCCTACACCAAGTGATTAGGTAACTTTATATTTTGTTGTCATGGGTTAATTTGAATTAAAAACATTAGTTCTGTGATACAAATATTTTTCTTCTATTTTCTTCTTATTATTATTCTTTACTAAATGTAGCAAACATCAAAATCACAAAACCTTTCTTAAAGTCAATGAAATTAATTTAAAATAGTGGTGACTTTGCCTTGGTCAAAAAAATCATTTGAAATATGACTGGAGGACACCTTTGAAACTAGCTCAGCCCAACTGTAGCTGTTGTTTCTAACAGATGTTTGTCAAAATTGTTCTTTAAAGATGTATCAGCCTCACTTGGGAATATGTTCCAATGCTTACCCATCTCAAATTTTTTGCAATTATTTTTGTGAATAATTACCCTATATATGATATACCCTATATTTTTGCAAATGTCACCCTTTATAATGAATGGCTTTTAATTTTCTTTCTTCTAGTGTTATAGAATGTTCCTCTTCTCCATGAATTCTTATAGATCACAAACACTGAGTTCTGAGATTTCTGCAGCCAAATCTGAATGTTTAAGTGAATATCACTTGCACAACTATTTTAAAAATGTCAAACTAACCTGTTCTTTCTCTATGCCAGGCTGATTTCTTACCTGCTTTATACTGATGCTTTTCACACGAGCTCTCCAATTACAGCTTCCATTTTGCTGAAGAATGTGGGGGAAAAGACTGTACTTGTTCTTGATCATTTTTTCTCTCCAGTGATTACTTAGCTAACACTTTCTTTCGTCATCCCATTGTAACTAACACACTCAGAGAAAAAAACGTACTTCTTGGGTCTCTTGCTGCTGTAGCTGATGGTTAGTATTTGCTTTGACTTACGTGAACATACAGGTCTTTCATAAAAATCCTCATTAGTTTGACATAGTTTCTGCATTTTGTGTTCTCCATCCTGTATTTGAAATCAGTGAGGACCTTGTGACTCAGTCCGCGTGGTCTCTTCACTGGACTGCTTGGCTTTCCATATCACAGGAATAACTTCTGCTTGCCATTTTTGCTGCTTATGGAACTGCCAACTCTCCTGAATTTTATGTTTTCCTTGGACTTTTTTCATATGAAATTTTACATGCCAATTATTTGAGTTTATAAGTGTCTGCTTTCTTGAAGTCCATTGATTTTATTTTACTATTCCACTACTTTTCCTTCTGGACCATGCCATTTCATGGTCAGGTTACCCAAGTTTAGCCCCTCGTTGACGGGAATCAAACTAAACCAGGGCTCATTAAGTTTCTGCGCACTATCCAGATGTTTCTACATCAAATGGTGGGTTGCTTGACTTTGAGGAAAAAGTCTTCAGTTTCCTGTAAACTGCAACAGCAGAATCAAAGATCTTTGCAACTGCTTAGAAACTTTCTGCAGCTGTAACTTCCAGTCCTTGCTCCCATCAAAGCGTGGTTCAGAATATTCATGGATATTGCTTTCAGGCAAACAGAAGTGGAGAATTCTGTCTTTTGTCAGAGAGGAATTTTAGTATGATGTGCTTGGGTTAAGAAAGTAGATATGAAGATAGAAATACAAGGAAATAGAAAATAAATTCTCGTATAAATAACAGAGAAATGACAAAGCAATAGAGAGAAAGGTAAATGCAGCAAAGGCACTGGGAGCAAGAAAGCTGATGTTTGTAAAGTGTGAAAAGGAAAAGTATAAAAACTGTAAGAAAAATGCATAAAAATATGAAAGAAATAATGAAAGAATCATAGGAGTTAACTGATTGCAAATGAAGTAACTGTGCAAGCAAATGTAATACATATATATATGTATCTTAGAAATTTAATTAGCTTGCCTAATTATTTGAGGATTAAAATTGGCAATAAAAAGCTGTGAAATTTTACAGGTAGTCTTACAAAACAGGTAAGTACATGTGAGCATGTACCTGTAAGTAAGTAAGTAAAGTGTTTTAAGTACTTACATGTCATGTAAGTCCATTTCTTTTTTAAACTGTGACCTTTTTCACACCCCTTTTTTGGTTTTGCTTTCATGTTTCCAAATTAAGTGACTAAAACTGTGTTCCTTCATAGCGGTCTGTTTTAATGAATAACAGTTAGTCACTAACCAATCTAGGTCTTGAAATTTTGTTGCCAGCTTAGAGTAGCTGGCATTCTTTCCTCTAGCTTTAGTTTCCCATATTGACACTATATCTTTTGTTCAGGTAACAATATCTAGCTGCAAATTTTAAACAGGTACAGTATATACTTCAGCAGCTGTTGGTAGGGGGAAAAAAAGAACAGTGCTATTAAACTACATTTCCACAATCTTGTTTTGTGTTGTGTATTTGACTGTGAATCATATATCTAATGTAGCATTTGGTTTATATAATATTTATGATATACTTTTATGCTATTTTCAGATGTTCAAGAAGCCATTAGCAGAAACCCATCTGCCTCAAATGTTTTGCACATAATCACCCCTTTAGTAAGTATTTAATTTAAATAAGTTCAGCTTAAATTCCTGTAAACTGACCTTATGGTTCCCTTTTGAAATATGAAGACACCTGCAGAGTCCAGAAAGTTCCAAGAACTTTTAAGGAATAGTAATTTAGCAGCGTCCATTTGAACCATATAGAGCACATAATGAATTTGTATTTCTTAATAACATAGAGAGGAAAGAGGGAATAATGCATAGTAGTGCATAAAATAGTAATACAATGAATTCTTACTTTGATGTGCAGATATGCCATATTCTCTAAGTATTACCTTTCTTCAAGCAGTGTTTGTATTTTGTTTCATACATTCTAGATATTGTCAGTTCGAAACAAAATAATCATGACACCTGGAATATAAATAACTTAATAGACAGATGAGCGCCTGAAGTGCAAAATTTACATTTCAAATGTTCAGTTTGTATTGCATGAGCTAGTATTTATAATTCTGTGTTATCAGTCTTCTCCTTTACTATGCATTTGTACTGAGGAAAACATATAGACAGATGACTGTGCACTTCACATGATTTATATATTTTCACAAACTCCATGTACTTTACTGGATCAACTGTTACCAGAAATGTTAGAGAAAAAAACTCTTAATTCAGAAGGCTTTTGCCACTTACTGAGGCCCAGAAAGTATCCTGCCCCCTAAATTCAAAACAATTGCCTGGATTTGAAGTGGGACTGTGAAAAGAACACAGAGCACATCATTCTCTCTTCTTGTGAGTCCTAGTAGTAGGCGTGACTTGGAACCTCAGATTCCTCTCTTCTGCCTCCTGTCTTACACATTTAATTCCTTATGGGTAAAGAACTTGTAAATTTTGTATTTCTCAGCAATTAGTGTTGCATGTTACTTTTATTGGCCCTAACTGCGTTTTACTAAAGTATTTCTGAGCTTGTACATTCTCTGATGCTTTCTTTATAGCCTGTCATGCTTAAAAAAGAAAAAAAAAAAAAAACCACAAAAAAAGCTGTTCCCCCCACCATTGTGTTATCCTGGCTTTCAGTAGTCAGACTTTGTAGCTGGCTGGTCTGTGGCAAAGTTTTCTGCTGCTAATTCTTTATCTACGAGATTTTTGTTTCATGAATAAGATCTAAACATTAGACATTACTAAGGCTGTCCAGTGTCTGGAACTGTAATTTCTCTGATGGACATTTAAGACCCTTCTTTCCCTACAAGTATATACTTATATATGCAATATATATACTTATATGTATATATATAAATATATATATATACACAATATATATACAAGTATATACTTATATATATACACACAATATATATACAAGTATATACTTATATATGCAATATAAGTATATACTTATATATGCAATTAAACAGCTGTCCAGCTGTAGATACACATTCAGATCTCAGGCACGGGCTTGGAATTGTTCTTGATGATCAGAGTGAACAACTGTCATACAAGTTCCCAGCTGCAGAAAAAGCATAGATGGCTGAGATTTCATCAGATCTTCTGCTATGAGAAGTGATGGGATTTTACATTTTTACTTCACCAAGAGGACCACCTGCTTCAGCTCCCCTAATTTCAGAGCATCCAAATAAAGTACAGAGAGTCATTCAGTAGTTCATGTTAATGACATTGTATCCTGTAATACCAACCTCTAAATCCAGATGAAGGGTGCACACTGGTTCCTGTAATGGAAAACAGATCACATGATATCATCAAATGATGTTTTTTTGAATGTTATACATAATCACATTTCTGTTTGTATACATATATATCTCATCATTCTCCATTTTATTACAGAGTATTCAGCAAGGTATATCCTCCCTTTTGGTGAACACTACAACAGCCTCACAGCAGTACCGGAACGCCTCAGTTAGAAATCAATTGCAATTGTACAGGAGGTACTGACATTATCTTAAACAAGCCACTCCAGAATATTGTAGCTTTATGTACTTTATATGTAACGTGTATACTATTTGACATTATAAAATTAGCAACAAAACAAAGATGAAAGCAGTAGCTCCAAATAATGTCAGTTGACTGGTAAGCATTTTTAGGACAAATTAATCTATTTTATTATGCATTGTCTTGTAAAATTAAAAGAATGAAAATACTTCACATTTGTAGTGTATGTATTGGTTGTGTAAATTTCCTGTACCCATAATTAAAGTGAAAGAAGAACAAATATTTTGCTACTTACTGTATGGGCTAACTACCTTCCTAACTTCTTCTGTTTTTCACACTTTGCTAATAGATTCTGTTACAACTGTAAAAGATCTTTGTGAACATGATTTGATTATCAGGAAATAACACATAGAGTTTCACCTTTTATCTTTATATTCGTGGCTGTATTGCAAATTATTGCAGACTGTTGCCCTTATTTACTAGCTACATCTGATGGCTCTAAACCTGACTATGCTCCCGACATCATATGTCATGTGCTTCTGCAAGTCTTGCTGAATTTGTTGGAGATTCCCATTCTCCAGATTTTTCCAACGTTTATCAACACTTGCACTTAAAGAGGAATTCTGCCTCAGCTCCTCACGTAAAGAACCCCAGGCTGAAATTGTCAGGAAATTAGAAAGAAAGATGCTTCCGAAGGAAACATACAACTGATGGTATGTAAATGCACCTTCACCCAAGCACCCAGTGAAGCCTCTCCACATCCTTGTCAGCTTTAGGCTGAAAAACAATTGTTCTAGAAACACAGAGCCATAAGCACCCGGCTAGCTCATCAGCAGAAGCTGATGTTTGGTTTTCCTGATCGGCTTTACCTTTGTAATCCATATCACAAAATCTCCACACAAAAGGAAAGCAAAGTGGGGACAACAGGCTTGGAGATGAGGACTCTGTTCCTGCTGGAGCCCAACAGTAATATATTCTGCAGAAGGGCATACACAGTCTAAGCCCATGTCTGAATGCCTTGCTGCGGAGCTAGGCATGCTTGCAGCTGCCTTTGTAAGCAGTTATTGTGGAGGGACAGATTGGTTCCGGCAGTTTTTGGACTGGCAGATTGTGCATTGGTCCCTCAACTTTAAATTCGTCGGTAGCATGACGATTCACACGTCAACGAATTTGACGTGTTTGGTGATAAACCTGTCTGCATCGCTATGTCGGTTTAGATTAAAAGCCTTTTGTTAGTTAACCAGCTTGATACCTAAATCTGTGAAGTTACTTAGTTGCTAAGGAGTGGTTAACTTTTAAACTTCCTCTCTTTGCTCTTCCCCTGCTGTTTCTCTACAAAGTGGATAAATGTTGAAACAAGCTGCAGAAGGTACGTGCAATGCACAGACCTGGTCAACAAATCTAAGCTGCTAATTAGCTGCGAGAAGCAATAAAAACAATTCACTAAATCTCTGGATTTATAACTCCATATTAGATGCCTGATTTTCTGTTTGTAGCTAGGCATTAAGAACTGTGGGGTTAGTCTGGGGTCTGACGCACCACCGTATTTCCACCAGCAATGTGCCCGAACCCCACGCAGTGTTACCGCCAGCCTCTGTCGAAGTGCCGGGAGCTGAGGAGAGCATGCTCGCTGCTGGACCGGTGCAGTCACAGGGATGCGCACCCAGAGGGACGCTGGCATTTCTCTGAATAGAATATATCTTCCCAAAAGAAGCAATCAAACTATTATTTGGAAGAAGTATTTTAAAAATTTTGTTATTCCCCATCATACCATGACCATCATACCATGGTCTTTAATAGGTGCTGGCATTGCGGAGGAGGGAACCAGCCTGTAAAAAGGAGACGAGAGACAACACGTGCCCAGCACAGCAACAGGCAGTTTATCAGGGATTAGAGCGACCTGCTGGTGCGTCAAGACTAAGGCGAGCTACACATGTAGCAAATAGCAGCTGAAATTCTACAAAGAAGGTTTAGGGAAAGATTGATTTTTTTAAAAAAAGAGTGTTTGAAGAATGGAATAATGGTACCTTTTTCCTCTAGCGAGGCATTGCAGAATCTTTGGAGGAATAATCTGGTAGGCACAAAGGGGCTGACTTGAGTCTGGAGCCTGTTAAAATAAACTGTATTTAAACATCAGAACTGTAGAAGCTTGGTGTCTTACAGCTGCTGTGGCCGTCTGTGCTGGCAGTGCTGCCAGAAGGGGAAAGGTGTAGCTGCACTCCGCATGCTGTAAGGGTTCTGATGTGTGTCAGTACTTACTGGGTCTTTGGTGCTCAAATACATGTAAAATTCATAGAATCACAGAATGCTTTGGTTTGGAAGGGACTTTTAGACCCAAACCCCCTGCAGTGAGCAGGGACATCTTCAACCAGACCAGGTTGCTCAGAGCCCCGTCCAACCTGGCCTGGAATGTTTCCAGGGATGGGGCCTCCACTACCTCTCTGGGCAACCTGTGCCAGTGTTTCACCACCCTCACTGTAAAAAATTTCTTCCTTATATCCAGTCTAAATCTACTCTCCCTTAGTTTAAAGCCATTGCTCCTTGTCCTATCGCAACAGGCCTTGTTAAAAAGATTTTCCCCATCTTTCCTACAGGCCCCCTTCAGGTACTGAAAGGCTGCTAGAAGGTGTCCCCGCAGCCTTCTGTTCTCCAGGCTGAACAGCCCCAACTCTCTCAGCCTGTCTTCCTAGGAGAGGTGCTCCAGCCCTCTAGTCATTTTTGTGGCCTCCTCTGGAGCCACTCCAACAGCTCCGTGTTCTTCTTGTGCTGGTGGCTCCAGAGGTGGACACAGGACTCCAGGATGGGTCTCACGAGAGTGGAGCAGAGGGGCAGAATCACCTTCCTCGACCTGCTGGCCACACTTCTGTTGATGCAGCCCAGGCTACTGTTGGCCTTCTGGGCTGCGAGCACACATTGGTGGCTCATGTTGAGCTTTTCATCCACCAGCACCCCCAAGTCCTTCTCGGCAGGGCTGCTCTCAATCCCCTCATCCCCCAGCCTGTATTGATAGTGGAGGTTGCAAGACATGCATGTATCCTCAGAGCAGATGACCAAAGCCCTTCTGAGTGGGAACTCAGAGTTGCTTTGCACCGCAAATACTGAGCCCTTGCATCTCTGTTTGTATGCAGTACACTGTGACATTCCAGCATGGCAAGGATTTAATATTTAAATAATGAGGGAAAGTTTCCCCACAGAGATTAAAAGAAGGGAAAGCAAATAATCCAAATACCAGAGGCCATGGATCAAAACCAGCCCTGCTAGTCAGCAAGCCAGAGCACCAGCTTAACCAGGTTTCTTCCCCTGTTAATCGGTTTAGGTGGCAAAAGCAAAGCCCACACCTCAGCTTCCGCTCTTAATTACAGGGAGAGAGATTTTTCAAAAACAGGTGCCTGCATTTAAGTTCCCAGGAAAGCATTTGCAAATGGGTTATTTGATTTAGGGTTACAGGTTTCAACTCAAAGATAATAGCCTTTTTTCCTGGATCACTCGGGCTCTTTGACAATACCGCAGTACAGTTTTTGTTTAGGTGTCTAAACAGCGTCACTCCCAGGAATACGCCGCGAGAGTGGGCCCAGAGGCAGCTGCCGGATCCTGAGCACTTGTGAAAAGCCAACAAGTTTTTGTTCCTGTTAGTTGATGGTTGTTCTTCAGACTGATGTTTCCAGGCTTTTCTATTCATTGCATAGAAATTTAGAACAATTTTTAAGAAGTGGCTTCATCTTATTTTTTGGGTATGAAGAAAAGTAATTACATTAAAATCAACAAGCTTGGCTGAGACATGAATATCTTAAAATTTGTGTACCTTAGATTTCTTTCAGTAAGTCTTGATTCTGCCTACCGTTTTTGCTGCTTTTAAAAGAAATTAGTCCATATTCTTTCTACAGTAAAACTTTAGTATGGAAAGAAAACATGAAAACCAGTTTAAAACTATGGTTTCCAATACAAGCCTAAATACAAAACCCCCACAAATCTTCTTTTAAATCTGCACCTATGTGCCTGGTTTTCAAATTGATTGAGCGTCTGTAGAGGTGGTTTCAGGTGCAAATGCACCTCACTGCTTTTACAGAGAACGACATGCAAATGGTCCCAAAAAATAGCCATGTGTCCTCAGTACATATCCTTTCCCACGTGACAAAGCACACTTTAAGAAAAAGGCTCATGACCACCAGGTCACTTGAAGTCATACAGGAGAGCTAGAGCACAAAATGGATTTTTCACTGATTAGACTAAACTTTCACGCTTCAAGAAAGCAAAACATGTTCCTCTTCTTGAAAGGAAATTTGCCGCTTTACACTCAGCTTCCCTCTTAGTCTGATTTGCTACTTGGCCTGCAACATTGGAGTAAATTGGCCCATCAATAAATCATGGATTTATAAGAGAAATAATTTTTTTATAATACTTATATTACTGGAGCAAATTATTTTACTTATATTATTTCAATGCCCAGGAAAACCTGATTGCGATGAGCACTGTAGAAATCCAAGGCCTGCAAACAAGCAGCGAGGCTCCAAGGGCAAATGAAGGCAAGATTTCAGCAGGAGATGGCAGCTCCACAGCCCCTCCGTGGCGGGGTGGGGCGCATAACAATAAACCCCTTCCACTTCACTCGGGGGAAATCACACTAGTGGTGTAGACACAGCCTGGTCTTCATCCCGTCAGCCAATGCAAGGCAGCAGCCAGGGCGAACGTCCCGGAGGGGTTGCGAGCGGCAGTAGAGCAGCGCGAGCTGAGGGTCTCACTGACAGCAGCCTCCCGAGCGCAGACATGGCCAGGAGAAGCCCGGCTTAGAAGAAAGGGGCTGAGGTTAACCCAAGCTTTGCACTCCATCAGGGGTTCGCAGGACGTGAAATCACCCTTGCCAGGGTTCACCCTGTGCTCTGTCTCCTGTGGAGCAGCCTCCACTGCCAGGGAGAATATTACCGACCTCTGCACCTGGGAGGGGACAGCGGGCTCGCAGCCACCACCCGCAGCACCTACAGCCGGGAGGCAATGGACCTGCGGCCTCCTGCTCAGGGTGGGAAGGGCCCCTGCCTGCTGTCGGCGGCAGCGGTGACAGGCATGAGGGTGCTGTGGATGTGATGGGTGGGGGAAGCTGCAGCCGCATGGGGACTGTGCCACGTCCTCAGCACTGGTGGGCACAGGCAGGGAGACGGGGCCTGGCCGGGCTGCAGACAGAGCTGCCACAGCAGCCCAGGGTTTCTGAACAAGGCACCGATTCTCCATCCGCTTCTGGACCTTCCTGCCAGCCGGGGACAGCAGGCGGCAGGGCCCTTGCCCATGCTGGTTGACAAGGTCTTGGTGGTGGCAAGAACTGCAGCGGTAACAGGAGGGAAGAGTGGGACTGGGAGAGGCCACAGACCTGCTTCCTCCTGCCACTCTTCATGGCCAATTTACTTTCATGGGGAAAAAGTATTTTCTGTAGCTACCAGAGTCACAGGATAACAGAACTGTTGTCTCGCAGACGGAGTCCGTTACCAGGTGTGCAACACCCAACACACACACAGAGCCGAGATACCAGTTTATTTGTCACTACAGACCAGCAGCCTTCTAAAGGGATGAAGGCCTTTGCAGAGCCACTGTTGACAGCTGCACTCCGTGTGTCAAATATTTTAAAAACTATGTTTTGCAGCCAAAAGGGACACAATTAAATCCTTACTTCATGGCAATGTTTGGGGGCAGCCAACATTTGTGTAAAATTGCAGCAGTGAACACTGCCATTCTGCGTAACCACAGGCTGAGGGTACCGCAGAGCATTTAAGTCTAAAGACTCCCTTGAAATATGGATTTACCTGTATCAGGCCAGTATTTGGTACAGAAGTCTTGAGTTGTGTGGCAGAAGCTGTGGTAAAGCTCCTGCTGTGGAGGAGAACCTGACTGATGCTGTCAAATTCTACGGACAAAACTGAAATTACAATGCACATTGGAAAAGAAATCAGCGAAATATGGGCAGAGTGAATACGAGGAGTGACAACTAAAACGCGGCTGTTGGTGTGCAGGAATAATCAGACTCACTTCTCATCAAATACACTGAAACGCTTAAATCTGCTTGACCAAATAGACAGGCGTTGCCATATCCTTTAGTTGTCCTCATCATAATATTCATAATAGTCTGGCTCATAATGATTCCTGCTCAAACACCAATGCTTTTATAAGAGAGAATTCATCCAGAGCGAATTTGACTCCGTATAACTAGAGATGACTCCACAATGGTTTTGGAATTGTATTTCAAATCGTAGCCGCAAGATTCCTTCAATATTGAATATAAATCCCAAGCCAGCAACAATGGTGGCAATGATCCAGGTGACAGAAGTGGCTGTGGGTGGCACAAATCTACATAGAAAGTCTCTATTGCTGTATATATTAATTTTGTGTTTGTTTTGAGAAGGAATTGTTGCATATTTTTATTTAATCTGTATCCAGTAGTTCATGCTCTTTCAGAGTGGCAGGAAAAGAAGAAAAAGAAAGAAAGGGAGAGGAGAGGA
>Ga0065711_1047906_pt1 | contig 12083 bp, 3 predicted proteins | sample Hoacrofraction12_FD_59098 | JGI IMG/M metagenome (GOLD analysis project Ga0065711, IMG submission 59098) | Hoatzin crop microbial communities from Cojedes, Venezuela - Epithelial fraction 12 v2 (version 2) | ecosystem: Host-associated > Birds > Digestive system > Esophagus > Crop | place... | reverse complement strand
TCTGAACATGAGGAAGAACTTCTTCCCTCTGAGGGTGACGGAGCACTGGAACAGGCTGCCCAGGGAGGCTGTGGAGTCTCCTTCTCTGGAGTTATTCAAGACCCACCTGGAGGAGGTCCTGTGCAGCCTGCTGTAGGTGACCCTGCTTCAGCAGGGGGGCTGGACTAGATGATCCTCAGAGGTCACTTCCAACCCCTAACATTCTGTAATTCTGTGAAATAATTTGAGTTACGAAGATTAAGTGTTTTGAATTGTCCAAGCATGCTAAACCAAGAAGATATATTTGCAAGACACATTTCTTCCTAAATGTCTGATCACTCTTGATGAAACATTTTGTCATCTGAGAAAAGCATCAACTTCAGGTATAGATATTTATTTATTTTCAGAAACATATGACAGTTGCATAAATCAGGCTGAAAATCCTTATTGCTCAGGCTCCTGTTTCCAAGAATGGCCACACTAAATACTGGGAGAATAGTGTACCGAGTTATATAAGATCAGAGCAATTAGATGATCATATTTTACTGAGATGCTCTCCCAGACTTCAGCAATTTGTAACAGGGGTGGAAGTAAGAGTTTTGAAATGAAGGGTATTGGTTTGTGTTTAACAGTCCTGATGGATGTTCTGCTGCTTTTGTCCACTCACAAATATTTTACTTCTTGTCATGGTTTAACCCAGCAGCCGGCAAGTAGGACCTGACAGCTGCTCGCTCACCTCTCCTCTTCCTTACCCATGGGATGCAGAGGAAGAATGGACAAAAGTAAAACTCGTGGATTGAGATAAAGACTGTTTCATAAGACGATAAAGTAAATAATACTACTACTAATAGTGCTTATAATAATGATATTAATGAATATGTAAAAAATTTACATACAATACAATTTTTCTCACCACCCAACAACTGACTCACACCCAGTCCCTGAGCAGTGATCGCGGAGCCTGGAAAACGCATATTTCACTAATTTCATGAAATTCCCCAAAAACCCAAACTCCCAGCCAAGAGACGATTTGAACTCACATAAGCAAGAAAGAGAAATTCCATCCCCCCAGCCAACCCAGGCTCATAGACTGAACATGATGTCTATGGTATGGAATATTTCCATTGGCCAGCTTAGGCTTGCTGTCTGGCTCTGCTCCTTCCCAGTTCCTGCTCATTAGCTGAATATAAGAAACCGGAAAAAGTCCTTGATTTGTAGCAACAACTAAATCCATCAGTGTTACCAATATTCTTCTGATACTAAGTCCAAAACACAGCAGCTACTGGGAAGAAAATTAACTCTGTCCCAGTTTAAACCAGGAAACTTCTGCAACATTTTGCAGTGAAAATATAACTTAACTATTGATTGTGTAAAAAATTATACTTTTTCTTGTTTAAAATCTGAAATAAAATGGTTTAATTTGATATTTCTGGACCTTGGATTAGAAAAGACAGAGAACATTTTCTCCTTGTTGACTGTTTTCTCCGTGCCACTCACCGTACTCTACTCTAAGGGCTCAGTATTGGTTTAGTTCTATTCCCCTTGGGACTACCAAGAAAGGATTTAATGGAAATAGAGTTAAGTCAAAATCAGAAACTTCTGAAATCTCAATTTTGTTCTTAGTACTTCTCTCTTCACACTTTTGAAGGATGTATACCTTCAAACTTCTTTTTCATTCTGTCATCTTTCACACTATCTCCACTTCCCCTCTATGTTTTCTTCTTTAATGTTATGAATTATGTTATGATACATGCCATAAACATATATTGAAGTTTGGCAGAAACAGCCAGGGACCTCTTCTTCCATTTCCCAGGAGAAAGTTGTACTGAGAACGTAATAATCATGACAATCAAAAGTCTGCATTCGTTCCTTCTTATAAAGAACTCCATACGTTTGCCAGGTAACTTGGGACATAGATAAAAGAAACACAAAAAGTTTGTCTTTGTATCTGCAGTGTCCGATGATTTTCAGGATGACAGATATTGTTCATTTCTGTCTAGTAACAAACAAAAACAATAGTGGAATCAACTTTAAATTCCTGCTACCTTTTCATAATATTTTACAGATGGCAAGTTGATCTCTAATTTAGTATATTAGACTTTGTCAGAAAAATTCAGGTATGTATTAAAAGAAACCCCAAGAACAAAAAGATTAGTGAAATCCTTTTTATAATGACCATTAAAGCAATTTATTTATCCCTGAGATAATTCAGTTTATTTTCTAGTGATTTGGCTTGTCTCTGGTTAAAAGTTTTTCCAGTCATCCCAAATGTAATCTAAAGTTTCAGTGTTAGTTTAATCATTCATCAGTTAAAGATGGTAAGTTACCTCCCCATTTAATGATTATCAAACACCACTTAATCATTGAGTGACACTGCTTAAAGATTAGCATGTTTTTTCCTCTTGCAGCTCCTCTAGAATGATGCTTTTCATGTTGTCACCATTAACTGTAAAATCTTCAGTAATTATTTTAACTAAGCTTGGTTCAACTTTGACTCCACTGCTAGCTTTTTTAGCTAACTTTAAATAAGTTAAAGGAGACTTTTCCTTTTCGGGAGAAAATAATTTATAAAATAATGAATTGTAATTTGTCTTTTAACAAGAATCAACTGTATATGTGAGAGACATGAAAATCAGAAAGGAAATATGAAACCAGTCCAATTATATGGTTAATGATGCTGTAGGGATAGATGATTCCTAGGTGCCTGTAGGAACATTTGGTTTTGTGTTTCCCTTGCATGTTGATGATTTATTTAAGTATGCATACAGCTATGATAAGCATATGGACCACCATTTTAACTAGCTGTGCGAGGAAAGCAGACAAGACTACATGCATTTAACAGATAATGTGGGAAAAGGGAAAGAGATTTGCTATCGGGTAGGCTTTAGTACATTAAAAGTGAGGTCTTTGGAGTGCAGACAGCAGACAGCTGTGAGAGTGAACCATTTGCAAATGCTGACTTGTGCTTCAGCAGTGATGAGCAGCTCCTGCTCTCACTATTGCATTGTAATTAGCACTCCCTGAAATAGTTCACCAGAGATTCGAGGACTGCCAAGCTCTATACTTCTTGCCCTGGCCTAGTTTAGATAGCTTTTCAAGCCAATGATGATGAAAGGTTAATGCAGAAGATTCCGCTCGTTAGGAATGCTAGAAATATTAAGGGACTTCTTGTATTTTGTTGTACCCACAGTGTTTATGAAGCAACACATTCAGACTCCTCTGTTTCAAAGAATGAACACTTTATGATGTTAAAAGCAGAAAAGACTGAATTGAAAAAGGCTTTCTCCTATCAGCTCTTTCATTTGTTCTTGATTTTTCGTTTGCTTTGGGGGTGAGAGGCTTGGTTTATATGTGCAGTCCTGGTCTTTCAATGTGATTTATATGGTATATCCTTTCTCCAATAAGGAATCCGACTGTATTCTGTAATAACATTGAAATTATCCATATAACCTGTGTACCTAAATAAAAAAAAAAGGACTGGTTAGAGCAAAAGATGTCAGATAAAATCAACGAATATATTTTTGGAACCTGCTAGGGACTAAATCAGAAACTAAGGAGGCCTATGTCTGTTCTTTTCTTTGGCATGTTGTTATTTGGAGGGATGCAGGATTTCCTGGAGGTTCCAGATCTCTTTAAAAAATATTGAGAAAATTACTCCACATGTTCAGTTGGGAAGATTACTTACAAATGGAAAAAAGTTATCTATTTTCCTCTTTGAAGCATACAAAAAGAAAAGCTGAAATGTCCTGTTAGTTTCTGTTGATTTACCCTCCATATTGGACAAACCCAGAATAACCATACCTCACTGCTGCAGCCCTGCCGGGGCTGGTGGCTCCTGGGGAGCAGTGTGGGGGGTCCTTGGGGAGTAGCAGTGGAGGATCCCCATGGGGCTTCAGGCAGGGCCTGGCAGCCAGGGGGGCACTGGGGAAGCCCCAGCCTCCAGAATTGGACACCTCCCTGGGGACAGGGATGGGCCAAGACCAGGCTGGAACATGGATCTGCAGGGGGGACCAGCTCAGGGGACCGATGGCTGGGCAGGGCAGGGCTGTGGGCAACTGGAGACCAGCCCTGATGCAGCATCACTGAAGCAGGGGCTGGCAGCTCTGGGGAGCTGACGTGGTGTCCTGGCCTCCGGACAGGGTGAGGGGAGCCCCAGGGGGCTGATACGGTGTCCTGGGCCCTGGGCAGGGAGGGGGAAGCCCTAGGGGTCCTAGGCAAGGACAATCAGAGCTACTGGTGCTCTCAGGGACATGGCACACACCTTTCACCGTAAATACTTGTTGAGCCCCATTGAAAGAAGGAAAAATTTAGCACCATCACCCAGAATCTACTATAGAGTGAAACGGTGGTTTGATGAATGCCCATTGGTGCTGGGACTGTGTGCCGTAGAAGTACTCGAGAACCTTAAAGTCTAACTGCTGATGGTGACCATTTTGATTTGTTATAAACAATTTAGATGATATAGAAATGCAAATTTCATGTTGTTTTAAACTTGCTAATAAATATTCAAAATGTTATATAACAGAGAAAACAACCACACATTTTTACGAGGTAAAAACTTGTAACTAACTTTTTGTCATGTGTTTATTGTTGTTCTCCTCAAAACAAAGACTTGTGGCCTCCAAGACTTATAATCTTTCCCTTCCTCCTGCACTGCTATCTAAAGCAGTGATAAGTGCTAATTGGGAAGACTTTCTTATCAGTTCTCAGGGAAGCAAACTCACTTCTGTCCTACTTAGGAAGCAGATTATACCGATAAGTGAGGGAAGTGGGTGGGGGCCTTCCCCATCAGCCCTGAAGGGTGGACAACTCTTGCTCAGGCACGCGATGGGGCAAGTCTATTTTTTGGCTGAAAGGATCCAGGTGTCTCTGGGTAGCACTGAGAGGATGAAGTGGGTTGATAAGTGTCTTGCATGAGGAGCTCTCTATCATGCTCCATTGCATGAAATATATATCTCACACTACAAAGGCTAAGTACTGTACGTTTCTGTATTACTTTGAAAAGTTAGCTTGTATAAATGTTTGTAGCTGTTTGTAGAAAAAGGCATTGGAGTTTAAGGTTGAGCACCGTTCTTTGACTGGAAGGAGAGTTCAGATTATTTAAGACTAATAAACCTCTGTTTACGGACTCAAATTGTAAATTGAGATTGGTCTAGACCAATGCAAGTTACAAAGATGGAAGAAAAAAGAGAATTAATGCTACATAAATAATTTGAAAAGCTCTCCATAAATCCCAGTGTTACAAACAGTTACATCACTTCAGGAGGCACAGGCCAAGTGAAAGGATGTAGGAGTCTTTCGTAATATTAAACAGGGGCAACCCTAAGCCTTTCTGATAGTATCAGAGCATAATCCATATGGCAAACAGGAAGACAGTTTAGCATAAAATAAAGACACGTGTACAGATTAACGCCAATTAATGTCAATCAATGCTCAAAGACACAATGCTGCTTCAATAGCAATTTGAGAAAGGCAGCTCCCTTTGTTTAGATTTTTTGATGTTTTTCTCTCTTCCCCTCCTTTTGTGCTGTATCCCACAAGAGAACAAACAAGTAAACCTTTAAAGTTTAAGTCATCTTTAAAACTCAGTTTTCTTTTCATGAGTTTAGATAAAAGGGGTGGGGTCAGAAATGGTTTATCTCCTTTTGTATTTGTCTTCTGTGAGGTTCATGGAATTGACTTATCAACCATTAGCAACCAAGCTAACAGTTTTACTCAGTGGCTGCTATTCAGACAGTGATTGACAAAGGTGATACATCTCCCCACCGCACCTCTGTACTAGAGGGCTTCTACTCTTTATCTGCAAAAAGAATAATTTCAGTTTAGTTCCCAGCTGATTTGTTGAAAAAAAAAATACCGCTTTTTTATGAGAGAATAGTAGGAAGCATTTTTCTTTCTCTCCGGAACGACTTCACCTTTTCTATTTGTAGTTGCATTAAATGCTAAGAAGAGGTCAGAAGAGACTTCTACGGTAGTTTTTTCCTCTTTCCTTCATACTGCTTGAATATTGTAGATAGAACATGATATTACCTGAAAGCCTTCTGAAACAAAGATGTTAGGGGCAAAAAGCAGAAGTAAAAAAAGGGAAAAAAAACCTTATTCACACATATTTTCATCATGTCTCTTCCTGTGTTACCTTCATGTTTAATAGAGCCCCGACAGCGCTTCCAGGGAGTCCTTTGGACTCAGCAGAGCCCCTGCGGCTTCACAGAGCCACTATTCATGCATGTCCAGATTGACCCAAGTGTAGGTCTCAAAACCTTGGCTTTATGTGTTAGGTAAGTGTGATTCTCAGTAGGAGTGTTTTAATGGAGTCTTTAACCAAGTCAAATGGCAGTGATTATTTCTGACTTCTCCCAACATCATTGCAGTCTTATACGGAAGTCTCCCTGGTTAGTGGAATCTAGTGCAAGCAGAACAGCTGTTGTACATTCAATATTTGCCTGATTTTGAGCTTTATGACCAAAGGACCCATCCTATTTAGGTTTCTGGAAAGTGGGATACAAGGCTGTATAAGTGACAGAGCTGGTAGAAGACATTTAATGAAACAATTAAACAAAGTAAGTGTTCTTACTTCTGAGTTCTTGTCTCACTAAGAAAAACAAAAGTGAGAGTCATGTATTCATTTCTGATTTGTTGCTTTTAATTTTTCCTTTATCTTTCTTTCTCACTACTTGCATACTGTTAATAACAAAATGGAGAGAAAGCGAGAACAATAAGAAATACTGAGTGTCTGTATTGGAAATCAGTTTTAAGATAACGTAATACAGACTTCTCTGCAAAGTTAAAAAATTGTTGCCTTTGTTTTTCGTTGTTTTCCCTAAGCTACTTAAATACAAAATAACAGTTGTGACTGTTCAGAGTAATGCCTAAGAAGGTAAAAAACTAGTTATAATATTATTACCTACATACCTGCTCTTATGGTGCAGTTGTACAGAATTCAAAACATTTTAGCCATAAAGCAAATGGATTTCCTAGCACTGAGTTATCTCAATATATACTGAGCTTCTATATTGCCTGGAGGAGGAGCTTTAGCAGTCAGGATAAATCTTTTCAACACTGGAAATATGAATAAGTATTGCACTGTGTATACAGAATATTGCACTAAATGATTATGTGGCATGTTTTCTCTTTAGCTACAGATTTCCTGTCCTGGATGGGTTTTGTTTTTTCTCTGGATTTCAAACTGTCCATTTAAAAACATTACAAAGAATATATGGCTTTTTTTTTTTTTTTTAAGTTGGGTGCTGCCTGTACCTGAATGATATTTCATGAAAAGGGGCAAAGGGAAAGAACAGAATAATTCCAAGAACTGAGCAGAGGGTATTATAAAGGGTTGAATCATACAGTGATATCATGCAGCTTGTGTGATTTGGACTTGACCTAGTTAATGTTCTCTCTTGTGGATAATTAGAAAGTTCCCGCTGGAATATTAATGAGACAGTGTTCTTCATTACACTTAGTCACAAATTAATCCCACTTCATCACGACATAGTGTGTGTGCGTGGGGGGAGATATGCTAGCAAATATTCATCTTAAGTTTTGACTGATGCAAACTGCAGTTGTTTCAGATGTCACCATAACTACAATCACTGAAATTTACTGCTTTTACTTTTCTTGATGGAAGAGTTTTGATATTTGTGGGTTATAACTCCTTTCATAAATGGAAAGGCTATTACAAAATTGTGTGTTCAATAAAATAATTCTTGTTCTAATCATAGTTGCGGGGCTGGCTAAGGGTGTTTTTTTCCTTTTTTTATTTTCATCGAGCTCGTATATAACAACTGTTGCTGGTGACCACAAAGAAAACAGACATTGTCACGGAAAACGATGATTGCTTTTGAATTTTATTTTTGTCTGAAAACTCTTTGCTCTAGGTGAATCCTCACAGAATAGATCTGGTGGCTTCATGAATACCTTAAAGTAGTTGTAATGACTGCTTCAGTAATAAATGCTGATGCAGCAGGCAGAACATGTCATAGGAACGAGGTCTTAAGAAACTAGTGTCTGCCTACAACTGCAAGGTGTTGACGAATGACCCAGAAAACCTTAATGTAAAGCCTGCTTTCTTTTCCATGATCTTTTTTTAATACTATATCCTTAGGAAGTGTTGCAGGTGGTCATAAAGCATAGACATGCAAGGATGTTCTTACTAATTCTGAATAAGGTATCTGAATGACAATTTATCCCAGTTATCTGTTAGGTTCTGTAAGACAGTAACTTGACAAAATATACAGGACACCATCCACCTCCTGTTAATGAAGTTGGAATGTTTTTTCATGCTTCTTAATAAGATTCAGATTAAATGTCTGTGCAGTAAGAGTTAATTCTGGTTTTTTTTAATTAAATGTATATAAAAGAGAAAAACAAATTCTTTATTCTTTAGTACTTTGTAAGAATTTGTTACAAGTACTGTGAAAAGAGATGTTTCCAAAGATACATGAAGTTATGTTTTATATGGTCAGGTCTTTCAAACTTGATTGTAGCACAGCCTTTTGACCTCAGCATTGGACCTTGTTACACAATGATAACCTGATATGATCCTGTAAATTCTGTGCTAAAGTAGGTTAAGATATTTGTTTGTTCCAGCAAGTTTTGAGAGCTACTATTCATCCTTTCAACCAAAAATGTTTCTTCATCTGTCTCCTCCTCATTTCACAGTAACACCACAATTTTGCTAGATAGTTAATATATGTTGTGTTGTTGACATAATCTTTGGAGGAAAAAACAAAGAGTTATTGCCTGTACCTTTAATGAGAAACTTCTTGTATAATATCAAGACTAATTTGGACGAACACTGCAGGTATCCACAGAGCACAAGCAATATCTTTTGCAAAGAACTATCATAAAAAAGTCTTCAGGGAAGATACAATCTGCCTTGTACTGAAATAAAGCCAATTCTATTTCCCACTCTCCCTTAAATGTAAGCCGCTTAGTGGGGCATCTCAAAAAAAGCATGAAATCTAGAGATTAAAAAGTCATATGACATAAATCAGAAGAACAGAAAGGGTTGAGAATGAGTTTGTAAAGAAGTAATTTTTAGAATTCACTATAATTGGTCTGCTACAGCACTTATCCATTATCTGCTTTTTTTTAGTTATCACTGTTTTTATGGAATATGATGGATAATTGTACTTAGGAATTTGAAAGTAAAATGTGGCATTTGCATAAAGAATTCATTTTTAACTCATTTTCACCTTTACGCTTTTTAGCCTCATCTTGTTAGAAAAACACATCTGAGAAGCAAAGTTAGTTTCCAGAAGGGCATATCATGTATTGCTATAAATCATGGGACCTTTTGACTTTTGAAAGATAGCTTCCTACTCTTTACAAGATCTCTGTCCTCTGTGTCACTGTGACAGTAACCTCAATTTGATAATATAATGTAACTGACTAGAGAAGCTGGCAGAATGTCTTTGAGGATTGAAAATGAAGGTGAAAATCATCGCTTCAAGAATATGTTTGGTATTTCTAAAGAGAGAGGGAAGAAAGCAGAAAACATGTACAAAACTAGCCGTTAAATACTGCAAACTGCTGAAATACGCATGTCACACATTTAATTAACAATAGAGGCCCTTTTGGTGAGAGCAATTTATCATTAGGTAGACATGGCTTGTGACAGATGACGGGACGCAGGAGAGCCTGTTTCTCTTCATGAGTCTGAAGAGGTATCTGCTCGCTTGAAACATTAAGGTTGTTATACCTGGGAGAGTTAAGAACGGATTTAGTAGGACATATCCACTCTTTGATTATGAACAGATTTTTGTTAAGCTTAATCTTGCATTTTAATGTTGTCTTTATTTTTCCCTTACATTTATCTGTTTTTTCAACCTGTGGTGCTTGCTCCTATTTTAGGGCTGTAGACAGATCCTCAGCAGAATTAGGTTGGAATATCTCTGCTGATCTCAGAAAAAGCAGGGCAGTTTACATACACACTAAAAAACAAAATTTAATCTCATTTTGCACCAGAACACAAGAATTGGTTTAACACATAACAAATCATGTCTCAAACGTACAAAAAATACAAAAAATACATACACTAGATGGTGTGCTGCCATTCAGTGAGACAAGGACAGGCTGGAGAGTTGGATGCAGAGGAACCTGATGAAGCTCAACAAGGGCAAGTTCAGGGTCCTGCACCCGGGGGGGAAGAACCCTATGCACCAGTCCAGGCTCGGGGCTGACCTGCTGGAGAGCAGCTCTGCGAAGAAGGATCTGGGTGTCCTAGTGGATGGCAAGTTGATCATGAAGCAGCAGTGTGCCCTGGTTGCCAAGAAGGCCAGTGGTCCCTTGGGGTGCATTAAGAAGAGTGTGGCCAGCAGCTGGAGGGAGGTTCTCCTCCCTCTCTACACTGCCCTAGTGAGGCCCCATCTGGACTCCTGCATCCATTTCTGGGCTCACAAGTTCAAGAAAGATGAGGAGCTGATGGAGAGAGTCCAGTTGAAGGCTATGAAGATGATAAGGGGACTGGAGCATCTCTTGTACGAGGAAAGGCTGAGGGAGCTGGGCTTGTTCAGCCTGAAGAAGACAAGGCTGAGAAGGGACCTTATAAATGCTTATAAATATCTTCAGGGTGGGTGTCAAGAGGAAGGGGCCAGACTCAATTCAGTGGTGCCCAGTGACAGGACAAGGGGCAATGGGCACAAACAGAAGCATAGGAAGTTCCCTCTTAACATGAGGAAGAACTTCATCACTCTGAGGGTGACAGAGCACTGGAACAGGCTGCCCAGGGAGGCTGTGGATTCTCCTTCTCTGGAGATATTCAAGACCCGCCTGGACAATGTCCTGTGCAGCCTGCTGTAGGTGATCTTGCTTCGGCAGGGGTTTTGGACTAGATGATCCTCAGAGGTCCCTTCCAATCCCCACCATTCTGTAATTCTGTGATTGTGTGAAAATCCAAAACCACAGAGAGTAACTGCTGTAAGTCCTACCTAACAGTGAGAAATTTAACTAAAAATACACTTAGGCTATATCTGTCACGTTTCAAATAACTTTCTCTAAATTCACTGAATTCTTGTTTATATGCCTCTCCTACTATCTATCACATTTCAAGTTTATGCCTTCAGCTTTGCTTCTCATTCACATTTTCATAGCTTTCAACTTTTTTGTTGACAACTGATGTAGTTATTGAGGTTTTTTTCTCAACATGAATTTAAAGATGAATGGTGGGATTCATCTTGTTTGTCTGGCTGCCTCAAGATGACATGTGCAAGTCTTAGTTGGTCCTTCAGAATTTCTTTATCAACAATTCAAAAAACTATTAGCTACACAGGACTATATTCATTTTATTAAAAGAAAGGACAAGTCATTCCCATTGTCTAATTCTCACCACAAAATATCAAGAAAATCAAGACACACTAATTTATACTCAAAGATTCAGTTTTTTAGATGCTTCAGTGTCATGAATTGCACCTCTAATTTCTGGTTTTTTTCGTTGTTTATTTTTTATACACCACTTTAAAATTTGTCTTGCAGAACCTGATGAGGTTTAACAAAGGCAAGTGCAGGGTCCTGCACCTGGGGAGGAACAACCCCATGCATCAGTACAGGCTTGGGGTAGACCTGCTGGAGAGCAGCTCTGTGGAGGGGGACCTGGGTGTCCTGGTGGACGACAGGTTGACCATGAGGCAGCAGTGTGCCCTGGCTGCCAAGAAAACCAATGGGATCCTGGGGTGCATTAAGAAGAATGTGGCCAGCAGGTCGAGGGAGGTTCTCCTTCCCCTCTACACTGCCCTAGTGAGGCCCCATCTGGACTACTGTGTCTGTTTCTGGGCTCTCCAGTTCAAGAAAGATGAGGAGCTACTGGAGATAGTCCAGCGGAGGGCTACAAGGATGATGAGGGGACTGGAGCTTCTCTCCTATAAGGAGAGGCTGAGGGAGTTTGGCTTGTTCAGCCTGAAGAAGAGAAGGCTGAGAGGGGACCTTATAAATGCTTATAAATATCTTGAGGATGGGTGTCAGGAGGATGAGGCCAGACTCAATTCAGTGGTGCCCAGTGACAGGACAGGGGGCAATGGGCACAAACTGAAGCACAGGAAGTTCCGTCTGAACATGAGGAAGAACTTCTTCCCTCTGAGGGTGACGGAGCACTGGAACAGCCTGCC
>Ga0065711_1047905_pt1 | contig 12083 bp, 8 predicted proteins | sample Hoacrofraction12_FD_59098 | JGI IMG/M metagenome (GOLD analysis project Ga0065711, IMG submission 59098) | Hoatzin crop microbial communities from Cojedes, Venezuela - Epithelial fraction 12 v2 (version 2) | ecosystem: Host-associated > Birds > Digestive system > Esophagus > Crop | place... | reverse complement strand
CCGCCTGGACAAGGTCCTGTGCAGCCTGCTGTAGGTGACCCTGCTTCGGCAGGAGGGTTGGACTAGATGAACCACAGAGGTCTCTTCCAACCTCTACCATTCTGTGATTCTGTGATCTCCTTGTCCCTTGCTCTCGTCCCCTAATCATCTTTGTAGTTCTGCGCTGGACTCTCTCCAGTAGTTCCTTCTCTTTCTTGAACTGGGGAGCCCAGAACTGGACGCAGTACTCCAGATGGGGCCTCACTAGGGCAGAGTAGAGGGGGAGGAGAACCTCCGTCGACCTGCTGGCCACACTCTTCTTAATGCACCCAGGACACCATTGGCCTTCTTGACAGCAAGAGCACACTGCTGGCTCATGGTCAACTCGTTGTCCACCAGGACACCCAGGTCCCTCTCCACAGAGCTGCTCTCCATCAGGTCCTGTACTGGTGCATGGGGTTATTCCCCCCCAGGTGCAGGACTCTGCACTTGCCCTTGTTGAGCTTCATCAGATTCCTCTGGGCCAACTTCCAGCCTGTCCAGGTCACGCTGCGTGGCAGCACAGCCTTGTGGTGCATCAGCCACTCCTCCCAGTTTGGTGTCATCAGCAAACTTGTGGAGGGTGCACTCAGTCCCTTCATCCAGGTCATTGATGATACGTGCATGTACGTATTTCTGACTTGCCAAGTATGTGTTGCACAAATGCTGCATCTGGCCTTCCTTGATAGCATTTGGGAGTTCTTTTTAAACTGCTGAGTCAAGCAGCTTGCTGAAAAAGACCCTCATAGAACACAACTGGCAGGTTGTGTGCCAGGTAGCAAGTTAGACCTCATCACTGGGAAGAAAGCATGTAAAAGGGCAGCAGGAGTAAAGACTTTTTGTCTTTGCCTGTTAAAGTTAAAATAGACTAGATGAACAGCTTGTACAAACATCTGGTGTAGCTGAAAAAAGGAAGGAGGATAGATTATTGTGAATGAAAGATTTGGTGATAACCTCTTGATAGTAGCCATGTGTGGAAAGATGCCATATTGGCTAACCAACACTTGTCAAGGAATGTATGGGAAAGGCTCCATTCATCAAAGAGCCAAGTGTATCAAGCCCTGTTAAGAATAAATATGGTGCTGAAGTATTCTGCTGAAGGGGAAGCTTTGGCTTATCGAGATGTAGAATTGTAGTACAAGGCTCCTAGAACATAACTTGTGGAGGGTGTATAAAACAACAGATACATTTCATTTGTCTGTTTATGTCTTTGCGTGGTTGGGTTTTTCTCATAGATGGAATAAAATTCCATCCCTTCAAGCTGGGCGTCAGATACAGCTGTGTCTATTTAGAGGGGTGGCTAGGTTTCAAGTTAGGGTGGAAGTGTGAGAAGTGAGATGTGTTAAAGAGCTGTGAGGTGTCCACCAGATTGTCTCTGAGCAGTCTTTCCCTCATTCAAGCTTTAGACGATGGTTCTCGTCAAGACAATGGAAAGCGGCTACTGACATGGTAGTAATAGCCCATATACAGAGATTGTTGCGGCAATGGTAGGAAAAATATGTCAGTGGGGAAATACAGGAGAGACTGCACATTCTGCTCTTTTCATGAACATGTTGTCTTGAACTCACAAGTCTGGAGAAATTCCATTGAGTGCAGGAAAGTTAGAGGGGGTACACATAAAGTGAAGTCTGGACCCACTGGGATTTAGTTATTCATTCTGCCTATTGAGCTGGAAAGTTGCCTACTATAAAATAGTTTGTCCTGGCCATAAGGTCAGTATTTCCTAAATTCTCTGTGAGTAGAAATTAGTATTTCTGTGTCATCTTTAAAGCTGGTTAGATAATGAAAGCTGGTTAGATAGTGAGGACTGTGTGGTAGATTGACTACTAAAGTGCTGGGACCTGTTAGGGCATGCTAAACTTTCAGCTGCTGTTGTTACAGGCATGACCCCTGGGCAAAGGAAAAACTGCAGAGGTTTTGAATTTTTATAGACCTGACTTTTAATTCTCAGAACCAGTTATACTTAACAGAGAATGATTTACATACTTCCTTTATGCTCACAGGCATCTGGAAAGAGCTTAGGTACTAGGATAGACCAAGGAATGGGAAGACCAGCATGGATAAATTCTCAGATATGCGTTGAATGGGATCTTCATGGCCTGTGATGATCAGTATGCTTTGGCCTTAGGTTGTTGCCCAGGATCAATTCTGGTGAAATCTCTTTGGGGAAAAGCAGTGAACCCAGAGATCTCCTTTTCATCCTAGCAATTTAAGGCAGTACCCTATTTGAGTCTGGCTGGATTAGATCAGCCTGAGAGATTTTTTGAGCATCACCAGCTGCTAAAGAGTGTTTCTCCTGTTTGAGACAATTGGCTTATTAACATTTTTGGCTAGTGTTCTTTCTGATATAGCCAGACATGTAAACATTTGCTCATGCCCCATTGCCTTCAAAAGAGATCTGCAAAGAATGTTCTGTAATGGACCTGAATGTATAATCTCTGCTGTTCAGAAATGCATTTTTAGAACGGGTTTGAATTTTGCAAAATAAGCTAGGTGCCAATATGCATATGGGAGAGTGACATTCAGACATCGTTTATTTCCAGACCTGAGGTTTACAGTTCTGTGACTTCTTGTACTGGTTTTCCTCTATATAATCAACCATTTAACTATCCCAAGAAAAAAACCCAGAGAAGCAGTAAGACTGTAATGTCCAAGATTTTCTTCAATTGCTGTATTTGTTGTGGTCAAGTGAACTCAATTTTTAGTGCAGTATGAATGGTTATCCCTGGGTTCTGCTGAAACCAAATAAAAGAGAAGGCAGAACACAATTTTGCTGATTCGCAGTTTGGGAAACCTTGAATGGTTTATGCTTTTATTATTGTTCTGATCTGGTTTGCCTCACTTTGTAAACCTTACACCATTTGATGAAGGAGAATATGGATCTACTTGAATCATTCTCTTCTGTATCTCTGAGCTATATTACAGTCTATATTAGAAAAAATTGTGATTAACAGAAGAGAGAAATTGATCCTTTGTTACAAGGTTCTGTGCAAGTTCAGCTCTTTTAAATATAGTGACTTCTGAGCATATTTCAGCATTTAATAGTCTCAAGTCTGAAATAGTTGTAAGTATCAAAGCTGTAGGCTTCATACCATTTTCACAATAGTGTGTCTTTTTGTGTTTCAACCCAACTATAGGATATTACCAGCTTGCTTCATACCATCTATGAGGTAGTTGATGCATCAGTAAACCATTCTCCTAGTTCCAGCAAAACTCTGCGAGTGAAACTTACTGTGGCACCAGATGGCAGCCAGAAGAAAAAGAGTATCTTGTTAAATCATACTGGTAAGGACATGCAATCAGCCATAGGAAAGAATACGAAAAAATTCAAGAATCCCTTAAAAATCAACCTTTGTATTTTGTTAGTACAAATAAATGTAAACTTAAAGGCAAATAATTATGTAGGTATTTTAAGCCCCATGAACCTGTTTTAAGATCTCAGGTGCAAAATTGTCTACTCTCCTTTCAGTGTCTCTTAAGCAAATCAGGTTTCCGTCTCCTGATTGATTGTTTCCTCTTGGCACCAGCAGTAACCCATATGTTAATACACACATCCACTCAGTCAAGTGCAGACATAAGCAAATTTGCACTGCTGGGGAGCTCTGATGCACTGATACAGCATCGAGCTCCCAGCTCCCCAGCCCTCCTGAGGGACACGTGTATCAGTGCGAATGTGGCTTCATTTAACCTGCCGTGTGGCTTGCAGCCTAGCCCTGACTGATGTCCTGCAGTCAAGATGATGTCTGGCTAAAATCTGTCTTGCAGACAAAAGCACTTTTGAGAAGGTTACACGAAATGATACATTACATCTTGATCTACCAACAAGAAAAAATGTATTCACGATGTAGCATGTTGGTTATGCTGATCAGCAGAGACAGTAATGTGAGAATAATGTACTTTCTCTTGTTGGCAGATTTGCAGAGTGCCAGGCATAGAGCTGAAAGCAAAGCTAATGAGGAAGGAAGAAGCTCTGAGAAAAAGCAGCGGGCTTCTCTCAGGTAAGGTGAAGGAACCCTGTCTCCTTACAGGCACTGGGTATCTCTGAGAAAACCTTAACCACTGACTTCTTGCTTGCTTGCTTTATTTTAAAAGCTTGTATTAAAATAGAGGAATTACAGGATTTTTCACTGTGGAACTGCCAGCAGATTCTGTGGGTGGATGCTTTGTATATTAGAAAGCAAAAAGACAAATCTGTAGCACCTGTTACTCAAGTTTTCTTCTTCTGTTGGCTCTTTGGAGGACATGCAGAGTCTTTTTAGATGCCATCTGCAAATATTGTACCTACTGGTGGAGTTTCTAGCACCGCCTTTTGGCTAAAAGTGTCCTAAAACCATTCCGTGTTCAGAGGCCAGCTCCTGCCTTTCTCTGGCCTCCTTCCAGCCCGTCTTTTTCACTGGTGAACTCGGTTAGCTCCAAGTTTATTACCTTGATCTTGTTTACCAGGTTATAGCCAGACCTGCTTCTCCGTAGCACCTTTCTCCCTTAAGGAAGCATTTGGAGCTGGCAGTGGGGGTGTGGTGCCTAGCAGGAGCAGGGAAGCAGGGAGCTCGCAGCAGAGCAGCAGCCAGCTTTGCAGCTAGTGGTTTGCACAGGCCGTGCCCCACAGAGTGAGGAACAAGCGAGAGCTGCCAGCACGCTGCCTGCTGCATGCCCTGTACTGCTGAGGTGGTTCTGGCCTGTGCCAGCTGTGGGGTGACTCAATTCCACTTAAAGTGGGTTTGTACCTTTGGTAGGAGAAGTAAATTCGCCTCTTTCTTACCTCACAGTGGCTTAGCAGCGTGGCTGTCTCTGCTGACTCCCACTTGCCAGAAACCATGTTTCCCCACTGCCCTGTCAGCTTTAGGTAAACTTCTCTCTTACAGAATTAGTTATTAGGTAGTACCCATGTAGGAATTAGCCTGCTTGCTTAGAACGAATACGCTTAATGTAATCTTGCAGGGAAATTGGGATAGTTTCATTTATCTTGTTTTCTTCCCATAAGTTTCAGAACGCATTCCACCACTGGAAAAAAGACCTGTTGTCTTTCAGTGGAGTCGAGCCCGTGTGACTCGGAATGCATCCATTTCCAATAAAGCACAAGCACAGTGGTTTCTTTTATGAACAGCTGCAGGTACATTTGCAGCCATGTACAGATTAGATAAAAAGGAGTTTTTAGTTCTTCCCTAACAGAATGTACAATATTATTTTGGATGCCAGTCCAGAACACGCCTTTTTCCTCTGAAAATGTGTGGTCGTGTGTATCTATCCTGTTACCATGCATTCTACCTACCTGACGGATATTACATGCACTGAACTTCAGAGTAAGTGATAATAATTTGCAATGTATTTTTCAAGTATTAAAATTTTTTACAACTGATGTGGTTTGGCCTGGATAAATGCCAGGTGCCCACCAAAACCGCTCTATCACTCCCCCTCCTCAGCTGGACAGGGGAGAGGAAATATGATGAAAGGCTCGAGGGTCGGGATAACGACAGGGAGAGATCACTCACCAATTACCGTCATGGACAAAACAGACTGAACTTGGGGGGAAAAGGAAAGTTTATTTTATCACCAATCAAAACAGAGTAGGATAATGAGAAGTAAAATCAGATCTTAAAACACTTTCCCACCACCCCTCCCTTCTTGCTGAGCTCAACTTCAATTCCGTTTTTCTACCGTCTCTCTACCTCCTCCCCCTGAGCGGCGCAGGGGGACAGGGAATGGGGGTTATGGTCAGTTCATCACACGTTGTCTCTGCTGCTCCTTCCTCCTCAGGGGGAGGACTCCTCACACTCTTCCCCTGCTCCAGCATGAGGTCTCTCTCACAGGAGACAGTTTTCCATGAACTTCTCCAACGTGTGTCCTTCCCATGGTCTGCAGCTCTTCACGAACTGCCCCAGTGTGGGTCCCTCCCACGGGGTGCAGTCCTTCAGGAACAGGCTGCTCCAGCGTGGGTCCCCCATGGGGTCACACACCCTGTCAGCAAACCTGCTGCGGTGTGGGCTCCTCTCCCCACGGGTCCGCAGGTCCTGGCAGGAGCCTGCTCCAGCACGGGCTCCCCACGGGGTCACAGCTTCCTTCAGGCATCCACCTGCTCCGGCATGGGGTCCCTTCCACAGGCTACAGGTGGAGAACCTGCTCCATGTGGGCCTTCATGGAGTGCAGGGGGACAACCTGCCTCACCATGGTCTTCATCACAAGCTGCAAGGGAAGGTTCTCTGCTCTGGCATCTCGAGCACCTCCTCCCCTCTCTTTCTTGACTGACCTTGGTGTCCACAGAGTTGGTTCTCTCACATTGTCTCACTCCTCTCTCTCGACTGCCGTTTCCCCACAGGTTTTTTTTTTCCTCCCTTCTTAAATATGATAGAGACGCTACCACCATTGGCTTGGCCTTGGCCAGCGGCGGGTCCATCTTAGAGCTGGCTGGCACTGGCTCTATCAGACATGGGGGAAGCTTCTCGCACCTTCTCACAGAAGCCACCCCTATAGCCCCCCCGCTACCAAAACCTTGCAATGCAAACCCATAACAACAGCTAAGAAAAATGTTAGTCTCTCAGTCACATGTAGGTGCGCTATTCCTTTTCTGAATTTGGTAGTTTAATAGATAGAAAAACAAATAAATGCAGGTAATTTTGATGCATTTTAATGTAGATCAGTTGCTCCAAACAAGTCATCTTGGCATATAGGTTTGATCTGTGTTGGGATTGTATGCTTCACACTAAGGCAGAGGGAAGTGTTTGCTGAAATGCTGCAGTAAGGACATTGAATCATTAGTTGCATTTGTTTCTTCAGCTGCAAATTTAAAAAATTGACTTTTGGCTTTCTTTGGATTTAGGGATATTTGTCCAAATACATGTATTTCGTTTAACAAATTTATCAGGAGAAGGAGCACTCAGTTTTATTAAAAATGACAACAAAACTGTCTCCCTTTTTGGGATAGAGTAAAAATGCTAGTGAGTTGCCCCAATGAGTGAATCCCAGTACAGTCAAATTTCAGAATAAAAGAAGACTAAAGCAATTTCTAATCTTCTGTTAGCAACTCTGTACAAAAACTTCTGTAAGCTAAAGAACACTCCACGTGAACTAAAGAGTACTCTGTGGTTTTGCTTGCTGGCCTAGATGTGGTGTTCAGATTCCCTCTGCCTGTTAGCAAAGGTTTGCCGTGTGTGAATTTAATGGACTGCTTTTGTTTGCGAATCCATTGCAAAAATCCCCTTTCAGTTTGAAGTCCCCCTCCCACCACCTTGAAGTCCTGGTTTTGCAAATGTAGTAGTTTTCTGAAGAGCAGCCATTTCCTCTGAAACCCGCAGTCATAGAGGCATCAGATGTTGGGGTAGAATCTTGGCTCTGCTGCATTTGTCCTTCTCATCCCTTTGGTTAGAGACTTGCTAGACAGGACAAACCTGTAGCTTGAACTGAGCAGATCAGCGTCAGACAACTGTCAGCATCTGGCTGTTTTTGTTGCATTTCATTAAATGTGGACAGACCAAATAGTGTCCTGTTCACACTGTGGATGTTGCAGAGATGTTTGTGCACTCTGGCCAAATGGCTGACCCTCAGGAAAGCTCCCTGAGGCTCATCAATGTCTCACAATATTAATGCAGACGTTTCCCCTCTGAAAGCAGCAATGAGGACTTGTGAGAAGTGCACACATTTCTCAAATTCAGTCACTTTGGAATTCTAGGCAAGATGTGATTAATATTCAAGATAAAATGGATAGAAATGTTTTTATCCTGAAGGTGGGAGATAGATGGGTTAGATTTTTCATCTGCTGGAAGCTACAGGCAGGAGTTTTCACATGTAGGGCTAATACAAGTAGCACCATCAAGTCTCTAAATTCGTAGCTAGCTTGCCTGGCGTGTGTGGTACAAAATGGATGGTGGAAGAGCCCTGGCAGGCAACTTTGTGGATTGGGTGACTTCATGCCATTCTAGTTTATATTTTGTTTAGTGCCGCAGGGAAAATATGATGCAGACCAGCCTCTGAAACACCTTCCTTTTACCCACAGATACACCTTCTCACTCTCTCTGTCTTTCCTACTTAAGTGATTTCTCCCTGACTGGCTTAAGCTCTATGTTATCAGTGAGTGTAGCTTTCAGGAAATGTCCCTGCCTTTTTCTACCCTACGCTGTGTCCCTGCTCTGTTCCCCTTGCTTACTGTATTGCTGTGTGCTGATTGCCATCAGGATGACACTCCAGCTTGGGGATTTTAGAAAGGGCTTTCATGCACTCCACGAACCTTAAGCAGATTCCTTTTTTTATTAAAACCAAAAAACAGTAACAACACTATATTTTTACACGCTGTGCTTTGATGCATGATCGATGCATGCCTGTGTCTTCCCATGTGTATGCAGGAAAGCACTGTGGGGCTGGGTGCCAGACACTTCAGTTCTCAGAAGTACTGAAAGTTCTCTTTGACAGTGGAGTGCACATCTCATCAGTATATAATAGCTTCACTGTGTGTATTTGCATGAATACTGTTGAACGTCATCTTGCATGTAAGAAAGCTATTAGAATGCAGGGCTGTGGCAGTACTGGTGTGGTTTTTCTTCACTGTCTTGATGAGAGATGGAATTTATTATGGTAACAAAAAAACAGGTTCCCTGTTAACTTAGTTTTCAGCAGACAGTGCCATGTACAGTGTTGCTCAATTGTGTTGCATCAAACCCAGTGATGTGTTTTCTCGGTTAATGGTGCCTTGTCTTCAGCACATGTGCAAGTCCCAATGGCTTCTGTAAGCAGTTCATGTCTGGCAACTTCAGTTAGCCAGGTTCTAGGCCCAGAGATCTTTTATGTTGACCTGCTGAAGTGTAACAGCCTGTAAAGGTGTGTCTGAGGCAGGAAATGTATCAAGTTGGCTATGTATCCAAAAGAAATAAAAGAGTGTCTGGACATTCCCTCTTTTTTGACAGTACCCCATGTGACTTCTGGAGTTCAAAGCTGATACAGAGTCTTTAAAGCTTACCTGCTTTCCAGGCAGAGTCTCTTCCATTCAGGAGACTACCTCTCTCAAAGTAGAGCAAAAATGATCTTCCAAGTAGGTCAAATCTTAGAATCATAGAATGGTAAGGGTTGGAAGGGACCTTAAAGATCATCTGGTTCCAACCCCCCTGCCATGAGCAGGGACATTTTCCGCTATACCGGGTTGCTCAGAGCTCCATCCAACCTGGCCTTGAACATTTCCAGGGAGGGGGAACATATATGTCACTGCTTTAGCAGGTTACTTTTCCAGACTGCAGAGTCAAGTCTTGCGACTTCTATCAAAGAAACTGTGGAGCTGTGTCTGCTGGAGACACGGGGGACTCAGTTCTGTAATGTCCGTGAACAGTACTACGTTAGACCAGGAAAGCAGCTTGTGCCAAAGCTCAGTAGAATCAGCAGCCCCTGGATACCTGGAAACATGTTGAAAGACTAAAAGCAGAGCACTGGGCACCATGCAGTACAGAGCCCTTGTTTAGCAGCTGGTGGAGGATACAAGGCCAAATTCTGGTCTTAGGTTGACATCAGTGCAGTTGCACAGAGAAAGAGCAACGCCTATCGTGTCGTCTTGGAGACTGAACTGTCTGAATGACAGGCAGTAACTCAATGAAGTTTTCTGCTTATCCTGTTTGTTATATTGAAAATGTTGTTCATATCTGCAGACATCCATTTCAATTACTGCATTAAATTGTTTGACATTATGGGCTACAATACTGTAAACCTCTGCCTGATTTTTTTCTGCCTCATAAATGAATGGTATTTCAGATATTCATTCTCAGGAAATAGTTCTGCTATAAATAAAATTGCAAAGCTGAGCAGGAAAAGGAGTTGAGATTCTGAAGCCAGCGGCTGAGCTGCCCTTATTAATTGTATTTTGGAAAGCAGTGGTTACCTCTGGGTGTCCTACCAACACCACCTCTTCTCAGGCTCTGTCTACTTCCTACACCTGTGCCGCTGCCTGTCCTTTGGAAGCAGATGCACATGAGTGTTTATCTGACACAAGGCTTGCCCCAGTGCTTCTTGACAGCCATGGGAACCATCACGAATCAAATAACACGTTTTTTTTGGCTTGTCCAAACTGGAGAATCAGTTGAATGGTTTGGCCCTAATACAGGACGTAATAAACCTTAGGAGCATTTTTATTTGTTATTGCATGCATGATGCAATGCAAAAGTCTCCTTTGCTTTGCAACATCGGGGTCAATTTATATGAGGGCAAAGAACAGTCTGTTCAGGCCTATCGACTTGGCAAATCCGGTCATCCAGAATTTCGAGCGTTTGTTGTTTCTTTGTGAGCAACTCCTGTCACTTCAAAGGGGCCATTAGTTGTTGGTTTGCAGATAGTGATAATAACTTTGAAGAAGTTCTGCTGAATTGTAATTTTGCTTCCTGCTGACAGATATCACCAGAATGAGAACAATCCAGAGCAAAGTGGGTGCTACCGTCATTGTGTTGATGAGAACATTGAAAGGAGAAACCACTATTTGGATCTTGCAGGAATAGAAAACTACACATCAAAGTTTGGGCCAGGTAATTTGGTAATTTATGTTGCAACCTTTTCGCCTTTTCTTTCTTCAGTTGCGTGTTCCACATCAGGGGCAGTGAATTGTGAACCTGTGTGACTTGTCTGTAGTGACTTACTGGAAGGAGTAGGACTGTGTGAATAGTGCAAGATAATTACTGGTGAAGGTGGTATCACAACGGAGAGGCTAATGAGCTGCAAGCCTGCTTTGAAGTGCTTGTTTGTGTAGCTAAACTTGGAGGTGAGCCTGGGAGAATAATCTTTACATCTAAATTATTAAACTTAATCTATGGGTGACGTGAGGACTGATTTTTGGATGTTGGAGTTCGTTCCCAAGATGATACCAGCATGTATTTTGTATTCACTACTGCCCCAAAAATAGGAGAATGTGGGTTTGTACCTGGAATTTTGGCTTCTGTCCCCAAATGAAAGTGATTTGGATTTCCTCCCTTTCCCTGTCCTCTGCCAAGATTTTACTATTCCACTCACAGTTATTTTGGTGAATTTTGAATAGATGATGACCAAGAGATGGTAATGTAAAGACTTTTATACACACACACAAACTCTCACTCTTATATAGATATGTGTGCATATTTGTGTGTGTATTATTTACTAGTCAGAATTATTAAATGTAATTAAACTAGACAGCTATAATTGCGTTCACTTCCTTAGGAAAAATTCACTCTGCCAATAATGCTGTCACTGCCAACTGCATGCTACTAATTAAAACTTTGAAATACTAAATGACTAACTCAGCTTGTTATTTCCTAGGATCTCCTCCAGCAGCTCAAAAACATGACCCACCAAGCAGAGTTGTGAATCAGACTCGATCCCGTTCTCATGAACCTGAAACCTTCCATGCTCACCATCGGAAATCTCAAGTGGTGGATCCAAGCCACATCAATCTGGCTGAAAGTTCTTATGCCAAGATTGCAGAAATCCAACAGAGGCTCCGGAACCAGGACTCAAACAAGCACTTTGTGAGGTCTCCCAAGGCCCAGGGCAAAAACATTGCCCCTGTGCATCCTGGAAGGGCAGTTAGAAATAAACCTTTTCAAGGGGTGCCCATGCCAGTGGCTTCCCCAAGTGCACGGGTTGGCCAGAATCTCCCTTACCTTCCCTTGCAATCTCAACAGGTTCACAAGAAGCATAAGCAGAGGGCAAAGGAGAATCACCAAATGTGCAAAACCTTCCAGTCTCCAGGGACAGTTGTGGAAAAGGAACATGTGAGAGACCTGCCCACAGTCATTTTATATGAAGGCCAAGTTGGACAAATGATACAAAGACATGAACACCACCACCACCACGAGCACCACCACCACTACCATCACTTCTACCAGACATAGAAGAGATCCCACCAACATCCTCCAAGAATCATCCCGTATGAAGGAAATGCGTTCATGTGATACCAGAACTAAGGCATTACTATGATTAATATTATTGTTACTCCATTAATATTCAGCTAGCATTTATTTTAGAGGTTATATGGAACTGTTGAAACTCACCCTATTTATATGTTGTGGAACTGCATAGCTTACTTAAACACCTTGTGGGTTTGTTTTTTTTTTTTTTTAAAGTGGCTTGTA
>Ga0065711_1047904_pt1 | contig 12084 bp, 19 predicted proteins | sample Hoacrofraction12_FD_59098 | JGI IMG/M metagenome (GOLD analysis project Ga0065711, IMG submission 59098) | Hoatzin crop microbial communities from Cojedes, Venezuela - Epithelial fraction 12 v2 (version 2) | ecosystem: Host-associated > Birds > Digestive system > Esophagus > Crop | place... | reverse complement strand
CCCCGCCGCCAGCCAGGAAATTCCGCATTGGTTCCCCTGACGGCGGGCCAGGCTGCGGGGCTCCCGGCCGCCGCCTCCCGGCCCCGGGCACCGCCGCCACGGGGGTCTCCACCCGGCGGGAAAGGCTGCGGGGTCCCGGCTTCCAGCGCGGCCCGGGGGTCCGGGAGCTCCCCGGTGTCCGGGAGTCCTGGGAGTCCGCAGGCTGCCGGCCAGGGGTCCGGCTGTCCTGGGGGTTTGGCAGCTGCGGGCGCCCGGGGAGCCCTGAGCCCGGCAGCCCCGGGGTCCGGCTGTCCGCTGGATCCCGCAGCTCCGGGGGCCCAGCTGCCCTGCCTGCTCAGGACCCCCGGGGTCCGGCTGTCCCCAGGACCTGGTACCCTCCGGTGCCCGACAGCCCCGGGTGCCCAGCAGCTCCAGGCACCGAACAGCCCTGGGTGCCCAGCGGTCCCAGGGTCCATCTGTCCTGCTGGTCTGGTAGTCCTGGGTGCGTGACAGCCCTGGGGTCTGGCTGTCCCGGGGGTCGGCAGCCCCCAGTGTGTGACAGGACTGGGGTCTGGCTGTCCTGGGGGCCTGGCAGCCCCAGGTGCCCACCAGCCCTGGGATCTGGCTGTCCCAGGACCCTACAGCCCCAGCTGCCCACCAGCCCTGGGTCAGGCTTTCCTGGGGGCCTGGCAGCCCCAGCTGCCCACCAGCCCCGGGATCTGGCTGTCCTGGGGCCTGGCAGCCCTTGGTGCCCACCAGCCCTGGGTCTGGCTGTTCTGGTGGTCTGGCATCTCCACGTGTCCGGCAGTCCCAGGTGTGCAACAGCCCCTGGACCAGTCCCAAAAATGTGCCTGCAAGAGTCTCGCCGACCTCCCGATGACCAGCCATGGCAGTGGCTTGTGCCAAGTGCACGGGTGGTTTCAAATCGGCAGGACCACCCCTGCAAACGCGCCTTCTTTGCGCTGGCTTGCAATGACTGCCCCAGACACCACCGCCAACCTGCAGTTTTGACAGTCTGGGTTTGTAACATACTGGTCCAGCGCCTCATCTAGCAGGGTGCAGTGAGCCCAGGCACCCTGTGGCCTTTGCGTGTGGGATGCCACAGCGGGGAGCAGCCAGGACCCTCCGCGGCACGGAGGAGCTGGGAAGGCAAAGCCGAGTGTGTTCTCCTTCCCGCCGAGCGACGCTGGCTGGCATCACATCACCGGCAGGGACTCGGATGGCAGCAACCATGTCCGAGATTGCCTTTTCCCCGTTCCCTGTGCCACGGGGCAATCAGCGGGTTGTGGCCAGCATCCCACTGGCAGCATCTGTGGTGCAGAGGAAAGGTCTGGTGGTTTACCCAGTCTAACCCACCGACTTTCCTTCTCAGACCTGAGCTTTCAAACAGGCTTGTGACCACTGGGTAACCCCCCTGTTTCCCCTCTGCAGCCCTGGCACTTTTCGTGCATCCCCGGTCCCACTCCCAGCAGCAGCACCAGGAAGCAGCACCCCTTGCCCAGCTCCCCCTGCCTCCACACCCCTGTCCCCCCGCTCACCTTGTCCTGCTCGCAGGGACTGTCCGGAGGGTGCGCAGAAACACACGGGCAGCCCCCATGGCTGGGGCAGCAGCACCGGCACCGTGGTTCCCGGAGGAGATCCCTCGGGACAACCCAGCCCCGGGCTGAGCTCACATCCCTTTCTGTCCAGCTAAGGGGGCTGGGGAGGGGTGAGCTCCAAAGTTTGGCAGCGAGCCGGGCTTGGCGGCCACATCCCCACACCAGCCGTGCCCACCTGGAGCTGTGGCCTTGCGGCGGCTGTTTCCGTAACCGGGATTCCCTTCCCATCTGCTCTCTCCATCACGTCCCGCTGTGCCGAGCGTGCCCGGTGCTCTTCTGCCCCGCTCCTGATGAGCCATGGCAGGCTCGCACCGCCACACCTTTCCCAGGCTGCTGCTTCGTGCGGGGATGCATTTGCTTTTGGCTGTTTTCCTGGCTTCCATAAACAGTTTTCTCTTCTCTTCCTGCAGGCAGACAAGCAGCAGACCCTGTGCTGCTCCATTTTTACCAGGTCTAGCCCACACCAGGGCAGGGGAGATAAGCTGGTCCCTCCGAAGATGCTGTCGGCTGGTAGCCAGAGGCTGGAGAAGCTGCTGAGGGAGCTGCAGTGGGGAGGCGGAGGGAGGATTTGCGGTGCCGGGGGGTGGCGTGGGCTGGGCTGGCTGGTGCTGCCCGGGCTGGGGGACTGCACGGCCCACGGGTATCGGCAGCCCGTCCCGCCTCCCCTCCGGGCCCAGCGACGCCTGCTGCCCGTGCCAGCGCCCTGCGAGCATGCAGATGCTTTCCGTTACAACTCAGTTTGCAGTTTCTTTTTCAGGCTTCAGGCTGGAAATGCTCCACCAGGTGCTTGCCTCCTGTTGAAGTGTGTTTTGGGAAATATCGGAGAAAAAAGAAACCCAGCACTATAGTATTTCTGAACAAAAAACTAAGGAAAAATACGTTGTTTTGTTGATGGTTCAAAAACCCCTGCAGCTGTTTCAGCAGGCAGGAGCCATACGATACGAGGCGCTCCTCATCATGCTGCCGGGATGCGGCCAGGCTCTGGTCTTTGGAAGAAGCACCCACTCACATGCACGCCTGGGCTGCTCATGGCATTTGAGCACACAGCTGCCGAGATGGTTGCTGCAGAGACAGGGGCTCTGCATGCACGGCTGCCAAGATGTTTGCTGCAGGGATATGGGCTCTCTCTGCTTGCAACTCCCCCTGCTGCTACAGCCAGCATCCTTGCAAGTGAGCGCGCTGCAGCACGGGCTACCAGCATACCTGCCAGCGCTTCATGCCTCCCCTTCCTTCGGGACAAGCAGAAAGCAGCTTCCAGCAGCAAGACCTAAAACTGAGCAGGGTGGGGAAAGCCTGAGATACACGGAGGGCTTGGTTGGGTCAATGTACCCAGAAAGAAAAAGAGCAGTTGTTGTTTTCTGGCTGATCATGGGTAAAAGTTGCTGGGAACATGGGGATTTGGGGGGTTTCAAGGGCATCCAGCACCCTGGGTAGACAGGAGGGAGCACCCTGCACCCGTACACAGCCCCTGCAAACAGCAGCACACGCACTGCAGAGCTATGCCTGGAGCTGCCTGGGGGTGAACTCCAAAAACATGGGGGTTAAGAGGGGTACACGAAGCTGCTGGCATGGAGGCTGCAACATCTGCTGCTGCAACAGCTGTGCAGGTGGCCGGGGGTCTTTGCAGCAGCCTGCGGCGGGGGATGCCCGCTGGTGCACCCAGCCAGCCCCAGGTCCAGCCACACTGGCAGAGCCCAGGCCTCAGGGCAGGAGCCTGCTCCATGCCACTGCCGCAGCATCGTGCATGGGCTGGATGGGCAGCCCGGTGCCGGGACCGCATCTCCCCTCCTCCCCAAAACACCGGGAGCCCAGCCACTGCCTGCACAAGCACTGCTCTTAAATACCAGCAGCCCTGGCCCCATGCGCCAGCCGCGCTCCCTGCTCCTCCAGGCGTTTTTCAGGCATGTGGGTCTCAGCTAGAGAAAAAGGCAGTAGGCTAACATCTCTGGAAAGCTTAAACTTCACCCCTTTGGCTTGAGGGGCTTGCCAGAAGCGGTGGGAACAAACCCCAGTCAAAAAGGAGATGCTGCCTCACAGCTGCAAGGTACAGGGAAGCCCAGAGACGCTCGTCGTCCTGCAGAGCCCGAATGAGCTCAGGAGAAACTGCCCCTAATTTGAGGAAGTGAAAGCCTGCAGGGTGCATGTCCCCCAAAAACAGATCCCAGGGCAGGGACAGGCTCTTCCAGAGCTGCAACCCCTCTCTGTGGGCAGCTGGGGATGCTTCAGGGCCCCAGCTCCCCCCACGCCCATCCCAGACAGCCACAGCTCCCCTGGTCCCAGGCTGGGGAGGTTCGGCCTCACTGGGTGCCGCTGGTCTCATCTCCTTTCCCCAGCGCTGGCCCTGGCTCCAGCCAGGGTGTGCAGCTGGAGGGGGCTGAGAGCAGGCACTAACCCCCACTTTGAGACCCGGGCAGGGAAGCAGAGCCCAGGGAGAGAGCTGCCCAGTAACTCCAGGAGAGAGACGGGAGCAAGAACAGTTACGATTTAATCCCCACCTTTCTCTGCAAATCCAGTGTACGACAGAGCAGAGCTGTGGTTCAGCTCCTGTGGGGCCACAACCCCTGCCCACAGCACAGACTGGTCCAGGGTGGGAGCTGGGGACCTGGGCAGGAACAGCCCAGGGAGGGGGCCGGGCAGCTCCCCTCGCCGCCCCTGCCCTGGTGGATGTGTGCCCGAGGACAGACAGCCTCACGCAGCTTTTGGCGCTGCTGAGAGGGGTGGGATGCGGGGAGAGCCTGGTCCTGCCCAGGACCTGCCCAGCTCTGGTCTGCACAGCCAGGCATGGCTGCCCTGGGACAGGCGGCAGGGACAGAGCCAGCCTCTGCCCAGTGACCCTTCACAGGCCACTGTGGCCTCTGTGGAGTTGGAAGAGACCAAGTCACAGCCGTGGCAGAGGCTGGAGGAGCTTCTGGCTGAGGTCAGCTTGTCCCGAGCCACCCAGCCCGCCCTGGACCTGAGCCCATGGCACACAGCAGGCAGCCAAATCACCCTGTGCAACCTTGCAAGGAGAAAACCCCGGGACAGTGCTCCCCGAGGCAGGGGGGTGCTGGCAGGGGACCCCCAGCATCTCCCCCAAGACAGCCCAGGGCAAGCACAGCTCAAGGGTCCCCAGAATGGCAGAGGGACATCCCTCAGGGCAGTGCCACAGCAGTGACCTACAGAAGGTGTGGGTGGTTCAAACGGCATCAAGGACATGTCCCCTCCCCAGGCAAAGGGCGCTGGGGGGGGAACGGCAGCAGGACTAGGATGGGGAACAGGAAGAGTGGTTACAGGTGAAGGCACAGGAGCCCCGGGCTGGATGCCACGGTGTTCAGAAGAGGCTGCCTGCGAGCAGCCGCCGCTTGACCTCCCTCCAGAGCAGGTCCCGCTCCCGGTTCGCCCTCTGCATAAAGCCCCTGTTCTCCTGGGCCCTCCGGGACAGGTAGGGCAGCACCTCGTTCACTGGGCCGTAGGGCACGTACTTGTAGACGGGGAAGCCAGCCTGACCTGGAAGGAGAGAGGCAGGTCAGGGAAGTGGTAAGAAAAAGAATGGAAAAACAAAAGGAAAAGAGGAAAAAAAAAAATAAAGGAAAAATAAAAAAGGAAAGTCCCCAGGGAGAAGCGCCCCCCCCTTGCCCAGCTCTCCCGCTCCCCCAGGGCTGTGCCGATGCAGCGAGGAGGGCGGGCGGCTGGGGGGCTGCGGTTGAGCACCGGGGAGGGGAAGTCTCTACGGTCCCGGCCAGACTCGGTGACCCAGCCCGGGTGGGGGGAGCGGCGGGCGTCCCCCCCCGGCTCAGCACGGGGAGCTTGGGAACGCGCCGGGGGGAGCGGGCTGAGGTCACCGGGAGCCCTGGGAACGGCGGCAGCAAGGGCTGGGCCAATTCAAGCAGCATTCAACCAGAAACAGCGAGTTAACACATTTTTCCAGCATGACCAGAGGAAGTTGCATACAGGCAGCCAAACCCCGCTCGCGAGGGGAACTCCAGGACAGAGCAGCATCCACGCTGGACAGCCGCCCAGTCTGCCTCCCGCTGCTCTCCTGGCCTCGGGTCTCCACTCCGGACACCGGTGCGGGCGGGGGATCAGTCCCTGACCTGCACCGGGCTACCTGGACACTTGCAGGTCCCTCTGTCCAGGCCTGTAGGAGCTCTGCTCCGCTGCCTGGGCCAGCGGCAGAGGAGAGGACAAGGTCAGGCAAGAGTCCGCTGCCAGCCTGAGCACAGCGACGCTCCCAGACGAGAGGGGTCTGCTGGCTGCCAGGACCCGTTTCTGCCACATCGAGGAGCACCCTGATCTCAGCTCTTGGTCCAAAGCAGGAATGCCCCTCCCCAGCCATCACGGTCTCCTGGGCTCTCCAGGGGACAGATGCAATTCTCCACCTACATCCTCATCTACGTCCTACCAGCACCCCGCACAGCTGGGGAAGAGGCAACAAGGCACTGTCCTCAGCCAGTCCTGCTCTGACAGACCCACAGCCTGGCTCCATCCACCCTTCAGACCCCACAGCAGCTGCCTGAGGAGGCCCCAGGCATCAAGGTGGGGCAGGAGCACGTCTGCCATGTCCCCCTCGCTCCCAGCACTCACCCAGGGGGAAGGTGATCTGGTCACACATGCCCAGCAGCTGCCCAAAATACACCTTCTTCTCCGAGGGATGGATCCCAAGCTCCATCATCCTGCAAGCCAAGCCTTGGCATTAGGGAAGCATGGAGACAGGGCAGCACGCCCCACCAGAGGGGCAGGGATCACCCCCCAGTACAAGAGCATGGCACTGACCGTGTCCCAGACAGACGCTGGGCTGTGACAACTTGAGGGATTTGATTTTAAAACAGTCTGTGGGTTGGGGAATGGGGCTGGCTCTGCAGCTGCTGTGGGATACCATGCTGTGCCCCAGCTCCAAGCCCCCATGGAAGCCCGGAGCACCAGATGGGAGCTAGGATCCCATGGGGCGAGCACAGAGGAGACCTGACGAGCCATAGCACATCTCACTGCAGCTCTACTGGGCCCCCCCCGAGCCCCCCAAGCCCCCAGTCCCCGTCATGCCATGCTGCTGCCCCAGCACCCACCTGCGCAGGGTGAACTTCACCGTGTCCTCGTTGTGAGATGCCACCATCACATTGGCTTTCCGGCTGTGCTTGATCTCCTCCAAGATGTAGTCCAGGCATCTGTAGGACAGTACGGGGCTATGTGGTGAGGCTGCCCGAGCCCGTGCCTGGTGGGTCATTGCTGGGGCCATACCCTACCTGTGGTACATCTCGTTGGTCTTCTCGTAGGTGGGGTTGATGGGATCCTCATAGCCGATCTGGGCCGCCCTCTCCCGCTCCTGCTCCATGTAGGCACCCCGGACCAGCTTGGTGCCGAAGCGCCAGCCCTCCCGGCGTGACAGCTCCACATCCACCGTCACATTGTCATAAGCTTCCTGGGAGCAGATGGCACAAGGTCATGGCACCAGCACCACCTCTGCCCTGTGCTTTCATGCAGCCAGTCCTGGAGCTGTGCCATCACATTGCCACGGCTTCAGGAGCCGAGGTCTCCATCCAGCTGCTCCAGCAGGTCCTTCCCACCCAGCCTCCTGCCAGACCTCACCTTCAGGTAGCACTGGTAGGTGTTGAAGATGATGGCCCGATCGCTGTTGAAGCGGCGCTGCATCTCCAGGGTGAGGCGGCTGATGGCTGGCTGGAAGTAGCTCTGCTCCGCGTCCACCATCAGCCTCACACCCTTCTCCGTGGCTCTCTGCGGGGGTGAGCGACATGCGGGATGGGCTCACCAGGCTGCCTGCCACGTCTTCCCCCTCTGCGGCAGCACCCGTGCCCAGCTCCCCCAACCCCAGAGCCCCCTCACCTTGGCCAGGACATCCATCCGCTGCAGCATCCGCTTCATCTGCAGATCCTCCTCCTCGGTGAAGCGTGAGAGCAGAGGCTCCAGCTGCCCAGTCTGGAAGGAGAACAGCTTGTGGCACCCTGCCTGCCTGCAGCCCTGCCCACGGGAGACAAACACACCCTGGAAGCAGCCCATGCCCAGGGCTGCTGCCCACCCCGGCCCCCCAGCACCCACTGGCCCACACAGCATGCGCAGGGTGCCCACCCGACCAGCCCGGTGGATCACGGCACGGCCAGGCTCTGGCAGCACAGATGCCAACCAGCACCACAGCCACCAGTGAGCCACTGGGTAGGGCCTGCAGGCTGCAGACCCCCACCCTGCTCCCCGAGACCCCAGTGGGACTGCCCCGGGGGCAGCACGGATGGGTACCCACCTGCATGTTGGGGACGAGCAGCAGCTTGGAGAGCTTGGTGCGGCTGTCGATCAGGCTGTTCCAGTCCAGCAGGTCCACAGTGCTGGGAGCAGAGAGCCAGGTCTGTACTGGTGTCTTGCCGGGGCAGGGGGGACTCTACCAGCTCCCAACCCCCACCGGCAAGCAGGGTGCATGGCACATGCCACCCTGACCCGTCTTGTCACCTCAGCCCAAATCTCCTCGACGCTTGGTCATTGTGCTGAGCCAGCGCCAGCCTTTGGAGACCTCCGCTTGCTGCTGCCCCACCGCCCCAGGAACAGGGACAAGGTCCCCAGCGTCCCCTCCGGCAGCACTCCCCGTGTCGCAGGCAGGTGCTTACCCGCTCATGCCCAGGTTCTCGCCCGTGAACCAGTGCTGGCTCTCCGCCTTGGTTGCGATGCCGAGGTTGGCCAGGGCCTCCTGCCACCAGAAGGAACGTCAGTGCCAAGGGGCTATGGGGGTCTTACTGCTCCAGGCTCAGAGATGCCACAGGTCAGGGCTGCTGTGGGACATCCACGGCCACCAGCCACCTCCAGCAGCGCATCCTGGCAGCACAGCCTCCCCTCTCAGACACCCCTGCCTGACCTGCAGCTTCTCCGCTTCCAGCTTCATCTCCAGCACTGCCCGCCCAGCCTGGCCCTGCTCTGCAGCCATTTGGTGGAAGAACCTCCGCCACTTCACCAGCACCTCCGAGAACTGCAGCTGTGGGGACAGAGCTCAGGGTGAGAGACCTGGGCTGGAGCATCCTGTCGTGCTGGGCCTTTGCAAAATCACCCAGCCGGACTCAGACCCTGACCCTATAGCAGGGCACCATCACGAAGCAGGGGACAAGCTGAGCAGGACAGACCACCCCCCACCCAGCCCTCATGTTGGGACCTTTAAACATCTGACCTCTTCACGCATCCCCAAAAGTTGAGGCAGGGTCTCGAGGGTGGTCTTGGGCACACAGCAGACAGCCTGCTGGTGCCCACTCCTCTCTGCCATCAGCAGAGATGCCACTGTGGCAAGCCTGGCGCCCCAAAGCACCTTCCCCTGCAGATGTAGCACCCGTGGCTCCGGCTCTGACCCACCCCACCCTGGTCACAGCCCTGGCACTCACCAGGAACTGGGGTCTGCCCAGCGCTGTCAGCTTGATGGCCGAGAAGCCGTCCTCCGAGCTGCCACCTGGACAGGGACACAAGGACAGAGCTAGCCCGACGGGCAGGGTGCTCAGGCAGAAGGCAGAGACCAAGATACAGTGGCGGGCTGCAGGGTCCCGGAAGTCCCCAAGCACAGCAGGGCTGCTCCAGACACATGGAGCACTTACCCGAGGCATCGATGCAGTGGAGGAAGGTCTCCATGTGCTGGTCGCACTTGGCCTCATCGGCGTAGAAATATGTGCGGGCGCTGATGACCCCGCCACGGCGATCCCCAAATCCCTTATGGGCTCGGTATTGCTTCTCCCTTTGTTCTGCTCCTGGGGTGGAAGAGGATGGAGATGGGCCACGCAGCCCTGCCAAGCTCCTACAAGCATCCCCAGGAGCTTCTGCTGTGGGTGCAGGGGAGAGGGGCTCCAGCTTGGACCTTGAAACAGCCACCAAGTGCTGCAATGTACCCTGCCTGCTCTGTTGCCTGAGCAGAGGCTGAGCCTTTACTGAGGAGCAAGGCTGGCCAAGAACCAAGATATTCCTCATCCAGCTCGTGTTTTGAGGCTGTGGGAGCCGGGTCCTTCCCCCACACCAGGCCCACAGCGCCTGGGTCAGCCAGACCTTTGGCTGTCTCCTGTCAGCATGAGAGGCAGGGTCACTCACCTCCCATCTCCTTCTCGGCTGCAGAGGTGCAGGAGCTAAGAAGAGAAACAGGGAAGGTAAGGGCCAGGTCAGCAACCCCCTGCAACCCCTGGCTGGTGGCCAGGGCAGCTCTGAGGCTGGACCCTGCTCATCCCTCACCATCCCACCGCCAAGGGACCAAACGCTGCTCAGCCCAAGCTCCACCGGCAGCTCAGATGCCACAAACCGCTCATGGAAGGCAACGGGGTTTCAACGTCCAGGCAAGTGTTACCTGGAGACCCCGAGGCAGCACAGGGAGGATGCTCTGTCCCAGGGTGCAGAGGTGCCCTCAAGCAGCCCACCCAAGGTCCACTCTGGTGGGGTTGGGTGCCCTGTCTCCAGCCACGCCAGCCCATGTTCCTCACCGTGGTGTCACCAAGCCTCAAGCCAAGGCCTCCCCACCCTGCAGGCACCAGCAGCCAGCCCACAGAGCGAGGAGCTCCTCCAGACCCAGGGCGCACCAAGCCGTAGGATGCCCTGCTCCAGCTCAGCTGCCCCGTGCTCCCCTGCGCCTTGGCACTAGCCAACAACATACAAACAAGGTTGCAGCTTCAACTCCAGCTGACCTCAGATGTAATTTCAAGCCCAAGCTCTTTGCCACAGAGATAACAGGGCTCTGATGGCCCAGAGGATGCTGGCCAAGTCATGAGATCCTCCTTGAGCCTGAGCAGCTAAGCCTTCTTGCTGGCACCTCAAATCCAGCCCACAGACTCGGGGTCTAACCCAGGAACGCTGCCAGCCCCTGGAGAGCAGCCCAGGGCGACAGCAGAGCCATCTCCTCCAGGAGATCTCTGCCTTGCAGTCCCTGTCCCAGAACCGGCTGTGCCCAACGCAGGGGGAGCACGCTGCAGGGGAAGTGGCAAAGCCATCCGGCCGGAGCCACGGGACTTGCACAAGAGGGGAGAGGCACGTGGCATGGTCCCAGAACACGTTCTCCCACACAGAAACCATGTTACGGGGATTAGGGGCCGCTGGAAGCATAAACAAGCAGAGACAAGCCCTTCCCTGCTGCTGCCTGGCACCAGGAACAGCCCTGCGTCGCCCACAGCGCAGCAGAGCCTGGCGTGAACCGGGGCCGGGGCAGCCGGAGCTCACGGGGAGCAGCGGGCACCACGCCTGGCAGTCTCTGCGCTGCCATGCTACCACGCTGAGCACAGGCCAGGCAGCCTTCACGGAGCAGAGAGGAAGGGAAAGGGGAGACATCGCCCACCCGGGGATGGGATGTGACAGCAAAGCCGACAGTGCATGGGGGGTCCCCTTGGAGCAGGCAGCATGGCGCAGGGGAAGGCTTCAGCCGCTGCGGCTCTGAGGACACGTCGAGAGAGACGGGTCCCGTGGGCAGGTCCCAGCCACGGGACAGCTCTGAACCCCGGAGCACGCCCTGCGCCCAACATCTGCGATGGCGGGGAGCAAAGCCTCCTCCGGCCTGCCCAGGGTGAGCGCACGCAGCACCCTGGGGTCTGAAGTGCTTTGTGTTCCTCAAGACAAGCACACCCTTTCCAGCAGCATTCCTGCTGCATGACCGCACCGAGCTCTGTCCCCGAGGGGGGCATTCAAAGCAGTGCCACGGTGCCTGCTTTGTTCTGCTGCATCAAGCAAAACAGAGGAAGCTCCTTCCAGCTGAAGAAATAGCTCTTCCCGGATATCTTCTGCTTTCTTTGCGGTATCAGCCTTGGCCAACGCCACCCCTACACCAACCAAGTGCCACTTAGCCGCACTTACACCTGGCTGTCCCTCCTGCAAACCGGGTCTCCCGGAGCAGGGCACATCTCTGGGAACTGCCCGAGCGCTTCTTGCAGGCTGCAGCCACCCGCCAGGCACACTCGGGACCCGGGAGCTCACGCTCACCCAAAGCACGCACCAAGCAGGCCCTGCGAGCACTGCAGAGCGGGTTATGGAGACCCGTAAGAGATGGGGGCAGGGCAGGGCAGCCGGGAGCCTGCGGCAGGCAGGAAAAGCGTTGCGGTGCTGTCGCCAGCCAGCCCGGCCCGCGGAGCAGCCCCAGCACCGTCCCCGGCAGGAGCACTGCAGACGGGCAGGCCTTCGCACCGACGGGGTCTGCAGCCGCCGCAGCATGCGGGGGTCCCCGAGACGCAGCGCCCGGGTGGGCAGCAGTGACGAGGCCCCCAGCGCCGGCTGGCAGCACCCGCCCACCCCGAAACCCCACTTGCAAACCATCCCCAAAAAAAGCCGTTCCCGCTGTATTTTTAGCGCCGCGTGACAGGCGCGTGCGACAGCCGGACGGCGTCCCCGGCCCCGAGCAGGACACGGGGCTGCCGCAGCCTTGCCCGGGGAGCACCCCCAGCCCCCGCCACCCTGTGCTGGGGGGGACGGGACAGGACACCGCCCACCCGGTGACGGCGGGGTGCGGGCCAGCGGCCCCAGACCGCAGCCCGGACGGTGCAAAAGCACCGGCGGCTTCGAGCCGGCGTCTGCCCTTGGCAGTGGGCGG
>Ga0065711_1047903_pt1 | contig 12084 bp, 6 predicted proteins | sample Hoacrofraction12_FD_59098 | JGI IMG/M metagenome (GOLD analysis project Ga0065711, IMG submission 59098) | Hoatzin crop microbial communities from Cojedes, Venezuela - Epithelial fraction 12 v2 (version 2) | ecosystem: Host-associated > Birds > Digestive system > Esophagus > Crop | place... | reverse complement strand
CTGGGAGGAGTGGTGGATACACCGGAAGGCTGTGCTGCCATTCAGTGAGACCTGGACAGGCTGGAGAGTTGGGCAGAAAGGAACCTGATGAGGTGGGGAGGAATAACCCCATGCACCCGTACAGGCTTGGGGCGGACCTGCTGGAGAGCAGCTCTGCAGAGAGGGACCTGGGTGTCCTGGTGGACGACAGGTTGACCATGAGCCAGCAGTGTGCCCTGGCTGCCAAGAAGGCCAATGGGATCCTGGGGTGCATTAAGAGGAGTGTGGCCAGCAGGTCGAAGGGTGGTTCTCCTCCCCCTCCACTCTGCCTTAGTGAGGATTCATCTGGAGTATTGTGTCCAGTTCTGGGCTCCCCAGTTCAAGAAAGATGAGGAGCTACTGGAGAGAGTCCAGCAGAGGGCTACAAAGATGGTGAGGGGACTGGAGCATCTCTCCAATGAGGAAAGACTGAGGGAGCTGGGCTTGTTTAGCCTGAAGAAGAGAAGGCTGCGAGGGGACCTTATAAATGCTTGTAAGTATCTCAAGGGTGGGTGTCAGGAGGATGGGGCCAAACTCTTTTCAGTGGTGCCCAGCAACAGAACAAGGGGCAACAGGCACAAACTGAAGCATAGGAAGTTCCATCTGAACATGAGATGCCCCCTCCCTGGCAGTGTTCAAGGCCAGGCTGGACGAGGCTCTGAATAACCTGGTCTAGTGGAAGATGTCCCTGCTCATGGCAGGAGGGTTGGAACCAGATGATCTTTAAGGTCCCTTCCAACCCTTACCATTCTATGCTTCTATGATTCTATGAAAAAGAACTTCTTTACTTTGAGGGTGATGGAGCACTGGAACAGGCTGCCCAGGGAGGTTGTGGAGTCTCCTTCTCTGGAGATATTCAAGACCCACCTGGACAAGGTCCTGTGCAGCCTGCTGTAGGTGACCCTGCTTTGGCAGTGGGGTTGGACTAGATGATCCCCAGAGGTCCCTTCCAACCCCCACCATTCTGTGATTCTGTGAAACTGTGAGACAGTTTGTCATGTGTAATCAGTTGAAATCCACACACTTCGTCTAAAGGGAAAAACCTGAAAGACAGATGCTCTCAGACTGGAGAGATGGAGGGAAAATAACAGCAGAAGGCAACAGCTCCAGGGAAAGTTGAAACACAGCCACCTTTTGTTGAAAGGCGTATCAGCGATCCCTACAACCTCTAAAAACATCCCAACGTGTTGCTTCAGGCTATAGCTGGATCCAGCAGAGTCGGCAGCGTCAGCCTGAGTGACGCAGCTGGACCAAGGCCCCTGTGCGGGGGCACGGGGGTGCCAAGCTGGGACAAGCTGGTAGGGATTGGTGGGGATGACATTTGCGTCTGGCTGGCCCGAGGGCCCCATTTCATTCCTTGTGCCACGGTCCATGCCAATCATGTTGCAAGACTACCCGGAAAATTACGTTTTGAAGCAAGGATAGAGCATGCTTAATCCTGGTTAACGCAAAGCCTCTGTTAAAAATGATGTGCACATTTTTAAGAGTTTTTTTCAAGCTGACTAAACCACAAAAAGGGGACATTCTTTATTGCTATTTCTCTTGAAGCAAATTAATTTCCATTCCCCCTAAAGCGAACGTTAGAGAGTGAGGAAGAATCACAAGAGCTAATGGGGAAGGCGTCGCCTATGTAACACCACCAAAAATATTCAGTTACTCTTTCCCCACAAAGCCACTGGGTAATTTAAAATAATAAAACATCAGAAAACAGGGCAGCTTGCTTCTCTGTAATTTAGAAGCATAAAAGGGAACTGATGCTGTAATTACAGACTGAAAAACCAAAAGCTCCATTTTTTAAAGTTGTTTCAGTGGACTTTTTTTTTTAATTGCTATTAGCTCCTCCAAAGGGGGGACAAAACCTCTAGTCAAGGGCTTTGTTCAAATTTGAATAGACCTAGGAAAAGCAGTGTACCCCAAAAAATGCCAGGGGGGACCCTGACAGACCAGAAGTGCTTAGTGTGCCACAAGGCAGATGTCCATGCTGAGACCAGGATTTACTGCAGGCAGAGGTGAATGAACAAGAGGAGATTTAGCATGTTTATGGTATTCTCCATCAGGCCAGGTCAGTATCCTCACTTGATAAAAAAAGGCTATTGAAGAGACAAAAATAAAGCTAAGTTAACATGTCTTCTGCATTTTTCTTAAAACTGTGAGTCCTTTGGGTTCTGATGTAGTTAGTGTATATACAGTGTAGTTAATGTGCAGTGTAGTTAGTTCTATGTATGCATACACAGTATAGTTAGTTATTCTCCAAAATTAGTCAATTTAAGCTCAAATGCTGCAGGACCACCACAGCCATGTAAGAGATCACATGTCATCTCTTCAAACAAATGGAAGGAAACCCAGAGGGGAAGAGACTTTTTCAGTGAACCTTTTCAGGGAAGTGAAGAGAGACAACATAACTTCAAGAATAGCATGGCTTTTCCAATAAGGTTCCTCGTTCCGAGGTAAAAGGAAGCCACTTCCAGCAGAACTGTGTCCCTTCTCGGCAATTCAGGATGATGCTGTTGGTCATTGTCCGTTCCACTTGGAAAGTCAAAATAGATTTTCTCCTCCCTCGCCTCGGAACGCACTGTCTCCCACATATGCCAGAGGACATTTGCAGGCAAGTCTTCTGACTTTCTCATTTCCTTTGCTGTTTTGTTGTGCAGGGATTTTAAGCTCTTGGCTTCCAAGTTATCTTTTTATAGGCCTTTTGCCTTTGTTTATTGTCATTTAGTTTTCTGTTGTTTTTGTTAAGATGCCCAGTATCCTTCAGGAGTGGATGCCCATAAATTAAAATGCATTATTATTATAATAAAGTTGTGTCATTGCTGAAAGCCAGACTGTCCAACATAGACCTCTAAATAGAGGGCTATTGAGAAGTTGGATGATATTGACTTCTGCAACAAGCAATACAGGAGAAAGTATCTAATCTGTGAGATGGAAAATATGGAGAGGAGATGTATGAAGCGGTGTTCATGTAAGCTTCTAGTGGCCTGAAAAGTTCATCTTTTGATGACCTTGAGAACTGGCACGACCACGAAAATCATTAAAACTTTCATAGGGAACTGAGATGAATTATATGCTTATAAGACTGTGGTTGTTCTAAACTGTTGGGATTAAATGCTAAAACAGGCAGCATGCTTTGACTCCCATCTCAAATAAGCCAGCCAGCTTGAGAGAGCAGTGACTGTGCACTACCACAGTTACAGGGAGAGTTTGCTTATTGCAGCAGCCACCTATGAAACAAAGAGTTCAATGATCAAATAAAACAGGTTGCTCTTTTTTCAAGTTTTTATTTGAATATTCAAAGGAAAAATTTTCACTTCGGGGCTCTGAATACAGAAAAAAATACCCCAGGTGTTATTGCTTGTCGTTTCCCTGCTGTGATGAACCCAACTCACAGACAAACATTCAAAGACTTAGCAGTTCTCTTTGTTAGTGTGAAAACACTAGGTAGGATCCATCCTGCCCAACTAGGGAACCTTAAAATTGTGCTACAATTTTAGCACCCAAAAAAGCTATACCTAAGTGCCTAAGTTGTCCATGAAGCAAACGAGATGCCTTGGAAGGCTTTCAGAAGAAAAATCTTCCATCTACTGTAGATGCATAAAGTTAAGCAAGGAAGATCTCTATCCAAGGGGTCTTCAAAAACCTGCTTCTCTCCATTTACTGTACCGTGAATGTTGTCACCTAAAAGGTATTAGATTCCAAAATTTAGCTGCAGGCTAGTTGCCTAAGTTAGGTGAGATGGATCCAACTCATAAATGTTTCTTTTTGCATGTAAAATTCTACTCTCAAGTGCTCCCCCATGTGAAGGTCGTCACGGTGTTTTTATATATGAAGATGCACCACACTCCTGTGAGGAAATCAAATGTTATTTTCTTTTCCCCATAAGAAAAGTGACCCACAGAAAAGGGACAAAATTAATTAGGCCAGGTATGCAATGCATATGTATGAACTTCAGTTGTACCTTGACCTTCATTTCCAGGACCGCAAAGGAATAAAATCCACACCCACAGTCAAATGCCATCTGCAAAAGGCTGAAAACACAACTGCTAAAATACATCCTCCAAGCTCACATCAAACCCTATTTTAGCAAAAAAACCCCTCTTGGAGCCTAAGTTCTACTGCCCACAATCTGTCATGTTAATGTGTCTTTTTGATTTACGGTCTATTAGTCTTATTGATGGTCCTCTACTTTATGCAAAAATCCATGAACTACCAGTAATTTCTGCCTTCTGGTTGCCTTTATGTCTGAAATGTTTTCTTATTATTTCTTGGCTGGTTTTATTTCTTAGCCTTTTCCAATTGAAAAATTATGGGTCCTGGTTTTTGTTTGGTTTTATTTTGCTTGTAAAATATCTGGTGATCTAACAAACAGAAAACCTCACAAGTAAAATCTTCCCTTGGAAAGTTCTAAAAGTCATATCTGATTTGTCATAGGTTTTCCCCTGGGTATAAATAACATCTATTTTAGCCAGTAGGAATCAATACAGCAGATATTAGAGGGCTGGTCTAAAACTGTGTGATAATGACATTTGAAATCCTGCTGTCATTACGCTAATGGAAAGTCCTACTTTCAATTTTGCTAACCAGGAAACAGGCAGAACTAGACACTTCTTTAAAAGCCACAGTTGCAAGATTTCTACAGGAGGAAGTCTTTTTTCTATTTTCATTTGTGAAAAGGTACACTGTTCTTTACACATACACAGACGCCTTGCATTGCCATATTATGAGAGATGAGACTGTAAACATCCCTTTTTGCTGAGATGGGAAAAGTTGGACCACAACCAATCCCTCACTTCAGATTTTAAATATAAAAGCAACTGTGTGGTATTATTGAAACTGACTGAAAAATAGCAGTAGCTTCTTCAAGAGAAATGAGAACCATGGCTGGCTGTACTGTTGCTCATCCCATCACGCGCAGCTCTCATGAGTCCACCTGTAGGTTTCTGTCAGAACTCAAAGGGTCTGTCCTGGTTCCTGTCAACTTGGATGCAAGGCTGGTCAGCTTGCTGTCTCCCTTCCTCCCACATTACAAAAGGATTTGAAATGTGCAGTATATTTTACACTTGAATTAAATCCTCCCCTCTGGACCTCTGCTTCTGAGTGGGTCCTGCTGAAGTATAGCTAGATGCTGGAAGAATTGGAGGTCTATGGTCCTGGCTCTGATCTGGTCAAGCTCACATAAAGTTCATTATGTTCACATTTTCAATAAATATTTTGGGGTAAGATAATTTGGGCCACATTAACTGAATCATCTGCCACGGTATTTTCCCCTTCTACTGAAGTACAATTCAGTTATTCATGTGTGTTAATTAATAATCCTTCAAGAGCCAAAGCGTTAGTACACCATTTATTCACTGCTGCCAGGAAAATTATACAAGGGAGGCTGTATTCATTGGTCTGTTGCCAGAAGAACTACATTCAAGAAATGGAAAAATTAGGGAAATACAAACTGCCCATTCTGTAAAAGCATTGAAGGCATACATCAGACTTTGCTTATCATCTCTTTGAACAAAAACACACAGCCTTGGTGGTCAAACAGGAGACTTTAACAAACAAACCTCACATAAACTGCCAACTCGCTTGGAAAAAAATAAGTCCTTCCCAGAGCACTTTTCTTTCTTATCTGATATCATAGCTTTATAACTGCCCTGTTCATTTAACCACAAGACTCCTTAATGAGGACTACCCCGCAATGGCTACATCACAGCTTTGAGACAATGTCCCCAGCTGTGATTTAACAAGGGAAAATACATCCCACTTGCAAAGATAAACAACATGAAACTTTCCCAGCAGTATCTGTTCCAGTCTGGCGCAGAGGACATACTTCAGTGCCGATAACACCCCTCTCCTGCTGCAGGCACCTCTTGGATGAGCAGCTGAGCTGAGCACGCAGTGCTCAGGGTGGTCAGAAAGCTTACCTTCCTACACAGGCAATGGTGCTAACATTTAGGTCAGTCCCTTTAATTGTTCTCATCTAACCATTTTTGAATAGTGGTGTGCTGTATTCTTCTATTACTCTAAACTGCCTCTTTGTTTTATGCACACCTCTTCTACCCATTTGTCAATGCAAAATTAATCAAATGGAAAACTCACCTAAACATTTATTAAAACATTCGTTCCTATTCAGCAAAGCTACCTATTTATCAAAGTCATCTATTTTCTCACATGGAACGATCTTATCTGTCCAGATGAGGAGCCCTAAGAGACAGCGAAACATAATTAATGTAGAGGTTTATGAACTCATTATATAAAATTCTTGCCTGTCAATGGGGAAGCACAGTACATCCCTATCCCAGGATGTGTATTTCTGTCTCCTGGTCTCCAGATAAGGCACAAAGATAGTATTTGATTTGAGAAGCTTTTACTTCTATGTCCAAGGGACAACTTGAATATACAAATATACGGATTGTTCCTCAAGGAAACAGTTTCTCCTACAAGATTGTACAGTATTTGTAAAGCACCCAAGTAAGATCTTCATAAAATTGTCTGGTTTTCTGGTGGTTTTGTCCTCAAACAAAACAGATGTGCTCAGGTTTTGCTGCCCTCTGCCAGTGCAGGCACAAGTACTGTGGTAAAGAAAAAAAAATCTGGTAACCAAGCCTTTGATATAGAAAAACCACACGGAGTTGAGTCATAAACTGTGGACACAAGACAACTAATTATGGGTTATGTTGGGCATGGGGAACAGGTTAACTGCTACGTAATTACAATTGAGATCGCTGTGGACACAGTCAAGGAAACCCAGTTAATAGAAAGAACTAAATGAAAACGTATCGGTATCTATGCAGGAAAACAAGTCCTGGCTGTTTTCTTTAGCTTCTTCCATGATTTCAGATGTTCTTGGTGCTTTACAGCTGCTTAAGCATTACACTCACGAGGCCTAAACAGGGGTTTATATTTCACATTCTGTTATTTTTTGTGAGAACAGCAGAGAAGGAGTTAGTAAAGCTTTCTTTAATAAGTGCCCTGCACAGGCTGCGTTGGCCGTTTAGTGAAACTCCAGACACAAGCGATACAATACATACCAGAACTCTTTGAAAATGGAAACTGCTGCAAAATTGACCATTGAGTGGTGGAAAGGAGATGGGTGGTCATACCAACGGGCTTGGTAGTCGAAGGGCTGTGGGGGAAGGACGGGCACTGGAAGCAGGACCCGTTGTGGGATGTCCTGGGTGCCAAAGCCCTGCGGCTGCCCTGGCCAGGGTGCCGGCAGGGGTGGATGTGCCTGGCCTCGCGCAGAGCCGTCTGCTCTGGGGCCACCTCTTGTGGGGAAAAACCTTCTTCTGGCAACAACAAAGGAGCGAGAAAAGTGAGGTGAGTGTCCAGACGGGTTGCATCCCCGAGGCTTCCCTGAAGGCCTGACTCAGACGGGTTTTCAGGCTTCCCCATTTCCTCCTAACTTGGTAGAAACTTTTATCCCGGTTCCTTGAACTCACCCTCCAAAAGTACACACCATTTCTGAGTACACACCTATATATAGCCTCCTTCTGCAACTCCATCTCACTGCCAGAGGCTCTTTCCCGTTGACACCAGCTAAATGCGGTACTGAAGTCTGAGGTTGAGGTGATGGGTCTCTACCTGAGCGACTGGGCAGGCAGCCAAACGGACGCCCAGTTTGCTTGACCTTACCATGTCATCACGACGCGCACAGTGAAGCTTCAGGCAAACACTGTGGCTCTGCGGGTTTCTCTGTTTGCCATGATGATTCCGCTTTCGGTGCCACTGTGGGTATGCTGTGGGTAAGCCCGGGCGGTGCGGTGCATGCTGGCAGCCACCGGCGCAGGGTATCCCTCTGCCCCACCGGGCATCTCCTTCCAGCTCCACAGCTGGGGATGTGCTCTTGTGCCAGAGACCCAGGCGTGCTCCTGCTCTTTCACGCACACAATCATCTTGGTTTTTTGATCTGCAGCTGTAAAGGCACAGGTCCCCTCTTCAGGTCATCAAGGAGGATGTCACAATGTCCTTCAGCTTTTCCGTAAAAATTTCTGTCAGTTTCTGGTTCCTGTATGTACTGGAGAAGGTGTTTCCGTTTAAAGCATGTTGACCTCAATATATTTACACAAGTTAATCATGTAGGAAATGTCCAATGTGTATAAATCCATCCAGCATCTCACTAGTCTCCGTAGTTTTTATTACTGAAAACAACTTAGTCAACAGCAGACTTTAATTAGCTGCCTGCCTGCTTCCTCCCACAGATCATCAGTGGCTGAGATATCCTCGGTCCCAGAAATGATCCCTGGCCTTGCACCGCGATTCATTTCTTTTCTGTCCTATGGAACAGACGTCCCCCTGTGTGACCACTTCTCAGTCTTTTTCCAGACTTTGCTTCTCGCCCTATGGTTACTTATGTTCCAACCATTTGAACTGTGGGTATTTGGAACGTCTATTAAAAAATTATGAAGGGCTTTTTTGAACACTGATGTAAATTGCATTTTCCAGATCACCTTTTCTGCACTAGCCTTCAGGCTGTACTATTCCAGTCACTGACAAATTGCTGCTCCCCGCTCACCAAACCTATGATTTAGGAAGACAGAAGCACTTGTGATTCCCCTCCACACAAAGAAACGTCCTGTCTCCAACCTCAGCTCTGAGTTATGAGCATGTAGAGTTCTGCAGCCACTGAGTATTAGAAATAACAACTAATTACAAAACTGCGAAGTGAAACATAATTACTAAGGAAGAGTATTTAAATGCCAACACAGTTTATTTTGACAGATGAGCCTGTCTTGAAAATGAAAGATTTCCCACAGGAGAAATAAAGATTCTCAAGTTGCTTTTTGATCTGAAGGCAATTTCTATACTTTTCTTTTTATCACCTCCTTTGAAGGGAATCATGACTCAGAGAGGCACAGGGTTAAGGGTGGAATGAACATTAAAAGCTACTGTCACTGCAGCAAGACTCTGAAAAAGATTTGCAGAGACTCCAAACCTGTGGTTTTTTTTTTTTTTTTGCTGTTTCTCCTGGCAGTGGTGTGATAGGATTTAAAGCAAATTTGGGCCCTGATGGATGACAATTGCCGCGCCAAGGGAAAAAACAGAAGAGATGATTTCAGGAAGTCTTTATACATCATCAAGCAAGGACCATATACATCAAGGTTCAGGGAGCCATTTCCAAGTGATCAGACTAGAAAAAAACAGGGAAAAAGGGAAAAAAAGAAAGGCTACTTACTGTACAAGAAGGCTACTTACTGTACAAGAAGGGGAAAGCAACAGTGTGGCTTTGGTGATTGCTATAGTCATTTCTATAGCTAAAGTACCTGCCTTTGCGTGTATCTAGCTGATGTTGGCTGGGTAAGTTATCCAAGTTTTTGTGATAGGCAGGTGGTCGCTCCCAGGTGCATGGCGTGCCCCTGACTTCACTGCTCGTCTCCTGGAAAAAAGATCTTGACATGACACTCAACCGCAAACATATCCTTTCGATTTCATTAATTTAGGTAGTTGATAGGCCATTCCATGTCTTGGTTGAACTAGTACATGTTAACACACTGGAGTTAACTGACTTGGACATCCATCCTTAAGCATCCACCAAAGCTAAACCAAATATGTGTCACTCCTAGATTTACGCCATGGACCAGCTCCCCCCTGACAGTTCCCAGATGTTAAACTGGAAGTTTCATACCAATTTCAGAAATCCTCTGACATTTGCTGCTCAAGCTTAGCGAGAATACCTCTGGCACTGTCTAATCCACAAGCATTGTCCTTTTTTTTCCTTTCTTTTTCAACTTTCAAGTTTCTCTCCTTTTACAGCCTTATTTTGGTCGCAGGCACCCATTTCCTTCATGTCAAATTTAGGTGTGGGCCACTTTCCCAGAACTAAAATGAAGGCATGAGTAAGGAAACTGGTATGCAGAGTAGGAGCACTGGTGAGGAGTAGATGCCCTCCATTACCACCAGTGAAGCCTTATTATCAACGTGACGAGCCAGTTCAGAGCTGCCATTAAGGCAGCTTTATTTTGGCATAGGAGGAAATAATCAATCATTTTTTAAACTGAGTTTCAACTTTACAGTTTCACACCAAGGAGTAAAAATTACCTCTTTATTTATTTAGGTCGGACACATGGAAAGATTGCTCATCTGCGTAGCATAGATCTCTCACAGAGCATTGTGTAAGCACAAGGCCTCCTCCAAAACCTCTGAAAATCAGCAGGATTCACTTCAGCAGGTGTTTTGGTCTCAACACAAGCATGTCCATGCGACTGGCAACGCCACAGCGATAGTTCTAGCCCTTTTTACCTCCATGGAGCACCATCACATTGTATTCACCTCTGTTGCCTAGATGAGCAAGTTTATCACCTGGACCCCAAAGCCACAGTGGCACAGAAGCAGCCACCCAGATTTCACACCCTTGGATGGAGAATAGATGACTTGGCATGTATAAAAAGTACTGCCGGTTCTGCATCCTCCTGTGGTGTTTGGGTTTCTCTATGGAATATTTTTACTTTTCTTCCCATTAGCCACCTCATTGGGTTGCATATATGCCTGATGGCCGTTTCTATAAAGTAAAATAGTGGCAAATGTTGAAATGGTGTCAGTGAAACTGAACTATGTGATTTCTAAGGAAGCTGCAAATTGGGCTGGAAAACTGAAAAAGATGGAAGGAAAAAGCAGTTCTTTTCCATCTTGCAGTAATACATACTGTGCTGAAATTTGAAAACAAGGAGTTAGCCTGCATAAAAAAAAGGGTCCTAATTCTTTTTCCAAGCATATTTTCTTATTTACTAAAACAAATGGGTAAAGCTATCATCAGGAAAACATTGTTACATGACCGTCACCCAAAGTGTATTCTTACCACTGGATCATAATTCCCTTTCTTTCCATTCCTTAAAAGTTCATTCAGTTCTGACTTCTACAGAAATGTTTATCTAGAGTACCTAATTATACAGTGCAACCTGCATCTGGAGTGCTGGTTCAAGGTTATTATAGTTCTCCACAGACATAACAAAAATATTGTTTTAAACTTATCCATTGAGGAAAAATGGCTGTATTTTACCACTGATAGAAGTATATGGATGTAAAATAAAATTATTAGAACTTTAGAAACATAAGAGTTTTGTCTATTCAGATGAATTTCCTCCATGACACTTGCTGTCACAGAAGTATCCCTTTTTTATTTCTGCTGCAGACATAAAATCTGACAAATTTAAGCTAAATATATTAGATGCATAAAATGACAGATCGCAGTGATAGACAAGTAAGAAAGGTGAATTTTATGCATGCTTGTCAGTACATCTTTCTTGTTGGGAAATTTGATAAGATTAATGAAATATGAATAATGGAGTAGGAATAATAATTCAATAGTTTTTCAGTACTTAACATTTGATAAAGAAGCTTCTCCTTAATCTATATCATAGTGATTATATGAAATGCACCATCACTTTTACTACAAAAAAGAAAACTTTTTCTTTGGCAGCGGTAAAAGGAAAGTGGGTAGATAAAACAAACTCTTTAATTCATATGTCCTTACTCATAGGTTTCCCGTCAAGCATGGTTTCTTCTTTATTTAGAATCAATACTAAGTAAGGAAAGGATAAATATATAAATCGCAAAACTCTTTCTGTGGGTGTATTGGTAGCCAAAGTAAATTGTCTGAGGTTTGGAGAGACCATGCGCTTGTTCTGTATTTGCTCTAAAATTCAGAAGTGATGAAGAAATATTTTGTTTCAATCCCTAGAATGAGGGCTGTGAGTCCTGCTGGGAGCACTGGCCGTGTTTACGACACACAGCATTCCTGATGCATCCCTTGCTGCTCACTTCTGTAGTATTCCCAGTCTCTGTGGAGAGGGTGAGGTCTCACACACAGCCAAAAATGGGAAGTCAGGAGCCTTTGGCTGGGGCCCAGCTCTTATTTCTGCCATGCTGAGAGACTGCAAGGCAAGAACGCTATAGGACCCTCTCCTAAGGGATTTATACTGTGAAAGCCTGCTCCTGCTAAAAACTCAGGCAGCCACCCGAGTGCAAACATAAAAGTAATCCCTTTAGAGTCAGCAATGATTTTAAGATAAAGAATGTGACTAATTATTATACCCACAGTGCAATAAATTAATTGTACATTTACACTTTCACCCCCCCCCC
>Ga0065711_1047900_pt1 | contig 12084 bp, 9 predicted proteins | sample Hoacrofraction12_FD_59098 | JGI IMG/M metagenome (GOLD analysis project Ga0065711, IMG submission 59098) | Hoatzin crop microbial communities from Cojedes, Venezuela - Epithelial fraction 12 v2 (version 2) | ecosystem: Host-associated > Birds > Digestive system > Esophagus > Crop | place... | reverse complement strand
TCAGTGGTGCCCAGTGACAGGACAAGGGGCAATGGGCACAAACTGAGGCACAGGAAGTTCCGTCTGAACATGAGGAAGAACTTCTTCCCTCTGAGGCTGACGGAGCACTGGAACAGGCTGCCCAGGGAGGCTGTGGATTCTCCTTCTCTGGAGATATTCAAGACCCGCCTGGACAAGGTCCTGTGCAGCCTGCTGCAGGTGACCGTGCTTCGGCAGGAGGGTTGGACTAGATGACCCACAGAGGTCCCTTCCAACCCCTACTATTCTGTGATTCTGTGATTCTGTGAATATTGCTGTAAGCGATTTATGTCTTCAGAGTAAAGACCTCAGTTTAGTGAATCACGTAGAAGTACTACCCTGCATTTAGGTAGTCTCTGATGGGGTATATATTCCTATAAATGCACCATGAACAATGTAGGCTTTGTCAGGACTGTTCACATGCTGAGATTTAAAAGCTTCAGAGAACGAGTGTGGTAAATTACAATGAATCCTTATTTTCCTCAACTTGGTGTCTCCGCCAGTACAGATGAGTAGAATAAAGTTCCTGTACTGCTCTGGAAGAAAAAGATATGAAGCAGTTATGAAGGCGCTGGGAGTAAGATCACTGAGAAAAATTAACAGGGAGCTGTGTACAGGCACAGTTTGCAAGCCACTGAAGGCTTCTTATCCCAGCAGGGGAAGAGAGAGAAGCAGTGTGGGAAGGCACATGAGCGGTGCGCAATGCAGTTATAACCAGAACTTGTGGGAAAGCAGCAAAGACTGATCAAGAGACCTGTAACCAGAGGCACAAGTAACAGAAAGGGAGAAGACTATTGTCAGTATATCTTCACTGCAGAATGAGCTTTCACTACTGTAATTCTGGTTTACCTCCAGAGGGCTAAGATCAGTTTTCCTAACCTGAACAAATAACATGGCATACTTGTAGGGATTACATTTATCTATTGCATGCATTGTAATAAAAACGCTTCTGGGCAATTACATACTAAATTACAAAACATGTAAGCAGTCTTATTCCTTTTCCCCCAACTTTCTTTCTTCTTATAAAGCTAAAGATTAATTACTGTTTGAGCTGTCTTGGAGAATGGGAAAAGAATTAGAGGGGAAAAAAATTATATACTAAAACCAAACTGATTACATGTCCTTTTTAAAAAGTGTGTATTTAGAACTTCAGTTATTTTTACTTCAAGTGGAAAATAAAAACATTCTCACACTTACTCTAAACAGAGTATTGTGACATGTCCTTTTACTTGTGTTTTCTCTCCCATTATTTACTCATCAGGAGTCAATCTAAAATCAATTACTTAAATTTTACTGTCATTAAGTCCTGACCACACAATACAAATGCTTTTTCAGAGGTATTTACCTTGAAATAACTGTTGAACTTGGGAGATGCTGACTGAGAGAACCTTAATATTTTCTGCTAATTATTAGTTTGCTTGCTTTTTTCTTTTTTCTGCCCACAGTGATTCTTTTGTTATTACAGGAACCATTTATGACTACTACACTTTCAATTTTGTTCTTCTAAACCTCTTCAATTATTTTGAAGTCTCATTTTTCTTACGTTAATGACAGCTTTTTTTTCCCCTCAAGGTGTACTTTGTTGTTTGATGTTGTATGTTTCACCCATATTCTTTTCTAAAATGCCAAGTGATATATTGCTTTTGTGTTGTCACTACCAGGGATTATGTTTTATTGAAGATCTTCCTTCCTGCTTACGGATCAGTAAATAGGACTGGAATAGGAAACCTCCAGATTCTAGGTTTATTTTCACCTCCTTTGAAGGAAGCTAATGTACCAACTACTTTTACTTATTTTTTCTTATGAGTCCTCTCCCCTCCCTGTTTTGCAGAATCACAGACTTCAAGGAAGAATTCAATGACATGACTAGTCCACTTACCTGTCTTGACAGATACTTTTTCCTAATGATGCTGTAAATAGAGATACTGTAACTTCCTAAATACTTCTTTTCTACACTGTTACCTGTCACATCAGATATTATTATTCAAGCAATTTTGTAAAACCACAAGATCATACTTATGTTATTAATCAGGCTGGGATACACAATAAGGTATCAACTTGGCAACTGGTTTCCAAAGACTCAAAGTCACTGCTTTCTGACATTCAATATGTAATTGGTATGAAGTTTATTTCATTTTACAGCAGTGTGCATATTTGTTCTTCCCTTATCATTATCTGGATTCCAGCTAAGAGGTAAAATCTGGCTGAGATATTTTGTAGATCAGGCTGATCAACTTCAAGGTTATTTTTCTACCAGTATTGGTAGAAAAAGTACAGGTTCTATGCTCTTTCCAGGAATGCCTGAAAAGCCCAGCAGTAAAAATCTGCTGTGATTTTATTCAAAGCTATGTTTGGTAGATTACTTACGTCAATAGGTGTGTACAGAACAGCTTCCAATACCACAGAATTAATACAGTTGAGCATTCTTGTGATTTTGGGTCTAAGCAAAACAGTCTAATCTTTTGTTTGTTGGGACAAAACTAAACTTCAGGTAGGTTAACAGAAAAAACTTCTATCAAATAGTCGCTCAGATTTTGTTATGAATTACTTGTTCTTTGTGAATGATAAAAGGGATTTGCTGCCATGAGGGCTTTCTAAAATTGGTCTACTACAGTTGCTTGTGATAAAGAATTTTTTATTTCCAACTCATTGAAAAAGAAAAATAGAAAAGTCTCAGTGTTTGAGTCACGTAATGCTCGCTCTGTTGGAACTAACAATAAACTGGTCATGTCTGTCCATCCTGCACTGAGGGACCATTTTGCCTGGTACCATAAAAAAATGCATGAAGTAATAAACACAGTCTACCATACCCGTTTCTCCTTTTCTGTCCCAACAGCAGTGCAAGTACCCAAAGATGGCAGAGGTTTGAGTTCCATCCCAGATCTTCTCATGAGTCCGTGATTCCTTGTAGGTCCATTCCTGGACAGGCCAGTCTTCCAGGCTCAACAGCTTGGAGTTTGCAAGTAAACAGGACAACAGAATTTGACAACATTTCAAGTAGTGAAACGATACTTGAATGTGTATGTACATACATATGATTGTCATACAATTGTGCAAAAATGTCATCATCTTTTTTGTGTTAAATTGTTTTCCAAAAAGCTAAGACCCAAGAGCATTGACTGGCAAACTTCTGAACCCTTTCAGATATCTATTTTGATTGTTCACAGGACAGAAGCCTAAGTAATTAAAGTTGAATGGCACCTGAAGTTCAAAATATACAAGTGGAACACAAAAGGCTCTCAGAAAGCAAAACAACTTGTTCAAAGAAGCCTTAAGTAAGAAGAAATTACAGGTAAACAGTAAGAAAAAACTGTTATCATCGACTTACTCTGAAGATAGTAATAAATAGAAAGAAAAAAGTGAATAAGAAACCGGAGAAAGTAATGCAAATGACCAGAATGTAAATACTAGAAGAAAATGAGTAACACCTTATACTGTAATAAGATGGAAAAGATGATTTTATCTGCAGCACATTGATAAATAACTTCACTTACTAATCATGTAAGCATTTTTTACCTTCTCACCCAGAGACAGGAGAACAGATTTTCTTATTAGAAAAGAAAGTCTCTTGAAATAAAATCCCTCATGTCAAGGACCAAAGTTCCGATTTCACCCTCAGCCATCAAAACTGGGTCATGCCACTACAAGATACTTTCCTCTAAACAGCGATTGGTGTAGGGTTGCACTGACTACAGAAAGAAAAACTTTTTTTTTTGGCATTCATAATATTTTAGAGGAATGAAATCCACAAGAGTTTTTTTACATAGTATCACAATCCTTGTTTGTTTATCAAGTTTTTAAGAGGACTCCTCCACTGTCCCCTTTTTCCTGACCAGTTCTTAAAAGGTTGGCTTTAATCCTCTAGCTTTGCCCATTGTTGACAAGTAGCTTTCACATTGTGTTATATTTGCACTGCATAGGGTGTCTGGGTAAATGAGGAGCAAGCAACACATATTCTTAATCTCAATGGATAGACCATATTTGTTTCTGAGGGAAGTGGTAGAAATGAACTAATTTTAGAGATAAATATGCGATGGAGTTTGTTCTACAAGTACTTTTTAGCATGTCTCATTAATACAGAAAGTTTTAAAATGCCAAGTCATTTAATATTTTTGAAGGAACAGATGGAGGTTACTATCCACTGATAACTTCACATCTCTCAGATAGTATATCATAAGAACTAGCTAGCAATTTCTATGAAATTAAATCTCCTGTGAAGCTGTTCTGTTTCTGCAACTTTTTCCTAACATTTCCTTTTTTGATTAGGAGATAAGAGTGATAATTAGGCCAAATTTCCTTCTGTTTACATACAATGGGAAGCAAAATTTCTTTTGACTTTTTGAAGGGTTTTAGTAGAAGTAGAAAGCTTCTAAGAGACACAGAGAGTCAAAATATATGAATGAAAACATGAGGCATATATTCATTACCACCAAAAACCACTGTCTTTTTATCAAAACAGTCTCTATTCCTTCTAGAACTTCAATGAGTTTGTGCATCTCTCATATCGTATTTTCCATGTGCTGGAATTAAGTGCTCAGGAGTTTTATTAAAAACGCTCCATTTTGCCCTGTAGATGTGTGCTTCAAATAGTCTGTGACAGACAAGTTGTAAGACACCTTAGACTGACCTCTGAGATAACCAGTAAGTGTGTACGGTAAGCAGAAGAATGGATATGACTAGTTCATTTTGTATTCTTTTGAAAAATGAGCTAGACTCCTTTTGTGATGGGATGACCTTAAGGGCAAATACAATGTATACCTGCCACAGAAATTACTACTGTGCAAAGAATGACCATTATAGTTTATGTAATTAAAAATGATGTCAAATCAGTTGCTGGTCAGACCAACATTTTTCTCTTCAATCTCTGAAGCATGACAAAAAGGAAAAAAAACCAAGTAAAAGCCAGCATTGAAACTCCGTTGATATTTTTTAACAACTTCCTGAAAATCATAACTTCTTGGAAAACAAATGAAAATGGGAAAATTTGCATAGTACAAAAAAATAGAGCTACATTGTCCTCTGTCATTAATGAGAAGCCAAAGGAATAAACAGTATTCAATATTTAATGAATTCTCCTAAAAGAGGGAAAAAATCACATGCATACAATAAAGGATAGAACAACCTACCTGTGTTCCCCTAGTGCTCTGACCTATGTGTGACTGCAGGAAACTTTTTTCAATTATATTCAAATCCACTACACAGACCTACAAATATTTCCCAAAATAGCGAAGATGGCACTATCAAGCTGAAAATCAACAAGGAAGGATGATAACAGGAAAATCTTGATTCTGCTCACTTACCATCCATTTAGACATTTAATTCAGATAAGCACAGGCTGGAACTCCCAAGCTCAGACTGTATTCTTTCCAGTGGGTTGTTGCATGCACTTAATAGCAATTCCCTACTTTGCACAGCTCTGCAGAATTGTGTATCAGCAATTTCTTACCTATCATTGCAATGCTGCAAAGGTGCAGACAAGGTCAGTGCTACTTCTTCCTCTGTTTTGGGAAATCCGGAAGTTAACACTCAAAAGTAGTTTGCTGTAGGTTTTGAACTGATTTTACAGACTCAGATCCCAGAGTTGATGTGAACAATCAGTGAACATTGTCAGAAGGAGTAACTAAAACCACTGACCTCTCCTTTTTCCTTTTTTTTTTCCTTTTTTTTAAGTCATTTCATATTAAATATTTTATATCCTCTAAAGAGTCCTATTGAATGCAAAATGCTAAGAAGTTCTAAAACAAGCATTACAAAGACTGTACCTAATATGTTAATAAGATTAAGCAGGGAACAGGGTATCAAGATCACTCTGTACTATGACAGATTAGGGACATGAAGAACATGCTCTTTTCTGGTTTTCAGAGAATAACACAAAAGAAACTTCCTGAAGCCAAGTGCAAGTGAGATAAATGAAACTGATATCAAATTAAAGGCTAGGAATCTATTACTACTTTTATACTCTGTCTGCCTGTGATTTTTCTGAAAAAATAATCTGCCCTTGACATGTTGGATACTTAGAGTTTAAACCTAAAGCAAATTTGTTCTCAGCCTTTGTACTTTACACAAAGTAATGCAGGGAGAGAGGCTTTGCCTCATCATTTCTCTGCTTGCTGGCTAACTTAACTGAGCATATTAGGAGAGTGTTCTTTGTGGCTGTCAGAATTGTAAACTTGCATTTGTCTTTATGAGAATAACAAGGAAACAGAAGAGGAACTGTAATTCAGAAAAGTGCACCCAGTGTTCCTGAGCCAGGAAAATGTTTAACGCAGGTGACAACGAAGATTGCTGTCTTCCCAGACCGGTTGGTTTGGCCACATGTGCAGATCTTCCCAAATTCACGCAGCCTCGATCAGTATGGCAGAAGTAAACCAGTGAAAAGGAATGTGATGATTGTGTTGGCAAAGCAATGAAGGAAGGCATGCTAGTCAAGGGACAGTATTCTCCTAAATGAGCTTGCTACTCCTAGAACAGCACATAATTCAGTAGCCTGATTTACAGTTTCTCTTGGAGTGTACATCTTTGTTTTGCTTTCTTTTCTGAACTTAGACTAAAATGACAGTCTACCCAGAAACAACAAGAACCATTTTTTTTTCTTTTCTGTTTTTGTGAAGCAGGGAGATGGTGATTCTGGATAGCAGAAGAGAAGTATATCTCTCAGCACACTGTTGTTCTTCCTCCAGCTCCTTCTTTTCATCAGTTTCCTTTAAATGTTTCTTGAGCCTTGATTTAAAAGAAGTGGATTAAAGAAAGGCATTGTAAGTATCTTCCATCTTACTTTCCCTTATGATTTTGACCATCTATCTCAGCTGCTTGCCAGGTTTCAGGTGCTGTGAAATTGGTATGCTCTAAAAGGTATAATAAGGTAGTGTACTTTTTCTTTCTTCTTTCTTTTTGATAGCTGCTTTTCATTCTGGCCTGATGGAGAAAAGATGTTTTTCCTGTAAGCTTGTCGTTTGTTATTAGTCAACTGTTAATGTGCAGCTTGGAAGGCTTTCAGAAGGTTAATATAACTACTCTGTAACATAGCATTCACAGTGTCCTTGTTCTGACGAGTGCTCCATTAATCAGTTATAATGGGCTTATGACCCCAAGCGGATACAACCTTGATCCTTGCAGCTGAGAGCAGACACACTTTAAGGCAGGCAGATGCACCTGCAACCGTTTATTTTGAGACAGGGACGGAAATGGCCCCTTGTCATTATTATTGTTTGTTCAGTTACACAACTGAGGCCTCTGCTGGAGTGATAAAGTCACACAGTTGCAGAAACTTTAGATGAAGAAATGGAAACAACAAAGGAAGCCACCAAACAAAGATGAAGGAGTGAAGGAAGGAATGAAGGAAGGAGGGAAGGAAGGAAGGAAGTGTCATTTTACAGATCAGGAATTGAGGACCAGAAACTTCAGGTAAAGCATTTATGGTGATTCAGAGCAAATAAGTTTAGGCTTCTGGAATTCCAGGACAACAACTTTAATACAAAAGCACCCAACCAAGTACTGCTTTATGCTTAACCCTGAGCACAGGAGTATTTGTAACCTAACATTAGAAAGGTATTGTGTACCTCAAAGGTGTTCTTACAAGAGCCAGCCCCACCCATCATCCACTGGTGTCAGTTTCCAGTGTTGTCTATAGGAAAACATGGCCTTTTAACTCTCTTCCCGCAGTGCTCCTGGGCAGACAAGGCAAAGTGAACCGTTTTCTGTCTCTGCTTCACCCTGATTTCTGACACTCTAGTAACTGTAAAATCAATGTCAATTAAAACATTCATAAGTAGAGCACTACAAAATCCTCTGAGGTACCATTATAAGACCTTTGTGACTCAGGAATTGAATGTTTCATTTGTGTGTTAACAGGCTTTAGTTATTTTATTGCAAGTATCTTTTCTTCTTCTAGCTGATATTTTGGTGGGCCAGGAATTTCACCTACTAGGAAGTGGAGGAGAATTAGATAATGAATGTTCTATGAAAAATGAATTTGTTACTCACAGAAAGGTTTGTTTTAACTAGAAATTATGTTACTGTGTCTTAGTCTATCATACCTGCATTTAGTCGTTCTCTTTATTAACATCGTCCCTCTGGCTTATTTCCTTACTACCATATTCTTCTTTTGCACTTCTTCTGTTACAGAGACAGTATTTTTGTTGTTTAGTGACAGGTAATAACGAGTACAGATTATCTGTTCTCTCTCTTTTCTCATTTCTCCTTTGCTTCATGTCTTGCTTCTATTTCTTATTCCTTTTAGCATTTTTGCCTTCCTAGCTGAAGTCTTTCTTTTCCTCATATCTGTGTAATTGTTGTATTTTCTTAAAATATCCCTTCTTTTCAACTTCTGTCTCACTTCTCATTGTTCCTATACAAGTTTCTTGCTATCCGATTACTTGCCATGCAATTTGTCATAAAATGATGGCAGTGTCAGAAGACTGCTTTGAAAAACTCAATCAGGTGAACGTAAACACTGATCTCCCTTTTAATTCTTCCAGTTTCTCTGACGTGATTTGAAAACCATGTATTTTAATGCTGGATCTCTCTTCACTTTTTAAAGTAGAAGGAAACTTTATGCATTTCTTTAAGTTTGGGAATATAGTAAAAACCAGTTTACAAATGGGTTTAATAGTTAATACTTTGTAAACTTCAGATCAGGCACCAAAATGCAGTTTTGTCATTTTCAGACTTCTGGTGTGGGACAGCTTCAATAACCATTTCTTCCCCTGACTAAGAGCAATGGTTTAAGACAGTGTGTTAACAGACATGCAGTAAGTCAAGAGTTTCCTTGGGCACTTTGTTTTTGGTGTTCTGACACCTTTGATTAGGCAAGTTAGAAGGCTATTACATAAAAAGAGAAGTTAGGAAGCTCACTGCCAGTTTTGACTTCTTCAGGCAAAACAATACCTGCTAGAATTGACTCTCAGGGGACACAGATGATGAAATATCTTTTTGAGTAATGTTAAGGGAATAAATGCCACTTTGCTGACAATGCAATGAAGCAGATGGTTTGGTTTGGGTTTTGGTCTAGAAATTCAGATTCCACAACTGGGATGGATATGTACTAATTCCCAGAGCTATATTCCAATTTTGGTCACTTAAATCTTTTTAAAGACCTGTTACATATTATATGTCACGTACAGAAAACCATTAAAATTTTCAGAAAATTTTGTTCTTTTGCACAGCTCAAGGCTGAAAACAGTAAAGCTAATATTTCTGTATCAATTCAGACACTGAGAGTTTGGAGTTACATGGAGTCATGTAACTTGAGAAAGCAGTATGTCTCTGAATTATAAGATTATCTTAGTGAAATTAAAATACTTGTCTCTAATGGATTTGCTCCCTGATGTCAGAACAACATTAATGCTTGAAATAACTGAATTCAAGCTTAAACAAGGGCAGATATCACTAACAAATGCCATTGAGCAGAGGCTGTAGGAAATTGAGTTGGCCCTCTATTGACCTCTCATTAAAATTGTAGGGATGAACCTTCATCTTATTGTTCATTTGGTTTCTAACTAATGAGATTGGCCTTGGAGCTGGAACTGCCCTTTTGAGCAGCTAATGTTTGAAAATCATGCCTATGATATCTTTTGTTATTTCTAAAATCTGAAGTGAAACATCTATATCATTTACATTTTTAGAAAATACTGTAGAGTTATCTCCAGCAATAAGCTCTCACTTTTGTCTGCTACATCAGGAGTATTTGTCACTAAACACAGGCTTTTTTATCTGGTTAAATTTTCTACAAGTAGACGAGTTTGAAGTTAGAAGCAAAAAATGCAGGTGGCTTTAGAGTTTTGAAGATTTATAACTTAAAGTAAAAATGTGATGGTGACTCACTTCAGAGGTGTTATTATTAATTCATCTTGGAGATTACTTCTGCTAACAAACTTGAAACCCCTTACAACTGCAGTAGGAATTCCACCTACCAGCAACTGGTCTGGGGTAGGAAAAGGGGTATGTGGTAAAGGACAGACAGCTTCATCTTGTTTGTGAGTCTATTTGACAGGATTCTGTGTAAACTGTTATGGCAGGCAGATAAGGTCGACTACTACAGCATAAGGACAATCCATTCCACTGAGTAGAAAAATCAGTAAAAAGTGGAAGAAAGCTACGGGATCAGACAAAAAAACAGAGTACAGAGGTGGAAGTGGGAAATGTATATTCCTTTAAGTGGCCAAAGACAGCGCTATAGTTTATCTGCGGCCGGCAACAAAAGGGCCATGCGGCCATCCCTCCTCCTGCTGGGGTCCTGAGGAGAATAGAAAGAAACAGGCAGAAACTGGTGGGTCGGGATAAGGGCAGTTTAACAGAACAGCAAACAAAGGGAACAGTAACAACAATGATACAGATAAGGAGAATACACAAAACAAAACAGCAGAACACAGAGAGAGCCGCTCTCACCGCCCGCCGCCACCGCACGCTCCCAAGCCGCGACAGACTTCCTGCCTCCCTGCTCCCCCACTGGAACTCAGCATGACGGCACATGGTATGGAATACCCGGCTCTGTTTTGCCAGGTTGGGTCAACCCACCCAGCTGTGCCCCTTCCTGGATTCCGGTGAATATTAACCCTGTTCTGGCCGAACCCAGGACAGACAGCAATGTCTTGTGCATCTCCCAGTGCCAAAAATCCAAAGTTCATCTGAAGCTGAAACTAGCAAGGGAGGTCAACAAGACAGGTATCTGTAAGTAGCAAAAGTAAAGACAGAGGAAAACATAGGACTGTTACTGACTGGGAGAGGGCCCCTACTGACAAGTGACTTTGAGAAATGCTGAGGTACTCAATGTCTTTTTCACTGATAAGATCCACCCTCAGGCACCCATGTCTCTGAGCCTGCTCACAGAGTCTGTGTGAGTGAGGCAGTACCCACAGGAAAGTGGGGTTGAAGTAGAGAGCACTTTATCCACTGGCACACTCTTAAGTCCGTGGCACCACTTGGGATGTACTCAAGGGTGCTGAGCAAGCTGTCTGGTGTCACTGTGGGGGTGCCTTTGAAATGTAGTGGCAACTGGGGAAATTTCCTGTTTACTGGAGAAAGAGAACCATTGCGCTTATCCTCAGAGTAGGGCAAGGAGAAGGAACCTCTTGGCTACAAGCATGTCAGCCTCTCCTCAGCATTTGGAGAGGGGATGGAACAAATCCTGCTGAAAGCCGTTTCCTACCCCATGAAGAAACTGCTAGGAACAGCCAGCCTGGCTTTACCAAAGGCAAATCTTGCCTGACCAGCATGATTGTTCCCTGTGATGAGATGACTAACTGTGGATACAGAATGAACAATGCTTGTCATATACCTTGACTTTAGCACGGCCACCAGCGTGGCCTGTTTACAGATGGTAAAGTGCTTTGAGAGGACTATGTCAGATGAATTTCCTCAAAGTAGCAGAAAGATTGCTCCTGCCCTCAGGAAGCCATGGATACATGGATGGGAGAAAAAATTCCAGAGATCATGGGAATTGACAGGGAAAGAGTCACAGCATGAGATCAGAGCATGCACAGGGCCCGAGACAGTGCACTGGGCAGGATGGACCAGCCCGCCAGGCTCAGAGAGGACAGAACTACAGCCTGAACTGCACTCCTATAGTGTTTTGTCGGGTATCAAGTACACAAATCCTGTGCATTCTGTACAGGAAGGGGACAAAAGCAGACTGCTCTAATAAACAGGAGAGAAAAATGCCGAAGCAAACATGACTTGTGAATGTGCTGAAGGAGCCGAGTACATGATCAGCAGTTAAAAAAACAGCAGTTGTGTACTGTCAGCCAGCACATGGACAGAGTGTGATCAGCAGCTTCATTGGTTGACCTGGTGTGTGATATGGCTACGGACTGGACAGAAGTAGAATAGAGAACCTCGCGCAAATAGCTGCCTTATCGGGACAGAAAGTTCCCAGGGAACTAACATCCAGGTTGTTTTCGTTTCGGTTGCCGCCAGCAACAAAAGTGCCACACGGCCACCCCTCCCCCCGCCGCGGTTCGTAGGAGAATGGAAACAAACAGGCAGAAAACTGGTGGGTCCGGGTAAGGGCAGTTTAACAGAACAGCAAACAAAAGGAACAGTAACAACAATGATACAGATAAGGAGAAA
>Ga0065711_1008840_pt1 | contig 12084 bp, 7 predicted proteins | sample Hoacrofraction12_FD_59098 | JGI IMG/M metagenome (GOLD analysis project Ga0065711, IMG submission 59098) | Hoatzin crop microbial communities from Cojedes, Venezuela - Epithelial fraction 12 v2 (version 2) | ecosystem: Host-associated > Birds > Digestive system > Esophagus > Crop | place... | reverse complement strand
ATCCCTCTGCTAAGACTTCCTACCCTCAAGCAGATCAACACTCCCGGCCAGCTTGGTGTCATCTGCAAACTTACTGAGGGAGAACTCAATCTGCTCATCCAGATCATTGATAAAGATGTTAAACAAGACTGGACCTAAAAATGAGCCCTGGGGAACACCACTCGTGACCGGCTGCCAGCTGTATTTAACTCCGTTCACTACAACTCTCTGGGCTCAGCCATTCAGCCAGTTTTTTATACAGTGAAGAATACACCCATCCAAACCATGGGCAGCTATTTTCTCCAGGAGGGTGTTGTGGGGAACAATGTCAAAGGCCTTACAAAAGTCCAGGTAGATGCCATCCTCTGCCTTTCCTTCATCCATTAGGCGGGTCACCTGTTCATAGAAGGAGATCGTGTTGGTCAAGCAGGACCTGCCTTTCATGAACCCATGCTGGCTGGGGCTGAACCGCTGGTTGTCCTAAATGTTGTTCTCATCACAAATCACTTTCAAGTATGAATACCTTAATGAAATAAGTAAGCCATTAAATTAGGTGATACATGTATCTAAAAATGGACAAATTAAACAAATAAAAGTTATTTCTTAGATTTCCAGTTTATTTTCTTTCAGCAATCTCTTTTGGCCTTGTACCTTATAGTTAGTTTTCCTTCCAGATCGAGACAAAGAATGCACAAAATACATGAGTTGTGTAGTATTCAAAAGTCTTTTTTGGCAAAAGAGTATGAGAAAGGACTACCATCAGAGTTACAGATTTTGTCCTTGTGAGCCTATAGCTAGGAGATGAAATTCAGCTTTTTAAGCAAAAGCAGTGTCAACTCATTTCAGCACCAAACGTGCCAGATATGTTGAGATAGTTTCTTGAGGGTCACTCTGAAGACCAAAGTTTTCCATCAAACTCGATATTGTTGACTAGCCACGGCCAGAACGTGCATTCTGGATGCGTGTGCCCTGGCATAGCCAGAGCCTGGCATACCTCATACGCCACCAGGCTGTTTAAATGAGTTCTTGTAATCCATATATGTACTTGAAAAGGAAAGTCACAGAGTGTCATGTGCTTATGCCATGCGTCTTGGAGCCTGTCAGTTGTGATGGACTCATATTCTTGAGCTTCTGTGTTGTGAAATGGGTACCTTTATGGCTCTGAAAAGGCCTACGAGCTGCACAAAGACTAAAAACAGCACGGTGCTGTGGCTGGTGTTTTAAAAATCCTGAGCTATTGGTTTGGAAGGAAGAAGCATCTTCTCCCCAAAATTTACCTTCCTTCTTCATGTCTTCTGCAGAAGGTAAGAAGGCTTCTGAAATCCTGCTGGGTTTGGTTCGGTTGAATTAGAAGTACCTGATGGGTAATGTCAGTAAGAAAGTGTGAAAGTCAGCTGCAGCTAAGGTTGAAGAGGGGAAAGTGCTTATGCCAATGATTGGTGTAAGCATGCTGTTATATATCATGTCATGTATGTGTAGACATTATGCTGAAGGCAGTGATTCTAAGGCATATCAGTCAATGAAGTCACAAAATATTACTGTTTAGTGAGAACATCCTGAGCATTTCTGTTTAATTGCTACAGTCATGGAGTTAATATCGAGCAATTGCAGTCATGCTTTTAGTACTTTCTGTACCTTGTTCTGAAACATTTTCACAAAGGCAGTTTGCTGCCTAGAGAATCAGGAACAATATTAGGACTTCTGCTTGAAATACATATTTTCAGATCAGACATGCTAGTACATGTAGGGAACATCAAAAGTTTTTATTAAACTTTAGCAAGGCTCTTCCCCTCTGGCAAGTTTCTCCTGCCTGTTGATGGTTTTATGGACAGAGGAAATGACACATTTACTGGTTGTAGCCTGTCAGAGGAAGGACAGCTGTAGCAACAGCAAGGTGAAATTTTGGGGACAGACTGAAAAAAAACTTCAGATCAAAAACTGAAATTTGGTACTAGAGTGGAGCTCACTCAACATGTTGAGAAGCAAAATAGGTCATTCACTGTTTCTTAGCCCTTTTCGAGTTACGTTGATAATTTCCACGCAAAAGTAACTTAAAAAGATACCTCCAGGATATCTGTCTGAAATCATGCCCTGTTTTACTTTTGCCCACACCAACTGAAGCACATAAATGAAGACATCTGCTTTGTAGTGTCAGAGTTCTATTGCAGTGCCAGCAGTAGTAGTCAGGTTTCATGCCCATACTAACAGAAAACAGAACTGGAGGAGAACTTAAGCAGCACAAACCACCAGACCTACGAATCGCTTTGTAGAGGTGAAGATGGACAGGGAAGTTTTGTGGCCAGGGCCTTGGGGAAGCACTGTAGGGTATCTTGTTTAGACCCATGAGGTAAAACCCACCACTGTAACCTGTATAAAAGACATCACAAAGGTTACTGCACCTTTCTACTGCCACAGATATATCATCTGTGCATACAGGAATGAATCAGATCCACTGCTCGAAAAATGCTTTTTATGCTTCTTTTTAAATAGATAAACCTTATGAAAATATTCTATTTATCATCAGCTACACTGAAGACATGCTACTTTAAAATGATAAAGAAGATACTTCCAGTGCATGAGTTCTTGTCCCCACAGGCACTCTTTGGACTATCAGACAAACTCTGTAGACTCTAGGGTAATATTCACAACAACACATGGCTTGTTATATCACACAGCTTAATAAACCATAAAATCATTCACATTTGATTATGTTCTGTTTTAATTGGCAGTTGTGTTGCTATCTATGCTTACAAACAGAAGTCAGAATAGTCATGTTAACTTCTGTCATGCTGCTCTGCAGACTCATTTGAGCTGTCTTAACAAAGGATTTTGATTATTCCAAAATTAAAGGATTGTTTAGGTGTCATAATATAAGAATACGAAGTTCTGGTTTTGATAGTAGAAGTTGTAAAGAAAAAGGAATAAACTTAAATGAAAGTGGGAAAACAAGAAAACATTTCAGATTTGGGTTGTTTTCCTCTTTAGGTAAATTGACAAACGCAACAGCAGGTATTATCTGACCTTATACCTGATTCTGCTTTGAGAAGGAAGCTCGACTGGACCTCCTCAGGTCCCTTCCAGTCAGAATTATCCCACCTTTAAAAATGCCAAAACCAAAAAACGGACACAAAAACTCCAGTTCTTCAGTCTGATTCTGTTTTCTGTTTTTTAACTCTGGCATAGTAAGGAATTTCTTATTTTCATTTTTATTAACATAACTGCATTATATGTTACATTTTTTTCATGTTATACTTGGTACATTTAAAGAAAATATAGTACAATTTTAAATTCTTAATATCAGTTACACTGCTGTTCAATATGTATCTTACATTATGGCGTAGAGGGTGAGCTTTTGAAAAGACACGTATGTAAACTGTCTGTCTGTCCTCCACAGACTTTGCTTTTCCTTTCATCAAAGAGAAATTTCCTTCAATACAATGATGAAGGAACACCCAAACCACCAAACTACAAAGGAAAGCACTTGACATTTGATACACCTGATTAAAAGTGTAAGACTTCTCTTGCACAATTAGCCTCATTTTCCTACCCAGTATTTTGGAGTGAATGCAAGAAAAATGTTAATGTAGATGGTGTGAAAATCGTTCTGACTGCTTACCAGGTGCTCTTTACTTTTCGCTACTTTGTCACCAGCTGTTATATTGTCTTGATGGCTATGATACAAAAACAGAGATTAAAAAAAGAAAGAGAAGAAAAAGGAACAATTACTCCCCCGCATGCATTATTATAGTTTCATGGGTTAGAACAGCAGTAACTGGAATCAAGTCAGCCATCTCCTGACTTTACACTGTTTACTGTAAGAATAAAGATAAACTTTGCTGCATTCTAATTAAGGAAAAAAATCTTGGGCTATCTTTGTGAAAAAATGGGTGTTTAGGGCATGGAAGTCATTTCCTTCTTGAACTCATCTTTGTCCTCAAGCAGAAGCCTGGGAAGGTCAGAGCAGCCGGGCACCAGACTGCATGGCGCAACACGGTGAGTCAGCCAACATCGCAGTTTGGTTCTAAACCAGCAAGGGTACAAAAGTAGGGTGAACTTTAAACACAGGCAGCAACATGCAGAGTGGTAAAACAAAGGATCATTGCATTCAGGCAACACAGTCAAATAAGAACTTTTACAGAAAGATCATCTGGATTTACAAGATAACAGTAATCTTTCTTTTACGTGTTTAAACCAGCATACAAAATCGAGAACTGGGATGTTACTTACCCTTCAGCTTCCTCTGAGGGTTTCAGAACTCCACAGACCCACTCCTTTTCCACAGTACAGAGTGAGACCCTTGCTATGTAAACCAAGGTAGCTGCAGTCAGTTTTTAGAATTCCACTGGTAAAACAATTTATTCACGCTGCCTATCCTTATTGTCTCTTCAGACTAGCTTCCATATAATTTGATTTTCTACTTCTTTAATTATATAGAGGATCACTTTCAGAGCAAAATCTCACAGTTCTTTAATGAAAAAAGGTATTGCATAAAAGGGTTTTTAGAGCTGGCAGATTATCCAACAACGAACAAATAAATGGGTTCAGTGGTGTAATGATACAATATCCTCAAAGTGCACCCTTGCATGCACAGACGTGCCTGCGCAGATCTCTTGCCTGCAGCTTCATGGATCCATGCTATCATCACAGTAAGTATTAGCAGAAAATGGATTTATTTCTAAGTACAATAAGACAGATTGCCCATTCAGGTACAAGTTATGGTTACTACACTTTGTGTACACACACTCATTTGTGAGAGCTGAGCATCCAATCCTCTTTATTCAAAAACAAATAGTGGAACTAGCTTTTTCAATTCTGAATAGTAATAACGATCAAAGTAAGAATAAAGACATACATCATAACAAAAGGAAACAAAAATTTCTTACCCAGCAATGCCCATCCAACTGAACTATTGCGTGTCTAGTAATGCACCACAAATATGCTTACATGTCCACTAGTGTACATGTATAGACACTGTGGAATCATAAATTCTTCCTAAGCTTGTCAAAACGCTAAAAATCTCTTTTCAGTGGTGCAGTACCTGATGAAAACAAGTCTCCAAATTGACTGTTGGATGAGAGGGAAGCTCTGAGTCCTGAACACAGTCACCATGTGAAACACTAAGGTGATCCCTCTGTTGTTATGAAGACTCAGGCAACTATAAGGCTATTCCTACTAATAAGGTAGAGAAAAAGAGGCTGGATATGGTAAACAGGACAAATCGGGTTTCTACACTGGAGATCAGAGGTACATATACACGGTCTCAGTTCCACATGACCACACACATGTGCAAGCAAGCAGAAGAGGCAGTGACTGTCCTTGCATAGTCATGTGGACTAGTGCATTCCTGGTTTCTCAGTAGTTTGCACAGAGAGTGGTCACCATCCAGCTTCTGTGTTCTGTCCCTTAGAAGTGAGCAGGCAGTGAGAAGAAGGAATGAACAGATAACACAAGAAAAAAAGGGAATGGTCATAGGGAGTATGGTAGAAAGGGAGCAGACTGTCAGGCTGCATGTCAGAATCTCTGTGCCACAGTATAACCTGGGCAATTCCAGAAATCATAATTACGTGTGCTCAAAAGTTACAGTTCAGTTCCCTCAGCTTTAGGTCATTGCATCCAGTCAACTATTAACAACAGCAGCAGTCATACCATAAATACATACAGCTCAATCTTTGAACTAGTTATGCTTTCAGTTCTTGCTCCTATTGGAAGACTCTTGGCAAAAGACCAGGAAGGGACCTTCTGATTTCTTGAATATATCCATAGCCATAGCTCATTTATCCAGGTGCCAGCTTCTGCTTTATTTTTAATGTTTTTCTGATATTTGCCAGTGTGCATTTTAGAGAGTAGTTATGTCCCCTCTGTGAGTTCTTGCAGCTAAGTCTGTCCAGCCAAACTGTTCTAACATGTAAAATTCTATTTTTATTGTTTTTCCTAACAACACCTTACCACAAGCACACATAATTCATACATTTTAGGTAAGAAGCTTTCTTTTTATTGTAGCCACATCTGTTCTTTTCCTAGCGCTCCCGAGGTGCAGTCTCTGACTTCATCATTAACAGGTTCATGAACTGGTGCGGTACTGGAGGGAGGTGGTGCTTCTGGCCTGTCCCTGATAAGACTTTATGTTTGCCTGAACTGAGAGGTAGTCAAGGAAACTGCAGGATTCAGGGTCATTTTTTTTGCTCATTCAGCTCTTTCATCAAGCCCTGAAGAAAGCTTTTCAGCAAAGGGTCCCTTGCCCAGAAGGACAGCAGGGGTCTCTGCATAAGTCTAATACTTTGTAATATCCTAAGCTGCTTGAGCTTTTCCTGACAATTTAGGGAAGTGGATGAGGTAGACCAGCTTGTTTCTTTTGCCCTCTATTACCATAATGACTTCACCATCAGGTAAAGGAATTCCTGGCTTGCTTCTCTGCTTATGTGATGCAGATATGGCAATGATGTCCCCAGAGTGGTCCTAACTTGCTGTTTGTATCATGTTGACAAATAAGTTGTCACAGAGACCCTGTGTTCCAGCCCTTTTTACACCTTGGCTGTGGCACAACTAGCAACGTGATTCTGGGACTACAGATTCCTCACACACGGGAAAATAAGTCAGTATTTCACAGAATAATATTAATAGTCCTGAAAAAATATGTGCCCATCTCCTGATGCAATTAAATTCTGCACTGTCCTTTTCATAACTCAGAATCAAACTGACTGCTGTGCACAAATCTTAAGATAAGAAACCAAAATGCCTTTTATTTCCTCACTATTTTGCCTTCTAATTTTCCCTAAGATGTTCCAGAAGGTAACTATTTCTGATCACTGTGAAGAATTCAACACTTAAAGTGTCTTCCTTTCCTGTATTAAAGTATCTTCCTTTCCTATAATGTGCAATAAGAACACATTGATTTGAACCTTTTGCAAAATATAGACTTGTTAAAAGACACATTGTCTGCAAACCTGGCATGCTAATTTCCCATGTGTGATTGGTTCAACATGCAGATATTCCATGGTAAATACAAGCCAAGGTTTGTCGAAAAGAATTTCTGAGTAAGTTTATTAGGTTAAAAACTGCTTTGTTTTGGTGTGCCACTGTTGTTGTTTTTTCTTGGTCCCACATGGAGAGCAAACATGGCCTGGAAGAGTGTTATGTCAAGTACCTCCCATCATGCATTGTCGCTGCTCAGTGAACTGGAGTCTAAAAAAGGTAATTCCTCATTTTCATCTTGACTAGGATTCCCCTTTTCTTTGCTGTGAAGCTGCACTAATCCTTCATTCAGTGCAACCCACACCCTCTGGTTCCACTCCGAGTTCTCCCTTTCTAACATCATTGTATTCTTTATCTGGGCCTTCTTCTTCCAATAGTACTCCTTGAAAGCTCTTTCACAGACAAGAAAGGACCAGCTCCATAATGGCCAAGTTGGCCCTTTTCTTTTCTCTCTTTTTTTTAAGCTTCCGACTGAGCTTTGCTATTTAATCTTCTTGAGGCGTTCAAGATGTCACTTGCCTCTGATGACTATAGACAAAAGGGAAATCCATCCAGCTTGAATGCAGTGTATACTTGAATACATTGGGTTGCTTTGAAGAGAGTTTCTTGAAGTCTCTGTGTTTCATTGGCTGTCCTGGTGGCCTCCATGCAGGTCTTTATGTGAAATCATATGCCCTTTCACAGATCACGTTTCCTGGAATGTTACCTGAATTTCTACAGCCCTAAATATTAACAGGTGAGATATTCATCAAATGAAATTGTTTCAGTGAGGTGTTTTTAATAAGCTAATGAGAATTCCCTCCTCACCACAAGTATATATGAACACTTGATGCTTTGTGGATGCTTTGATTGCAGGTATTTTGCAGGTAGCTATATGTCCTTCCCCCTGCTCACTGCTGTGAGCTGAAAAAGGGAGAATACACAGAGGACAGGGTGCAGCATCCACTTGCTCCAGCCCCTTCATTCTCTGTTTGAGCACGAAAAATTTAACATGTGACTCTCTATAATGCATTACCTCAAGATTAATTTTACACTTCCTGTATTTTAGGAAACCTCAAACATTAAATACCATTCTGGAATGGATAGGTAAAATGTATTTATTTATACTGATACATGCTTTACTTTATACATATTCTTTAAAGGACCCTGATTTTCCTGAAGTACTGAATGCCCCAAGGCACATAACTCTTTAGCTACTGATTTCCTATGAATATTTATACAGACCGACAACAGACTGGTGGTGTGGAGGAAGTAGCATGAACAGGTATTTGTCCATATAGGTTATTAGTCTGTGTAGATTCAGTTTTACGAGCTTATTTTTATGTCTCATACACAGAAGACTATCGGAAAACAACAAAATTGATCACGTCCGTTGCAATGTTGATCTAAGCGCTAGCAGGTGTATCAAATGGATATATAGAATAGGGATTTCCGCATTGAAATATGAATCTACCAATTCCTAGCATTGGTCAGGAGCAGCAAACATGCAGTCTTTGTAGAGATATATACAACTTTTCATTTCCCATATCAATCATGAGAACAAGTTGAAGTTCAGATAATGGCCAGTTCAATTTACCCTAATTGTTAGGGACTTAGTCTGACTGTTTGCATTACAGACTGTGGCCACTGGGTTCTCAGTAGGGGTTTGCGGCCTACTCCATCCCGTAACAAACCCATGTTCATGCGTCGATTCAGATCCATCACCCTGAGATAAACTGTGAATATTGTCCTTTGTCCCGGGCTGCATTCTTTCATGCATTGTGTGGTGACTATTTAAAGATTTAAAGGCTCATTTGCACAATTCCTTTGTCAGCAGCCTCAGTGCAGAATGGAAAAGTGATGGCTTCTCTGTCTGGGTTATGCCCTGAAGCTCTTGTGAGAGAAATCTACATACATAAGTTTTTCTTACACATGCAGAATGTCAACACTAAAAAAAAAAAAAATGACCTGTCTGTTTCTGTAGCTTAAAAGGTTATGGGTTAATATATGATGTGATTTGTTTTCCTCTTTTGTGGCATTTAAAAAAAAATCAACACTTGAAAACAAACAGTAAAGGAATACAGAAACACTGGGTATTTAAAAATTCAGCTGATTAGGGTTGCTGGAATTTGCAAAATCAATCTCCTTTGCTGAAGGAGATTGATAACATTAATAATTTAGATACCCTCAATTGCTCAGGAAATGTCTGAGAAGATAATATTTCAAAGGTCCATCTCACCCACCTATTATCCATGTCTGTTTTGTTAATACATGTTTATTTAAACTAAAAAAATCCTTGAAAGGAAGATAGTTTTTTAAATAAATATAAATACATACATGTATATTTATTTATTTTGGAAAAGGTTTCGTTATTCTTCCCCTCAAAGCAAAGCTGGCTGGAGGGTTGCAAAAGAAGATTAAAATTTGGTAAAATCACCTTCTTGCACTCTGGCTGAGAGCTCAGAAGGCTGTGCTAACTCCATCTGAACTACTTACCTGCCTTGTTTACTGTATTATTATTTTTTATTTGACAGTGATGGATGCCTCATTACATTCATGAAATTTTAAGTAATTTCTCACAAATAAACATTGAGGATTTGCAATCAGACAGTAAAGTGATATTTTAGGAAATTCAAACTGCTTAGCTAGTATACCTGAACTGCAGAAGCACAGCATTGCCTTTTTTCATACAGCATTTTTTATTAAAGACTTAGAGTGCTTAGGAATAGGCTGCACTTTCTTTTAATGTTTACAAAATAAATTGTTTTGCAATGTGTCTCATAGCATTTGGTATGAATAAAATGTGTGAGGCAAATAACTCACGCAGTTGGTAAAAAACCTTGAACTGCAAGATTTTGGCCTTCAAAATAAATCTGGCTGATATTTTTAGACCATTATAACTTTAATAATATGATTATAAGAAATTAATCCTCTATATACTTTATTATTTGCTTATTTTCCATCTACACATTATTATCCTTAGACTGAATACTGAAATCTGTCCAGATTGGTTTTAATCAGACTTCATCTGATTTTAATCAAACTCCAACAATAAGGATCTTTTTATTGTTATTTAAAAGCATTCTGTTGGAGTATTCCAGTTATTATATGAGTCATCCATCCCCTCTGCTCTACAAATGTTATGAGTTTTTGTCACCCAAATGTCAGCTTTACACCGAGTTATTAAACTATTTTCTTATCAAGTTGTGTGTGTGGGCAAAATCTCTTAGGCTGCCATATTTGCCAAAATTCTCCTTAAAGATGATCTTTGCCATGGTCCAGCTGCCATCTAGTAACAAGTGGTGGTAAGTGATATGTTCCAGATGATGTTATTATTAGTAACAATCAGTTTAATCTACTACCAACTCAGGCATATAGCCAGTGTAAACCTTGCTAAAGCTTCTGAATATTTTGGTGACCATGTCCTGGTGGATGACAGGTTAACCATGAGCCAGCAGTGTGCCCTGGCTGCCAAGAAGGCCAATGGGATCCTGGGATGCATTAAGAGGAGAGTGGGCAGCAGGTCAAGGGAGGTTCTCCTCCCCCTCTACTCTGCCCTATTGAGGCCCCATCTGGAGTACTGTGTCCAGTTCTGGGCTCCCCAGTTCAAGAAAGATGAGGAACTACTGGAGAGAGTCCAGCACAGGGCTACGAGGGTGGTGAGGGGACTGGAGCATCTCTCCTATGAGGAGAGGCTGAGGGAGCTGGGCTTGTTTAGCCTGAAGAAGAGAAGGCTGAGAGGTGACCTTACAAATGCCTAGAAATATCTTAAGGGTGGGTGTCAGGAGGATGGGGCCAGACTCTTTTCAGTAGTGCCCAGCGACAGGACAAGGGGCAATGGGCATAAACTGAAGCAGAGGAAGTTCCATTTGAACATGAGGAAGAGCTTCTTCCCTCTGAGGGTGATGGAACACTGGAACAGGCTGCCCAGGGAGGTTGTGGAGTCTCCTTCTCTGGAGATATTCAAGACCTGCCTGGACAAGGTCCTGTTCAGCATGCTGTAGGTGACCCTTCTTCAGCAGGGGGGGGTGGGCTAGATGACCCACAGAGGTCCCTTCCAACTCTTAACATTCTGTGATTCTGTGATTCTTTCCCCTGTCTCTTTGCCTACCTGCATGTTTTTGGTCCATGTTTCACCTCATGTTGCAGACTCCAGGTTGTGCAGCACAAGGGCAGTTACCAGCTCTGTAGGCTTCCTATAACCATGAAGAACTTCTATGGAAAAGATATGTGACTGCCTCAACAATATTTGAACAGATAGTCTTAAATCGGTTTCCAGTGAAACATCTGCCTGTTTGGTCTTAATATAAAGATTTTTTTCATTTTTATTTTGAGCCAACAAGGACATGAATTTCAATGCTTTGAACACTAAGAATTAATAACCTGTATTTTTTTATATATGTGACACATTAGAACTGCCTTTAAAATATGGATTTTTTCCTTCTGTTTGCTAAGCTTGAAGTAGGACATTGAGAAATAAAAGAAGATAGAGAATTCTTAAACTGGATACCTCTGATATGAATGCGGATCCTTAGAAGTTATGTAGATCATAGTTTCTGCACATCTGAAGATTCATCTATCATTCTTAGCCATAATGTCAACTTTTGGTCCTCCCCTCTAGGGAATTCCATGAAATTTTAGGCTATGATACATGTCTCATTTAAACATTTGTATTACTCTGTCTTGTTTATTACATACCTTAGCTGAAGATTTGCAAAATTATGTGAATCCAAATGTAATGAATTATCTCTGACAGACTGATGTCACTGACACAAATTAGCCTCTGAATGCTGGTTCATGGCCCTGGCTGTGAGAAATGGCTGTATCAGACGGGATTCTAAATATTGCCACAATTTTGGAATAATGGCGGCTGAGATCTGTCTTGACCCCTTTACCTCAGTTAAATGCAAATAACCATTCGAAAATCTTTGCATTCAATATGTATCAATAGCGTGTATAACACATAAAAGGTGCTGGTGTCCAGGATAGTGATTAATATTTATACCTAACCACTTCAACGGAGTACAACAGTGTCTCAGAGTCCAGGTGATGGCTGGACCAGATCACTGAGCACCAGGCAATTTAGCTGGTTGCATTGGTTCCTATCACAGGATGAAAACACAGCCCATAGTCTTCCTGAGTTACAGATTTTAA
>Ga0065711_1047902_pt1 | contig 12085 bp, 7 predicted proteins | sample Hoacrofraction12_FD_59098 | JGI IMG/M metagenome (GOLD analysis project Ga0065711, IMG submission 59098) | Hoatzin crop microbial communities from Cojedes, Venezuela - Epithelial fraction 12 v2 (version 2) | ecosystem: Host-associated > Birds > Digestive system > Esophagus > Crop | place... | reverse complement strand
TCGTCCCGGGCGGGGCTTGGTGGGCGCGGCGGGGAGCCGGCCTGCGGGCGGGGGCAGGGGCGCGAAGGAGCCCGGGGAGCGCTCGGCCGGAGGAGGCCTCGGGCCAGGAGCGGGCCCGGAGCGCGGGAAGCGGCCTGCTCTGCGTTTGTGGCCGCGCGTCCGCAAACACGGCGGGTGGGTAACGTGAATGTTCGACGCCAGCGTAACCACAGTTTGGGTGTTTCCAAGTGACAGCTGAGTAAACTTTTTTTAAAGTTTTGTGGTTGTGTTTTGTGGGGTTTTTTTTATCTTTTTCCTGAGAAACTCAGGTACTTGTCTCTTGTTCGCTTAGGATGAGCGACAAAAGATGTCGAAATGTGTGGTAGCTGACTGGAGCTAGACCAAGAAGATGCGACAGCTGTTGTTCTTACTGAGCTTTGCATGCAGGGCTGGTTTCTTTTTGTGTCTGCCTTTGCCTTACAAGCCAGTTGATTTAGTGGCTTTAGTAGATGTCTGTATTGGCATTTAAGAAAACCATTAATATTTAAATTGTAACTGTTTTGACGTACAGGCTTTGTCGCTTTGTGTATGTAAACTATTGTATGCACCTGTCACGTAGCAGAAAAGCTTTTAGATATTTCTCCTTATTTAAAGTTGTGTTTTGTTCTTAGTGCAGCTTTGGAGCTCTTCAGGCAGTTGAATTGTCTTGTGTATCGCAGCTGTGTTGTGTATTTTTTAAAATGGATCAGGTTTTATAAAATTGGCCAAGTCCTCTGGGCAAACTTTTCTGGACATAATCTGGTTGTCAAGAGTCGAGGTCTTAAAGTGTAATTTAAACTCTTGTTTTTGCTCCCTTGCTGCAGTCAGTGTCAGGGACTATTGAACTCCTGGTTCCGCCCTGGCTGTGGTCTTCACAGATCTGTTGTAAAGTCAGTGAAGAGCTGTGTACTGCACAGTCCTCCTTCTCAGTACCGTTGTAAAAATCCTCGGCTTTCAAAGGACTTGTAATAGTATTTCAGTAGCAAGGTGTTTGCTTTCTGCAGAACCTTAATGACACTGCTTCACATTTGGTGGTAGCTGTTGTAGCGGAGGAAAATACATTTATGATCAACAGAAGTAGGTGCTGTGCTGTCAAATTACGGGCGCAGCACGGTCATAAAACACAGCCTGTTTTCATTGCTAGCTTCAGCTGTGAGCTAATATTGTTTATACTAGAAAGGAAACGATCGTAGTTTGTGTTTGTTTTTCGTTTTTTGTTGTAGGGGTAGTAGCCAGTTCCAGTTATGAAGTTTTCGTGCTGTGGCTCTTACATTGTGGGGATTCCTTATTATGTGTAAACTCAGCTGTACTGTGACATTTGTGAAGACTGTGGGTGCATGTTAGTAGGCAACCTGGAAGAAGTTCATTGTTGTGTTGGGAGTGTAAGATTAGTCGATAAAATGTGGAAGTGACTCCCTTGTCTGAGCTGACAACTAAATACGGTTAAATAAGCCTATGGATAAGGTTGTTGGCAGCTTCATGGCGAAAACCGTGGAGAATGGTTGCTAATGTGGAAAACTGAATTGGAATCAGCGATGGAGGATTGAAAAGCTGCATCCCAACTCAGTCCAGGTTTTCAAAATGATACTTTCTGAGTATAAATCAGAGACAAAAAAATAATCTGATGTGAAGGAGAAGAGTGTGTCTTTTGGCATATTTCTTAAGCAAAACCTTTCAAGGTGAAAATTCCTTCAACAGATTCTTATCTATTATATATGTATAAAATGTGATGGGTGTAGGAGCTTAAATTGTGTCAGGTGTTCAAGAGAGTCAGACACAAACAAAGGGTTCCCGCTTCCTGCCCTGCCACAGTCTTTGCACCCATGGAGTTGTATCAGTGCTGTTAAACTGGTGGCATTACTACTAGTTGGCTGAAGTGACTGGCGAGTGTGGTTTTGGCAGTGGTGAGTGAGATTCAGACTTGAAGTCTGACTCCAGGTTACAGGATAAAAAGGCTGGAGTTTGAAAAGCCCGTGCTCGCTCTAGGCAAGAGTTTCTGTTGATGTGTCATGAAGGAAAATTAATGGGAACTGGCAGGGCCTGTGATGCCAATGATTTTGATGCTTGGATCTCTGCTGTTAGCTTACATCTTCAGGTGTATGTTCAAGGAGCTGTGTCAAGCATTCGTGTACAAAAGATATTCAATATTAGGCACTAAAAATTTTGCAGGAAATAAGGCTTGCTTTCGTCAGTGGAGTTGCTGTCTGTGCATGAAGAAAATCTTGATAAGGAAACTTCAGTAGGCCATTTTACTGTTGGGCCATCGGGAGTTCAAATGCTTAAACAGAAGTGGTTCTGAAATGGAAATAGCAGTTTGGAGTATTTATGATTTGAAAGTGTCTGTGAGTCATTCAGTGATTTTTCTGGCAGACAGCGTTGGTAGATTTGAAAAGATGTTAAACAAGATAATGGTAGTGATTATGAAAAGGTATTTGGGACAATGTGGGGAAGACTATATTTTAAACTATGCCGTTCTCTATTAAAACTTGTTTTAAATGCCTTATCCTTTCTGCAAGACCCTGTATTTCAGCTGGTTGTTCTTAACGTGGTGACTGGCTGCCTTTGCTTTTTAAAACAATACTTTTGTCAAGACAAGTTCAATAAACGGTTTTTCAAAAATTAAGACTATAGAGACAAACAAGGAACTAGTTCTGCTTCTTCAGAGAATCTATTTCTGAAAACATTTTTAACTTTTTTATTTGAATATGCTCCTACTACCAGAACGTTTTACTTTTGAAGTAAGGTGCTGCAGATCAGTAAGTAAACTAGTAAGAAGCAAGAGGTGAGTTGTTTCCACGTAGTTCCCGTTGCAGTGCTTTGGAAAGAACGACCTCCTGCCTTCTGCGTGGCAGTAGCTAGGAGTGAGAGATTCAGACGTCTGTCATCAGGCAGCTGTAAGACTGAACTGGAGTTTAACATGCCCATTGATTACATATGTTTTCTGGGAAATTTGTCTCAATGGTTTGACATAAAAATAAAATCTTAGTCCAGTTTGAAGATGAACCTCAAGGTTTCCTTTCAGGGCACAGTGACAATCATTTTGTATACAGAAGACTGCTCACCACACTGCGATGTGGCAGCTGGTGTGGTGATAAGCAGGCAGGTTCTCTCAAGAAAGGAGGTGCCACAGCTTATACTGCTGCTGCTTGATTTAAGAAGTAGCAAAGAACTTGAAGCAAGGAGGTGTTGGCAAAATTAAGGTGCTTAGATTTTTGAAGAGGTAATATTGTATGTTGAATACCAATTTGCCCTCTGATTTAACATGATTGTAAATTATAAGTTATTTTGAATTTTCAGAACCTCTTGGAAATATCTTTCTCCTTCACTGTTGTGTTTTTGGTGGTTTTTTTTTTTGTTTTTTTTTTTGTTAAATGGTATCTGAGTTATGGCCAGGGTAAGAAGAAAATTATTGTCTGGGTTTTGTTTTGTTTTTTTGTAACTTAATGGTGTCTTGAGCAGATGAACTGTGTTGTAGGGATGATGGATATAAAAGAAAATTAGATGGTAGTTGTATTTGTTGTTGTGTGTAGCCATGATTACACTTGTATTCTAGAGTTACAGATCTCTGCTGCTCTGTTAGTGGAGGAGAGAGTCTTTTTTTGGCCGTGCAGGATTGTTTGGCCTTCTGTGAACTGTATATGTCTCAGTGAATGTTTCAGGGCTTCTCAGGGCTGCCTTGTGGTTAAATTGCTTGCAGAAAGGTGTCTTCAAATGCATAGGTAGATATAAGGTTAACAGGAAATGTAATTGTCAGTGTAGAGAAATTTGCAGCATGGTTCAGATAGATTTCAGTAGCTGTGAGAATGCAATGGAGTCTGCCGGGCTGTGCCAGCTGCTGTAGCTCTCTCTGAGCAGGACTAATTAAGCCCGTGTAAGAACAGAAAATAGTCAGGCACTGTTCACAGGAACAAAGTGTTGGAACAGGCAGAGCTGTGATCATTGGCTCTAAGGTATCTTTAGACAGCAGTAAGCGAGAGAGTAGACAATTTGCTTGCAGAATGGGTTGAAAGTCAAGTCTGAATACTTAAAATCAGTATTGCAGTGTTCTGCCAGCGGATCTAAGTACATTGCAAACCTCTGCTGGGACCTGCTGCAGAAGAGGCTAATTCCTTTTTTTGCCCTGTCTCGTTGTCTGCTTTCTGGCAGTATTTTATCTCAAAGTGGTTAGCATTCATGTTTCTTCATCTGATGCTGAAAACCGTACTTACACGTGATATAGATGTCATAACATTACAACGTTGCCTGCATTGGAGTAGGTAATGTAAAAGTCTAGCTGTCTTTGCCAATGTGAGTTGTTGCTTTTCTAAAAGTAGCTATGATCATCTGCCTATATTCAAAGGTGAGGTGTGGCTAGGCTGATTTATAAGTACACTGTCATGGTTTAATCCGGCAGCCAGCAACTAGGACATACACCAAAGCCATTTTTCGTATCCGTTCATCCAATTTTCCTCCTTCTCAACCAAATTAAATGCTCTTTTCCCCAGCCTGTTTGGTTTGATCTGCTTAGAGGATTGCAGAGACTGCCGTTCCTTGTTTGAAGCCAAGTTCAATTGTGCTGCTCCGTTTAGGTCTAGAGGATGACAATTTATATGCTACAGATTTCGCTAGGGAGTCACTGGATGTGTTAAGCAGGTGTCCTACAGCTCTTAGGCAAGGGTTTCTTTGTTGGTAGGAACCTTTAGTGGGCTTCTCTCTGTTTTAATGACAGCATTCTGGAGAGGTTCCTGTTTTAGCTCCTTCCTGCTGGATATGTTTATTGCTTGGCTAGTGTGATTTTCTCAACAATGTTTTCATAAGTGTGTTTTAGTAAATCGGATGTTTATGGATACTTGAATAAACAGGCTGTTCTGGAGGGAACATACCATGGACCTTCTTGCTATATGAAACATTTTTTTCATGTAATTCTGCAGACTTCAATAAAGGCACTTACTGGTGCTCTTTTAATTTCTTGTGCACATTACTTTGTGAGTGATACTAGGTTTTGGGATCTGTTACTGTTGTAAAGACTTCAAGCCAGCGTGTCTATATATTATCTCTGAGTTTTTCTAAAATGCAGAACTTCTGAGGGAAATGGAATAATTGAATTCAGGTAGTAGAAGCTGCCTGCTGGGAACAAATACCACCTCTGGCTTCTTAGATTTAATCTGAATGGTATAATTCCTTTAGCTAATAGTAAAATTCCTTTAGCTAATCTTTAACTCCTGCTTGTACTAGAAATACTTCCATCTGTGTCTCCCAGTCTGCAGTGGGAGCTGTTTTGCAAAGCCAAGCAATGCAAAGGTTAAGGGTAGCTGAGGCTATCTGTACTCTCAGTTCTGAGAGTGTTGGCAAGCTTTTACCTGCAGGGAAAGGAATTTTAGCATTTGGGAGAAGGAAGTGAATGGCTAGTAGGACTTGAGATGAAGAGCCACTGAACATGCATTTCAGCTTCTCAGCTGACAGTTCAGGTATGCTTTTGTTACGAAGAATACTGCACTGCATTTCCTAGTGGGCTGTTCCTGAGATTTAGTCGTTGCCATTCCCTGGTGTAAACTGAAGGATGTCCTTTTTGCTGTTTTTCTTCCTAATGCTTTAATTTATGTCTTGATCTCCTTGGCTGATGGAATTTGTGGGCATGTATTACTTAGAGAAGTGCTAGTGCTGTGGAGATAAGTTAGTGGTGGTAGAATACGGTGCTTTCTGACATTATGGGATGATACAACCAATTTGCTTGTGAGGAGCAGTGCTTTGCAAATTGCCTTAGTTTAAGCAATTATTTATGCGTCTGTGTATTCCATAGAACAGCATATAGCATTGCATGGCTGATAACAGCAATATTCTGCTGTTCTCAAGATTAATCTTTTAGGCAAATCGTTTTTTGTTTTAATGGAACATGACTAGAAATAGAAGGAAGAGCCTATTCATAATTCTTATTAAAGTAGCTATGTGACAAAGTGCCAACTATTGGCTTTCTGCCTGCTGTACTTTCAGTGAGGAACAAAATGGATTTTTTTCTGAGGTGGGTGTCCTGAGACTTGAGGAAAGCATAACAAAGTCAACAAAAGCTTTATTTAGTGGTTTTCTGACCTTTATATAGTCCGAGCTGAGAGGAGGATAATGAAGAAAGGCTTGTGTCCTGATGATCTTAATGCCCATCGTTAAGTGCAACCGCTCTTTGACTTCCTGCTGTGTGACTTTTTAATAATTTGCAACCATATGAATTCTGCAGCATTACAAAAATAGTTTGATAATGGAAGTGTTGTAAAAATCCTTTCCTTCTTGTGAGCTTTGCTAATGCAGTGAAGGAAGTTGCTAGGTAGCTTAGACTTAATTTGTAAGATATTTCTTAAGGGGCAATTTTTCAAATATGTTTTTGGTAGAAGAATACTAATTTTCTCTGGCCATCTGGTAATTATGAATTATTCATTTCACTCCTATGAAGGATATAAAGGAATAGTTCTTTTGTGTTGTTTTTTTTGTTCTCTTTGTAGGTCATCCTCCAGAAACATAGAGTGTAATTTGCCAAAGCCTCCTTTTCTTTTTGTTAGGCTTTTTCATAGGTGTTTTGGCATTCTTGTATCAACTAAGGCTGTAGAGAAGGAAGATCAGTAATAAAACATTAAAACTTTCTGGGTTACTAAAATCCAATGTTTGATTCAGTAGGTGGTGACTTGTTGCGAAAATAATTGAAATGATGTGTATTGATATTAGCTACTGTATCTGTAAAATTGTTCTAATTTGGCCTTGATCCTACACTTTGGAGTTTAAAGGTAGGATATAAGAAGACTTTCCTGTCTTCTGCCATGAAAGCAAACTCAGAATTTCAAGTTAAGCTGGTCCTTGATAAAGAGCGAGAGAGGCTGACCAAGTTTCACAGCGCTTGCAGAAATGCTTCTGTCCCAAACATCTAACTAGCGCGTGATGCTGTTGAAAATGCCAGTTATGTCAACTGATTTGGAAGGACTCCAGTGTACGGGTCAGCGTAGGGAAAGGGAGATCACACCAGGCTGTCCGAGATGGTACTGAAAATTCTCAAACACTCAGATAAGGTCAGAGCTGATGTAACAGTACGGCTCTGCATACCTGTGGGTAACCTAGGTCCGCTTTGGGTTTTAAGCAGCAGAGTCTTAACGTGCTCTTGGAAAAGTGGTACAGAACGCTCTCGGAAGGACAGTAGTTTTTAATTCTTCCATGTAGGCCCTTCGCAGCTGACTTTTTCTGTGTTAGTTAACCAGTTCAAATACCCCCTTGTTACACATCACAGTAAAGTCATTGTGAAAAACAAAGCATGATCACAGAACCCATGACTGTTTTCCTTTGAAAACTCAGTCTTGGCTCTGTTTCAGTAGTTCATAACTATGTAAGTGCCTGAGGGCTTGTCTGCTTGCAAGACTCACGTGAATGTTTTGTGCAGTCTAAGGTCATCCATGAAAAGGTACAATTCCACATTCCTGTTCTTTTAGCAGTAAGTATGATGTGTCTGGTGGTTCTTGTAAGATTTCAGGTGGTACTACTACCTTTTGAGAGGCTTTGTCCTGTGTAGAGATTGAAACTCTGAAAACTCAGTGCTTGCTTCTTGGAGATCCATTTCTGAGGTAACAGAATATTTGGATGCTTTCTTATTTCAAGCCAAAGGGACTCCTGAATTGGGCAGTAATCAAGTTATGTCTTCGTAATAAATGAATAATTTATAAGCATATTATTTGTTACAGCATTCAAAGTCACAGGTAACAGTGGTGGTATTTGGGGTTGACCAAAGCATAGTTGCATAATTCCTATTGTAGAATGACATTTAGTCATACTAATGATGGAGTAATTGAGAATTACTGGCACTTAAAATTAATTACTAGGCAGACATAAAAAGGAAAGGTGTAGAATGTATGCATTACTTCTGCTTGCGTTGGAGACTGATTCTTCGGGGGGTGTGACAGGTAATAGACCTGTCTCAGCGTATTGTGCCGATGGTGATCCAGTCGCTAAGCAAACGTGCAGAATGTGTATGCTAAAACTGCTTCTCCAGTGATTGTCCAACCGTCTTTATTCGTCTTTGAGCTTTTGATTTGGTTGTGCTGAAAATCTTGGATCATCGGTAAGTAGTACAGAGAATCGGTCGTACTAGGAGGCAAGTGGTCTGTTAGTGAAAACCAATTCTGCTTTCTGTTGGAAATACTGAATAAGCTGTACAAATTGAAGAATTTAAACCGCTAGATATAGAAATATTACCAGCACTTATTGAAAGTAATGTAACGTGTAGTGTTTGAGCCGGACTTTGTCGTGTGTACTACATGCTGTGTGGATGAAGTGAGTTGTGTAACTCATAAACCTTCCCTCCTCCGATGGAGTGCAATGAATGTCAGTTTGAAGCTGGCATGTGAGTGCTGTATGCTTTACAACTCCAGTGTCACAAGATCCTGAGATAAACTCAGCTTTCATTTAGTGAAATTTTTAGGCTCTAACAGCATGCCATGAAGTGAAGCAGAGAAAATGGAAATGGATTACAGGAAAAGTATTCTGCGTTCCTTGCTGTTTTCATGTTGTAATATTTATGTCGTAGAGGATCTCTCCCAAGCTCTGATTTCAAACTCCCATGTGGACCAAAAGCAACATTTGTACATAGCTTGACAGAAGTCCTTTCTGACTAACTTTAAGTGACCTGAGCCAGATTAACACGTGAATTAATGTATTGGAAGTAATAAATCAGTTTTAGCAAATACTGAGGCAGAGATTTGTTTGGCAGAGTTTGAATAAAATGTGGTATCTGGAGTTATGTTGAACATTTTATGGAGAATACTGTACTTGAGGTAGTTAAAAAATTTCGTTCTTGGTTTTGTGCTGATGCATCTTTATACAATTTAGCTGTAACTATGAGGAGTTTTATTAAAGTCAAAGTTGCTATCTTGGTGAGTAAGCCTACAAAAATCAAAGGATTCTAATTTAAATGGAATGCGTGCATTTTGGCATCCACTGTAAATGTTTAATAGCTGCTGTATAGCATGCATACTCCAAGGATTTTTTTTTTTCCATCTGTGTAATTTTATTACCTAGTTTTAAGCTAACTTGCAGAAACAGCCTTCATGTTGATTTCACATCCTTCTTGGACTTTAACCTTCCCAAGCTTGAATACAAATGTCAAGAACCAGTGACAAGTTTGAGGTGAGAGAAGTTGATCTGTGCTTCCTCACAGGTAGCACAGCTAGTTGTCAGAGAGCAGTAAGAAATTAGAGATTAGGAATACTGGGTGTTTTGGGGAAATGTATTTTAGTGGTGAAGATAACTGCTGTGTGTTACTCCACAGGGGAGGTACAAGATCTGTTTGTTTCATTGTTCTAGGTTGTATTTCTCAGGACTGAAGCTTACCAGAAATTTGTGTGTTTCTGAAATGAGGTGACACTTAATGTGACAAGCTTGGCTTCCAAACTGGAGTTGATAGGTGAGGTGAGTGCTAGGTACATGCATGAGAGTATGAACCAGTCAGAGACAGGACTTGAACCAGTCATTCCTTTCCCCTTCAGGAGGGAAATTGTAGCAGTGCATCAGGTATTGGGTAGGGTTGGGTTTTTGGGTGGTTTTTTCTGTTTGTTTGTTTTCGGGTTTGTGTTGTGTTTGTTTTTGGTGGGGTTGCTATTGTGGTTTTTTTTGGGTTTTTTTTGTTTTTTTTTTAAAGTGTTTTTCTTAAACTTTTGCTCCTACTGTTCTGACTTTGGTGATGAAATCAATGATGTCAAATTGCTGTTTAAACACTGTTCATGAAAGAAGGTAAAAATCATAGTCAGTGGTTGACAGATTTTATCTACTCTGTATGTAACTGGGCACACTGAATCTTTTGACTTCCTTGAGTTTCTGGAAAAAGGTGAGTTGTTCCGATGAAACTTGAAATTCCATGATAGCTATAGCATAAACCAGGCTGGGTCAAACTAGAAGTCCCTCCAGCTCAGGATCATACCTTCATTGCAGAGCTGCTGCTTAGGCTTCTGCCCCATGGGACGCTCTGATCACCCTCTTGTGTGTAAACCAAGTAGGCTGCAAGATACCCATCTAGTCTGCATCCAGGCCATGCCACAGAAGCATCTTTATATTCTCGTGCTCCGCTTCCTCGGTTTTCTTGACCATGTGTCCCACTCACGCACAAAGTGACAAGACCTCCTGCCTGAAGTGGAGAGACCGAGAAGCTTTGGGCTGGCTTTTGCTCAGCAGATCTGTGTTTCACTGGGGAGAGGTTGGTGGGTAGTGTGAGAGTGGTGCTACGGGTGTGTTCGTGGTACAGTTCAATTGATGTGTCACCCTGCTGCAGGATGAAACCCTGAGGTGTATGCCAAAGGTGCCAGCTTACAGCACCTCTTACTGAGGCTTGGACTGTGCTTTGTCCCTAACCTTTCTATTTATACACTGGGAGTCTGAAGCGCAGCCAAGTTGCAGGATCACCTACCAGTCCCAGCCAAGCTGGCCATTCAGGGGAGAAGAATAAACTTGGCAAATGAGATTCTGGCAGCTGTAGGGTTTTTCTGATCCCTGATTCTCTTATAGAAGTCACTGGCCAGAGCATCTCAGGGTAGTGCCTGCTGGCTTCTTGGATGCCTTTGGGGAGTTATTGGCATTGTTATGGTGCTTTACTGGGCGTTCCTGAGAGATTTTCGATTTCAGCCTTCATTGTTTCTTCAGTGGGGTTCTTAATTTTCTGTCTCATAATCATTTGACTTCTTCCCTGTTTTGTTTTGATTCATTAGGCCTCTTGCTGTCCTTCCTAAGAGAGGACTCTGAGGTTTTAGTAAGGGAGAAAGTAGCTTCTAAGCGTGACTATGCAAGCAATATGATAGACATGCAGTGCTATTTAGGGGCTTCTAGAGATAGAGGTGGCTTCATGTGCGTAACATCCTTTGATGGATTTATTCGGTGTGTTTGTCTGGTTTCCCCCATCCTGTAGCAAGGAGTTCAAGGTTTACCTGTTTGCTGTGTCAAGAACAACTTCTTGTTGTGTTTGAGGTCACCATCTGCTAAGTCTGTGACCTTACCTTGGCTGACAGGCCATGCTTGGTATTTTCACTTTTTATTTTTGTTTTCGGTGGTGGTGCTGTTGTTGTAGACATGAAGATTGGGAAACCTTGTGCTGTGTTGAAATCTTACTGCAATTTTCAGTGGTCATCTCTGGTTCTAAATAAAACTTTCTTTGCTATTGCAAAGCAAATGCTTTCTCAAATCATTTAGTAAATGTGTAAAATGTGATGTCAAACATCTGAACTATGACTGATTAACTAGCACATGATAAAAATAGGTATCAGGTTTTGCATTTCAAAAATGCAAGGCTTGTGTCACTTCATACTCTTGTTTCCTTAACTACAGCTGCTTGCTTGTGTACAGAGGTCAGGGCTTGCCTGGTTGTCTGGGCAGGTCAGCTGCCTTCCAAGATTTTACCTCTGTTCTGACCTACTGAATTCACAACAATGATTACTGACATTTCTTAGGACCTACAAATCTGTTGGTGTCCACTTTTTTTCTGACAGCATACATGCCGCTCCTGTGCTGTCAATACTGGAAGAACCTTTCATGCTTTTCATAAGAGCGTACCTGGGGATTTTAGAAGTGGATAAGGCAGTGTTAATGTTCTGTTTCCATCAGACCCCTGTATAGAGTTCTTGGCTAGGTTTCCAAGTACATCTTTGGCATGCAGGTTAGTGGTTGGCTCCAACGTGGAGCACTCGGTCTCTACCGAGAAGCTTGGCCTGCGTTTTCTCAGTACTGGCGATGGCTGTGTGTCTGTGCGTGTCAGATGAATCTGAAGAGCTGTGTTGCCTCTCAGTCACAGCCACTGACGTGGTAGGTAGTCTTTCTATCAAAATTATACTAGATAGCTTATTTTTTTACAGAAAGAGAACAAACTCACACTAGAATGAGATCCCTTATTTGCTAACTCCATTGACAGTAGGTGTTGTGTCAGCGTAAGGTGTTGTCCTGGGTTTGGCCAGGACAGGGTTAATTTTCACCGGACCCCAGGAAGGGGCACAGCCGGGGGGTGGGGGCTGACCCCACCTGGCCAAACAGAGCCCGATATTCCATACCATGTGACGTCACGCTGGGTTCCGGTGGGGGGGGC
>Ga0065711_1047901_pt1 | contig 12086 bp, 9 predicted proteins | sample Hoacrofraction12_FD_59098 | JGI IMG/M metagenome (GOLD analysis project Ga0065711, IMG submission 59098) | Hoatzin crop microbial communities from Cojedes, Venezuela - Epithelial fraction 12 v2 (version 2) | ecosystem: Host-associated > Birds > Digestive system > Esophagus > Crop | place... | reverse complement strand
GGAGGGGGGGGTGAACCTCTGGGACCCCCCCCCCGGTAAACTTTTCCTCCGGTGCCCCGGAGGGGCCGTGCCTGCTCGGTTCGCGGGGGTTCTGGGGGGCTGCTTCTTGTGCCGGAGCATCCCGGCGCCGCATCCCAGCGTCTCCATCCCAGGTAACAGGTAGCCGTTACGGCGGGTCCTCGCCGGGGGTGCCTCAGCCCCGGCTTTCGGCTGGCCCGAGGAGGGCCGGTTTCCACGCGTGGGTTTGTGCGGACGCGGGGCCGCCCGCCGCGGGCAGCGAAGAACAGCGGGAGCTTCGGCTGCGGCGAAGGAAACCCCGCTCTGCAGAAGGCGGTTGGCAGCGCCGGTTGTTAGAGCAGAAGCGAAGAGTTTTTTCTGGCTCCGGTCCCTGGTTTCCTCTCTTTTGATTTTCCTTTTTTTTCTTTGCTGGCTCTCGTCAGGACACTTGCTCGGCTTTGGGTGATGCCAGGCATCGCTTGCTGGAGCCGAGAGGGAACAAAGAATAGAATATTTTTTAAAAGATGTTTTCCCTGCAGATGATGTTAATCTCGTTAAAGGTGTTGGGGTATGTCCAAGAGTGATTTGCCGTCCTGCGGTTAATTTGGGCTCTGGGAAGTCCGTGGAAAAACCTGTGTAAAACAGTCTCTTCCCTAAAAAAAGAGAGAGACCTGCACCAATCTGATTCGTGAACCCCATCGATAGTCCCCCTTTTTTTCTGCTTCTTCACAAAGCAGATCCTAATTTGTCAGCCTGCCAGACGGGAGTCTGCAGGTACTGACGCTTCAGCCGATCAAAGCTCCTGTCCCAAAGGTGGCATTTGAATTCAGCTGATGCTTGTGGGTCAGTGGTTGTCCCCCCTCTTCGCTTTGTCCCACCGGGGCTCTTATGAGCACTCTTTCTTCTCACCGTGCAGCGGGGTGGCTGTTGGAGAGGCCGGCCAGGGCAGCTCTGAGCCCAGAGGCAAGAGGCTTTTCGGAAGCGCGGCCTGGTTTAGGGGTTCGTGCAGGTGCGAAGGTGTCCGCAGCTGTGGTGGTGTTGCGGCATGCCTGCGGGGAGGAAGCGCCGAAGGATCAGGCGGGTAAATTTTGCTCCTGTGTCATCAGGATTGGGGTGTAGAAGTGCCTGTTCACTCGGAGACCCTCGGGGAAGGAGCCTCAGTTCGCACCGGGGTCAGCTGGCTGGGAGATGGTGACCTAAAGTTGGTGAGGTGGGGAAGGACTCTGCGGAGCCATGTGGGGGGATTGCATGCCCTGGCACTCACGGCAGCCGGCTGCAATTTTCCTCATCTTAGTTGCGTTTTCTGATCTTCTCTTCCCTAATCCACTGAGCTTTGTGGGAGTCCTCCTCTGAAGTATCTCCAAAGTTGTTAGCTCCAGGTAGCTACTGGTTTAGCGTAATCAGACCTGGCCGTGGGAGGGGGAAGGGGGGGGGGGCACAGGAATGCAGGAATGTCTTGTTCCTGGGGCATTTCCTCCTGGGGAAGGAAGATGGGAAGGGATCCTCGTCTGTGAGTAATCCAAGAGCAAAACGTTTCTCCCCTTGCAGACAATGAATCATTTCAGCGAGCTGACACTGTTATTTGTGGCTCCTGGCAAACCAGATAAGAGCTTTCTGCCAGGCACTTGCTCAGATCAGTGCCAGCCCCAGCCTTGCTGATTGCCTTTCTCCCGTGTCGCTGGGTCGGAGAGAAGTCTTTGTGTACCACGGCAGTAATCACAGTGGTGCTTCTGGGTGAAGGAAGGTTGCTGCCGGTCCCCTTGGTTACACGGTCGCTGCTTCTGGTCCTTGGATCTCCAGGTCTTTTTGTTTTGCAGAGAGAGGATGCCACTCTGGAGAAGGAATTTCTCCTGCCTGGCTCTGGTTGTGGGGCTGTGAACAGCTGTTTCCAAGACCTCTTTCCTTTACCCTTGATCTAAACCTCGCGCGAGGCTGGTTATACGTGCTCATTAACCAGGGAATTAAATCACGTAGGAATGCTGCTTGCTTGATGTCTTCTCTGTTACAGAGCTATGCTCAGAAGTTGCGGCTTTTTAAGTGATTGCGTGGGCTTTAGCTGAGCTGTGAAAAAAGCCTTGTAAACAATAAGCCTTTGTGATGAAAGCAGAGTAAGTGTAATCATCACCTGCCGTCTTAAAAATCTTCTTATTCTGGGGCATAACCAAACTAATCTGACAGTGTTGTGCTTTTCCAGATAACTAGGTGATCTTTGAGAGCGACGCTGGGAAGCAAACGCAAAATGAGCAGCGGAGGACAGTGCAGAAGACGCAGAGGGCGCTCGGTCTGAGCCACGAGGATTTGAAGATGTCTGCGTGCAGTGACTTTGTGGAACACGTTTGGAAGCCCGGCTCCTGCAAAAACTGCTTCAGCCCCAAGAGTTCCCATCGGCTGCAAACACCCCCAGACGTGGGAGCTTGTGCCGTGCTCCTGAATGGAGTTAGGACCAAGCCTGAGAGCCCTGTGTTGGAAGACGAAGGTGTAAATACTTCCCCCTTCTCAAAGCCAACGATTGCTGTGAAGCCAACTATGATAAACTCGGATGTTTCTGACGTGTGGGCGGATGTGAATATGAATGCAGATCTGTCACAGGTAATGATTAATCCAGTCAAAGCATGACTTCCCGTTACTTACCTCTCCTCGGGAGTGCTAGGAATATCTGTTAAAACGGTTTCCTTCACTTTGTTTTTGCTTCTGGTCTTGACTCAGGTTTTTAAGCCATATATCAGCTTCTCAGGGTATCTTTGGCTGAAGCTGAATGAGCTGTTGCTCACAAGGCATGTGCAAAGGAGCTTAAAAGTACGTTGTTTGTTTAGGAACTTCCAGATTTTAAATGAAGGTGCAGGTTAAAGTTATTTACCTGGGAAGATATAGCGAAAAGAAGTCCTGCAGTTGGTGCTAATTGGATCTTTGTGGATGAGGAAGAAAGAAGTGCCCTGCCTTCCTCGCTCAGCGCCTTGGCTCCCAACCTTTGCCAGAGCAGCAGTGCCCTCCGGGTGCAGCACTGCTGCCTGCCTGCGAACTGGCAAACCCTGGTGGTTTCAGCCACAGTGACGATGGGTGGTTCGCTTCTCTCCCTGACCGGTTGGTACCAGCACTGCCCCAGCCACGCAGAGCGAAGCGTGGGCTGCTCTCACCCTGCCCATGGCGTGGGTGGGCTCGTATCTCCCACCTTTGCCCCAGAGGAGAGTCAGGGCTTGCTGGCTCTCTGCTTAGCCTCCCGTTGCTGTCCCTTGCTTCTCTTCTAAGGGCATAAGAGCGCAGGCTGCCGTCGTCGGTGGGGTTTGATCTGTGCACGCGGATTTGGCCCCAGGCTGAGCTTTGCACTATGGGAGCGGGTTCTGCCACCCTGGGACGAGGGGTCGCTCCGCAGGCATGCGTTGCCCGCTGCCTCTCCCTCTCCTCCCTTGGCAAGGGATCTCCTTGGTCTCCCTCAGATGCTGGGATTTTGGGTCCGTTTGCCCCCTGACCCCCCAGTCCCTAATGCTGAGCATGGCCAAGTTGCTATCCCAGGATAACCTGTGATAGTCTGTCTGCGCTCTGCAGCGTGCAGCTCTGGAGTAGCAGTGTGAAATGAAACAAAAATAAGCAGACAGAGGTGCAGATATTCCTTCCCTCTCTGAATCTTTAATTGCACGGTGATTCGCAGACAGGATGACAGGTTGGACATGTTTCTGGCAGCGAACCCGTAGAAAGAGAAAAGAGAATGCCTTATTTCAGTGCATTGCCATTGTTGGCAATGCAAGGATTGCAAATGGTCCGGGAAATAGGACAAGTGTAATTTAAGTAGAAAAGGTTTGCGGTAGTTATTGATGGGGTGAGCAGAGAGCACAACAGACGGCAAATGTCAGAGGACTTTTCTGCAGAGCTGGGCTTTTCTCTCTCGCTTTTTTTTTTTTTCCTTTTTTTTTAAATTTCTCTCATCCTGACAGTGCACTTGTCTCTTTGGCCCATGCAGGTCAGCTGGGGCGTGGTTTCTGGCAAACAACTCCTTCTGAAATCGGGAGATGCACAGCGGATCTGCCTCGACAATTTTGGCAAGGGTGGTGTGAGAAAGCCCTTCCTTCACAACCCACCCGGCGACTGCCTGTCTTGCTGTCCTCCCAGCTACTCCATGGTGGGCCTGCACAGCCTGGAGAGTCGAGTGGAGAGAAACGTCTCCATCCACAGCCTGGTGCTTGTGGGTGAGGTGGGCAAAAAAGAGGACAGAGCCAAAGACAAGTTTGCCCTGCCGCATCGGGCCCCCTGCCCGAATCCATCCACCTTGGGGGACAGAAGCACTGTGAACTCCAGCAGAACCCCTCCTTCCCAAGCCAGAGAAGGAGCAGCGCTCGCCTCGGAGGGCGACTGCAGTCGCCTCTCCTCCGGCTTTGAAAGCGAAGGGGGCGAGTACTGTTCGATCACAGACTGCCGCAGAGAGCACCCCGTCTCCCGGGAGCCGCGTTGCGCGGAGGGGAAGGGTGCCCAGTGCGAGACGGAGAGCCCCGTTCCCTGCGGACGGAGGCAGCGGGATGCTCCAGAGATTCCCAGGCCGAGTGGCAGGGCGGTCAAGTTCGGCGAAGAAGAGCGCAGAGCTGTGAACGTGGCCTTCTGCATCACTAAAAACCAGGGCGATCCTCTCCCCTACGCTCTGTGTTCAGAGAGGAAAAAGCTGGCTCTCCATGCAGAGCCTGTTGCCCTCCCTGAGAGCACAGGGAGCAGCAAGGCAGATGCCTTTGCTTTGTCCCAAGAGGATGAGGACTTGCCTCTCCCCGGAGAGCCCTCCGTCACCGGTGGTCCCTGGCCGGAGGGTTCGAGCATCCCTCAGCAGGCTCTCGTGGAGCCGCAGCGCCCGCGCCTCGCCGACCCAGCCCGCGCAGATCCCATCTATGCCGAGAGCACCAAGAGGAAGACGGCACAGCTAAAGGCAAAAGTGGAGAAGCTGGCCCGTGGTACTGGCAAGGAGCAAGCTGATGGGACGTGGAGGGATGGCAGCTGGGCTTTGGGTGGTGAGAAGGAATACCAGGACTCCACCGGGCAGGTGGCGGCAAAGATCACTATCATGACGGCGCACACCGAGGATGATCACAAGACGATATTCCTCAGCAGCCCTGACTCGGCTGTGGGAGTTCAGTGGCCGTGCATCAGCCCTACTTCCCACCCTGATTTTGGGACTTCACCACCTGCCATTGAGCCTGGAGAGATTTTTCAAGCATCTGGAAGTGAAAACGGTCCAAGATTTCACCTGGCAGCTCCTGCCAAGACCTCAGTTGCTGAGAGTCCAGCCATTCCCCCAAAGATGTCCAAAAACAGCCAGCCAGGCAGTGAGGGGAACCGTGTGCCCCCAGTAAGCTCCCATGTGGCGAGGTTTGGTGATGATAAAAGCCACGATGGAGCTGGTGTTCAGCTGCTGCCCAGGAGCTATACCAATACCAGCGCCTTTGGGGCGTCCCCATCTCCATGCACTCATGTCAATGGGGTCTCTGTGGAGGAGTCCAGCAGAGGCCTGGCAGGCTCGTCCTATGACAGGAGACAGAAATACTACCCCCCAGCGTGGACCAAGCAGTGCCGGATAGAGGAGGAGGAGGAACAGGAGCAGGAGGAGGAGCAGGATCTCTTAACCCGCCCATGGGCAGTGGGAGCTGAGAATGGAAGAGCTGGTGCCGACCTCGTGGATAATGGCCCCATGCTGGAGAGCCAGACTGGGATCAGCAAATCATCGTCTTTCTCCTTTGATTTCCCTAAAGACAAGAGCAATGGTGTGGAGTTTGCACCACCACCACCGCCGCCGAAAAAGCAGTCCAGGTACAGCCCTTTGAGCGTGTGTGCAGTAGTCTGTTAACTGTGACTGCATGGCTAAAAAACTAGTTAACTGTTTTAATCTGAAATGCTGTCAGATCTTTGCAAGTCCTGGGTTCGAATGCCGTATGTACTTGCAAAAGCCCTTCAGGCTGCAAGGTATGGCCTTGGGTCGCAATATTCAAGTGAGAACAAGGTCTGTGCCTGGGGTGGCTGGTGTTCCTCAGGTCAGCTCTGTTCTGCCTCGGCATGGTTCCTCGATGTTGAATAGTATGGAAAATCTGGGGATGTGAGCTCTTCTTGTGGGTGGAGCTGGGCAACTTCTCTTGGTGCTAATAGCAATCCTCACTTTCAGTTTGGCTCTGATGTCTTTTTGCTTTTGAGGTTAACTCTTGAAGCTGCAGTTTCCCAGGGAGGACTCCTTGCCTGCAAGCAGGTAGCTGGAGCTTGCCTACCATGTGCTCGTGATGTGTGGGAGCTGCCTGGCTTCAGGCAGCCTTCCCCTCGCCACTCTCCTGGAAGTCAGGTTTGCAGGCAGGGTGACAGCAGGCCCTACAAAACAAACGTGAATGAGGGAGAGCTGTCCATCTGGGAAGGAAGTAGCTCTGCTAAGCAGTTAAAAACCCACTCTTCCGATACTTTGTGTGCATTCAGTATCTGCAGCTGTGTGTATCCACCCCCCCAAAAAAAAACAACAAAGGGGGGAAAAGAAAAAGAGAAAATGGAGGAACAAAGCAAAGGTTTATTTCCTTGCCATGCAACTAATGGATCAGGTTGTCTGATCGTAGCGGGGAGGGACACTTCCACATTCTGCGGTTGTCCTGTATTTGCTTTATTGCATGCGGCAGTTTTTTGTTACCTGGAACTGTGCTTTGCACAACAGATTTGACTCCAGCTCCTTGATTTAAAAGTTGGGAGAAGACAAGAAGATGTTCGGAGGAGAACTTGCTCTTGGGGTCCATGGTCAAGCTTACGTGTAGGCGTCAGTGACCTCCAGGCTGAGGTTGTGTTGACTCATCCTCTGTTTTGTTCTCACATTGAATTTTCAATGTTTTTAGTGTTCGCTAGCCCGGGGAATTAGTGTTTTAAATTGACCAGGTGGTGAACAAATTAGGTTTCTCAAGGAAAGGGAAGAGGTGAACGAGAGGCTTTAGTCCTCCTTAATGCTGGGCTTCCTGCTCTGATGCTGCATGCCTCTTGGAGTCAGAGGAAATAAAAGGTCCACGAGCAAGTGAGCACACAGAAGACCTTCATTGCCTTTGAAATCAAAGATTTGCTTGAAATCTAAGATATACTTTAGCTTTGACCCTGTGAACTTTCTTTCATGGCTGCTGCCGCCTGGTGTCTCATATCAGCCTGTGGCTTGCCGTTCTATTTGCCGTGTGAAGTGTTGGGTTGTTGAGGCCCAGCAGAGCTGTGACGATGTGGTGCTGTCAGGCAGTGATCATTTGGGAGACACCAAACAGCATGCTGAAAGTCCTCTAGGACCTGACTCCTCCCCCTGCCGAGCAAAAGTCACTGGGCAGGGCAGAAGAGTGGTGGCACTCAAACTCAGCAATATATACCCCAGCAGCATCTTCCACTTGCAGTGCAAGGACCTCCTTCTGCCCATGGAGGAGCAGCTGTGCAGAGCCCTTTTTCTGTGCTGGGGGCGAGGATGCTTCCCTGGCAGCGCTCCGTCTCATTTCTGCCTTTGTGAGGGCTGGGAGGGGAGGCAGTAGCTCCCTGATGTGTCAGGGTTTCCTTGGCTGGGTGACTTGGAGCAGCTGTGCTCCAAGCCAGGCGGGTGTCCTGCTGTTGCCCTCCACGTGGAGTTACAATGAGCCATCCTGAGGGGCACAGAGCATCTTCTGCTCCTTGGAGGGGCTGTGTCATGTTCCTGGTGTGATCGGCCTGTGCCAACTGTAACAGTGGCTTCTGAGTCATCCTGATAGCGTCTGTGTGCTAGAAAGCCTGTGTGAAAGAAGGCAGGGAAACTTGAGGTCAGGGAACACAGGGCATCTGTGACCAGGAGCTCTGGTAGAGCTGTAAACCCTGCCAGGTGGTTGAGGTAGGTGCTGGCACTGCTCTTACCTCCTGTGGCTGCAGGTATTTGTCTGCTAAACGCCTTGATGCCTGCAGCTGAGCCTTGGGGCACCTTACTCAAAGAACATTGCCCTCCCTCTGGCTACCAAACCCCTGCGCAGCCGGCCTGAGGAGCGATTTGATCAGATGGCAGGTTTCGTAAGCCGTGCAAACCCAGCTGGTTGCTTTGTTTGTTTGCTTTGAAGGTGCTCTCGTTCTCATCTCAAGAGTGGCATCTCTGAGCGTGTCGATGCAGGAACCAGGGTGGTGTTACCTGTGCGTGGCGGTGGGAGGGATGGCTACCTGCACAGCTGGTTAAAATCACCATAGCGGGATTGTGTTACCCTGGGCAGTCGTTTCTGCTTCAGGTCATGACGTGACTCTTACCTGCTGCTGGAGGAGCATCTCCTCCAGTCTTCCTGGGCTGCAGCCAAACGCCTGAAGAAGGGAGGAGGTCTTGCACACAAAGATGACTCTGAGACGCATCCAATCTCTCCAAGGCCTGGGCAGGCTGCGGGCATGTGCTCATCCGTAATGGAAGAACCACCACCAATACTTCTGTTACGCTTATGTAGTCCCTCGCAGAGACAGACTTGATCAGCCCCAGATGATCTCTGGTGGCACAGCTGCAAAGGCTCCTTTGGATGGATGGATGGAGATGAAGCCAGTGTAGGTCAGGTTGTGGCACAGTCTCGGGGGTTGGGGCTTAGCAAATCAGGGTTCATTTCAGGTGCAGGAAATGTGTGTAACCATCCTCTTTCCTTCTAGATCTCAACCTGTAGCAAGATACTTGATTTCATGCTGGAAAATGAAGCTCGCCTGTTTGGCTTTCCTCATTAAACTTACTTGCTTATTTTAAAGAAAACCTGTGTGTGTGTTCAAACTGGTTTCAAAGCAGAGAAAGAAAAAAGTGAGTCTGTGGGTTTTGTTTTGTTCATCTTGGTACTAACAATTAAAAGGGAAAAAAGTTTTTAGAGGGTAAATTCCTGCCAGGCACTGGGGAAACTCTGGTTTTGCAGTAAGCTGTCTCTTAGGGTGGTGGAAAGAGCGATTTTAGGGAGTTTAAAAAGTTGGCACAAAAAAGGAAAGTAATGACTTTGTGCCTGTTTCATCCTATATAAAGCTACTCTGGACACACGCTTGTTTGGAAGATTATAGGCGTTTAAAGTTTGCTTGGTCTGAACTGGAATGGAAAGTGAGTTGAATTACACGAGGAAAGAGATTAGACAGGGCAGCTGGTGGCTAGCCTACTTGCAAACGCCGGGAAGGTAGTTGGCTATGGAAAGGGCTCGCCAGGGGAGCCAGTGGCGCAATGACGGCTTAAAGGTTCGTCAGTGTGAAATGCTCTAGTGTGGCTTTGAGTTTCTGGGCATGAGGGATGAATCTTTGCTGAAATTTACGTCTCTCTTATGCTAAGCGTCAGGCTAACTGATCCTAACGGTTCCTTCTAGCCTGCAAAACCTTGACAGTTAATTTATTTCATGTGCCTCTTAAAGAAAGGAAACAGTGATGCTGTTTTGCATCTTGAGCTGTTGGCTTTTGAGCTGTTTTCATCATAATTAATGCCACCTTCAAAAGGCAGAGCGGTAGATAGCTTCTGAAATTTGCTGAATGCGCTCGCTTGGGGTAACAAAGGTGTGTGCGTGGCACGTCCTGACACCCGCCATCGCTGGAAACAGCCAGGACAGATGAGCTTGGGATGTGCCAAGACTGCATGTTACGGTGCTGCTGCTGCCGCTTGTTGCCAGAGGGAACAGAAAACAAGAGTGTTAGAAAAAACCAGCCGTGTGGGGAATCAGATCACCAGAAAAGGAGCCAGGTTTGTTTCTCGCCGGGGGTGTGGTGCTGGCTGGTGGGACAGTGCTGTGTGTTTCTTGCCAGGAATCGGTCTGTGATGGAGCAGCACTGCACCTGAGACAGAATATACCCCTCTTCTTACCATTCCCGAGGCACCCATTTCCCTTTGGAGTTCAGTGTCAGGGTGTACCCCGGTGACAAAAGCAGACAGGCTACATGGAGCTGCTGTGGCAATTACAAAAGCAATTGGAAGTCACACAGGTCCCAGATTTTGACCCAGTTCTCTGTGACCGTGGGTGACAGCAGAAACTTGCTGTTTGGTCTAGGACAAGCCAGATTTATTATTATTAAAATAATAAATAATAAGAATAATAACAAAACCCTCTGGATGGAGTCTATTTAAATACATAATTATTAATTAAATAAGTAAATAAAGAAAAAAAGGGAGGGTATGGCTCAAGCAGGAGAGAGAATCACGCTCCAGGACAGGGATGGAAGACACCTTTTGTATTCCCTCTGTGTTTTGTGTCTGAAACTAGTCGGGATTTTTTTTGTGCTGCTTTTGCCAGTGAATAATTTTTAAAAGGTCATGATTTATCAGCCAATCTTTTAGGAGAGATTGTTGCTTTTAAAATGAAAGTCGTTCACTTTTATGTGTGTTTCCTATCTTGCCATTTTAAAAAGCGCAGAGTTGGAAGTTGAAATGAGATTCATTGTCCTCTCCACCACATCGGAGCATGCAGTGATTTAATTTTTGACCCATCTCTCATCTTGGTTCTGCACCCTATCCAAATTTCCCTTTGCATCTCCAGACTCCAAACCCTTGTTTCAACTTAACCAGAGCTACATAAAACCTTTTTGGTGCAGGGAGGAGTGGTGTAGTCCTCTGGACAGAGCTAGGGAGTGTTTCAAATTCCTCTCTTTCCCTCACCTTGATTTTGGTTTTCTCACATTTGCCAGCTGGTGGCAGAAGGGTAAGTACAAATCCAAGCCTCAAATGTTGTAAGCTCCTGTATGCTGTTTTTTAACTGCCCTGTGCATCCAGCAGAAGATGCTGGAAGAAACAGCAGCAGAGGAAGGAGGAAGATACAATTATTCACATTTCATGATAGACAGGCATATGGTACAATAGTGCTTCCTCTTGTGTAGTAATTATGCCCAGTCATGTTGTGTTTGATGCTGTAATGCAGTCTGGCTTTTCTCTCTGCCGCACGTTAGTGCCAGTGTTTTATTCTGGGAGGGGGTGTCCTGTTGACATTATCACTGCCCTTCTCCTGGAGTGCAATTTGGTTTGTGGTGGTTTGTGTGTGTTCTCTGCCCTGCTTTCTTCCCCTGTTGCATGACTGATAAAGCTCAGTATCTCTTTTACCTGTTCAAGTCCCATCACCTGTGCTGAGAACGAGCGACCTGCCAGCACAGCAAGGCTGGAAAACCCCGGTGATGGGGCTGCAGAGCGGGCGCTCCATGTGATCGGATCTCTCTGTGGGAGAGAAATGCCTTCCAGCATCCTCTGCTGCTGCCAACACGCTGGACTCGGGATGGCCTCTGGAAAGGAGCAAGTTGGGAGCCTTGCGGCTCTTGCATCTGAGTGGGCTTCTCCCTTGCTCGAAACCTCCCTGCCCCTTGCACTTCTGGAAGGTAGCCACATCTGTGTGTCAAATCTTGGGCAAGGGATTCAAGCCGAAGGCGTGCCCAGAAGCCGAGGGGTCCCTGGGGCGATATCCCAAGGGATGTGTGTCTGCTGCTGTTAGGGGAGCCACGCTTTGGTGCCCATCTCCCCTCTCTCCAAGCAGTGCAAGGCGCACAGCCAGTGGTGCTGGAGTCCCACAGCAGCATCAGGTGGGACTCCGATACGTTAAAAAATGTGAAATTAAGCACATGGCTACTGCTCGAATATGAATCATGGGAAAGACGAAGCAGGCCCCGGCTGGAGGTGCAACAGGAGGCATGGTAAATGATCTGGGTCCCCTTGCAATGTTTATAGCACTCCGAACTGTGGTGGGGTTTTTTTGTTTATTTGTTTTTTGTTTTGTTTGTTACAAGACCACTGTTTTCAGCCTTGACTTGTTTTAGCCAGCAGTGCGAGAGTCGTGTGGAAAGCCAGGTGGATGAAACTGTTTAGGATGGGAAAACTGGGCAAATAGGAAGGCTCGCCTGAATATGCCAGCATGTTGCATGAAGGATGTTGAGTAACTGAAGTGTATTTAAAGCCGCCAGAATAATTTGGAGAACTGGAAATCCGACTTTTTTAGGTTATTAGATTGGGAGAGCTGACTCTTGTGGCCTGTTCTTTATGCACTGGCACATGAAGGAGGCTCTGGTGCTGCTCTTGAAGCTGCTGGTTACATTTAAGGTGCTGAACACAGATTTTTGAAATGGAGGCAAATCAACCACTGCTGCATTTTTCTGAAGGGGAGTGGAGCCCACAGATGTTAGCAAAGCCAGTGGGGGGG
>Ga0065711_1047898_pt1 | contig 12087 bp, 5 predicted proteins | sample Hoacrofraction12_FD_59098 | JGI IMG/M metagenome (GOLD analysis project Ga0065711, IMG submission 59098) | Hoatzin crop microbial communities from Cojedes, Venezuela - Epithelial fraction 12 v2 (version 2) | ecosystem: Host-associated > Birds > Digestive system > Esophagus > Crop | place... | reverse complement strand
CTCTCCTCTCCTCTCCTCTCCTCTCTCTCCTCTCCCTCTTCTCTCTCTGCTTTTCCCTCTCAGTATATTTGACCAGTGACTCCCTTCATCCCCACACCTTACTTCTTTGATGCAGGTCTAACTCATTTTCTTTTACTATTCTTATTTCAGTCAATTTTAACCCTTGGATGTGTAGGTCTTATTAGGACTCCAGTTTTCCACTTCGTCACTGGAGTGCTCTCTTTCCTTGCATGTCCTGAGCTGGCTACATATATTTTGAACTTGATTTGATTTCCCAGATCTTTTGCTCATAAGTGACCTAGAGTCTCCGCAGGAGAAAGGCAGGCATCATTCTATGTGCAGAAATGGCTCTAAAAGATGAGTGAAAAATCATTTTACTCACAGGTCGTCATTTCTGAGTGGTAGCTCTAGGCCTGAGTCTGACTATCTCCCTAGTTCCTCCCCTCACTGCTGCTTTATTCCTAGCTCTTCAAAAATGAGGTTGCCGTTTTTCTTTGTAGGCTTCACCTCTGGTTTCTCTCAGGACTAGATGTCAAGGTAAGATTGTATGTAGTATCCCATCCCCATAGGGAAAAATCTGAACATCTGTGGGACTTGGTGCAGAGAACAGCTACAAACAGAAGAGTAATTCAGCACACTAGCGAGCTGTATAACTGAACATCAAAAGCTGACAGAGAAGTAATGGAAAATGAGTTAAACGTCATGCTGCTTTTCCATAGCTTGTCATTATGTTTTATCACCAGAGACGTTGGGCAAGTTTTGTCATTACCCAACAGACGCTTCATAATTACAGTGGCATGTGCATGTATACTGATCTTTTCTGGTTTGATGTCCTTATTTTTTAGGCAAGTAAGAATCTAATGTACAGGTGAGAATCTTGGAATATATCATGTATATGCACCTCTTTGGACCATCAAATCTTTTTACATTCATTAGCAGCCTTTGAAAAGAAAGTGACATAGAAGATAATTAACATCTGAACAACAGATTCAGAGGGAAGCTGCTTGTGAAATGAATACAGATCTATCTAAATGAGGAGGTGAACAATACGAGAGAACAAAACAAAAGAGTCTACCACAGAAACCCAGTGTTGTGATTACACCAATGAGAAGCATCACAAAGAAGCTCTTGGCACTACTCTTCTGATAAGATATTGAACTAAGTCAAAATGGACCTCACTCCTTCAGCGCTACTGAAGTGAGGAAGTTTTCTTGTACAGTGAATTTTTTTCAGTGTCATAAAGTGGGGAAATGACAAACATAGTTATAATCTCCTGCCCTGTAACAAAACTATGGAGTACAACAAGAAGCGAAACCTAAGCATAAAAAAGTTTTAAATATTAGGATCTTGTTGTGTATTTTTTAATATTTTCAGATTTTTCAACTTCCTCTTCATCTTCCCAAAATGTGGAATGAAAGCACACTTCTTTATAAAGTAAGAAACTCAAGCGCATTCATACTTGTTCATATGACTCAAAGAGCTGGTGCTATCACAAAAAAAAGCACAACATCATGAGATTCATAACAGCATTTGTAAAGCATAGGTCACACTGGGTCATGTGAAGCTGTGATCTTGTCACATAGGTCAGTAGCTGTTGAGTGCGGAGGAAGCTGCCTGTGTGTCAGAATCATCAACGTTTTATTGCAGTAAAAGGTTTTTAAAAGCTTACAGTGGAATCTAAAGAAAAGTAATGATTAGATCAGCCTTTTTTCTAAGAATATGCATTTGTGCCATGTGCTTAACTTCAATCTACATACCGACAGTGCTTTGATGATATATTCATACTAATTTTTTTCAAATGTCCATAGTAAATACTTTTAACTTGAGGTGTTGGTTTTCCTCATGCATTACATTTTTTGACATTATTCTAAACACCACGAAGGAAATTTTTAAAAGTGATAGTTAAGGCCCTCACTACCAATACAAAATCTGTGAAAACTAGGTCTGTTAGAGCCATTAGGGTTTTCGGAAACCTCTGTAGAGATTGTAAACTATGCAGTAGTTTCTGGCAGAGGTCAGGACAGCCTCATTCATTGTTATTTTCATTTGTTGCAACCCATCTCCCACCCTGAAAAGGAGGTTAAAGACAGTGTATATTCTTTGGGTATCTTTATAAATAGCAAAACACAACAAGGTAGCGCAGGAGCTGTTGTGAACACTGTTGCCGGTGTGTGTTGTAAAGCTAATTATGTGAGCTTGTTGTTAAAGGAGATATTTGCATACTCCTGCTAGGCTTAGACTGATGGACCCTGATTTATAATCCAGTAATATTACTGTCTTTCAATAACCTCTCACTGAAAATATTCTGAGTTTACTAATAATTTTCTGCTACTATTTGTTTGTAGCCGGAAAGCATGATATGTACAAGTGCTGCACTACTATTCCTATGGATTTCATTAAGCACAAAGCTTTAACGTTCATCAGAGGTTCTGGCTTTATCGATCTTCATCTGGCTGGTTTGTAGGGCAAAAAGACTCTCCCAGTGCTGTGGGGATGCAGACACATTTCTTTACTGGTGCCACTTCAGCAGCTGGCTCTGGGCTCAAAGAGCTGGTCTGCCTCTTCCTCCTGTGTTGTGTCTTGTGCGTGTTCACATCACATGATAATGCTGACCTGTTTTTCTTGCTGCATTCTGCTGCAATAAACACCTAAAGAATTATTGCATTAATGACCTTGGACTCTGCTAGATAAAGGAGATAAAAACTTGTATCCAGCTAAAAGTTACCAGAGAAAGAGAAGGGAAGGAGCAATTACTATTCCTTTCTAGCTCTGCCCACATTACCTTGCTCAGAAATAATAATTTGTGCTCCATTTCTCATCTATACTAAGCTCTCTTTGGGAGAATTTCTTCTGGGATCAGGATTTTTCCTTTACACATTCCTGATGTGGACCTGAGGACCTCTGAGAAGAGCCAGGATGGAGCAAGAGTGGCCTAAACAGAGTTGGTGTTGGACCCTTTGTGCACTCCCTGGGAGACGAAAAGCAGAGAATGCAGAGCTTGATCTTCTGAAGTGGTGCTTTCCCATTGCAGACAATTTCCCTCTTGCAGTGAAGAGGGACAAAATTAATTGTCCCTCCAAAGGGCAGGCATTAACATACAGTGATGCACTGCCGAAAGAGAGCAAGGACCCTGCCTGCCTTCGCTGTCGCTGAGGCAGTGCACACCAGGCACGCTTCGGTTTCTGTCTCCGTGTTCAGTGGCTGGCAAGGATGCTGCCTGCTGTGAGGCTTCATGAGCTTGGGACTGAAGGGGTAGCAGAGTTTTTTCACTCTTCAGCTGTGTGTCTGTTGATACTCTTTGCGATGGATGGGAGAATGAATAGGACCCAGCTGTGTTTTCACCCATGGGACAGCTGAACATATTTGGGCCTCCCAGGAAGAAAAAGCTGAGTTTTGTCGAGGCGAATGCTGCCTGCAGCCCTAGCGTGGAGGGTAGATGTTTGGCTCCAGACAGGCGGCACAGGTTAATGTCACTAAAACATCCTGAAGTGTTATGGGAAGTTCTGCTCGGTAGCGCGGAGGCAATGGTAGTCGTCGCTGACCTATAAACAGGATAAGGGAGCAGCAGCAGCAATGTCGAGAGACAGTCACTGGCGCTACGTTGACAGGCAGACACATAAACAAAGCAAGGGAGGAAGCTCTGTTTATATCTGGAAAAGAAACGTCAAACTATAGGATGCAAACGCTGGATGTACATGGCTATAAATAGCTACAAAAGCATAATGTGACTTAAAAGATTTAGTTGGGCCATAAAGACTCCATCTCTATACTTAGCATGGACTGCATACCCATTATTTTTGCTTATTTTTCACGTATTTATATTACTTGGTACGCTTTAACTGGACTTTTTAAACAGGGAGGAGAAACTTCACATAAACAAAACATAACCTTGCCTTCTTTTATGAAAAAAAAGAGGCTAAAAATTTGGGAGACTGTCAGACAAATTTTCAGGCAGTTGCCTAAGAGACCCAGTCTCCAATAGTTCATGTTTGGGTATGAAACTGTGTTTTATTAGGTTATTAATAATACTTTGGAAGCCAAAGGGTAAAGAGAATACAAGCAGTATTTTGTTGGGCTTTTGATTGTGTTCTCAGTGTTTGGGGATATTAATCAGAAGGCAAGTGAGAGTGTCGTTCCCCAAACATTATTCTGCCAGAGGAAACATGGATGAGAAACAATCTGTATGCAACCACTCCTAGGTGCAGGTAGATATGTTTTTCCTGCTACCTTTATACGTAGGTAGTTAGGGACCTTCACCTCCAGCTTTTGCTGGAATACCAGATAGATCTTTGTACGTTTTTCTGGATTCGCTTCAGTGGGTGTTTACATCAATTGTGGTAGTTAAGAAGGTTGTGAACAAGAATAGGTCAAGATACTTTTATTACAAATAATTGTTCTGCTGAAATGGAAGTAGTGATACAATGCTGGCGAGGCTGTATGCTTAAACCATTTGTCAAAGTGGCCACTTTTTTCTTAGTGGAATTATTTATGTGGTATAAAACAAGATTAATTGTGTTTAAAAAACAGTCACTGAGAGTAAGATGCCTGCTAGCACTTTTTTACCAGATAACAGTTCTGTGACCTTTGACGAACTTTTTCTAGCAGTCCTACTATGAGTTGCTATGCTTGTAGTTTTTAATTTTCCATTTTCATTTGTAACACTCAAACTGCTTGCACAATGGCCTTTCTGGCTTTTCTTAAAAAAACTAACGAGTATCATTGTTTATACACACAACACAAAAACCTGTGTTTAGTACTTTCTAGTATTGCGTGCACACATGAATACTTGGTTTAAGGAACAAATAAAATTAGCAGCTGTTCTGTGTTGCTGTAACATGCTGTGTCAGACTGTCCCGCAAAGCCAAGCAGAGGTAAACCTTTTCATGCCCTCAAGTCACCTGGCCTGATAGATATTGCATAACAACTTCAGTTTCATTTGGGGTGGCATTGTAATTTCCACTTTGACTGTCAGACTCATTTCTTTCACAGCAGGGCATGCTGTGCTTGCTGCACTGTGCAACTTCCACAGCTGAGTTGCTTTACTAAGGTTCAGAGAGAAAATGTCAGAACCTCTGAAGCAATGTGGTTCTTCAGCTTGCAAAAGTCCTCAGCCTGTCAAACCTTTCTTTCCTGGCTGCAGGATCAGCCTAGGAAGAAGTAAGGCTTTCATTGTTGAATCTCTGCAGGAGCTGTTTAAACACAAAAAAATAATGTTGTCAGCATGCTTTCTTTACAACTGTCTTTCTTCTAACTGGAGGGGAGAGTTTCGCTCTGTCCTTGGCAGAGCCTTTGGAACAGGATCTGACCAGAAGGCAGGGAGTCCCCATGGCCTACCCACAGCTTGGTCTTCAGAACAAAGGTGAATGCCTGCTTGTCCTTCTCTTAAGGAAAAGGGAAAATCCAACAAATCATCAAGTAGTAATCTTGATGGGAGGGAACACAGTTTCTCTTTTCCTGTCTGTGGTAGTGGGGCTGACATGATATATCAAAATATGGCCTACAACAATATACATAATTCCTCTAGCAACTATGTTGCACCAGTGTTGATGACAGTGGCCATTTCAGCTCTTATCTTCCAGCGAGTTTCACTTTGAAAGTTACTTTTTGCTCACTGTTTTCAAAAGAACAGGTTATGAGAGCTCCATAAAAACATGCCCACCATACCAAAACCTAGCATATGCAAAGGTGTCAGGGGGACCTGTGTTCGTTGAGTCTTCATACTCTTTTGAGATCAAGAGGTTTAATCCAATATTCCTGAAGAGCAGGAAACACACAGAATACGAGGGGAAAGTTTAGTTTCCCTAGGGTGAACACATATTGGAGGCAGTGTACTTGTGCTTGGTACTGCTGAGGATACACTGCATATCCATCCTATGGTGAAGGCAAACTGATCAAAACAGGCATAGAAACCAAAGCAAAACCTAGTCTGGCCAAGCGAGGTGTTATTGTTAACTACCAAGAGCGATCAGAGTGATTGGTCATTGTTATCTGATTTTTGGAACTATTTGCCACTGATCCTGAGGCCACCTCAAGTTTGATTGCTCCATTCCCTTCTATTCTGGAGACAGAATCACAGAATTGCTGAGGTTGGAAGGGACCTGTTTAGTCCAATCTGTCTGCCGAAAGCAGAGTCAGCTATAGCAGGTTGCCCAGGACTATGTCCAGATGTGTTTTTCATATCTCCAAGCATGCAGACTCCACAATATTTCTGTCCAACCTACTCCTGTGTTTGACCATCCTCTTGGTAAAGAAGTGTTTTCATGTGTTCAGATGGAATCTGATTTGCTTCTGTTTATGTGTATTGCCTCTTGTCCTGTCACTGGGCACCACTGAAAAGTGCCAGGCTCCACACTCTTTACATCCTCCCATCAGGAATTTATACACATTGATAAGATACCCCTGAGCCTGTTCTTCTCTAGGCTGAACAGTCCCAGCTCTCTCAGCCTCTCCTCATATGAAAGGTACTCCATTCCTTTAGCTGTCTTTGTTGCCCTGTACTGGACTTGCTCCAGTATGTCCATACCTTTCTTGTACTGAGAAGCCCAGCACTAGACTCAGCACTCCAGGTGTGGAGTAGAGGGGAAGGATCCCCACCCTTGACCTGCTGGCAACAGTCCTCTTAATGCAGCCCAGGATACCATTAGCCTCCATTGTCCCAAGGGCACATTGCTGTCTCATATTCAACTTGGTGTCCACCAGGACCCCCAGGTCCTCTGCAGAGCTGTTTTCCAGCGGGGTGATCCCCAGCAGGTACTGGTGCCTGGAGTTATTCCTCCCCAGGTGCAGGATTTTGCATTTCACTTTGTTGAACTTCAGGAGTTTCCTGTAGGCCCATTTCTCCAGCCTGTCAAGGTTCCCCCAGCTGGTAGCACAACCTTCTGGTGTATCAGCCACTCCTCCCAGTTTTGTGTCATATGTGAACATCCAGGTTACCAGTGAAGATATTAAACAGTACTGGCCCTGGGGTGCACCACTAGTGTCTTGCCTCCAACTGGACTTTGTGCTGCTGATCACCACCCTCTGGGCCCAGCTGTTCATCCAGTTTTCAGTTCACCTCACTCTGCACTTTGCTAACCTGTACCATGTCAGCTTGACTATAAGGATGTTGTGGGAGACTGTCAAAAGCACCAAAAAATCTGCCTTGCTTGTTTCTCTACAGTAGTGCTGACAACTCTGGTTTGATTTGCTTTGTTGGAAACTGTTTATAACAATTGATTTGAACAGTTTGCTCTGATAGTGAGATTTCTGTTCTTTTTTCTGGTGAGCAAAGTATAATTTCATGTGTTAAAACCTGTTGTCGGTTAGGTGCTCTGCAGTGCAGTCACTGCTGTGTCAGCCCCCTTCCTTAGCTCAGGTGTGTTTGTGCCCCAGTGCTGTTTTCCTTACGACATTCAAGGGACCGGGGTTTAGTCTGGGAAGTGGAAGACCACTGCCGCAGGCAGCAGCATTGCCCAGCAACCAAACACAGCTTGCAGAAGTGTTTACATGACACGTAGGACTTTCAGCTGCAATGTCCACCTCTAACATCCCTCCGGTGCTTTTTGCATCTTAGGATAGTAATAGGTTAGTGGCATTTGGGCTGGGTCATGAGTAACAGGTGACCCGTGACCTAGGGGGAAGTTTACCAAAGACACAATTTGGCAGGTACTCCCCTGATATGACATGCTGGAACTTTTTGGGGTGGTGCACCAACGCCCTGCTTGTGACTTTTGGAACTTCTTGCTGCAGCTCAGTATTGACCAAGTTCTTTTCTGAAGAGCCTATCTGGGCACAGGGTTGCTGGGTGCTCAGTATCTCTGAATAGGTCTGCCACATTTCTAAGTTACCTCTTTGAACCAGGCCACGTTTGTAGGACTAGACTGACCACTACCATTAAAATAATTTTGGTTTCTTCATATTAGAAAGGAACAATGCCTTTGAAAGTCAACTGTGGCATTTGGAGTATACAGAGCACTTTTGTTAATTCCCTGTTAGTCATTGCATTTGCATTCGTTACCTTAAGTTGTCTTAGAAAGTTAAAAATATGAGCAAAGAGAATGTGTCAAGAAAATGCTCTGAAAAAAGTATTAAAATTTTCTCTTCTGTTTTTCTCAGATGGAGGAGTTGGTTGTTACGTGCTACTCTGCTCGGTGGATATGCGCCTGGCTACAGTAGGTTAAAAGGAAATCAAGGGCGGTGCTGGTAACATTCCACCCTCAGCTCCCTATTCACCTCTCGTCATCCACCCTTGTATTTGAACTCAATCGTTTTACCCACCCACCTAGTTTCCATGTGAAATTGTGCTAATGAAGATCTGTCCCACAATACACAGAGAGAATTGAGCTGTTTTTGTAATTTCCAACTGTTTTTTTTGAATTTCAAGTGTTTCTGACTTGCTAAATCCTGATTAGGGTCAACATTTGGACTCCATTCACTCACGTGTAATTCAAAGATCATTCCATATTGAAGTAAGAGGCTGATTATGCATCAGATCTAAACTTTGTTGTGGTTCAGGGACATTAGATACTGGGATTTTGGTATAATTTTGTGTCTACCAGAAAGGAAAAGGCCAGAAAGGGATCTGATAATGATTTGAATGGAGTAGGACTTTGGGCATTGGTATTCTGCGTGTCCTGCACACCCTTTAGCACTGACAAAGTGTTAGAGACATGCCTGGTGCCAGAGAGACGCCAATCTTGTTAGGAATATTTGCTGTATTTTTATATCCTGTTATGTCCTACCTGTGTCTTGACAGAACTAGAGCAATGCCATACAACACCAGGCTTTACATACCTTGTCTACATTTCCTTCTTCCAAAGGTCTTCCACTTCCTCTTCTCAGTCCAAGGCTCCCTTTTTCTTTCTTTTGTATTCTCATTTCAGTTTCCCCTGTTTTTCTTCAGTCTTTTTCTCTGTTAGAAATCCCTCTCCAAGTCAAGAGAGGCCAAAGCAGGAGTCGTATCAACAGGGTGTCTCGTAGGAAAGAAGCGCTAGGTTGCACTGTGACCGTTTATGGTACTTACAAGCACAGTCTGCTCTTACACACAGCTGTTGGGACAAGGTGTGCAAGAGGACATGCTCGGCAAGAGCTCAGGGCACAGCAGCGGGTGAAATGCCTGCTGAGTAGCCGTCCAAGGCTCCCTGCCCAGGGAAAGGAAAGCACCTGTTATTCTGGGCCTCAAAGGAGTCTTCAGCTCTGACTGGATTTAACATGCTGAATGTTTTCTGGTGCTGGGGCCTGTAGCAGCCTTCACTTAAACGTGCAGGAGAGGAGCTAGGCAGAGGTGACCGCATCACTATTTTTATTATCCATGGCCAGAGCATGCCTGGCTGTGTGCAGGGGGCTGCGGGGGCTGTGTTCTGTTTCTTTCCTCTGCCTGCCGTGAGCTCACATTTTGCCTAACTCCCCGTGCTAAAGATCATCCCAGCTCCTAGGCTCTAGGTTTACTCACTGTTTCTTGTCCAATAAATATTTAGTTGGTCTGTGCAAAGTGGAATTACTTCAGGAGGAGCTGCCATTTTATGTCTGTTTAGAGCATTCACTGGGAATATGCAATCTTAGGTATTTTCAGACTGAGGAAAGACCCTACATCTACGTGCTGCTCAGCTGGATCAGGGACCTCAGCTACTGGCAGAGGGTTTGTCCAAGGAGAAGGTCCTTGTGCGGTCTCTTTGGAAATACCTACCTGTTGGATTTCTGCCCTATTACTGCATTTCAGGGAGCTAAAGGGTTGTTTAGAGACTGGCAATCTTGGGCTTACATTGATTTTTACTTATCTGGAGAATTTAACTGCTAGAAGCAGCTGGAAGAAGCACTGGGGACTTCAGATGTCTCCAAGCCCAGGGCTCGGGATCTTGAGGAGACAAGACAACAGATAGGTCCTTTTGTAAATCCGGTGCATGGTGAAGGAGGAGGCACGTATGCCACCCCTTCACAGTTAACTGAGCAAAACTGTCTCACTAAACTACACACCATCCTATAGCTATTTCTGTGGCAAAGACAGATGAATAAGAGAGAACAGAAACAAAGTAAACTGCAACAACCAAAGAAATTGTGTTCTGACACAAGGCCCGGACTTCAGAAGTGTGTAATCCCTCCTTAAATCTCTCAGCTTTCATCCTTATCCTCTCTCATTTTTTCACCTAACAGGGCCCCAACTATATATGCGAAGATACACCAGCAACATGCAGACATGGAAATTCATCAACTCCTGTCATACATCAGCTCTTTCTGCAGAATTGCCAAGTAATATTTAATTGTCAAAAAACTCTTTGCTACAAAAGCATTAACTTCAGTACAGTTCCTTAGTCTGAACACAGATGCTTGGCCAGGTGTTTATAGGAGGGTGTTTCTCTGTTACAGGAAGCATTTAAAGACCTGACAAATAATAAGCTAAAGAATGTGACATGAAAACAAAAAAATGGAAGGAAAACCCTAGTTTAGGGACTGTCAGACTGTTCTGTGAAGTTTTGATGCAAACTTTATTCTACTTGTTAACAAAGCCATAGTTCAAAATTTCCTTGCCATTTCTTTCTATCAAAGTGTAAAGTGTTCATGATCAGATCAGTTCATGCATCTTATAACCCTGTCACGTCTCATTTTGCAAGAGCAACCTTTCCTCAGCAACCTATTTTACATTGCTTGCTGTGAATATAACGTTGCTACCCAGTCTCTTTTGTCATAAAAACCTGCTCTTATAACAAATACTGAAACTATTAGGATAAAATAAGAAATTGGCTGCTTTAGATCAAAACTATTCAAGCTGAATTGAGGTGATTATTATTGTTAGTCTCATTTTGAGACAGATTTTGCACCTCCTGACTCACCAAATGTGAAAGGCCTCAAGGTCTCTAGCAGGTGGCACTTTACAGCTTCCAGATCTTCTGAACTGGGGGATTTCTTGGGGTGACCAAAAGAGTAGAGGGACATGACTGACTCCAGCAAATCTGACATCAGTCATGTTATGCAAACTCAGTTACTTTATATAACTGTGCTAAAACTATTCACAGTTAATTGGTTGCATCCTTCTCACTGCTTTGGTCAGCAAAGACATGAATGTTTTTTTTAAATATTGCATGGGCTTATGTACATTGCTGTGTGACAACAGCAAATTGTATTCTGTCATTGTGATTATCTGTTGTCTGTTTTTTTTCTCTTATCTGTGGTATTTTTCATCCACAGTCTATAGTCCATTTTCAAAAGCCAAAGTCAAAACCACAATGATTGTGTTAGACGCGTCTTGCAGCAAAGAAGGTTAACGGTATCCTAGGTTACCTCAGGAGGAGTGCTCCCAGCAGGTCAAGGGAGGTGATCTGTCCCCTCTACTCAGCATTGGTGAGGCCATGCCTGGAGTGCTGGGTCCGGTTCTAGGCTCCTCAGTACAGGACAGACATGGACATACTGGATAGAGTCCAGTGAAGGGCCACAAAGATGATTAAGGGATGGCAGCATCTCTCCTGTGAAGAAAGGCTGACAGAGCTGGAACTGTTCAGCCTAGAGAAGAGCAGGCTCAAGGAGATCTCATCAATGTATATCAATACCTGAACAAGGTTGTAAAGAGGATAGAGCCTGGCTTTTTTCAGTGGTGCCCAGTAACAGGACAAGAAGTAATGGGCACAAACTGAAATACAGGAGGCACCATCAGAACATTAGAAAACATTTTTCTACTGTGAAAGTGATTGAGCACTGGCACATGTTGGCCAGAAAGGCTGTGGAGACTCCATGCTTGAAGATATTCAAAATCTGTCTGGACATGGTGAAACTGGCTCTAGATAACCCTGCTTGAGCAGAGAGGTTGGACTAGATGACCTCCAGAGGTCATCCTCAGCCATGCTACAATTGTGTCTTCAGTAAGGCTCAAGGAACAGAAACAATATTTTGTGTCGTCAGTGAGATAAACAAGCAGTCGTATTGGGTAAATATTGAAAAATGAACCAAATTTGCCAGTAGTCTGCACAAATACATGGGCTCAAAGAAAAAAAATCCTTTCTTTTCTTTCTTTCTTTCTTTCTTTCTTTCTTTCTTTCTTTCTTTCTTTCTTTCTTTCTTTCTTTCTTTCTTTCTTTCTTTCTTTCTTTCTTTCTTTCTTTCTTTCTTTCTTTCTTTCTT
>Ga0065711_1008839_pt1 | contig 12087 bp, 15 predicted proteins | sample Hoacrofraction12_FD_59098 | JGI IMG/M metagenome (GOLD analysis project Ga0065711, IMG submission 59098) | Hoatzin crop microbial communities from Cojedes, Venezuela - Epithelial fraction 12 v2 (version 2) | ecosystem: Host-associated > Birds > Digestive system > Esophagus > Crop | place... | reverse complement strand
GGGGGGGGGGGGGTCGCATCCCACAGCAGCTCTGCAGAGGTGCCACCACCATCGCACCAGAACCAAATACTCATCCTTGCCCCAGGATGTTCTCCATGAACATGGGTGGGACCTGCCAGCCCAATCCAGTTGGGGATGGGTCCCTGTGGGGACCAGGACAAACTCTTGGCCATGGGGTGCTCAGCACCCCGCAGGAGCAGGAGGACAGGGACCATACCTGGCTCCAGCTCCCAGCAGGTATCGTTGGCCGGGCACACCTTGGCCGTGGAGTAGATTTTGTCCATGTTGCTCAGGATGGTGTTGTACTGCAGGGAAGGAAAAGACGTTGGGGCTGGAAGGGGACGGGAATGGCTGATCAGGAGGGATTTACAGACTTCCCAAGTCCGGAGTGTGTGTGTCCGGAGGGATGTGGAGGAGGACTGGTGTGTTTGCATAGCGCTTTTTGGTGTGATAAGCAGGTTATCACCCGGAGCTGTTGCACCCGTCGCATGGTGGGAGCAGGGAGGCTCTTTGGGACAGCCAGCCCATGCAGAGCCACTCGCCGACCCCCCTCAAACACGGCGCGAGCGCTCGTGATGTCCCGGAGCGGGGCTATTTATAAAACTCTTTGTCAGCGGGGCTGCGGCACGGCCTGTTTATTTAAGCAGGGGAAAAAAAAAAAAGAAGAAAAGCAGGAGGAGGAGGGGGATTTATTTCTGTGAACTTGAACAACAGCAAACAATAACAACAGGAGGTTTCCTGGAACCTGCCTGGGGAGCCCATTCCCAGGGAAGGAAATTCCTCCGCTCCGTCCCTCTCTCTGCTCTCATCCCTCTGCTCCGGCCGGGCAGAAGGGATGGAGAGAGGGGACGGTGGTGGCCGGGGGATGGAGCTGCCTGGGGATGGGGGAGATGTGGCTGATGAGCGGGGAGGAGACGTGATGCTGTCTGTTATCCAGGAGGTGGTAGGGATGGGTTTCCTGGAAGGAATCGGGGCTGACGCTTCTCCGGAAAGGATTGTATCACCGGGCTTTGCCAGGGTTTCGGTGGGGAGGGCTGCCAGGGAGCCGTGGGCCAGGCTGGAGGGGACAGCAGTGCCAGTGTCCCTGTGCTCGTGCAGAGGCAAGAGGCTGCCAGCCTCAGCCTGGACAATATTTTCATGCACGGGAATCGAGGTCACATCACATTTAGGTAAATAACCCTGAAAGCTGAGGTCCGTGATGGGAAAGGCTCAGGATGTCCTGATGTCCCTAGAGTGGAACTGTGTCACCGAGGCAGAGTGTTTCTGGGCTTGCGGGGAGGGCTCAGGAGCCGGGCGGCTGGAGAAGCTCTCCTTTCCAGAGACCTGCATCCTTGCGGAGCACCGGGACGGGGGGGGGTCGAGCCAGCTGGCCCCCTGCCATGGGCACAGCCTGGCTGGTCTCCAGGAGACGCCCAAGGCTGCTCTGTGTAAGCAGGAAATCTCCGGTTCCCACCGGGATAGCTCCGAGATGAGATTAGGGCTGTATAACGGGGCCAGCAGGCACCCCACGTCCCCCAGCGATAGCATCTCGTCTCCCCCTCCTCCTTGTCTTCGCTGCGCAGAGGCCAGGCAGACCCTCCAAAACGCAATGGAGGGGGCAACGGGCCAGCAACAGAGTCTGGACACTTGGGAAAAATCCCTTTCAGGGGTTTTGCAGCCCCCGAGCGATGCCCAGGGCTTTGCGGGCACCTCGCCTACCTGTTCCCTCTTCTCCAGGGGCAGGTTGGAGGGTCCCAGAGTCTGGATGGAGCCGATAATTTTCCTCAGCTGCGGGTCACTGAAGTTATTCCAGATGCTGCCGTACAGTTCCTTGGCTTTCTTCCCCCACAGCTCTGTGAAGTTTTGCTCCTCCAGCGATGCCTCGACCTGCAAGGTGAGAGGGGACATGGGGACTCAGGAACAGCCCTGGGACATGCCACCACCCAGGTGACAGCGTGGGGGCCGGGTTCAGAGCCACGAGGGTTATGGGAGCCAGAGGGGGTGAGAGATGAGGTGGCAGGCAGGGCTGTCCCCAGTCCGTGACATTCATAGATAGAGACATCAGCTTCCAGCCGACGCTGCAGCATCCGCAGTCCCCGCTTGCCTGCGAGGCTCCCGGCCAGCACCCGCCAAGGTGGCCTTTGAGGGTGTTTCAGAGGCGGCTCCGGGGTGTCATGGCCCGGATGGGGTGGGGATGCAGGGACGGGGGTGTCCGTGGCACGTGGCAGGGTGCCTGGGTGCTCCCCGCGTGACTCTGGCAGCTGCCAGATCCCAGATTCGGAAGGAGCTCTGAGGTCTGGCTTAATTTTATCTCTGTTCCTGTTGTTTCTCAACTTTGTGGAGCCCAGAGGAGCACTATAAAGATGCCCTTTTCTCCTTCCTATACCTCCTTGCTGGATCTATACTGTTCTCCTCTGGCAATCCGCAGCCCGCGCCCTGTAAGCATTGTGTCTGGATTTCACCTTCCAGAGGGGCACCCATCTGCACTGAGCCCCCTCTTTTGGGTCTCTCGCTGTCACCCATCTCCTGACAGCCCTGACCTCCCTTCCCAGGGCCGTGGGACGGCTGGGAGCTGCCTGTGCCGCAGGGGGTTATTTAGGCAGCTGGAGCTGCAGCCACGATTTTGGGCCAGGGTGTGTGGCGGGCGGTCGCGTCCCAGCCCGGCTGGTGCCAGCTGTATTTTCTGGAAATGCTGATATTGTGTGAGGGTCCAGGCCTGGGCAATGCGCGGGAAGGAGTGGGGAGGTGCACACCGCCTGTTTGGTGTCCTTGTGCTGTCCCGGTGTGATTTATGGAGCTCATTAGCTGTTCTTCGTGGCTTTAGATGGCTCCAACAAGCCTGGTTTGTTTTATTTTAATCTTCACATTCCCTTGGCTGGCGGTGGGGAGGGAAGGGAGTTACGGTGCGGCAGGGCTGGAGGCTGCCCAGGGCAGGGACCCATGCGGCTGGGGGACGCAGGTGTGGGGGTGCCAAATGTGCTGGGTGCCCCTGGCTGCCCACTGCCAGGCACCCATCACCTCCTTTGCAGATCCCAGCACCCACAGCATCACTCTGGGTACCAGCCGGCCCTCACCCCCTGACGTGCTGGGATGTGCCAGCCCCGCAGACACCCTGCGCTGGAGCACGATGCTCTTGCATCACCCCACTGAACAGGGGATCTCTTTACCCCTTCCCAGACCCCGCTGCAGAGCCAGGGGAGCTGTGGAAAGCAGAATCCAGCTGTGTTTCGTCTTCTCCTTGCACAGGCGCCTGTGTTTGGTCAGGCGAATCGTACCCTAAACTCTCCTGACAGCTCCGGTGGAGCGAGCCGAGGCCGGCGGCGTTGCCCGAGACCCCCTCGCCGTGGCCGTGCCCACCAGCCCCAGCCCTTCACCCCTGCAGCTGGGAGCTCTCTCTGTGGGAGTGCCCGTTTTGGGGGGCTCAGATGCCCCTGGACGCCCACAGCCCCCACGTCTCCCTACCAAAGCCCCCCACCCCAGTCCCTCCCTGTTCCTGGTTGCGCAGTGAAGATTCAGCAGCACAGGATGCGGCCCAGGGTGCTGGAACTGCTCTGCCCCAGGCACCTGAAGAAGCCCCGCACTCGTGAGCAGCCCCCAAACGCCATCACCAGCCTCTCGCCCAGAGCCCCAGCTTGCAGGAGAAGGTCCATCTCCCTCTCCTGCGGCCAAGCTCCCTGTCTGTCGTTCCAGCGTCCCTCTGTCCGTCCCTGCATGGCTGGGGGCTGCTGCCCTGCCTTCGGCCTCCTGACCCCACTGTCACCTTGCCCTGGGGCCAGCATGGTGGCCTGGCTCCGTCCCTCTTGTGTGATAGACGTCTGTGGGGTTTGCTTGGCCCAAGGGTTCTCCAGAGCCCCCACATTCAGCCTGCCGGGTCGTGCTGGCCACCTGTGAACCCGTTCACTCTCGGTGCCCCCCCATCCCATCCCACCCCACACCTCCCCGGTCGGTGGGCTGACCTCAGGGGCCGGCTCCCCTGCTCTTCCTGGGCTGGCTTGGGAGCCTGGGCATGGCAGGGAGCACCCAGCCGTGTCCCTCGGGCATTTATTAACAGAGGAAAGGGTGAAAGCTGGCCTGGAAGAGCCGCTTGAGGAAAGTCCACGCAAGGTGTTTTGCTGGCTCTGACCTTGGATTTGGAGCGGCCGGGATGCTGCTGCTCTGCCTGAAGGTCCTCAACCCCACAGCAACACGTGCAGCAGATGCCGGGCACCTGCCCAGATGTCGCGTCAGCTCGCCGAGAAAAGGCTGAAGGGGCACTTGGGTGCTCTCGGGTGTCCTGCCAAGTTGGCAGCGGCCGGACCTGGCAGCGGTCCTTCCCCCCGCGCAGGAAGACGCGTTTCCTTCCTGCCGCAGCACACGCTGTGCCCCGTCCCCGTGGGATCGGTGCGGTTCGGGGCTGTGTGGCAGCCCTTGGGGTACAGGGGTGATGGTGGGGTCCCTGAATGTGCGTTGGTCACGTACAGCCTGCATCAAGCCCCGTGCATCCCTAGCCATGCGGGGTGGCAGGTATAGCTCCGAGCTGCCCGCAGCGCCGCGGCCGTGCCCCCCGCGCCGCGGCAGCCAGCAGCTCCCTGGGCACAGCAAGAGCTGGGGAAACCTCTGCAGCCCACCCAGGCACTGTGATTCCCCGGCTGGTGATGGCAGGGGCCATGCTGCAGCTCACCCAACCGAGAGCAGCCCCCGGGCAGCTCCAGCTCCCTGCCCCACTAAATCCAGCCCAAACAGACATAAAACCCCGGCAAAACAGGGACATGCCTGTGGGATGAACACAGCATTGCTCCCTGCCAGGACCCTGCCCACACGTAGTTGGGCTGATGGCAAATTCCCCACAGCCTGGAGTGCTTTCCCGAGGCTGGCTGCGTCCCCGTAGGCTGGGGACACAGGGGTGAGGGGTGCCAGCCTTGGTCCCGATGCCACCCCGTTGCTTGTGCACACTTTGGGGTCCCGATGTCTGCCCCGAACCGAAAGCCCCCAGTGCTGGGACGCAGCGGGGCTCCAGCATGGCACGGCACCAGGACGTGGTGGCACCCGGCAGGGACGGGGACAGGGACACTTGACACCTGACCCCAGTCCGGGAAGGGGGGGAAGGAAAGTGGAAGGTGCTGGGAGGAGGGAACCACCTCTAAAAATAACCCAGACTCTGCGCCGGGACCAGAGGCAGAGCCTCTCCGAGGGCCAATTTGGGGCAAAACCCTGTGGTTCCCGAGCTACAAGTCCCAGCCCTGATTTGGCATCCTGGGGTGCGGAGAAAGGAGCCCGCGGGGAAGGAAGGGACCACACCAAGTGTCCCCACCACGCCACAGTCCCCCCGGGTCCCCGGTGCTGGGGACACCCCCGCGGTGGCATCACCCGCGTCCCACCACCACCCACCTGCAGAGCGGCGTTGTCGGTCGTCAGGTTGGTGTAATAATTCCAGCTGGCCGAGACGCTCTCGAAGAGGACGAGCTCGGCCGTGCTGTTGTAGGCGCTGGCGAAGAGGGCGGCCCCGTCCTCGGTGGGGTCAGACTGGGGGGGCTCGAGGCCGGGCTGAAGGGCGCTGGCCAGGCTCAGCACCAGCAGCAGCCCCAGCGCCGGGGGCATCGCGGCGGGAGCGGTGCACGGGGAGGGGGGCCCCGTTCGGTGCCTGGCGAGGCGAGAGCTTTGCCTCCGCCGCCAGCTGCTTATAAGCCAGCAGCCTTCTCGCAAACCCTGCCCACCGAGCCTGCCTCCCCTCGCAGATAAGACCGGAGCATTTCGCTCTCCCTTCGGTGGCTCCCGGGGTTCCGAGAAGGTGCAAGGAGCGAGCGCTGCCTTGGGGGTGCAAAGTCCCTTTGGTGCTTGGCTGCTCCGGGGGGGAAGGGGAAGGGGCTGGGACAGGAGGGAGGGAAGGAGACGGGGGAGAACTGAGGGAAAGGTGGAAAAAAAGAGAAAGGAGGAGAAAGGCTGCGGTGGATGGGGTGGGTGGGAGGCAGCTCCATCCCTGCAGGGTCCCAGTCCCATCCCGGCTCGGTGCAGGGAGATACAGCTCAACCGGACCGTGGTGCTTGGCAGGACATCCCCTCCCCACGCCGGCATCACGCGGTGAACACCCCTCAGCAGCACCCCAGCCACCGGCCGCCGGGCACGAGGGCGAGCGCAGAAGGGAAAGCGCTCACTTGGGGGGCAGCCAAAGTCTGTCTGCCCCTGCTGCTTGCCAAAGAGTCCCTCCTTCTGGCATAACCTCATTTTTTCGGAGAAACGGAGTATTTCTGCTGGCTGTGAAGGAAATCCCATCGCATCACACCGAGTGTTTTGGACTTAGGCTAATGACAAATGAGTAACAAAAAGTTCCTTCAAAATGAAAACCAGGTCTGTGTTGGTGGGCTTGATAGTTCCTTTATTTTATTCATGTTTTTCTTTCTAATTGACCTGGCCCCAGCCCTGGGAGCTGTGCCCAGGCTGAGCTTAGGCCCTGCGTTGGCTGAGCCCATCACCCCTCGACGGGGCCACTGCCCCATGGGGACACAGTGGACACCTGCCATGGAGGGGACAGCTTTTTGGGGGGGGAACAGAGGGAAACCCCTTGACCTGTTGGTCCCGCTGGGCACTGCAGCACAGCCAGCCACAGCCCCTTGACGTGAGCCCATGGGGTGAGCCCACGGGGATAGCGTGGCCCCTCGACGTGGAACGAGTCCTCCTGCCAGGGCTGGGGACCCTAAGGGGTTTTCAGAGCCATTTCCAAAATAAAAAAAGAAAGGGTTTTAGGAGCCCACAGCCCTCTGATGCCTGTATGGGTGTGCAACAGCCCCAGCACCGCCTGCGAGCCTGGACATCGCAGAGCCAGGGGCGCAGCCAGCATCCACCTGCAGCCCCCCTTGCTGACCCCTTTCCCCACTGGCCACGGGCCTCTGGAAACTCTAGTTTACTGGGAAGTTGGAAAAAATGGTTGGTTTGGCTCCAATCTGGCTGGTGACCAAGGGCCGATGAATGGGGATTTCCTGTGCCCCACCGGCCTCTGTTCCCAGCTGCGGCGGGGAGGGGTTTTCCCGGCTCCGGGATGTTGTGGTGCAGCCTCCAGCACCAGCGGGGTTTGCGGGCAAGTGGTGTGGCCAAAATGGGCTCTGCAATCTCAGCACGGTGCTGGCATCCAGAAATCCCAGCGAGGGAGGCCTTTTCCAAGGTTGGTGTTTCCGATGGGTGACCCTGCAGGGGAAGGGCAGCTCTCCATCATTTCGTGTGTGAGCATCTTCCAAGGCTGGTGCAAGAGAGGCGGCGGCTGCTGCTGCTGCTGCTGCAGGACTTCATGTTGGGCAAGGGGTCTTCTCGATGGCTACACCTCCAAGGACACCCACAGCTCTGCTGCATCCTGTCCTACAAATCTCCAGCTGGGATCAGGCAGAAAAATGTCCTACAGGTGGGAGAGTGCTGGCAGGTGAAGTGGTTGTGGGCCCAGGAAGGCAGGCGAGATGCCTGCAAGCTTGAAGATGCCTGTTGGTGCCTCTGTGCTTCCCCAAAGACACGTTATTCCCACAGCATCTGCTGAGGACGGACTCAGAGACACCCACAGGACAGCCTACAGTGCCTGGGACTGGTCCCCACTCTCCCATGGCTCTCAGGGGTACTGGGGTGGGTGGTGGACACCCATCTGCTCCTAGCGTGCAGCGTACCCGCTGCAGACCAGAGGGACAGGAGATATCGAAGGATGTGAAAAATGTGTTGCCACGGAGACGAATGCTGAACCGCTTGTGGGGACGCGGGCTCGGGGGATGCTGGGCGAGACGTGGTGTCCCCAGGCCGGGAGGATGCTTCCCATCGGCTTGCATCGCCATCACCAGCTGCATGGAGAGGTTGTCCTCCTGCTCCCCAGCACACGTGTACACGGACACGCGTGCGATGGCCGGAGCATCACTGCCGTGCGTCCGGGGGTGCAACCGCGGCGAGGCCTCGCCTGTGAAGGGGCACGACTTGCTCTCAGCAGCTCCTTGGCTTGCCAGACCTGCAAGATCTCCCTACCTGCTCCGGGCAGCGCTGGCAGGGGCATCTGCCGGTGCAGCCCCCAGCCCCAGAGCCCCAAAAATGAGGATTACAAGGAGTTCGACAACAAATATTTCGTAGGGGAGCTGTAAGGTATCAGCTGTGATAGATGGGAGAGGGCGAGCAGAGGTGGTGGTGCGAAGGAGCAGGTATTTGGGGGTGCCGGTGCTGGCTGGGAAGGTTTGGTGATTTTTTTGGGTGTATACCAGCCCTACAGACTCTGGCTGGGGATGCTCAAGTCCTTTTTTTCCTTCCTTTATTATAAACCACATTTTTGGTCTCCCCATCCCACTTCTCAAAATGTTCAAGTGTGCTTCAGAACTCCTGCCTGATCCATCTCTCTGTCTGAGCAACCAAGGAGCCTCTGGAGGGGAGAGAAAGGGTTCCGTCCTGATTCAAACCTCAAAAAGAGCTTTTTTATCGGGTGTGCAGCCTCGTGCGTTGCTTTTCCTCATGGCTGTGGTTTTGTGGGCACGATGGCTCCTGTGCTGGTTGGTACACATCACTGCGTGGAGAATTTTTTTCCTCCCTCTCCCAATCCCGAGTTTCAAGGCTCCGGTTTTATTTGCTGATGAATTCAATCAATTATCATAGCGTATAATTCGCTAAGCTGCTTTCCCAGATGTGGTGATGCTGCCGTGAGGGAGAGGGAGAAAAAACATCTCCCATTCGAATTTTTCTTCTAAACAAACAGCTTTTTTCTGTTCCTTCCAAAAGCAAAACCCCACCTCAAGCAACCGGGTATTTTGCCATTTATTTCAGACCTGTGATTGATGAAATAATAATGAAGGATTAGAGTAAGTGCTGTGGCCAGTGCAGTCCCTTGATGTCACCTGGGCTTGGGACTTGGGATGGCAAGAGGGACGCAGGAGTCCTCGCCGCTGGGTACTGCTGTCTGACTGCAAAATATCTCTGCTGAGGGTTTTTGGCGGGGCTGTTTCCAGCTTTTCCCTGGATAAAAGATGTATTTGAAGCCTGGTGTGTCCCCTCTGCACGGGGACGGGATGCAATAGGCCACGGGAAGCTCACCCCCGGCCCCAGAGCAGCGATCGCTGCTTTATCACCAGAAACGCACACTCAGCTCTTTCTGGAGGCCGAATGCAGCAGAAACGCTCCTTATCGGCACGATTGCCACTCTGCCCCACAACAACACCTCTCAGCATGTGCCTGCCCTGGGACAAGGGTTTATGGCCCCGGAGAGGCTGGTCCCGTGTGGGCACTGGGGACACACGTGAGCCGCTCTGGCTGCACGGGGCAGCCCATGCGGGACCATGTGTTTCCCCCAGCCTCGGTGCTGGACAGCTTGGTGGGGCTGGAGGTGGATGGGAAGGGGATGGAAATGTGGCTTCCGCCGTAGGGTCTCCTCTGGCTTCATCCCCCAGGCTGGGCCCAGAGCCGACCGCCAGAGGATGTGCTTATGGCATTGCAAAGCCCTGAAAATGCAGCGTGCTGAGGGCAACTGTCAGCTCAGGACCCCTAAATGATGCCCACGTCTTGGGAGGGTTATAAATCAATGCAAGACCCTGATAGTTGGCCCCAGGGGAGTCCCCAGTCACAGTGCAGGAGATGTGCCCAGTGTCAGGTACATGGCTGGGAGCATCACAGGGCAAGAAGTAAAAGCCTGGCCAGAAATCATCCCTCCTCCTTCCTCCCTCACCCTTCGTCCTTCATCCCTCCTCCTTCATCTCTCCTCCTTCATCCTTCTTTGCTCATCCTTCATCCTTCCATCCTCCCTTCTTCACCAGCTGCCAGAGCTGGGCACTAATACAGGGTGAGCAAAGAGGCCAACGTGTTCCCTCCGCACCCTTCAGCCCAATAAAACGTGCCAAAGTCCATTATTTCTCCTTTTTTTTCCCCTTTTTTAACGACTGAAAACAATCCCAGCCCTGAGGCGAGTGAGCGTGACTGCACCGGGAGCATTAATCATCTGCTGCAAGCCCGATGTGGGTTATCTCCGCTGTTTATCCAAGCTGCTATTAAAAAAAAAAAATAAAAAATCTCCATAAACGCGCCTTCAGCCTCTTCTGAAAGAGATGAAGTGTTTGCACTGGCTGCAGTGATCGCATCGCCTGCCCGGCTCAGCAGAGCTGTGTTCCCGGCGAGGAGGAGGACAGGGCTGCTTCGTTGCTGCCAGGAGGAGAGCCAGGGTCTTTTCCAGCTGGGCTGCTCCGATCCCCAGCCTGGGAAGGAGCTGGATTCCCGAGGGAGCTTTGTCCCAGCTGGGAATCACCCATTTTTCATCACGGGATCCCAGGGAACTGGGGACCAACCCCTCCCCGATGTGACCCACCGGGATAATTTGTGCTGAATCCTGAGCTACCCTGCAGCCGCTCCCTTGGCACCCACAGAGCCTTCCAACACAACTTTTTTTTTTTTTTTCTTTTTCTCTTGTATTTAGTGAAAAAGGGCAAATTTTGCCCCAGGTTTGGGGCTTTGTGGGGAAGCGCAGCGGCTGGGATTGTTTCAGGCGGCAGCTCGGCTCCTCCGAGGCAGCTGGGCTCTTAAATCGCAATCCTCCGGGGAGGCATCTTGCAAATTAGCATTTCTTAGCGATAAAAACTTGATTTAGGAAGGGAAAAAAAAAAACCCCAATGAAACCAAAAGAGGTTAGATCAGCAAAATGGTAATTTGATAATCTCTGGCAGAGGGAGAGGAAGCTGAGGAAGGGCAGGAACTACTGGTTTTACCATGAATTATCAGCTGATGATGCTCACATCAATCCGCGGGTGCTCGGCAGCTCAGGACAAACCTGGAGCGGGTGCCGGGCCTGGCCGATGGCCGAGGAGCTGGAGCAGCCTCTGCTGAGCTGCTTTGACTCCCTGATCTGCAGGAAGCGGTGGCAGCCCCAAGCATCCCCGAGCATCCCTGAGCATCCCCGAGCATCCCGGAGCAGCCCCAAGTGGCCCTGAGCGTCCCCAAACATCTGCAAACATCCCTGAGCAGCCCCGAGCATCCCCAACTATCCCTGAGCGTCCTGGAGCAGCTCCAAGCATCCCTGAGCATCCCCAAACATCTGCAACCATCTCAGAGCATCCCCAACTATCCCTGAGCATCCCCAACCATCCCTGAGCATCCCCAAACATCCCCAAACATCTCGGAGCACCCCCAAGCAGCTCCAAACATCCCCGAGCATTGCGGAGCAGCCTCAAACATCCCCAAACACCCCCGAGCCCCGCGGGTCCGCGCCAGGACAGCCAGCACGGGCTCTGCTACCCGACCAGCACGTCACCATCCCGGCAGTGCGGGCAGGATTTCATTATTGCCAGCTGAAGGAAAGCTCAGGCAGATTTAATAAAGCCATTATGCCCCCGGCAATGTCTCTAATTAAAGAGCTGGTTACAAATGGCTTGCTGTTCCCTGGTCAGAGGAGGGTGCTGGCCAGTGTTGAGGGGGCTTGTTTGTCCCTGGGTGGGCTGCCACTGAGTCCCCTTGCACGTGGCAGTGGGTGCAGGGACCCCTCAGCAAACACTGCCNTGTGTCACCCTTGGGCTCGTCCCTGCGGTGTGGCTGGGACAAGCAACCACATCCGTTTACCCACGTAGGGTTGAGGGCCGCTGTTTCTTTTTGGCGGCTGAAAGTCGCGATGGTTTGGCTGGGTGCAGTTACAAACACTTATAAACACGTTTCGTGTTGCGTTACAACTGCGCTGCTCTCAGCAGAGGGTGAAGCTTTTTGTCTGGCCAAGGATGAACCCCCAAATCTCACCCCTTGCGAGGCTTTTCCCAGGGTCTCGGCTGGCCCGTGGTGAGGGAAACCCTCGCCCTGCTCTGCCCGGACACCCGACCGGTCCTCGGCAGCCGGGGCACAGCCCAGCAGCTCAAGGTTTCCAGTTAATGGTGGCTTTTATGGCTTAGCTGATGAACTCTGGTAAACCATTTCCCGACTCCTGCCGCAGCGATAAAGCCCGACCGCGGGCTGGGAGGTGGCAGCGGCCCCCCCAGTGCCGCACACGGCCTCCCGCTGCCGTGGGGTTGTTCCCCGTGGGCGAAGGCTCGGGGTGGTGGCCCTGGGACTCTGCCCCGGGCTGCAGCGGGGCCGGGACTTTGCTCTTGGTGTGACGGGGCTGCATCGGGCCCCAGGGCTGCGCCCGGATTTCGGCTCTGCTGAGTCACACAGAGG
>Ga0065711_1047895_pt1 | contig 12089 bp, 12 predicted proteins | sample Hoacrofraction12_FD_59098 | JGI IMG/M metagenome (GOLD analysis project Ga0065711, IMG submission 59098) | Hoatzin crop microbial communities from Cojedes, Venezuela - Epithelial fraction 12 v2 (version 2) | ecosystem: Host-associated > Birds > Digestive system > Esophagus > Crop | place... | reverse complement strand
AAAAAAAAAAAAAAAAAAAAAAGACTACGACATTTTGCTCCTTCCTTAATGCTTCCTTTCATCTGTCTTCCAGGTCTGGAGCCTTCCAAATTCAAGGTTTCAACCATTTTCCTGTGATCCCAAGGTATTTGTGTACACCATTTATAAATGACAAGGTGAAACTCACCTAGAGGCCTCCAGCAGGTCTTGAAGGTACCCAAATACCATGCTCTGGCTCCACACAGAGCTCTTAATTTGGCTCTGTGAAACTTGCCCAGGGAGCATACTACAGAGCGCTCTGAAAAGCTGCGGGCAAGGTGGGATGATCAGCTCCCCACTGCCCCTCATGAGTGCACAGCTTCTGTGAAATCTTATCCCAGCTAGACTGAATGGCCAACAGCTCTGCAGCCCTCCAGAGTAGGGAGGGATGCAGGATCAGGCCTTCCTGACAAGCTCTGCCTCCTCAAGCACATGGCCTTCCCTGGGGACATAGTCAAAACCAAAGGGAGAGCACTGAGGGCTGGGTCTGAGGTCCTGGGAAACGCAAAATAAGCTGCTCTTCTGCATCTCCCCTCCCCCGCCACCAGCAGTAATTCTTTATCTTAGCCTTAAGGAGAAATTAAAATTGCGGAGAACTCATTAAAGCTGTTCTTGAAGTGTCACCAAGGAGTAGCCGAGCTCTGCTGCACATCCCACCAGCCATGCAGCAATCAAGGGACAAACTGGGCTGGAAAACTAATGCTCACTGTAGTCAAACTGGAGTGCACTGTTGGCTTTCATCCAGGGGTTACTCCAGATGTGCTCTGTGTCCTGCACCTTGCGCTTTGGCTGCTTACCCACTGCTTTCCTCACTCATGTCCACAGCAGGGACAATGATCTTGTCCCTCTGCTGAATGGGCCACAGGCCCCAATAGGAAAAACACAAAGCTCCAGACTTCTAGAGGGACAAATCCAGCACTTCCCTGAATTCCCTTTTTTCAGGCTGAATCTCCCTCCTGCCACCCAGTCTAATCACCTTTCCAGCATGTTAGTTCAGGAAAACTGGTCAGTACCCAGAGGGGTGGGAAGCACCATCCCACTCACCCATTTGAGAAGAAAGCAGCAGCCTCACAGGGAAAGCTGTCCCCCATTAACAGAAATAGCACAAACAAGAGGGTGTTTGATCACATCTTCCCAGCAACTGATGAACAGTGTGATCCAGGCGATCTGTGCCAAAGCTGATAACAGCAATAGCAGCCTCAGACCAATATGTGAACTATGGATTTACATCCTCCAGTGAAACAACTTCCTCCTCCCAAAAAATCCCTTCAATAGTTTCTTCTTAGAATCGGCCAATGCACCAGCCCACTCAGAGGATAGGAGAAGGATGCTACTGCCTGGGAGAGACTTGCAGCAGTAACTAGCACACTGCAGAAGGGACATTGACCCTTCCATTTGCTCCCCTCACTCCCAAACTTTCTTTTTGTTTCCGTTAAGACGATGCCTGCAGCTAAATGAACACATTACAGCAGAAATTTTATTCTTAATTTTCCCCTTGGGTGTTCTGCTGACCTTACCAAGAACTATATTTAAATGTGCAATTTCCTGGCTGGGCTCATTTGCAGTCCCTTCCCCCCTGGCTGCCTGTGGAAGTCTGGCCCAGAATCCAATTAGCTACTACCACCCTTTAAATCAAAGGAATTAAAAATTTCAAACAAGAAAAATAAAATTAAAAATTTTAATTACATCATTCATATTATATGCCTAAATACTTATGCCCATGCTCTCTGGGAGGTGGACTTGAAAGGCTAGAATAGCGACAAGTTTCCAATCAGACAAAATTGCAGCCAGAATAGTTTGACAGGAGAGAGACTCTGCCCACCCTCATCAGAGCGTGTTTGATTTAATACACTGCAGAGCCGGATGCAGGACCTGCCTGGCACCAAGGCAAGGAGCAGCTGCTCCCCAGCATCTGCGAGAGGTGTGGCAAGCCCAACAGCTTCCAGCTTCATACATGAAGGAGCAGTTGCAGTCCATCTGCTTTTAATGTGAGCAACCTCCTTTCATCAACATCACCACACATGCCTGGGAGGTATTATCACTGCAGTTTGCAGAGGAGTCTGAAGCAAAGGGACCCAAGGCCCACAGACACTTTGAGCATCCCCTCTACTAGGATCACAGCTTGTGGCAGTTTCTGTATGGGGAATGGGACTGCGACGAAGAACAGCAAGACTGTGGTTTACACTTGGTCAGACGGCCATCTCTCACAGACAAGCCCACAGAGCACCCAGCACTGTTTCCAAGTAAGTGACCCAGCAATCAGAAGACTGGTTTGCTTCTGGGATTTTGCTGGTGTCACACTTACTCCTTGACTAGTTTTAGCTGCTCATGGTGACAGCCACTGCAGCAGCTGTACTGTGTTCCCAACAGCCCCAGCACAGGAACAAGGCAAGGAGATGTGGATTCCCAAGGCCATACAGCCCAGGTCTTCACCATGTCAGGAGTGTTTCAGTGCTTTCTTTGTCACATCCTTTAAGGCTCCAGCTGGCCAAGTCAGGTTCCCAACTGAGTGTTGCTGTGGCTGTTCAAACTTAACAGAGACCTCATCTTCAGGGTCCTTTTTGGGCATGCTTCTCCACAGCCCCTCCTGCTCAGCAGCCTGTGCTCCAGCTCTTGGCTTCCTGCCTGCCTCCAGGAGCTGCTCAGCTGATCCCCACAGAGCCTTGGCTCTGGTGAATCTCCACAGGACATCTAGCCAGAGGATGGGGCTGTGCAGGGCAGGAAGAGCCAGGCCTTGTGAGGGTGGAAGCCGTCAGGAGACCAGATGTGCCATTTGCCTCAGAACTGGCTGACTGCAAGTGCCTCAGCCTGGACACCAGTGTTCCCAGCTGCCAGTACTGCTCTGCTTGGGAGATACCAGGGCTGCAGAAGGGTTCAGAGGAGGTCAAGGACTTTGGAATAGCCAAGCTGCTGCTGGATAAGGTGCTTCTCAATGTCAGCAAGTAAGCAGTGGCTGGGATGACTTTGCTTCAAGGTATTAACTGTCCAGGTACAAGCAAGCTGCCTTCAGCTGCTGGCAGGAGCTCAGCCCATTCTGAATAGTGCAGTCACCTGTACCTGCTCCTGAAAAGCACAAGGGCTTCGCTCAGGCCTCCTGTCCCGCAGTAACCAGATCTTCCACCAGTCAGGGGACTGCAGAAAATCCACAGATGAACCAAAAAACTCTTACAAGAGACTGTGTTGGACAGCTCAGCCTCTTGGGGAGCAGAGCAGGAAGGGCCTTAGTTTTGAGTCACGGGCTTCTTGCCAAGAAAATAAAACAAGAAATGCAGAGGCACCAAGTGATCCACAGGTCATGACAGTGGAACAGACAGCTTCCAAGAGGCTCAAATCAGTACACTCGCATGGTGGGACAGGGATTCTCTACAGGAGGGAACACTGCCAAAATAAATGTATTAAAGCACAATGATGAAATAGCTTTCTTCATTGACTCCCCAGTCCCACACGTTTCCTTTAGAGACAAACAGATACACATGGACAGAGTTGTCAGACACTTTTGCAGAAAGCCATCAGCTAGGAAGAGCAAATTCCCCAGGAGATGAACATCTCTGAGACAGCTTCCTCTTCTCTTGCATGCAGCTACACTGACAACTTGCAAAGACACTCTGCAGAGCTCCCTAATGTGCTAGAAACCAGTTTGATGGTGAAGTGTCAGCACATTTCTAGGTTAATAGAAGCTGGGGCATGGCAGGAGAGAGGAAAGGAAGGAGACTGATTGTCTTCGACAAAGAGACTGGAATGGATTTCACAGCAGGAGAATTTTTCAGGCCAGGGAAATATTTATTCATACCTAAAAAACATGGAATATTAAAGACTCTGGAAGGTTTTTTTTCCTCCACAAGATCTTAGTGGAATGCGACTCTCAGCACTTTGCAGTAACCACAACACACCCTCAATGAATCCAGGTGTTTTTATTCAGCTCATAGCAAAAACTCAAAAATACCTTGACATTGCAGTGAGGCCATCAGCAGGAGGCTGGTGCACTCACTGCAAGCAGCAAGCAAGGGCGAGCAGCCACAGCTGTGAGAGCAGCGAGGGCCAGGGACCCCTCTGGGTCTGAAGGGAGGGGGGTTCCCAGGGAAGCTGGGCAGGCACTGAACCGAAGGCATGCTGCTACTCTTGAGTCAAATCAGAGACATCACTTCAGCTAACAAACAGCCCTTTGGTCTGGCATTCCCCAAAGGTACTGCAGCTCTTTGACTCCAGCTTATTTTCCATTGCTGTGGCATTTCAGGCCCAGTTATTACCTGTGCCTGATGCTGTACAGAGAAAACACTGGTCCCTGCTGTGAAATTTAAGCTCTTCACCCACAAAATGATGGGGCAAGCAGACAGATGTTTGGAAGAGCACAGGGAAGGCAGTACTGGTTTTGCTCATTCCTTCATTTGGTGGCTGGAAAGACATGCCACAGAAGAAGCAATTCCCAATTCTTAGATTGCCCTTTTGCGTCTGTGATAATCATTCTGGATGGCAGACTGTTAGACACAGTAGCACTTGGGTGGAGCACAGCCACTTTTTGGCTCCTTGGAAACAGCAAACTGAAAACTAACAAAAAAGGCCAGTTCCATTCTGCAGTCTGACTTCAATCAATCTGACATTAAGGAATGGACTCCCAGTAACTGCTATGAATAAACCATGCCTTTTTACAATTGCTTCAAGGCAAATTACAAGCACTGCTCACATCAATACTGTATGAGAAAGGAAAAAGCAGAAGCCTGATTAGAGTATGGAAACATACTGCAAGAGGTGCCTGATCTGTCTAATGTGTAAGCACACAGCAGCAACATAGTCTGATTTGCCAGGTGAGAACACTGAAGTTCATGACCACTACTGCAGGACAAATGCAGGCAAAGCCTACATGGCACCTCTGAGTGGTCTGGACTGACCTGACAGCATTGTAGAGGAAGCTACAAGACCTCTTAAGTTTCCACAAAACCATTCCTTCTACCTCTGTCCTGAGATCTTCACACTTCCCCAGCCTTTCCTCTGCCAGTGCTGCGCACATTAGACAAGCTGAGCCAGAGGCCCTTGCTCTCACCATTTCAACAAATCGCACCCTGCACACACAGTAACCCCGTCCCCCAGCCCGGAGGCAGAGGCACAGGCACACGTTTCTGCTCCCTGTGCACTCAGCAAGGGTTGGCCTGATAAGATGCACTGGGGCATCTTCTACTTCTCCAGCCCTGTCTGTCAGCCTGGGGATGAAGTGCTGACATAGTGAGGCAAAAAACCTCATCTTGAGTCTGTTTTACACTATGCCTCACAGAGCTGGGAGCCTCAGATGTCATTAACCTTTGCCAATCAAGCTACCTGACAGCGATAGAAGGGTCAATCCAGACTTTAGCATCAAAGCATCTCATCAGTAAGAGGTCAGTGGATGAATCTTCTGTCCTCATACTGCCACTTGAGGCAGGCACACAATTAGCACAAGCAGACCCAAACTTTTGGTTTCAGCACAAATAATAGCACAGAACAGCACTACCCAGACAGCATTACCAGGAGGAGGTGTTAGGAAGTGCCAAAATTAAGACTTGACTTGTCTAGGTGGTTGGCTTATGCATGCGTACTGTGATTTTTCTTTTGTCACAGTAACACTGCACCAAGTTCTTCTGTCTTTCAAGTATCTCGATTTCTTTGGCACAAGGCTACTGCCTTCTATATCACCAGTATCCAAACCCAGTTCTCTCTCCTTCCCTCTCAGTTTTTCCACACTGATACGTAACCATTCATAAAAGACAGGGAGGAAAGCTCTGAAGAAGCAGAATACACTTTTCCAAGGCAGCATTCAACTCTGTTGAGGGGCAAATCCATCCTTTGTTTCATGTTACCATCAATCACTTTTCACATGCTGCAGCAAGGAAGCCTCCTTCCCCAAAAGAGCTGTGATTCATCCTCAGATCACATCCATCCCAGGCTCCTAATAGGGAAGCAGCTCGCACATCTTCCAGCTTCTTGTTCATAAATACGCAAGGCCCCATGTGCTGGGCTGTATGAGGGGAAGGGAGGATCTGGTAGCAGACACCCAGCATGAAGCAACAGTTACAGATGCTCTTCTAGCAGGGGTCCCTTTGAGCATCCCAATGTCTCTCCAAGAGCCCACATCAGAGCAGCAGATCACACCAAGACCACTAGCTGCATCCAGCACATGAGGAGGTCCAGAGGCAGGAGGAAAGCTCCAGTGATCCCTGCGTGTTGCCAGTACTATGGCGAGGAAGCACAAAGGCAGGAGCTAGTTGAGAATAACTTGACAGAGCTGGATGCGGCAGCAGAACAGCATGGCAGCTGGTAATTAGAGCCAGCCTCAGGCAGGTATGCACGCACACAGTACTGTGCAAAGTTGTGCTGGCACATTTCTTTTCCTGCTGCTGCCCAGTTCCCCAGCTTTAACTACTGTAGATGTGACAGCCTGCAACTGTGGGCTTCATGAAGCTGTGCCCATGCTACTTGTGTATAAAAAAAATGCTATCCTCACCAGATCTTCCATGATTTTAGAACTCCCTTCTATTCTACAGAATAGAAACCTCAACTACTGCCTAGAGTGGGAGGGGGGAAGAAGAGATAGGCACCTGTGCTAACATCTTTATCATGACTACAAGGGATCAACAGCAAAACAGTCTTTGAGTTAATATGCATGCCATGCAAAAGCAGGGCAAAACCAAGACAAACTATGGAGTGGGCTGGTCCAAGCTTCGCTGCACTCACAAGGGTGCAAGACATAATTGTGAATAATCATCACAAGAGGGACAGCTGAGAACCACTAGCCGCCAGAAGATGACAGCAGCATCTGACTGATGGCTTAATACAGATCCCCCTGCACCATCTCTGCTCTGCAGCAAGGACTCGCATCAAGACCCCAGGCTCTGCTGCCAGCTGAAAAGGATGGGACATGGTCCCCTTTGCTGGTGTGAGTGGAAACTATTGGAGACAGGGAATGCAGAAGGTAGCAAAAAAAAAAATAAAGTGAGGCAATGAGTTTGGCTCCACCACCCTCAGGAGAGCAGTGGCCACTCGACATTGGTATCAGCAGAAAGGAAGGCTGGGCTTCCATGGCTTTCCTGCTTGTCCAAGACATGCACATGGCTGCTCTGCAGAGAGTACAGCACAGGAACACGAGAAAGGAGAAGGATGCCTATATCTCAGAAAGACACATATTCGCATGCTGCTCCAGCAGACAGTGGCACATCACAGCCTTGCTGTTTACACTCACACCAGAATAATTACAGCAGTCACTTAACTAGCTAACAACTTCACCATAAACTATCTGAACAATACTGAAGAATTAATCACAACATTTCACAGCCTTCCCTGAACACAGCCACCAATCTGCAGAAACACTCAAACCACCCCAGAGACAAACGGGCTTAAATTAATCCCACATGTCTTCTGGCAAAAAGAACCACAACTCAGAGATATTCACCCTAAAATAATGCCTGCCCAGGGCAGCAACCCAAAAGAAACAAGTCCTCAACAAACCACACCTTTATCCACAAGGCATGACTCAGCTCGTGTGCTGGGTGCCATCAAGAAATAAAACACAAGGGTTCATACTCAGCCAGGTTCACTCCCTAAACCAGCAAGTTTCCAGGATGAGAAGCTCCCAGCTGCCACGGGCCAGCCTTCCCTCTCAGCTGCAAGCATCACCCCACTGAGCAGCTGTCCTCAAAAGGTTCTGTCCTTTCAGGAGAACTTCCACATCCAGGGACACCAGCACATGAAAGCATAAAGTCATTCCCCAGTGTCATGTACTTGACACTTCTAACAAATATTTATGCTTCTCCTTCTGTTTTTGTCCATATCACTTATGCCAAAAATAAAACTGAAGACTGCAATGAAAGAGGAAAATGTTTCTAAAGACTTAATCCAGTAGGAAAAGCGACCAACAAACCCAGACTGCAAATTCCTAAGCAAGTTAGAACTGCAAGTTACACAGTGCTTGACTGCACCCCATCATTAATGAAGCCTACAAAATTACTGTATTTGTATAGGGTACAGTGAAAAAATAGACTGGAAAGCAACACAGTAGCTGGAAACTAAGAAAACAGGAAAGGTTGAGTCAGATTTCCAGATGGATTTTTTGATGGCCCTGATGTTTGATTCTGGAAAAGAGATGCTACACTTGCTAATTCATAGCAACCCTTGAAGTAAGGCACAGGTCTTCCCTAGGAACCGAGGGGAGACCTCCCTGCTTTGCCACATCTCTGGTTTCATCCCTTCTCCCCTCTGCCTGTCACCAGGTGCCACTTGTCACCCAGATCAACACCAAGGGCCCCCATCTGTAGGACAGGCAGCTCTGGACTTGAGGCACACTATACTCGCTGCTGCTGCAGGGCTGACGCTGCCGACCAGGGCCTGAGCAGCTCCATCTCTTGACAATTCTGCAACATCCTCCAAAGGAATCTGCAGCATCCCGGTCTGGTGCAGATGTCCCTAACTGAGTGAGTTTTTCTGTGATTAAGGACTCAATCCTTAAAGCCACCACCTGTGGCCAACTACACAAGCTGAGAAACATCTGAGTTTCTGAAGAGCTGGAAACATGCATGTATACATACACCTCACCCACCACCACAAATCAGCAGCCGCCTTCCTATGCGTCCATTAAGTCATTGCAGCTTCTTCCCACCATTATCTTTCAGATTAGTATCCTATCCCAATTTATCAGTATTCCTTGTCTTTAGAAGAGTTCAGAAATTTTTATCCACACATGCCAAGCTTAACCACTCTCTTCATTAAAACCACATGCTTGACTACATAACATTATTTGATGTCATTCATTTAATCTCTGTACCCAATGCTTTGATGCTTTATCTGTCACAAACCTCACTCACTAACCTTCAGATCTGCCATGCTGACTGTGTTATGTCAACAATTGCTTTTGTACACTCAGTCATCCCCACCACTTTTACAGCAAACTACTCACATTAATTTCTTCTACCACATATTTTCTGATGACTGGACACCTGCATGTTGGACGCTTGCTTCTCAAAGCAAAACATAAAGGACTGAAGATCAAAGGAGAAGAGAATGACATAAGAGGAAGGATTTTTATAAGGGTTACTGTATACCTAGTTTCCCCACATGTGTGTGCTTGCCTACCTTTTAAGGTACAAGCCAGTAACATTTTATCTCATACCAGCTTTATACTTGGTTTTTACTGACAGCTCAGGCCTCGCTTCTGTCCAAAAGATGAAGGGATAACTTGCCTCCTCGCTGGCCCTCAGCAAAGGGACAGGCTCAGCTTCCTGCCTGCTCCAACTGCCAAACTTCAGCAGCAGCAGCAGGGCTGAGTAGCAGCAAGCATCTGCCAGAGGCTGTGCAGGAAGAAGTCTCCCCCCACCCTTAGTTAGAGGTGGGTCAAAACCCACCCAGCAGCCTTGTCTGCCCACCCTCCTCCACACTCAGGTGTCAGGAGAGCTCCTGCTACAGCCTTATGCTGACCTCACACAAACCATTTTCCCCTATTTTGCCTACTTACATTGTCTAACAGTTACTCCATGCTCAGCATCCCCACAGAGCCCTGAAGCCAAGCATGATCTCCCGCATAAGCAGAGCCTGCCTCCCTCTACACCCAGTGCCTGTCAGTGCTTTGAGCTGCTGAACAGACCCATCCACACTCCACCTGCCCACCATCCACCGGCACTTTCAGGCAGCAATGGGTGTGCTCTCTCCAGGCATCTTCCCAAGGCAGAGCAATTACACGTATTGATTTCAGATGTTATCAAACGAACTGCCTCCCACAACTCCAGCACAGACACTACCCTCACACTAAGCTCTCCAACAACATACATCCCTTCCCCTCCGCTAGCTCAGCATGCCCTGATTCACATCAGATTTATCCCCTCTGCCCCTCAGCCAGGCAGACAGCTCCTCTGGAGACCCAAACCACTCTGCTAATAGTCGACAGAAGCCATCCAGCACCCCCAGACTTTTCCTGAAGCCTCTTACAAAAGAAGTTTCTCCTTCCCGCGCTCCTGGGTAGCAATGGCACTATAAAGGCTCTTCTAAGGTCGGCACTGACACTTAACAAAAGACTTGGCTTCCAGACAGGACTGTTCTTTCCACAGTTCAGGAGAGGCTGGCACAAACGGCTGGGCTAATACACTGTTCAGTAACTTCAGGGATCACCAGCAAGAAGAGATGCTGTACTCTGGCATGCAGACCCTTGGCTGAAGCACAGAGTGACATGCTCAGCATAGTGCCACCTCTTCAAACCCAGCCAAGGTCTAAACCACATAAGCGCTTGTGGTGACTGCTACCCAAACAGCACTTCTTCCTCCAGCAAACACTGCTGCGCTGTCCTTCCAAATACCTGCTCTGCCGCAGGCTGATGAGACTCCCACTGTAGCCACCCCACAAGAGCCCATAAGGGAAGAGAAATCCCACAATCCCCTCCCAGCAAAAGAAAGCTGGGCCTTGAAAGTCTGGCCAGTGCAAGGACAATTAATTGTCCATTAGGCAAAGACATTTCGTGTTTCACAAACACCCCAGTCAGGGAGCACAGGCTTTGAAAGCCATGGCAGAAATAAAGCACCGACAGCAATGGGGGCACCTCGCTGTTCTCCAGGACATTGCTGGGACAGATGAGGTCCCCTTGCAGCTCAGCTGCAGAATAGGCTGGGTGAACAGCTCTGCCCACCCTCTCTGGGCCAGGAGCTGCCCTACAAGCATACGCACTCACACACATCCCGCTCCAAGCACGCCAGCTCCAACCCACAAGACATATCCCAAAAGCAAGAAGAAGAAATAGCTGGAGAGAGTTCCAGATTAAAGGTACTTCATTGCAGTGCGTACACAGTTTGCCTTCAAAAAGAAAACTATCAGGACCCAGTGGCCCAGCACCTACTGTGACTTAAAGCCCAGCCTTTGTACCATACCAAACAATAACACGCCTGAACTCCTCGCCGGAATGGTAAGAGGCTGGTGCTTACACTCCTGGTTGCTAAGATCTGGCCTTCTCCAGGCAAAAGCCACGGGAGCAAGACTGGGAAAGCAATTTATTGCTACACCTGGAGATTAATGCTATTCACAACATGCACCCCAGCCCAAACACAGCACAGGGACATGTTGGAGCATGGCCCCAGCATGCTGGCTTTGTTCTTTCTCTTCAAGCAACTGAGATAACGGGTCTCTGCTCGCCTTATCCAGTTTCAAAAGAAACACTTCAAAGCCATCGCATGTCAAACGCCAGAACAAATTGAAGCTGCCAGAGATGCCTCACAGGGAGGAAGTTAACACGTTATGGGAAGTGGTAGCGTAAGCTTAACTTGGAATCACAGACTATTGTAAATAGCAAAGTAACAGCTTCCTATTAAACAAAACCTCTTCCATTAAGTTACAACCAGAACAGAACGGTAATTTTAGCTTCATCAGAGCAGCTGAAGAAAGTGATATCCCTGCATGATCAGCAGTTCTCCTTGTTCACCGCACACAGGCCTTTGAGAGCTGCAGTTTATTTTCCCTCAGAGCCAAGGTAAGCAGAGAGAGGAAGACAAGCCGCTCTTCGCGCCAGCCCAGCTGCAAGGTGTGTGCTCCCAGACACTGCCGGGCCAGGACAGCTCAGACCAAAGCCCCGACCCATGAGAAAATCCAGACTCTGAGGAGCTCAGACTGATCCCCAAGGGCAGCAAGGATTAGGAAGCAGCGACAGACCTGCATGGAGCTCACCACACTTACCTTCTCCTCTGCCGCCTCTCTCCATCGAGAAACGGGCGAGAGATGACTGCTGTGATGGGTGAACCGCTCGAAATGCCTGGTTTTGGAAGGATTTCTCTTTTTTTTTCTCTCTCATGTATTCCTGCGTTCGGTAAAAGCAACAGCTCTCGAGCTGTGGCTGCCCGGCGCAGTCCCGGCCCCGCTGCGGCAGCCGAGCCAAGCCCAGGGGCTGAGGCAGCCGCCTGGGCACGCCGGCCTGCGAGAGCCCACCCGCACCAGCACCCTGCCCTCGGCCACCGCACACCCCCGACCCCCGGAGCCCCCCCACAGCCCGCGGAGTTAACCCGCCTGTGTCAGTCCCCGCACCTGACCCACGCCGGGGAGGGGCCGCCGCCCCGGGCAGGGCTGCAGGCGGAAGACCC
>Ga0065711_1047894_pt1 | contig 12089 bp, 10 predicted proteins | sample Hoacrofraction12_FD_59098 | JGI IMG/M metagenome (GOLD analysis project Ga0065711, IMG submission 59098) | Hoatzin crop microbial communities from Cojedes, Venezuela - Epithelial fraction 12 v2 (version 2) | ecosystem: Host-associated > Birds > Digestive system > Esophagus > Crop | place... | reverse complement strand
CTGAGCCTTGGATCCCAGCAGAACTGCTGGACAAGGGGTTCAAAAGTGGTGTTGGTAAGCTGAGGCATAGGCGTGTGACAGATGTGTGCCCCACACTTATGGGAGATTCGGATGAAGTAAAATGCCTTAGAAATAAAACCAGACTTCAGGGCTTTTTTGGAGTTAGTTGCTGATTTACTAATAAACTGGAATTAGAAATTCTTTTGCTGTAGGGCTACCCTGTTTCACAGCATTCATTGTCTGAAGGACGTGTATTCAGCATTACTTGCCTTCTGTTTGCCTCTTATTTTCAGAATTCTGCTTTTCTGATGTGCAAAAGATATCTGAGACGTTAGGATAAACCACTGAGTTCTTTTTTATTTGGGGCTGGTATAGTTTGCTAGACCCGACAGACTAATCTTTTGTACTGTGCATCAAGACAGTGTCAGTGTGTCCACTGTCTACCTATTAGAAACAGAAGCAGTGACCCTAACAAATACCAGAATGTGAAATGAATAAAATAAACCTGAAACACGGCCCCTTTATGCTGTTAACAGTCCACTGTTGCCGTTCTTGTTACACAAGTGGTACCTGTTTAGCAGGTGAGTATGTTGGTATTGATCTTCTTGTAGAAGGCTCTGCAATTTAGAACACTTGGGATCTCAATAGTGAAACCTTAAACTCAGTAAAAATAATCTGATGTTCAAAATACTGCTGACCATCGGTAACTAGCTTAGTGTAAATAACTGTTCCACTAGTCTGTTCAAAAGCTACATTGAATCCTTGTCCTTGAAAATTTTGCAGTGTCTAGAAATAAATCTTCATTAATGTAATTCCCACTAGAGCAGCAAATGCTGAGATTGTGGACAGATTGCTGTATGTATTTGGGGCAGCTATTTGCTGGTTTGTCAAGGTGCTATGATGTGAAAAAGCTGGTTGTGTCTCTGACCACTTGGTAGCTAATTACTTCTGCCTAGCTAGTCATACTTTACTGTATAGACATCAGGTGTCAGGTTTTCGTGGCTCATTTTTCAGTCAGATACCATAAAGGTATGGTAACTGACTTGCTAGTTTTACTGTCACTTATATTGCTAAAGACTCTTTCACTGCTGAACCGGGCTGTAGAATCTGGCAGTGGCATAGGAAGGCAGGTATCTACCATCTTGAACATAGTGGCCTTCTCTTACGCTGTGGTAATCAACTCTTTCATAAGCCTGAAAACATTAACACTCACCTTTTGTCTAATAGGTGAAAATTTACTTGAAGAAAGAATTTGAAAAGCATGGAGCAGTGGTAAATGACACGCAGCATGATGCTTTGGTTGAAGACATATTTGATAAAGAAGATGAAGACGGTGATGGGTTTATATCTGCAAGAGAATTCACATACAAGCATGATGAGCTGTAGAAAAGCGTGGCATAATTTTTTTGACACAAATGGCAGTGACTTAGACTGTCTGGTTCTCTTGTCTTAATTTTGTGTTTTGGAGCTGACAGCTGCTTTTGGCAAAGAAACACTCTGTTTATATAAAAGAGAATTTCTGTTCATTGTGTACAAATGTTTTAAACTATTTTAAAGTATGAAAATGTACCTCCTTTTATGCAGCAGACTTGCACATCAGTGTGTTTTAAATTTTGTATTAACTTATTTTTCAGAAATGCAACAAACTTTCCAGTTATCAAACATTGTGAAAATCAAAATCCAGTTCAGTGCCTTTCTGTGATTTGTGTGTTTATCACTTTCAGCGACTCCTTTATGTATAACTTCTAGTCTGTGGCTTAATTACTTGACCTTGCTTCTTGTGTGTCACTGCTTGAAAAGCAGTGTGCTGACCTTGGGGTTTTTTTCTGCAGCTTTTCAGATGTGCTAGAAGGCATCAGCATCTCTTTATACATACAACTGAGAAACTGATACAAAGCTGAATGAGAAGAATGACTGTCCTGTGCTGACTTTGCTCATCTAAAGGGAGAGTGTTACCAAATGTGCCAATAATTGTCTGCATTTTTCTTTCAATTATATGAACAAAGTAGGAGTTAAATGTCAGACTTTCACTTTAAATGTCAACAGCATTCTAGGAAACATATGTAATTTGGAGAAGAGCAAGGTTTGCTGCAGTGCAGAGGTGATGTCCTCCACATATTTCTTTTGAAACTTGGATCTTGCATTCAGAAGAAAGATCATACCTTTCTCCTCTCCAGTTTTGAGGGTGATCTTGAGCGGCCTGAAGAAGAATTTGCTTTGGCCTGCCGCCTTTGCTACTGCCCGAGTTGCAGAACTTTTCATCATTGTCCCTTTGCAGTATTTTCACAATTACCACACAAGTGATATGAATTTTAAGTAATGAAGTGACTTTTTTAGAAAAATAGAGGCATAAGGTAAATGTTACGGTGCTGTGTTTTTACAGAGGTGGAGACCATCAGGATTTCAGCTCTATTTTGTGTGTGTTTGAACTCTTCCTGGAGAGGAAGAAATGTATAGCAATTGTTCTTGGGCTGTTAAATGAGAGGGCAAGGTATCTCAGGGAAGGAATTAGCCTGTATATAGCACAACTAGTATGGGTCTCTGAACACAGTACTTTACTTGAAAAAAGTTTCTCAAGGCTATGTAGGAACACAATGCAAATCCAGTTGTATGAAATAGAGATTGCTGCATTGCACTAATCCTTGGCTATTGCCAGGTGAGACTACATTCAAGGTTCTCGGTGCTGTAGATGAACTAGATACTTTCCCTGCCATCTAGTGTTGCAGGTATTAGAAAACTGCTTTATTAAACAGAGTGCAGCTGCACATGGACATTACAGATTTCTCTCAATAGCAACTCTTGGGTGGGTGAGTGCAAGTGAAGGTATGCAGTGGTGGGGTTTTTTTGGGTTTTGTTTCTTTTTCCCCCCTAGCATCTGGCATTTTGTGGCCATGTATTTTGTTTTCAGTGACTTTTAGGGTTTTTTTCCGCAATGATGCCATCTAGTTTTCCTGAACCCATTTATACTTTTGCCTCCAGAATGTTCTATGGCAGTGAGTTTCACAGTAGAATAGTGGAGGAAAATACTTCCCTTTGTTTTTAGGCTTGTTGACTGTCCTGATTCTTGTGTTGTGAAGAAATAATGAATAATGATTATCTATTTAGCTCTGCTTACCAGCCATAATCTTGCATGTTGGTATTTTTTTTTCATCATTGCTTGTGAAAATTAGGCTTGCCTGACTTTAGCTCTCCTACAGTTGCTTGCATGTTCTGTGCTGGCGTTCTTGAGTTCCCCTACAGTCGCCAGGGTGCTAGGCGCTTGCAGGCAACTCATCACATTTATATTGTTTGTGTTGTGTTGGGACAGATGCCTTACCGAATAGTTTCCTGTCTTTTTTGACTGCGTGGGGAGCCGTGGCAATTAGCATAGCCTAGGCGGGCTAGTAGGATATGAAGTTGGCCCTTAAGGCAGCCTTGCCTAGGATGTGGGAACTGGCAGGTACCCAGCCAACCAAAGGGGGAATACTGTGTGTGTGCACTGCTGGGAAGAGCAGAACCGAGACCTGCATTGGGTCTTTCAGAGTTTTAGATGATTGCAGTGTTTAGCATGTTCTCCGAACCTCTGGCTGGGGACTGAAAGCGTAAAATCATGAAATAAAACTTGGCCTAGATTACTGACCAAATATATAAAAAGTTAAGCTTAAATAATGAGGTGCGAGTGTATTCCTTCAGTATTCAGTGTTTCTTTTGTATTAAATAGGTCGGAGTCAGTGAATGCTGTGAAATGTACATATGTGTTATCTTCTACCTGAATATTTAAAGCATTTCATAAAAACAACTTTCAGTGAACATGTACTATGGTTAATTTCTTAATGCCAGCACGGTATTAAAGCTGCGGGACCAAGATGCTTTATTTGGTGTTGTGTGTAGGTTTATGCCAGATGAGTGGATGGTTTTCTTAGTGCTTTTGTTGATAGCTGTATTAAATTTCTGAGATGGAACTGAAAAATTTTTCAAAAGTGCAGAATTGGCAGCAGATTTGAGAAGCCACTTCAACTTTATTGCTGTCATTAAAGTTCTTCTGTGAGGATGAAGGGATTTCTTAGGTAGAAATACCACTGCCTGTCTCAACCTCAGTTGCATCTGCTCGTTGATCCGCAGGGCATACTGCTGCTGTGCCAGAGGGAGCCAGCGAGCGACCTGCAGGAGAGCAGAGGCAGGCAGCTGCCTGTCCCCTGAGGCGAGGAGGAATACTAGTATTTCAGCGGCACTCAGTGGCGTTTTGGCTGGCTTAAGTGTGAAGTGCAAGGTGCATTGCCCCTGAAGAAACAAACCCTCGCTGACTGTCTGCAAAATGCAGCACTTTCTCAAGTGGAGAGGGCTCAAAACAGTGTCGTGAGCACGTACCAGATCGTTCCTCCTGCAGCTTATCTTGTTGTTTTGTGGTTACATGGGAAAATACGTACTGATGGTTTTCAGAACTGTAGCCTGTCATTCACAGCCACTACATAGCAATTACAGTGGGAGTTGCTGCCTTCTGTAGGTACAGAAGCAGCCTTCAGAGCTCGCTTTATTTGAAAATTCTTGATGCGCAATGCAATGACACAAAAAAGCTTTTGGCAAAGCTTCAGGAATGATGGTTATAGTCTGAAATGTTTTTTAAAGCTTTCTTATTTGAGATCAACTGACAAGGTAAACAGTGATGAAAATGAAGGAATCTCTTTATTGGGTCTTAAATCTTTGCTTTTCAGTACATTGTGTCCTAGTGCTGCCAGCAACATCCCCTGTATAGAGGTGTTTTGGTGAATACTGTATGTGACAGTCATAAAATTGCAGTGTTTCAGATGACAGACAAGTATCAGCAGGACAGGAAGACCTCATTGCTTTGGGGCATTCTGTGGAGAGGAGCAAAGCTAGGGGAAATGTGGTGAAAGAGAGTGGAATTATGCAGAGCAATGCGAGAAATACAAAAAACTTTGTTTCCTAGATCCTTTGGCATCTGCTTACTTGGCAGAAAGAACATTGGCAGCCACTGATGCAGGTACTGCAAATTATAAGGTTGATTCCTGATCTGACTTTGATTAGAAATGACTGCCTCAGCCAGTTTGTGTATGGATTTTTGACAGAGTTTAAATTCACACTTCTAAGGTCCGTTAAAGAATATTCAGAATAGGTATGTTCCCTCTGACTGCTGCTTAAAAATACATCAGCCTCATTATAGAGCTCTTGCCAGAAAAAAAAAAAACAACACCCCACAAAAAACCAAAACCCACCACCCCAAAACCCTTCATATATCTTCAATGCTGAATTGTTTTTGGTAACAGGAAATAAACAAAACCTGCTTCTGTTTCTATAATCCTGGATAATTTAAGTCTCTCTTGAAAGTTAACTGTAATGCTTATATTCTGTGCCCTAGTTTTTTCCTGGTACATATGAAAAACAACTCTGACAAAATAAGGATCTTTCTTCAGCTATCCTGCTTCTGTTTTCATGCTTGTCCTTGATTATGTCAACAGTTTCACACAAGAAATGTAATTGAAAAGCTCAGTAGGAAGCTGTGTATCTATACCATTAGGTAAACAATGAACAAACCCACTTTTAAAATATTAGGGTCTGACTCTGGAAATCTAGCAGAGCCAACTCTTCAGAGCTCCCCAAATCCCAGTTATGTTTTCCTCTAAAAAAATCTGAGGCTGATGCTAACTACCATTAAGAGCTGCTCTTCATATTGGATACAATGTTTCTAATTTCTAGTTTGTGTCATGACCTGCTTAAGAGGATTAAATGACACACATAATTGATTCCTCATCTGGGAGTCAGACTGGAAGCATTAAATCAATCCAGTCCTCTTACATTTTATTGCCAGTGAAATTTCTTCAAAGCAGCTGGTGTTTCCTCAGCTGCCTCTTTCCCTGCATCGTGAACTGGGTAGTACCTGTTTCTCTTGCGTGCTTGGCCTGCTGTCTCTCTGGGGGTAAACAGCGCGGATTACCTCTGGTCTCTCTAATCCACTGGGATAAGTCTTTAGAGAATTGGTTTTCATTCCATAAGTACAATGCAAAATGGTTTTGGTGACCCTATGTCCATGTCTGGGTATGGAATCTATAGGGCTGTAGCTAACAAGAAAATTATGACCTGCTGGATTTTACTGTTAGCAACGCTGACCACAATACTTAGAGAGGTAAGACTGGTGATATTCCTTCCTTTTAAAAGAAGGTAAGAATTTACATTTGCATCCAATATTTCAGCTGTTATGTGCTGTTGTTTCCTCATTGCTATTGCCATTGTTATTAGTTGGGTTAAAATCTGGGTTTAACATGGTCACATGGACACTGCCATGTAGACTTGCACGCTGAAATAATTCGACGCTCTGCCTCTGCAACACTGTCTGAAACAGCTCCCAGACACGTAGCGCTCATCTTGCAGCTGACAAATGAGCACAAAGTGTGGTAGGAGCACACACAGAGCAGAAATGGCCAATGCTCCCATTCGTTGGGTACCAGATCTGGTCATTGCTCATCTGGGCCGAATCCAGCTCACCGTGGCACCCCTTTGCAGCCACAACCAGCCGTTCACGCAGTGGAGAGGCTGTCTGGAGGCAAGCTGGCGAGGTGGGCTCCAGGACACCACTTAAGCTCTGCCTGGTCTCTGCTGGCTTTGAACCTTCACCACTCGCTTTGTGAGCAACCAGCTGCCGGAGGGCAGCTCGGGCACATGTGGGTTGGCAGCAGCACGCCGTCACACCGCTGCTCAGGGGTGAATCGAAGGGCAGGCTTGGAGAACACACCTGGGGCTCTTCGACTGCGAGGGAATAGGACAGAAAATGGAAAGGCAGGGGAACAGCTCTCCGTACCATCCAGTTTTTCTTGGCTGATACTCACAGCCGATACAAGGAAGTCTAAAACGTCCTGGGTAATTTACTGTTGACACTTCTTTGTCAAAATATGTACATACAGAATAACGTGAAACCAGCATGAAACATACAATGCAGTTTGAGCTTTGTTATTTTTCCCATGTCTTGTTAACTACTATTTTTCAGTTGTATATAATGGACAAGGTCATTTGTGTAAATGAGGGCTCTTTTATGAGAAAGAGATACTCAGTTGTGGATTTTTTTTTAAATATAGTTTTCCCATCCTTTTGGCAGTGCTACAACCAAAAGGACTTCTTTGTTTTACTTTCCTTTTATTTTAAAGTATTTCTGTTACCAGAGGTCTCTTCCCACCTGCAGCTCTCTACCACTTCTGTGTATAAGGAAAATGACTTAATCACTGAGGGTTTTTTGAGAGTCTGGACTCTTTAAAGTAACATTTATAAAAAAAAAAAAAAAAAAAGACTGCCCAAGTTTTAAGTCTCCTGAAAAGCAAAATAAGGGAAAATGCTGTAGTTAAAACGTACGTAGCCTAGGAAGGACAAGTCAGTGCTCACAGCCCCCAGTGTACGATGCGTATGGGAGGAGAAAAAGGGTTGCTGACACAATGCAGAACTTTTTGAGCACACTCGGGAAACCTGTTGCTGTGGTAACTAAGCAGAAGGCTGTACCTCCCCTGAAGGAGGGCTACTTGCACTGCACCAGATGGCTGATAAATCACGTAGTGGCATTTTCTGTCCTTTGTATTACTGTCCTATCTTTTTGCTGAATGCTGTGATTTTAATTTGCAGCAATCTACACGTAGATGATTCAGACATGACACACTAAAATACAACATAAAGCTGCTTTAGGTATGCAGTCACTTCAATGAACTCTTGTATCACCTCCATAACACCAAAACTCTTTTTATCTTACGGCTTTGTGTTCAAGCTGTTGCAATTTTATGAATAATGCTAAGCTGAGAAACACTCTATGCTTGAATTTTAATATCATTTTAATAAGGGTAACTATACAGTGCATAGTTACTATAGCACATTTCTTGCAGAGGGACGTGAGATGCCTTTTCCAGTTCATCAGTCGGCGACGAGCATTTCTGTACAGGCAGCATCGTAACGATGGACGCATACATGAAGATTAAACAGGATCATTTCATAAGAAAGTAATGCTGTTGTATCTGTATGGTCTGCTTCTTTGTTGTCATTACTGGGTCATCTTCTCAGGATGACAGATTTCCTTCTTCCACCTGCCTTGGCTATTTATTATTATGAGTCTTAAGCTATTGTCGAGTATTTTAGCCTCATTGTTACAGGTGCTGTTTTAACACACTAAAAAAGCTCCATGCTCACAGACTTTATAAGCCAGGAATAAAAAATGTGTTTTGTGATACCTTTTAAAGTTAAGAAAATAAGTACGCTGTGACAGGTTAATATAAATTAAAACAAGGAAAATTACAAAATTTATGAGAACAAAGCAAGAGACTGATGCTTTTTTTGAGAAATCATTACTCCAGAAGGCAGCAGCCTTTTTGAATGGGCAATGGAGCAGCTTAGTTGTGTGGTTCAGTGCTGTACCTGACAGGTTCCTGGACACTGAGGGTAACCACAGCATGCCCAGAGTCCTTGTAACATGCTCTCTTCTGTCTCTGTGACACTGGTGAAGCAGTTGTGTTCTGTTATGTCACTTGTGCAATGGAGAACGAATCACCTTCTGCGGTGCGTGAGTAAGAGCTCGGCATGTAAGCCTGCCATTGTGCCTACAATGTCATCTTAGGGACAGCTGCAGCCATTTACATAGATTAATCTGCAATGGTATAATTGGATAAAGGGGCTGCAGCCAGGATTTCCTGTATCTTTGTTGTTTTGAACATTCACTGAGCCCAGCAGGTGCCATCTTTACTTCACATCAGAATGTCACACCTGCCACCCTCTCTCTTTGTTATGGGCGAAGCCGCCTTTAGTGTGGGAGAAGTACTCCCAGCTCTCTGCTCCGGTCTCCTGACTGTACAAAGCACCCAAGTGCCATTGATACTTTTTGCTCTTTAGATTTGTTCTGCGATATCAGCTGAATTTACTGGCCTATGATGTAACTATTATCTTAGGGCCTCACAGGTTTATCAATGTTACTAACTTCTATACTTAAGAAGTTTTTTGTTCCTGTAACTCACTGTAGGAGGAATCATTTAAGTTTAGTGGGATGCCTTTATGGGTATAGGTTTAGAATTCTGACTGAGCAGCAACCAGGTACAACTGTTCTGTACAACCTGATTTTTAGGTATTCCAGTGCTCCACCAGAGAGAACAAGACTAAGATGGTGGCTTGAAATAATAAAAATGAATACCAACAAAAGGGCACTACCCTTTCCCCAAGATCTATCCTAGTACATTTCTTTTATATAATTTCAACAATTAGATGGTCTTTTTTTCCTGTCTGCATTAGGCCAGCTTCTCTCCTAAACACTGAGAACACTAGCTTGCTGAGAAAACTGGTTGTGTGCCTGCATGGCTGCTGTCTTGAACTTGCAGAGGAAAGTATTTTGAAATGAGGAATCAAAGATTAGTGCTGCGGTGTCTTGAGGATTTTGGGTACTAGTTCAGCTGAACAGGCTTTGATCTCCAACGAAGGAGGTGTTTAAAGAAGAACAAAAATAAATTGTAACTTAAGCTATATGTTGCTGTGTTAGCCTTTTAGTCACTTCCTTTCAAAGATAAAACATGGAAAAGAGGTTCTTTGAAATTCTCTTTTCTAAAGATGTGTCCTTCCCGATCGCCTTCTTTAATGTTGCATCCCACTGGAAACTCATCTTTTACAGGAGAAAAAAACATTTTTTTAAATATGTGCTGTTATATTATTAAAGACAAAAAGCAAATAATCAATAGATAAGCACTGTGGCCTTGTCCTAATTATTATAATTTTGTAATTTTTGTTTACGCAGCAATCTCCATTCAAAGATTTCAAAGATGCAGCTGTGAGTAAATGCTCTCCCCACTTCATGTATGAGGTAATTTAATTGCTGTGAGGTTGCAAGATTTATCCAAAGCCAAGCAGCAAGCTTATGGCAGAACAACATATGCCCCGGGCTCTCTTGATTCCCAGGACCGTGCTCTAACCACTCATCCTTGCCGCTTTACACAGTTCATGACAGCTTACACAGAAAGGAAGCATCAAAGACTTCTGTGTCACCGGTATGTAATAATTCTGTAGACAGTCTCATAATTCATAGGTAGATTATACTCAGCCATAATCATCTCCAGTGTAATTAGAGAAGAGACTTAGTCATCTAAGTGAGCATAATATGGGTAATGTAAGTGGTGTGTTATAGGATATAATTTAAACCCCCTTTTAAATTGCACCTGCTCTTTTCATCGGCTGTCTTCCTGATTCTAAGAAGCAAGCTGCCTATGACGCAGTTCATCCTTGATGTAACTCCAGAGCAAGGAATTTGGGTTGTTATGTTCAACTGAAGCCGCTACAATTAAATTGGTATAAACTCATCAGCTTTTCAGTGATTCCAATCACCTTTCAGTTAGATATTTTAAGCAGGAGATACCCAGCCTTATTTCTATTGCAAAACACATTGACTGTAATTCTGATGACAGCAAACTGATAGCAGAGGAAAATGAAGGTCTTGGTTAAAATACATAATGGAAGATCTTAGAGTATGAAGGGGTCCATATTGCTAATGATCAGCCCTGCTTTTTAATCAAAAGCATTGAGCCCAAGTAATGACTTCGAAATTAGTCCCGATTCAGGTTACTGATACACCCCTAAAAGGTGCAGACGCCACAGTATTTCACATTCACGCGGGAACAGCAAACTGTTTTCTATTTTGGTTGCGTAATGAAGTTGCAACTTCTAGTCGGCAATTGTGTTTGACAGCAGCAGTATCCAAAGCTGATCCCTAACTTCTGAACACACCCAGACCCACGGATCCTTCTGTTGCTTGTGGTGATGGAAGGAAATTATTTTTGCTGCATGTGGTTCCAGGATTTTTCCTTAGACATTTTCTTTTCGCGTAGGGTCCCATATGCAGATTCTGTCTGGCTTTTTGTTTTTCTTTTGCCAGATTACTAAACTAGATCTACTGATTACTAAGCAGCATGATAGTTCAGCGTCTTGCTTCCGACCTTGTAGGAGTGCATGATGGGTAGTACTAACGGAAAGGTGGAGCGACTATCAGTCCTGTGCTTTTTGTGGCAATTGATCCTGCAGACATGTTAGGCTGGCTTGGCCCACGATAATGAGGTAGGCTCCTGAAGAGAAACAGGAAGAAAAGCAAATATCCAGAGGAACCCAACTCTGACCACCAAGTTGTGCAGCCCTCTGGAGGAGATGCTGACAGGGTACTTTCAGGTAATTAGTTCTGCTGGCAAAAAGCATTAAAACCTGTGAAATGAGGCAATAGCTGAGAATAACCCTCTTGGACTTAGGTACAAGGCTCTTTTACAGATTTCTACATTTTCTATGCCTTCCCCAAGGTCCACACTGCTGCACCAACCAAACATACTTGCTTCTTCCTGCTCTTACACTGAAACGCTCCAGTTTTTAATGCTTTTTTGTCTGCTTACGGGCTCATCCTTGCCTTTCTGCCCTCTCCCCGGCTTCCTTTCAACCTTCCCACCTTCCCTTCAAACATACCAACCCTCTCCACACGGAGTGTCTGGTCTGGGGCAGGCACTGGTGGAGGGTGCGGCAAGGCTCCTGACTTTGACGACAGAGAGAGAAGCGTAAAGTTGCTGCCTCCCATCAGCACACCAGGTTTGTTTTCCTAACCCAGAGCCATTTCACCAGGTAGCTGGGGGCTTGCGCGGTTACACCTAGCAGTGAAACTGTCCTCCTCTCCGTGGGGAGGCACAGGTCGTGTGCTGGGGACGTTTGGGTAGGTTTGGCAAACAGAGCGGACCACCCTGTGGGACTTCAGAGGGACGGTCGGTGCCGGTGCCCTTGCACCCAAAGGGCTGAGAAGTCACCAGGAGTTCAGCCGCTGGAGGGGCTGGGGACCACCGTGACGCTTCACACGCGGCCAGCAGAGAAGTCCCCCACGGCGCGGCCATCCCCTCGGCTTTGTGTGGTCTGGTGGGCTCCTCATCCGGCGGGCTGACGGGTTGGTGAGGCAGCAGCCATCTTCTGAATCACCTGCTTGACTTTCTAGACTCACCCTGTGCGTGAGACAGGGGAGCTCCAGTTCCCCGTCCGATTATGAGACTCAAACCGCACCCGCGAGCCCCCTCTCTCCCAGCACCTGACGCGCAGGGAGCACCTGTGCCCGCCGAGCCGGCACC
>Ga0065711_1047893_pt1 | contig 12091 bp, 5 predicted proteins | sample Hoacrofraction12_FD_59098 | JGI IMG/M metagenome (GOLD analysis project Ga0065711, IMG submission 59098) | Hoatzin crop microbial communities from Cojedes, Venezuela - Epithelial fraction 12 v2 (version 2) | ecosystem: Host-associated > Birds > Digestive system > Esophagus > Crop | place... | reverse complement strand
GGGGTGAGGGGTGTGAAAGGACAGACCTGTCTGCTGACCCGACGTGATAGCTCTGGAGGTTTGTTGCTTGCTGGAGCCAGAACATGGGACTTCCAGCCTTGGGACTCTTTCTTCTTGCTGCTCTTCCATGTGTGCAACAATGATGTTGCAAAGGCTAACCTGGCAACCTGCAGCATATCAAGAGTGATTACAGAGCTCTATGGGTGAGGTGAATGGGTGGTGGAGGGGAGCCTGGGGGTGTTTTCTCAAACCTTCCAGTGAGGAGGAAAGGCTTCAAAGAAGTGGGGTCGTCCCTCAGATCAAGACCTTGCTGAATGATTTGTGTTGCAGGTAGGGCTTTGGTGATGATAGGATCCTGTTCTAAAAGCAAGCACTACTGAGCCAGGATGGAGTAGATCTGATCAAGACAGGCAAGAGTGTCTTTGCGAACAGGCTTGCTAACCTAGTGAGGAAGGCTTTAATGTTTGTTCAGGGAGGGTTACCGTAACTTGGAAACAAGTGAGGACACTAGGGGCAGATAAGATATATTCAGGGGACAGCATGACAGGTGAGTCTCTCACACTCCCACCGTGAAAGCAGCATGAATTGAGGCTCATCACAAACGCCCATACACAGCATGGGGAACAAGCACGTGTGTGCACAGTTGCAAAGTTTTGACTTCATTGTGATTATGGAGGCATGGTGAGATAGGTCTAATGAGTGCTACAATGGGGGAATAAGGGTTCCTCAGGCAAGATGGAGTGGGAAGGCAAGGAAGAGGTGTTCTGCTCTATGCAAAGGAGTGGCTTGCATTCATGGAGCTTTTACTGGGATAAGGGAAGAACCGGTAGAGAGCTTGTGGGTAAAGAGCAGAGAATAGACTGGGAAAGATAATGGGGTAGTAAGTCTCTGCTACAGACCTCCTGACCAAGAAGATAAGGTAGGTGAAGCCCTTTTTAAGTAGGTGGAGAAAGCCTCACAATTACAGGTCTTAGTACTCATGGGTCACTTTAGCCACCTCAGTATCTTCTGGAAGAGCAATACAGCAGGGTGCAAGAGATTTAGGAGATTTCTGGAATGTACCAAGACAATTTCTTGATGCAGGTGATCAGTGATCCAACTAAGACAAATGCATTGTTGGACCAATTACTCCAAAATAAAGAATAACTGGCTGAAGATGTTCAGGTCAAGCACAGCCTTGGCTGCATGGACTGCAAGACCTGAAGCTTAAGATCCTGAGAGAAGTAAGCAACACATATAGCTGAATTACAACCTTGGACTTGAGAAGGGATGTTCACTTTTTCATGGACCTGCTTGGCAAGACACCCTGGGAAACTTGTCTGGATGTCAAAGGGCCCAGTAAAGCTGGGACTGTCTGCTCAAAGGAGGCTTCAGAGAAGGCTTCAAAGACAGCCTCCTTAAAGTGCAAAAATGGCCCATTCTAATGTTCAGAAAGTTGAGCAAGCATAGCAGAAGGCCAGCATGCATGAAGAGGAAGCATTTGACTGACTTCAGACACAAAAAGGAAATACACAGAAGGTGGAAGCAGGGACAGTCTGCTTGAAAAGGGTAAAAAGATATTGCCTGTAGAAACGCAGTGAAGAAAACCAAAGTTCAACTGGAGTTGAAAATAGTGAGGGAGGTGAAGGACAGCATGCAAGGATTTTGTCAGTACCTTGGTAGTTTAAAGGAAGACTAAGAGTGGGTCCATTGTTCAGTGGGGCAGGGAACCTAGCGACAAAGGATAAGGAAAATGCCTTCTTTGCCTCAGCTTTCTCTGGTGTTATTTACCAGTGAAATATTTACTGTATTTATTCAGGCATCCCAGGTTCCTGAGCCCACTAGCAGAGTCTATAGGAGTGAAGCAGAACCCACAGTAGAGGAAGATTCTGGGATCGCTTAAGCCAGCTAGAAATAAACAAGTTCTTGTGACCAGATGGGGTGTGTCCCACAGTGCTGAAAGAGCTGGCTGATGGCATTGCAAAGGTGCTCTCTATCATCTTTTAATGGTCATTACAGTTGGGAGAAGTTTTTAATGACTGGAAAAAGGCAAATGACATGCCCATCTTCAAGACAGGCAAGAAGGAGGATCCAGTTAGCAGGCAGATCAGCCTCACCTCAGTCAGATTACGGAGCAAGTCCTTACAAGTCATTTCCAAATACACGAAAGAGGGTGACTAGCAGCAGAAAGCATAGATTTATGAAGGGCAAATCATGCTTGAACAACCTTATGGCTTTTTATGATAAGATGCCTAGTATGACTGATAAAAGGATGGTGGGGATGTTGTATACTTTATTTAACAAAGCCTTTGACACAGAGTCCCATAGTGTCTTTTTCACCAAATTGGTGAGATGTGGGCTAGCAGATGAAGTGAGTGGAAAACTGGTTGGACTGCCGGTCTCAAGGAGTTGTGCTCACTGCAAAGTCCAGCTGATGGCCAGTAACTAGTGGCATCATCAGGGATCAGTACTGGGACCAGCCCTGTCTAATGTCTCTGTTAAAGTCTAAATGATGGGACAGAGTGCACCCTCAGCAAATTTGTGGATGACACCAAATTGTAGGCACTAGTCAATATGTTGGAGGACACAGAGAATTGTGCAGACTGGAGAAAAGGCCTGTTAGAGATCTCATGAAGTTCAGTGAAAGCAAATGTAGTCTTGCATCCAGAGTGGAATAATCCCATGCAACAGTACAAGCTGGGGACCAACTAGCCAGCAGGTCTGCAGATAAGGATCTGGAGGTTGTGATGGATAAAAAATTAAACATGAGTCAGCAGTGTACCCTTGCAGCAAAAAGACTAACTGCATCCTGGGCTGTATTAGTAAGAGTGTAGCCAGCAGGTCCGGGGAAGTCATCCCTCCACTGTATTCAACACTTATCAGACTAGATCTGGAATTCTGTATTCAGTCTTGGGCTCATCCACACAAGGAACATACCAACATCCTACAGGGAGTCCAGTAGGGCACACCAAGATAGTTAGGGAGTTGGATAACATGATGTGTGAGGACAGGCTGAGGGAATAGTGTTTGTGCAGCTGTGAGCAGAGCAGGCTAAGGGGACACCTTATTGCTGTCTAAAGCTATTTGTGAGGATAAAGAGAAAATGAAGCCAGACTCTTCTCAGACATTGACAGGGCAGAAGGAAACAGGAGCAAGATGGAACATGGAAAATTCTGAATAGATACAAGGATTATTTTTTGTTTTCCACAAAGTGGGGTAGAATGAAGGAACAGGTTGTCCAGGGAGATTGTAGACACTGTCCTTGGAGTTGTTCTAGACTCGACTAGACATGGCCCTGAGCAACATTAGATAATTAGATTTGCTTTGAGCAGTGAGTTGGACGAGACTGCCCTCTGGGGATCCCTGAATAATTGTACGATTCTACAGTTGTACAGTCTTACGAAAAGCAGATGCAAAGCAAGAAACCTTATCCAGTTGCCTTTTATAGGGGAGGAAGTAGCATATAATAAAAGCATGAGAAGAAGGGATTGGGACAGCATGAGTGAAATAGGCAGTAATGTTAGTACCAGATGGGACTTGTTAACTGGTGGTCTTCCTTTACTTTGCAGTTGCAATATACACACATGATGGAAATATTTTAAGATACTTGGAGCTACAGGAAAATATTTAAGCTGCAGGCTTGTTTCTTGCAAAATGGCAATATAAAGCAGGATTTAACATTCCAGATGACTGGGAGGTGATAACATGCTACTTCTTTCTCATTTGTTTTTTTCCTTTACAGGTCTGTCTGTCTCATTTTTGCTTGGACTTCTCTTGCTTTCTCATATATTGTGGTTATTTAGAAACAGAATAAAAATAGATTTTGTATCAGAATAAATATAAATTTTGTAGGGTGTTTACAAACACAGAGCAAATCTGAGCAACTTGCTAAAAGTTGGCAAATGCAGTCTAATTACCAGCCAAGGAAAATTTCAGGCACTTTCACAGTGCGAATTGAATTGCTCAGATTTTTCTGACTACGCTGCCAGTTGTTTTTCTTTTGCATTTTAAGTCTGAGAGTAACTGCTACTTTATGGTACCTTCTAGTGAATGATTGCAGGCTACTACAAGGCTCTCATTTTTGCCTTTGTGTGAGATTTTTGTTCTAGAAAGCTGTCCTACTAAAATCTTAAAGTGCTCATGCTATCGTTGCAGGTTATTTTTGCCCATCTGGAAGATCAAATCAGTTCAGATTAAATGGCTCTGTGCCAGCTGCTCACCAAGCCACTCTTCCCTAGCTCTAGGATTCAAGGCGATGAAAAAAAGGGAAGAGATTTCAAAGTTACTGTGGGTGGTAAGATTGTTTTCAGACTAGTAGCGTAGCTTCCCTGCTGTTTCTAATCACTGCACTGTCACCAGAATTGTCTGTTCTAACTGGCTTAGTCAAAACGATGTATGCATGCTTCCCTGGTTTTATTCAGTTGCCCTCTCCCGACTCCCCCTCAGCACTGTGTGTGTGACCACTGAACACGTTGTTTTAGACTGCTGCTTTTTTCTGGCTGGACAGTTTTCTAAAAGTTGACAACAGTTTTGGAAAGTCTTTATTTCAGCATTACCCCTTCTTCCTCCCATATGTCTACACTGGTAAAATGTACTCCACATTGACTTTTTTCTGTGATTTGCATGCCTTAGTGTTCCGGTATTTAACTTTGTACCAACTTGTCTGAAGTTGCCAATAGGTTAGAAAAAAAAAGTATTTTAGTCAGTTTTGATTTAGACTTCATTAATTTAAATATACAATTTAGCTAACACATGTAATAGCTTTAGAATTCTGGAAATATATTTTTATATATACAATAGATTTACTAATCCTACATCATTCTTCATAATACTCCCCTAGGCTTATAAAGCCTACCTTCCATATGTAATTCCTATGATTACTTTACAAATCATCCCAATAAATCCTAAATTAAAATGAGTAGATTTGTAAATCCTTTCTTTGTACTTGAAGTACGGAACAACTGGATGATTTGTAAGTGAAGTTGAAAGCTTGACAGTTACAATTAAATCTATATCCAGTCTTATTCCTCTTCCTTCTCTGCCTCCCCAAGTTTCCCTGTAAATCCTGATCATCTGCTTCTTTCGTGAAATTAAGCTTTATTTAAACAAGACAGAAATTCTGTAAACTTTCATATGCTTCAATTGAGTTAACCACATCACTGTAATAACCCTCGCTTCAAGCCCTCCCAACCTGAAATATACTGGAGAAAATGGATTGAGTCAGAGACCCAAGAGAGCATGTAGGATGTGTCAGGAAGTGGTACTGGAAAATCAGTTAAAAGCATTTTCTTCTGAAAAACAGCAACTGCAGCATGCTCCATCATGATGTTTGATTATTCTATGACATTCCAGGATTATTTTTAATGGCTCCCCGGAGTGTTATTCCTCAAAAACTTAGCAGCTTTTGTGCCAGCAATTCTGGCTGTACAGACAGTTAAAACTCACTTCATTTATAAACTCAAAAGCAAGAAAGTTTTACTTCTACTGTAAGTTACAGAGTAGCTCAAACCGGGACGACAGTCTCTGTTCTTGTCTCTGAAAGCCTCAGATGTATTATCGAAATTACTTTCATAGGTTCTTTGGGTCCACATACTTGTATAACACTGCCTGTGCACTTCTACAGTCCCGCAGTGTGCAACCGACAGACCTGCACAGCTCCAAACTGAATCAGAAAAATAACTTTATTTTAAAATCCTATCTGTTTTTTTTTTTTAAATATGTATTAAGTGGCAAAGACCCCTTTGTTGTTTTGTCAGCCTTCTTGAAGCCAATGTTGTGTTTAAGTCTTTCAGCTTGTCATGCAGGGAATGGGGACCATGTAATATTTCAATGGTCCTGTGAAATCCTTCCTCCAACCATTGCAACAAATGTGGTCGCTGGACACCTTCTCCCAAGAAAAATGGTTGTCCATTATCTTTTTCTCTACAAGTGCATGACATTATTAAGCATCTAAAGTGTTTCACTGAACCCTTACTCCCCTCAAGATTCAACCAATACCCTGCCCATCTCACATCCAATTCTCACTTTCACTTTTTGTAACCAGCTCCCTGTGGTATTGCTGCCGGATTGCAAGAAGCAGGGCGAAATTACACTTTTTCTTCTTTCAAGGCCACATTCTCCTATAGCCTGCCCTACACAGATCTCTACGTATCCCTCCACAGGGTTTTCTTGCCTGCATCCCTGATTTCCAAGACTCTGTGAGAAGCAACTCGAGGAGCTCGAGGATGCAGGGTAGTGGCTAGCAGGCTCAAGAAGAAGAGCTTACTGGGTTGGGAACTTCCCCAGCAGAAATGAGAGACTGAGAAAGGCGTAACTCCTGTTTTTTAACTTTTTTGGGGGAGGGGTAATTTTCAATTCAGAAATGCCTGTATTTGTGTTCATACGTGAATTCATATGTAGATAGCATGTCAGGGAAGCTTGTAGAGTACCTGCTCTTGAAGAACCTCCCCAATCTGAAGTCCATTGACTATTCAAGACAAATTATTTTTAAAATGTTTGACAGTAACCTTTTGACTAAAAACTGTTCTAGAAACTTCAGCTGGCTACAGAAGGATGAAGAAGTCTAAATATCAGTCTTGAACATTAAGCATACAAAAAGAATTATTTCACTCCTGCTTTAACTAACAGGTAGTTTTGGCTATGAAGTGTCCTGGTTATCTCCATACTTCCTAAATTCTGAATGATGAACAGTAGAAACCTGAATTTTTAGATTGAGAAATTAGTTAAAGCAAATGGATATCTCTAAACCCGTACTGCAAGTGCTGTCTGGCACTTGGGGAAAAGGAACAGCTGAAGGTTGTTCCCTTCTCCCTCCCCTTCTACATTTAGATTTACTCACTGCTGTTTCAGCAACAAGCTGCTGGTGTACCAGAGGCAGATTATGCGCAAAGCTTCAATCAGAACAGAGTTTAGGACAGGTGATGTCCTCAGCCATTCTGATACCTGGAAATTCAAAATAACTACATTGCTAGCTATGGTTTCAAAGGCAAAAATGTGTATATTTCTTTACATCTATGCATACTCATGTTACAAGTACACATATATATTTATGTCAGTATAGGGTTTTGCATGTATGTGTGTGTATACACGTACTAAAACATATATGCTATACTAGTAGTATAGATTATTTTATACTTTACTAATACATAGACTAATATATGCATCTATATGAGTATATACTCATACATACAAACACATGCTATCACATACAGAAACTTAATTCTCCCCCAGCGCTAGAGGGAAGCTATTATCTATTCATTGGTAATACTGGCTAGTGTTAACAGCTCATCAGGGAGAGAGTATTTTCTCTGGATCTTCATATGTTGAATACAAATACGGAGAGGAATAGCTAGACAATATGTTTTACCCAAATTGTGCTGCTTTGTATTCTCCCTTGCCTTTCCTAATCAGTTTCTAATCTCCTATGTGACTTCTTAATTATACAGCTACACATTTATATCCTCTCTCACACCTTCTCTTCCTCTTCTTGCTAAGCCGTCTTCAAAGGCACTTGTGATGGGGGTGTTCTCTGTAAGTCTGTCTGTCTCTTTGCAATCTATAGGTAGGGAAGGAGTGAAGTTTTAGCAATAAGCCAGCTTCTCTGCAAAGGGGTTGGCAAAACCATGTCCAAAAAAAGTAAATAGGAAATGAAATCCTAGAGCTACAAACATAAGATTAAATCCATTTAAATATTTTTGAATGATAGAAAAAGCAGCTAAAATAGAAGCCAAGAAATAGCTTTAAAAGCTTGCCTGGAATTTCAGTTAAAAACCGTGTATTGGCCACATGGAAAGTGTTTCAGACCAAAAGAAGAGTAGTGGGTTCAAAGAAAAGAACACTTTGTTTCTTTTAAATAAAACAGAGAGGAAATAATTTTACAGTCCAATTTTCCTGACAAAGCCAATGAAAAGTTAAAAGAATATATAAACGGAAGTATCATGTACAAATACATATTAATTTTTTGATAGTTAACTACCTGTATAACACAAACTATCATCCACTGTTGGCTACCTTAACATCTTGGTCGCAGAGAAGGGACAGTACTTGTATTATGGTGTAATTATAGCTCCAGACTAAATACAAGAAATGCTGGATCTCCTATAGTGCAATTCTTCCATCTCAGTTTTCAATAGTTTTGGTTAACACCTGGCATCTTTGTCACTGGGTCTGAAATTTTGTAGTAAAGGTTTAGCAGATCTTTTGGGTGCCATAACACTTACAAATGAAGCCCTAATTGAATTCTGAAGAGCTAAATTAATTTGAATCCAGTGAAGTACGCTATCTATGCCTTGTGCCAAAATCATCCCAACCTAAGAAGTAACCTATGTCCCCCAGAGCCGCCAAAGCCACAGTCATTGGCCCAGCTGAATTTTATAATAAAATAACTGTTACTATAATCACAATTCATAGTTTATTTCAAGGCTTTAAGACCCTGTCACTGTTACTGAACTTCGTAATTGTTATAAATGTTTCAATTCAGTATGTAATATTAATGGTGAAGCCAGAGATCCTAATTCCTCATATTCTAATGATTTTGTATCTGCTTTGACAGGGGACAGATATGGACTTTGTGAAGAGAAAAGGCAACGTATGAAAAACACCAGTCAGTTATGGGAAAGAATACCTCTGACAGCACAATTGGAAATCCAGCCCTCTTTCTCGACCTTTCACATGTCAATATTATTTTTATATACAAAATCAGGATTTAAATATTCTAGAGGCTGTAAAAATATTATATCAATCATCCTAAACATTTTTTTATTTTCAGTCTGGCAAATATTAGTGTAGCAGAAGTAAGCTGAGCATTAAGGATTACAGAAAATAGCATTTGAAAACATTCCAAGGAAATGAAAGACATTCATTAGCCTATACAATTTATAGGTATAATTTCAGAAGTTCATTGTAAACAGTAGCAAACAAAGAGAAGCAGTTAAATAAGCACTCTCAAAAAAAGATCTTGAAATTAAAATGGGTGAAAAATAAGTAGAAAATACTTAATTTGCTAGAAACAGAACACAGACTGGAATTCTTCACTTTTTCTTAAGGAGAGTGGCAGTATCGCCAGCAGCCACAGGAGTCTGCTGACATTATTTTGATACAGTGAGGAACTGGACCCAGGTCCTGATGCCTTTTCCACGATGTTGTGGTAAGTGTCAGGGCCCTGGGCTCATCCTGACTCCTGTGGGTTTGGGTGCTGGGGCTCAGGGCCAGCTCCGAGGCAGTACAGCTGAGAGCTTCCCACTTCCTGCTCATCTCCTTGGGAAGAACATTTATAGCCCCATCTATCTTCTCACGTGATCTTGACCCTTCTCCAGGGAGGTGCCAAATGCGTGGGGCTGAAGCTGTGCATGGTGCACCCTGCAGCCTTGCCCTGCTCCCTCATTGGGGTGGTGGGACGGGCCCTGACCGTGCTGCTGTCTGAGGAGCCCCAGCCCATAAAATGCTGTGACAGGAAGTCTCCGACACGCTTCCATTCAGGTGTAGCATCATTTCATGGACTTTACTTGGGTAAAACTATTGCACAGTTTAAAGGGGAGAGAGGTTAAAGCTAAAAGTAAATGAAGGTTATGTCTTATTATCAGTCTTTGGTGTGTGTGGGAAGGAATTTGCATCCTTTGTACCAATCATTTGAAACATGATTCCCTTTATTAAAAGTACATCCTCATCAGAGTGTCAGCCGTTGGCTTCCCCAAAATGAATAAACTGCTGAATATCCTACACAGCCAAAATTCAAACCTTTGCAAAAAAAGATTCTCTTGAAGGTTTCTATTGTACTTTCTTGGGATGCTTGATCAGCAGAAGCATACTGGAGGAACAGAGGGAGAGATCTATCTACCTGGAGAGAGACTTAGCCAGAAACAAAGCACTAAAGTCTTCCCTGAAACTTGGAATGAGGCCGGGGTGTTCCTGAGACATTCAGTTTCTTCCGCACTCTTTTGAACAGCCTCTTTCTAAATACTTGTATGAAGAAAGGGAAAGTGCCCTGGGAACCATATGAAGCCTGTATTTCCCAAGCCATTTTCAGCTCAGTTAGGCCCTTTTGTCTGTCTAGTCAGTTTGTATCTCATTAATCTCAACCCATTACTAAATTAGCTTCCACCCTGCTCACTTCTAGAGCAGTCTTACCACTTTTACGTTGGCGACTCTGGATGACCTCTGTAAATACTTTTGCAATTTGTATTCCTCACCTTGATTGTTGGCTTGTTTTCTATGTGTACTGATGTCAGTGGAGCAGAAGAAAGATGCTTAAAGCTGCAAACAGAGATGGTAGTTCCCTATTGCTTTCATCAGAAACCAAAATATTCTGCTTGTCTTACTGAGCAACAGGGGATAACTGGACATATTTTAAGATGGAAAACCTTTCAAAGGAAAGTAAAGGACTCACACTATGTTTATAGCAATTTACATACACTGAAGTGAAAGTTGTCATTTGATCATGTCACAAAACGCTAACACTGTCTTTATGAATGCTTCGGTCAAAGGCATGAATTTGCATTGCTTAAGAATATTATTAATAAATTCAAATATTAAATGCTCAGTAATAAATCACAATTCTGATAAATCTCAGGAGTATTTGCAATTATCTTTTGAATTGAGCAGACCTGCAGACACTTTACACTACTGCTTAGCTTACAAAATTGAGTGTCACATAAAAAATAGAGCACTTCAGCATTTCATTGAACTGTGAATCATGGAGACACAATTCTACTGTGTATTTATATTCTCATATAAAAATAAAATGAAGAATCCATTCAGTGCTTTAATGTTCCAGTCACAAATGAATAAAAGAGAAATAGAAGTAACTAGAGAGCAGAACACTAAATTACCCTCATTTTCTCAGGAAGGCAAACAGTTTCCTAAAGAATTCAAATCTATAGATAAACAAGAGCAATGACCCTCACAACCACAGCTATGCTAGACATGACGTACTAGTCTCTTGCTATCTAGAAAGTTAAGAAGTCCTGACACTAGCCAAAGGATGGTGGTTGGCAATACTTGGCAAATGTTAAACAATAAAAAAAAAATGAGTGGAAAGACTTCATTTTATTCCATGCTTAATGTTGAACTGGCAGCAAGGCACAAAGCAGCCTGACTGTCTAAGCATAAGTTTTTGTTATTGCAAATGGAAAAGTACTTGGATCATGTCCTGACTGTCTCCTTTTCATATATTCAGAGATGGCCCTTCTCTTTGCTATGATGATAAGAAAAAGTAGTTCAAAAATTTTCAAAACCTGAAACTTTAGATTTTACTTTACCAATCTGAAACATTTTAAGAACTAATTGTTGGGCTATTCTGATGAGTAAGATGTGTTCATATTTACTAAGAGAGAGATTTAGTTCGAATCAGTGCTAAAACTGCAGTATGGGGTGTCAAAACTGTGGAAACCATGTTTCCACTCAGGCTGCTTGCTCTGAAACCACAGTAACATCCTGATGAGTTGGATCTTTTAGCTCGAACAACATGGGAATAATGTAACCGGAACCTTGCTGCTCACTTCTGTCAGTAGGTAGGCACCTCTAGGTATATTTAACACCAAGAATTTAGGCATGGAATTAATGAATGGAGGAAACAAAGACAGCTACAGACTTTAAGGTTTAGAACAAACACACAGGGCTTGAAACAGGCCAGGGCCAACTCTGTGACTCTGGAGTCAAGAGGCAGGTCCACAGTGCTGCACACCCTTGGAAGCCGTAAATAGAATGCCAACTGGGAAGAATTCTTGGTCCATACTGTCCTTTGAACTGTGCATTGGTTTGGACAACACTGGCTAGCACAGGCCAAAATTGTGCCAAGGAATGTTCTAGGAATTAAATGGCAAATGTTATTTCATGTCATTCTTTCACTTTTGACCTGGCCCTCTGGGCATCACTGGTACAAATATAGATAGGGAACTAGAGGTGGGATTCTGCAAGATCTAGAGATGCCCTGTTGGGGTCGATGTAGTTTGAGAGTTAGCATGACTAGGCCGCTTAAGCAAAACAGTTAGCATAGCTGGACAAGCCGCTGGAAAGGACAGCTAAGAATAAACATGATGTGGGTTAGCAAAAACAAGATGTGTTCAAGGACATGGAGGCGGTCTGTTGCTATTGGTGTTAGTGCATAGTTACCAAT
>Ga0065711_1047892_pt1 | contig 12091 bp, 4 predicted proteins | sample Hoacrofraction12_FD_59098 | JGI IMG/M metagenome (GOLD analysis project Ga0065711, IMG submission 59098) | Hoatzin crop microbial communities from Cojedes, Venezuela - Epithelial fraction 12 v2 (version 2) | ecosystem: Host-associated > Birds > Digestive system > Esophagus > Crop | place... | reverse complement strand
GGCATTGTCGACAGGTTCTGCATGCAGCGCGGGGGAGCCATCATATGTTATCAATGCGATAGGCTTAGAAAATGAAGTGTCAAAAGTATTGAGGATATCATTAAACAAATACACAACCGATGAGGATATCAAGAGGCTTATACATGTTTTAAAAATGAAAGTATAGGAGACCAACTATGAGAATCGTGGATGCCGTAACGGAAATACTTAAAGATGAAGAAGGCTTAGACTTTAGAGAAATATATAAAAGGATTTTGGAACGAAACTTATACAGTTTTAGAGCGAAGAAGCCAGATCAAGTCGTTAATAGCGAAATCAGGTGTCATTGTTATGGAATTGATTTTCCGAGTGCATCCCCAGTTAAATACTTCAAGGTTGTTGGACAGAAAGATGGGAATAACCTTTATGGGATTTTTGATGAAAATTCTGTGGAACCATCAGTAGCTGCACCTGCTAAGAAGGTGAAAACGTCTTCAGAGGATGATTTGCTCCCAGAGGAGAAAATCGACCTTACATATCTATTCTACAAATCAAGTCTAAAACGGCAGATACTCGATAACATTATCGATTGCCATCCAAGTTTTTTCGAACAGTTAGTAGTAAATCTCTTGCTTGAAATGGGATACGGTTCAGACGAATTGTCGGGTAAAGTGCTGGGAAAATCTCATGATGGTGGCATTGATGGCGTTATCTATGAAGACAAGCTTGGACTAAGCAAGATTTATATACAAGCGAAAAGGAATGATAGCGGAAATACAATAGGACGCCCGTTATTACAATCATTTGTGGGTGCGATGCAGGATGTTCAGAAGGGCGTGTTTATTACTACGTCGACATTCACTAAAGAGGCAAGAAAATATGCTGAAAGTCAGCAACAAAAAAGCTTGAAACTGATAGACGGAGATTTACTTGCTGAATTGATGATTAAATATGGAATTGGACTAGAGAAAGTTCAAACGTATACGGTATACAAGATTAACGAAGATTTCTTCGAATAAAGATAGCAGGAGATGAGTCATATGGCGATTATGGTTGATAAAAAACCTGAATATAAGGGTGAGGGCAAGGTATGGGAGTGCTTTGCCAATAATCTGCCAAGTGAGGCTGTCGTTTATAACCAGAGAGAGATAAACGGTAGGGAATTTGATTTCTGCATTCTCATGAAGAATGTGGGACTTATTGTTGTAGAGGTAAAAGGTTGGACAGCAGATAGTATTTTTGATGTTGCCGGTGTTGATGAGATTATTATCAGCGGTCACTCCAAACCCGAGAAATCTCCCAAAAAACAAGCTAGGGCATATAGATTTGGTTTGTTAAACCGCATTAATGAAAGATTCAACGTAAGCCCGTTAATCTTTGATTTAGTTTGCTATCCATTTATCGCCAAGAGTCAATATTACGAAAAAAGGCTTGATGTTGCATCAGAAGAAGCTCTGACTATTTTCAGCGAGGATTTAACTAATCCGTCTAGGCTTGGAGATAAACTTTTGAATGCATACAACCTGAGTAAAGGAATTCCTCATGCTGAAATGGATGATGTTCTGATGTCAAAAATCAGGCAGTATTTCGAACCTCATTTTGTGGTTAAAAAGCCGCCGGAATTATCAGAGCAGATTCCGTATTCTGTACTTTCAATAGGCATAGGAAGAATAAAGAAGAAAGATATACATGAATTACTTGGCAGATATTTTGCCGGAACTAAAGTGATCGTGTTTATAGACACCGAAGATGCGGCTGAATCCGTTTTATATAATCTTGAAGAAGAGTTGAATGAAAAAAATATAGTAGTCAGCAAGAATAACTTGTCGTTCGGCTCGGGGATTGAGAACAGCCTGGAATTAAAGAATAAGTCATTTCGAATTTTTAATTTTGAATTATATGTGGTAGAGGATTTATCAAATCTCGTAGATGATAATTATATTATCTATGAAGGTAGATGTACGGAAAATCAAAGGAACTTGCTGAAAGAACTAGCCCAAAAGAGTTCTTTCAATATACAGCAGTATTTCATTGAGCATGCTGATTCTGAAAAAAATATTTTAGTTAAGGCTGGTGCTGGTACAGGAAAAACGTACTCTATGGTTTCGAGAGTATCGTTCTTGTGTAATCGATATGAAAACCCTGTTGTTAATATCATTGATGATATTGCAATGGTTACTTTTACAAATGATGCGGCTGATAATATGAAGAAGAGACTAAAGCAGCTGTTTATCAATTATTTTGTGCTTACCGGAAATCCAAAGTATCTCAATCTTATCGAGGATACTGATTTGATGAAAATTTCCACCATTCACAAATTTGCAAGGGAGCTTATTAAAGAAGCTGCTCTGCAGATTGGATTGGGAGATAATTTTGCTATTACTTCCGGTGATTATTCCAAAGAACAGATATACGAAAAGTACTTGAATGCCTTTATAGAAAAAAAGGAGGCGGAGAATCCTAATTTCATTAATGAAATAAAAATACCGCTGTATCAATTCAGAAGGATGCTGATTGAATTTTCAAACCAGCTCTATAACAAGAGCATAGATATAAAAAAGATAAAAGAGGAGGCATTGGGCAATCCACCGGTACTTATGCCATTCTTTAATGAGATTATCATGGATGTGATTATTGCTTCCGAAATTGAGTATGAAGCAAAAATTCAGGAAAGCAATAAGGTGGATCTTCGTGAGACCATGATTCTCCTTAATGATGTGGTAAGCGATAAAAATAAGGAAAAAACTCATCTGAAGTATAAACATATTTTTATTGATGAGTTCCAGGATACGGACGATGCGCAAATTGATTCTTTTTTAAAGATTCAAAAGCTTATCGGAGAATATTGTCACCTGTTTGTAGTCGGAGATCTTAAGCAGAGTATTTATAGATTCCGCGGAGCAACCATAAGCGCGTTTAATAGGTTGAATGCCATCCCTGACAAGTGGGAAGAGCATACTATAAATACGAATTACAGAACTGATTCAAGATTGCTTGAGATAATGGATGATATCTTCAATGATATGGGGACTAATAATTGGCTGCCTTATAGCTATGAATGTGATCATTTGGTGAGTGAGCTAGAATGTGGAGCAGATGACGATGAACTTTTTTATTGTGTTCCTTATCATGGGAAAAATGATGACCAGCTTGATATACTTTTGGATATTTTAAAGCAGGAGCATGCTCGCATCATAGAACTTGAAAAGACAAGAAAATTGTCTGCAGAAGAGAAGACTATAGCTATTCTGGTTCGTGAGAATTGGCAGATTGATAATATTATTAAAGGATGCAGGGAATTAGACGAGCAAATCGAGATTGAAACAAAAGTTGGTGGTGATTTATATCAGCTGGATTCCACGCTTGATTTCGGCAAGCTTTTGCTGGCACTATCAAATCCAGATGACCCTACTTGCCTAATCAATTTCATGGAATCAAATTATGTCGCTGGTCCTTTTAAATATCAGGGACTTCAAAACTGTACGAAAGAGGAGCAGGTTAAAAAGATAACCATCTTGTTAGATGAATATTTGAAAGGTTGTATGGGCAAGACATGGAATGAACTTGTTTCTTATGTGCAGACCAATCCGATTCTTGTTGTTCTAAAAACTATTTATGACGGCCTTCAACCTTGGGCTAATTACAGTGAAGATGAGGATAAACAGAGATTTTATAAAACGAATTATGACCTGATGATCGAGAAAATCATAAAGAGCTACAGCGTGGATTATCTTACGTTGACTGTAATTACAAATGCAATCCAGATAAATATCCTGACCAGACAGCAGGAAATGGCAAGAGGAATGCGTGAGGATACAGACGGTATAAAGTATCTGTGTACAACAGTTCATAAGGCCAAGGGTCTTGAATATGGTACGGTTATTTTACCATATACTGATCAAGCGATTGATAATCTCAAGAAAGCAAATACAGATGTGAACTATGCAAATTCAAAACTTTCTTACTCAATAAAAGTGAGCGAAAACAAGAAGGATTGTAATTCCAACTATAACTCACAGGAGGAGATAAGTCAGAGAATATGTGAAGAGGCAAGAATACTGTATGTTGCAATGACAAGAGCTATTAGGAGCTGTATTTGGATGAAAGATGTGGATAGACAACCTAGTATGAGCTGGAGTCGTTTCTTGGAGGTGTAAAAATGGCATTTTCTATATATACATATTGCAATCCATACGAAATAGATAAGGAGTTATACTGGGATTCTATCAAAAACTGTCCGCATTTTTGTGTGTCACAGACAATGGCTAATGGCATTATGGGGACATATAAGGATATGTCAGCCGGCAAAGTGTCAACGGTGGAAAATCTTGTTAAAGGCCTTTTTCCTTATTGGGAGAGCGCAGAGTGCAAAATCAAACAATATACGGATATAGATAATGCGATAGGTCAGTTGGAACTATCTGCAGCTGATGAAAAGATAAGGCAGGCCCTTCGCTTTAACAGGAAGGATTTAAGTAACAGTCTTCGAATTCTTTTCGAATTAGGTATGGACCCGGAAGAAATGCAGACAGATCTTATGTCAGAAGAACAAAGGTATCTTCTAATGATTTATCGCACAATACTTGAATCCGAAATGCAGCAGGACTTCGTTCTTAATATGAATTTTACGGAGAGTGAAATTGATGAAGCAATTAAGCAGGGGATGCTTTTAGAACGTGAAAATGCAGATTTGAGCTGTGTCGATTGCGATACTATCGTCGTGCATGGTGTTCATCAGTTTTCTCCGATGATTCTGCGGACTCTTGAACACGTGGCTAAATACAAGAGAGTAGTATTGCTTTTCAATTATCAGAATCAGTATAAAAATGTATATCAAACCTGGATAGATGTGTATTCCTCCTTTGACTTGCCTATAAAGAGTCAGTTCACCAATGAATTCAAGCCGAATCCATTACTGGTAAATTGTTATGATGGCAATCATCTTGCAGATAGAATGGCACACCTGATTGAAGGGAAATCTGTGGATGAGGAGGATGAACCACCGTTTGAGATTATTGAGTTTGATAACAACACGGAATTTGCAAGTTATGTTTCCAAAGTGTATGAGAATGCAATCGTTCGTCAGAAAAGAGATAAAGACGGGAAAAGGTCCACGCTGTATTATATGCCGGAACAATTTTATGCAGCTAACAACAGCGTAAATAATATTCTTAAGGTGTACTATCCAGGACAATTTGGCGAGAGACATTTTTTGACTTATCCCATAGGGCATTTCTTTTTGTCGATTACAAATATGTGGAATCCAGATGATGGTGGGATTCATATTGAAAATCTGAATGATATTGTTGAGTGCCTGAATTCCGGACTTATAAATGTTAAAAGTGAAACCAGACTGTCGACAATTTTTAATAAAACCAAGGAATTTTTTATCAGGGCCGAAACCCTGGAACAGATTATAGAACTTCTTGGTAAATTGAAAAAACGAATTGTTAAGGCAGACAAAGACCAAAACGAAAAAGAATTATGCAGCAGGCTGGTTTATTACGATGTTTCTGCTGATGATGTTGAAACACTAATAGATGCTTTAAAGCAGCTTGATCAAATTACAAGACTCTTTTATGAGGACTTTGAAAATAGGGACAATAATTTCAAGGAGTTCTATAAGAAAATCAGAGATTTTCTGGAGAATCGTGTGTTAGAAGCAGAGGATCTGGAGGACGATTTCAGGGATGTAGTACGTAGAGTTTTGGTTAGACTGGAAGAGGCTGATAATATTGAAGCATCTGGTACGTTTGACGTATTGAAAGAAACCATGTCTTACTACCTCAAACAGGAAGCAAAGAAGGGGCTCAGCGCAAATTGGATCGTAAGGGATTTTGAACAGATTGATGGAGATATTCTAAAAAGCAGAATACAGAATCCTGATACAGTTTATCACTTTGCATGCGTTTCAGATGCGGACATGAATGTAACTAATAGAGACAGATTTCCTTGGCCGCTGGATGTAAATTTCTTCGAAGTTGCACAGAACCCGATTGATTGGAAGTATCAGGTATATGTGAAATCCAGGAGAGAATACAAGAACTTTAAAAGGTATGCTTTGATATACGGACTGCAGTTTAATAGGGTTAAGTTCAAAATCAGCTATGTAAAAAATGTTGATGATAAGGAAAATGAACTTTTTTACCTTTTAAGAATACTGGGGGCTAAGAAGACGCTTCCAAGCGACCAAATAGGTAATAGGCACTTTAGCAGTCATGCGGTTTCAGATGTTGGTCTTGATGTGACTAACAGATATCAAGCATTTGACTATTACCGGTATAAGATTTGCAAATATAGATTTTTGCTGGAATCGACTATTGCTGGACGCCCTGTATTCAGAGACCATTTTTTGCTGCTGAAATATTTGGAAATATTACTTGAAGATAAGGCAAGAATTGAACTGCAGGGTCAGATTGCAACAGAGGATATGGTTCTGGAAGTACTGAAGGATGAATTTAACAACCTGGAGCGGAAATTTGAGTTCGTCCGGGATATGCATACAGAAAGAATGGATGCTATTACCAATGCAAGGAATTATCTTTTTAAGGTTATCCCTAAAGGTGGAAATAGCTTTCCGGTCATTTCTGATAAAGATATGATTTACATGAAAAAGAGGGAGGAGTTCATCTACCTTAAACTGAATGACGCCTCTTTCTCATCTAACTTCAAAGATGTTGAAGAACAGGAAATAAGAGACAGACTATCCGCAGAGCTGGTTGAAAGAGCTGGATATTCCAAAAGCTGTGGTGATTGGTGCCGGTACTGCGCAGTCAGAGAAATATGTTTAGAACCGTATAAGTACGGTAAAAACTGAGATGAAAGGATACAAGAATGTTGCTTGAAAAAATGTACGTTCGTTGCCCGATAGATTACGATATCAGTAATCCACGCGACTTTTTAATGGGGCAGATAGTGAAAATTGACAGCTTCGCCGATGCGGTAGAGGTAGTATTTCGTGACCCCTTTAAGTACAGAAAATATTATGATAGTTTTCCGGAACGTGCACCTCTTCCAACTTCTTTAGTTCAACGATGCCAGTTTTTTCCTGGCTCAATCGTTCTCTATGAAAGAGAGAAGTATAAGGTTATTGCATGTGTAAGAAATAAGGACCAGTATAACAATTATTATATTGAGGACTTGTATTACAAAGAAATAATTTGTGTAACGGAAGATAAAATAGTCGCACCTTTTACGATTGGAAAGGTTGATCCGGCGAGCCAGCTCATGAAATATGAATTCCAGAATCCTTGCTGGATTTTCGGGAGAAGCATAGTTACCAGAACTATGAACGTTCTTGATAACTCTATATATGGTTTCAAAGAACTGGCCGGGTGCAAGATCTTTCTTATGCCGCATCAGTTGAAATCAATCATGAGATGTCTTCAGGAAGACGAATGTCGTTATATACTTGCAGATGAAGTCGGTATGGGCAAGACGATAGAAGCAGCAGCTATCCTTAAGGTTTATTTTTCAAGACACAGTGATGTGAACTCATTGATTGTTGTTCCTGAATCATTGATAGAACAGTGGAAGACAGAGGTGTTCTTTAAGTTTGACTTATATGAAGGCGAGAACGAGAACAACAATTACATTAAGTTTGTAACCACTGAAGAAGCTGTTCAATATGATTGTGATGAGGAATGGGATTTCACTATCGTTGATGAGGCACACAGACTGCTGATTAATAAAGAATATTATGATGCATTTCATCATTTGAGTAAGAACACCGCTAATTTGTTGCTGCTTAGTGCTACTCCTGTGCAGCAAAAAAGAAGCGATTATCTTAGTCTCCTTCGCCTGATTCTTCCTGATAAATATGATGAGTGTACAGAAGAAGAATTTTCAGTATTGGTTGAGAAACAAGGGAATATCACTAAAGCTGCAGCGATGGTGCTTTCGAATATTGAAGATCTTGATGAGGTAATAAATGAATGTATAGAGTCGGGAGAAGACCCTCACGATAATGAGGATAGTGAGGACTTTTACGAAGAAATTAAAGGGGGATTTGCCAAACTCTATAAGCTTGTAGAGGACGATATGCTGCGGGAAATGTATGCGGCAGCGGATTTCGATTCTGATGATATGGGGATGCAGCATTTCAAGGTGGCAATATCATATTTATGCGAGACATATCAGATTGAGAAAAATATTATCCGAAACAGGCGTGAAATGCTTGAGAATGTTCCTGAGAGAAAATACGAAGAACTCTCGTATCCGCTTGATCCGGATAAAAACTTTTATGAGTATCGAACATATCAAGATTTGGTTTCCTGGATTACAGAGAATAAAACTAATGAGGCTGAATTTGAGTCTGTTTTTAAGCCGTTATTTGGTGCTTTTTTCAGTTCTCCGTGGGCATTTACTGCCGTACTGAAAACGATAGACACAGGTGAAAATATTCCTGAAAGCTTAATAGAAAATCTGAAAAGATGGACTATGTATGAGCAGAATATAGCAGAAAATATAGTGGATGTTCTCGATGACCCGGACGGATATTCATCAAGAATCGTAAAAACGATGTATTATCTGGACGAGTTTGTTGGTGATAACAAGGTCGTACTCTTCACTAATTATCAGGATACTTTTGATGCATACAAAAGTATGCTCACTGATTTTTATACAGAAGATGGATTTAGTTGTTTCCGCAAGGGAATGAGTGCTGATGAACTGGAACTGAATGTCTGTCGCTTCCAGAATGATCGTAATTGTACGATTATGCTTTGTGATGAGTCAGGTGGCGAGGGACGAAACTTCCAGTGCGCAGATTACATAATTCATATTGACTTGCCATGGGACGCTAACACGATTGAACAGAGGATAGGTAGACTTGATCGTATGGGAAGAGAAAGTAACAGACCGGTTATATCGGTAATTCCCTACGCAGAGGAAACCTTGGAAGAAGAGTTGTTTAAGTTCTGGAATCAAGGACTTCATATTTTTGAACATTCGTTGAGTGGCCTGGAGATAATAATGAATGATATTAACCGTGCCATTGTTTCAGCGATAATTAAGGATTTTCGGTTTGGGCTGACGAACGAGATTCAGATTGTTATTGATAGATCTGCACGTTTGAAAGAGGAAGTTCGCGAAGAACAGCACTTTGATACTTCTGCATACCTTTACCGTCCGATGAATCAGGAACTTATAAGCTTGATACGGTATTATAACAGAAATGAAAATAAATTGTTTGCGGACGCGATGCTTCAGTGGGCCAGGTTATCAGGATTTAGAGATGTAACTGAAAAGGATGAAATAATCAGTTTTAATGAGAATTCATTTTCAACAAGGTCTGCCGAAAACTCTCTGCTTATTCCGCCAGATTGGAATGAATATTTTCAAAAAAAGCAGAATCAGTTTGTGAGCCGTGTCAGGGAAATGCGCCAGGATAAGAGCAAGAAAGCATCGGCATATAATAGTGCTATTGAAGGGACATTTAGCAGAGAGAAAGCTATTGCAAATGACTACATTCATTTCTTCGCCCCTGGAGATGAGATTTTCGATTGCATTGTAGATAATGCCATTCGTTCATGCAGAGGACAAGCTGCAGCGTTTGCAATGAAGTCAAATATTAATTGGATGGGATTTGTTTTTACATGGTCCCTATATCCAAATGAAAAACTACTGATTGATGCAGATATTCCGTTATCATTTCTCAGTAGCTTTAGAAATTATCTGGCGGTGGAACAGGTGCAGATTCCTGTTAGGTTCTGGGCTGAGGAAGAAACGCCAGATGATGTTGTAATTGGCGAGTTTAATCGTATTCTCCAAAAGGATATTGAAGAAAGCAAAGATGAAATCGAGCATCTGGGCAAAAGGGGACGAAGCGACGGCTTTCTGGGAATATTTAATAAATTTAGATGTTCAAATATTGATTATTTCAAAGAGAAAAATCCCCAAGATATATGGGAGGATAATGTAAAGAAAGCCAGAACCATAAGCAAGAGTAAGGCAATTAAGTTATTGAATTCCCGATCTCATGTAGCAGATGCAAAAGCCGAGATAGAGAGAATTCTTACATCTGTGATTGCCAAGGCCAAGTACTTTGAACAAGAACCGGAAGGATATGATGACTTAAAGAAGGCGTATGATATTGTGCTTGAAAGTCTTAGCAATCCAATAGTCAGGCTCGAGTCAGCATGTTATGTCCGGATGGTGAAAACGCGATGAATACAAGAGAAATAGAAGAATACATAGAGCGCTATTTAAATAATGAAAATATCTCTTTGCCAGCATCATCGGGGAGGGGATCTTCTTTAGATGACTATATGTATAATTCTGCCAAGCGGTTGGTTATAGCCTACGACAAATTCAGGTCAGGAAAAGAGAGTAAGGATAGCTTTCTTATAACCTTAAGAAATTATTTGCTGGTATTTCAAAATGAAATAAAGATTTCAAACGATGAAATACTTAAAAATAATGATTATGGAATCATTAAAAATGCAGCTGGAAATTATTATGCGGTTCCGGATCTTCCTGATTATGTTGATTCGGATTTTGTCGAACAGGCTTATCAAAGAAGAAGCAGTACGTCATCGGATGAAAATAGAGACGGAATCTTTCTTGGAACGAATGCCTTTATATATCGTCTTACCCAATATAAAAGCTTTAAGTCTTTAGAACAGAAGTTGGCAGTATTCGGTGCACTGGATACTCCAAATGGGTATACATCACTTGTCTCTTTGCCAACCGGAGGTGGAAAGAGTCTAATTACGCAATCCATGGCGTACCAGAATGATGGATTAACCATTGTGGTTGTACCGACAGTCTCGCTTGCGATTGATCAAGTTCGAAATGCAAAAAATAATATCAAGCATGATACAACAAGTGAGATTTTCTGCTATTACAGTGGGATAGATGTTGATCGGAAAAATGCTTTGAGAAAGGCAATAAACCAGGAGCAGGCAAGGCTTTTGTTTATTTCTCCCGAGGCATTAATTAAGAATAACGAATTCGCAAATATGATTGCTGAAGCAAACCAGAAAAAGTATTTGAGAAATCTGATTATTGATGAGGCTCATATTGTAGTTGAATGGGGAGATTTCTTCAGAGTTGATTATCAGTGTCTTGAAGCCTGGAGGAAAGATTTACTTAAAGTAAATGCTCAAATTCGAACTATATTGCTTTCTGCAACATATACGAGAAGTGCGGTAGAAACATTGAAGCAGATGTTTACCTCAGAAAATAAATGGATTGAGATACGCTGTGATGCTTTACGGCATGAACCGAGATTTATCCTTGTAAAGGCGGAAAGTTATTCGGATAAGAGAAGAAAAATGGTGGAGCTTATCAAGAAACTCCCTCATCCAATGGTTGTGTATGTTAATTCTCCAGCTGAAGCGGAAGGGATAAGAACAGTTCTGAAAAATGCAGGAATCGACAGTCTTGAAACTTTTACAGGCAATACGAGGGCCGCAGAAAGAGAAAGGATTATAGACGATTGGACTTCCGATAAAATTGATCTGATCATCGCTACATCGGCTTTTGGAGTTGGTGTGGATAAAGGAGATGTGCGAACTGTATTACATTTATATATACCAGATACTCCAAATCAATATTATCAGGAGCTGGGACGAGGCGGACGTGATGGTTTGACCAGCCTGAGCGTTATGTGCATAAACCAGAAAGATGATATTGATTCTGCGTACAAGCGGATGAATAAGGTCCTTAGTGTTGAAAAAATTTGGGGACGATGGAGAAGCATGTATAAAAGCCAGTCCTCTAAATGGACGAAGGGGACAGTAGTTCTCGATACAGCTGTAAAACCAATATACAATGTTACGGTTTTTGATGAGGATGCAAGTGTTATCGATATACAATGGAATGTTTATGTTATATTACTGCTTAGAAGATATAATCTGATAAGTGTCCGGAGTATGGTGTACGAAAGCAGAAATGATAGTTATAAAATTCACGTTGAGATAAATAATGATGAATTGAGGTTGGAGGATGAGGATGCGCCAACTATTATCAGTAATATAAGGGATACTGAGGCAAAAAGGTTTGAAACGGAAATAAAAAGAATAATTCGAGGAATAGAACACTCAGCCAACTTCTGCTGGTCGGAGATGTTCTTTGACACTTATGATATGGTTGCTGCGTATTGTGGCGG
>Ga0065711_1047891_pt1 | contig 12092 bp, 15 predicted proteins | sample Hoacrofraction12_FD_59098 | JGI IMG/M metagenome (GOLD analysis project Ga0065711, IMG submission 59098) | Hoatzin crop microbial communities from Cojedes, Venezuela - Epithelial fraction 12 v2 (version 2) | ecosystem: Host-associated > Birds > Digestive system > Esophagus > Crop | place... | reverse complement strand
CGCCTGGACAAGGTCCTGTGCAGCCTGCTGTAGGTGACCCTGCTTCGGCAGGAGGGTTGGACTAGATGACCCACAGAGGTCCCTTCCAACCCCTACCATTCTGTGATTCTATGATTCTGTGAAACAGAAATGTTCCCTAACCCCAGTCCATCTTGACCAAACCTAAGCGTTAGACCTAGAGATTGCGGACCTTCCCCAGCCTCTCCCTTTCCTCCACAGGGCTTCCCTGTCAGCCCTGAAATCTGAGCTCTCCCAAGCTTCCTGTTTTCCACAGTTACATTCTCACTTTCATGGTATTTTCTGAAGCATATCCCACCACAGCTGGTGTAGTTTCTAATTGCAAAAATATTATTTTCCTATTCTGCTGCTGGATCCCCATAAAAGCTCTGCAAAGACTCCTTAACCTGCATGGAGAACTCCTCTGGGAAGTCCACCATGGTCAGCTAGCCCTCCAAACAGAGTTATCATGGCAAGAGACTCAGTCTTCAAAGCCTAGGAAGTGTTTGATTTTCCAGAACCAGGTGATTTCAAATTGCTCCACAACTCCCTTCTCCAGCAGTGGAAAAAACATAGCACAGGGGAAAGAAAAAATGTTCCTTTTCTGCCCCATGCCCCTGCTTACAGGTAGCTTAAATCCTGAAAGCAGATTTCACTCCTTTGTTGCCATTGTAGTGGGCAACATCTATTTTCACAACCAAATTTTCCCACACACCTTTAAAAAAAAAACTTTAGTGAAAAATGGCTTTTTACTCTGAATGAAGAAGTGCTTGGAGAAATTGTCTGCTTTGGTAAGTAATGTTTTTGGTTTCTTCTGTGTTTGAAATGCTGCCTTTTCAGAACAAGGGACCTAACGGGACACTAGTAGGTAGCAGGCCCACGGATGGACTGACTAACAGTGGGATTTACCAAACAGTGACACCTTTGCCTACAAATAGATACTTTATGAAACGGCCTTTGCTAGCAGGTGATGGCAGGAATGGTAGATCCCTGAGGTTATTTTACAAGGGCCACATCCCTCTGGCCTAGCTTTTTCATGGTGGAAAAATGACCTTTCCTCTAAGGTGGGCTCCCAGATCATCCATGGAAAAAAAGACAATTTCTGGTGTGGGCTCTTCCTGCTCCAAGCTCTGTTCAATGGATGATGGAGACCTGAGGGAGCTCCTGGGATAACCTGGGACAGTGAAGGACATAGGAGCACTACCAGATAAAGCTCAGCCAGTGGAGATGTGGGGTGCTCCTGAATAAGCCCTGGTCAAAGGAGATGGCTCCAGATTGTGGCTTCCACCTCTGGCTGCTGAGGCTGCTGTGTCTGGGCTTAGGTGTTTGCATCTCTCTCCTCCCTGGTCCCTGCCTTCTTGTCTGGCATTTCCTTCCATTGTTTACTCACCTGTGAGATATATTGTCTCAAGGCCAGGCTGCCCGCTTCGTAGAGCAGGCAGCGCTGCCTGGGTTATGTGTTAGTACAATGATGTGCTAATCCTTGTTTGGGGTAGCTGCATATGAATGCAGGGCTAATGATAATCCTCTCCTTCCAGTGCCAAATACAATGGCTGGCACCCTGACAACAGGCTGATCGATGCGTCGAGTTTTGTAATAAAAAGCAAACAACATAAAAACAGAGGTGAGCAAGGATGTGGCAGGTGGTGCCCTGGGAGAACAGCAAGGACCTCAGGACAAAGACCCCTGTGGGGAAATGATGGGCAGCCCTGTCCCCTCGTTCCCTCCCCTCTGCCACCCTACCCCAGCCCACTGCAATCACCACCTCACCCTTCAGTAGGCTGCCGGAGCTAGAGGACAAGGAGGTGAAGGATAAGTGGTACCTCACCACCTGAGAAGACCCCAAGTGGGCAGCCAGGAAGGATGCAGAGAGGACTTCTGCTCTTCTTCTTGCTGTCACCCCACCTCCTGCCCCTCCCAACCACTGAGGGGTTGCCCAAGTGTTGGCTGGGTTCTCATTTCTGACGTGGGCGTGGAAAGAGAACAGTTCAGTTCAAACAGTGCAGACGTGATGTTCACCTTCTGATTCCTTATGTCTCCAGGGAAGTTACAGACTGGGTGCTACAGTCCTCCATACTGCGCTACGCACCTGCAGGTCTGTTGTGGATGGAGACACGTGTGAGATTAAGTATGGAGAAGTGAATGACCACTGCTTCATTCTGGATGAGAGAGGGAGAGGAGAGTAAAGTCCTGGGAGCCAGGGATGGAGATAATATCATGCCATTTAGGGCACAAAATGCTGCTTTCTGACATCAGCTCTGAATTTCTGTGTATTGAATTCATATGGTTTGACCCGTCACTGCAGTGAGGGCTTTCCAGATTCAGCCTACGCCCCATGCTGCAGCCGATCTGTCCTCTGGTGAATGTCATGTGGAAAGATCCCGTGAAGTAGGTGACGATTTCAGAGGGGGTCTATGGGGAACAGAAAATGACATTGTTCTGTCTTGGCCTGCCTGGGAGTCGCTTCATTGCACAGGTACTATATATAACATAGGGGATGTTAATTCAATTTTCGTGTACATTTTGGAGGAGCTGAATGTGGCCTTTGTCTAACGCTTTGGCTCACAAGGGCTTTTTCATAAGAAATTCTATTTAAATGGAATAGAAAACTTTCTGATAGTTACCAAACACCGTGACACAATGGCAGGCTATATCTGTTCATCATCATCAGTCATTCATTTATCCTAGGAAGGAATTTCTTGGTGATAATACTGAGTGAACGCTTGCTTGTTCGCATGACTGGATGAGATCCAGCATTGATAGCACCTTGCTGAACCCTTTGGAGTGTCAAGCTGAAATTACAGCAGAGACGTAACAAAGCTGGGGAAGAACTAACAAATATCCCAATCACAGCTGCACCATAAGCATCTTCCCATATGAGGATACCAAGAAAAAGAACAGATGAGTAAAACACAGATCTGGCTCCAGCAAGAGGTACAGCAAAACCAAAGCACATAACTTTGGAAGGGAGTAATGGGAATTTGTTAGAAAGGATAATGGGAAGCAACGACCTGGTAGAAAGTGTGTTTGTGGTAAGAGTGGGATGCAGGACAGCAGCACCACAGCAAACCAGGGTCAGAGGGGACCTGAGAGCCCACCTAGTGCTGCCAGGCCCTGTGGCTTGGGCTCACCTGTCCTGTACAGGTGTGCATATCACCTCCTTTAAAACATGCCCTGTGGCCTTCCCAGGCACCCTGTGCCACCGCCTCACACACTTAGCGTTAGAAAGCATTCACCAGAATCCAACCTGGATGTCCCTCACTCTACTTAAGCTCATTAATTATTATCCTGCTCCTGGAGATGTGACAATTAGCTTATTAGGGGATGCTTTTGCCTGCATACAAAACCAACAGTCGCAGCCATCCTCAGGAGAGAGGAGAGTGGCTCTGTGCAGCCATCTCGGTGCCAGACGGAGCCCAGGTTTCAGCTGAAATTCTGCCTAAAAGAATGGACTGAGAAAGGAAGAGTTTTATTCTTAATGCAGTTGGACATGTTCCAGGACTGTGTAGAAAAACCCCAAGTTAGATCCTGAAAGAATTAATGCAGCGCTCAGCTCCAACAAAACCTTCCAGGGAAGTGATAAGAGGGCATAGTAAATATTTTACCAAGGGCTGGGCAGAAATATCTGAACCATGCTGGGGCAAATTAGTGGCTGAGCTCCTATCAGGAGCACCTAGCATAGCACGGTTCTGAGGACAGCGCGCAACCTTGTTTAACCCCAAGGAGGTGTCAGTGCTTCTGTGGCAAGTGTCCATCCTGCCGCAGGCAAGCAGCTGGGGATGGCCCAAGACTGTTTGTGCCATCCTTTGCTGGTGCCAGAAGGAACAGTGTTTCCCTCTCCCATGCTCACCTGGGCTTCCAGCAGAGCTCATGCTCTACCGTTGGATATTAGGTGGTTTTGAAAACCTCAGCACTTTGTCACCTCTTGCTGGGAACTGAGATCTCTAAGTCCCTATGTGGGGAGCCAGCTGGAGAGCAAGGAGGCTGAAAACACAAAAATGCTTGCACCTGCTGCTTTCAAGCAACAATGAAGGACCGACAGGCTAGGAACAGTGGGAACTAGGCAAGCGTGTTGTGTGTAAAGGGCAAGGGCTCAACAGACAATTAGCTAGAACCAGAACTATTAATTGTCTAAATGATTGCAACAGGGTGGTTTCCAGAGAACCCAGTCTTCACAAGGGGAAGGTGGACCTTGTCGGTCTGCCAGAATGCCTCCAAATAAGGCAGCAAACTGGTAGATAAACTGATTGAAATGATTCATTAAAGTATTGTCAAAGCTTCCAGACAAAAAGCTGTCAGGGAAAAAAACAAATGTAATGGAGTTAGGCAAAGGACTATTTTTAAATCAGACCTGGGGCTAAGGGCATGCCTATAAGGTATTCTGCAGCCAGATGCAGATATACTGTCTGAACTCTGAACTGATCAGATGCCATAGGAGAGTAGTGATCCTGCAGTAACCTGAGCTTGGGTTTTTCAAGGTGGTAACTCCTTTAAAGTACCTTCCATTCTACTCCATGCACAGACAGGTCTTGATCATGCTTGCTTAGTGCCTGGGCAGAGTGCAAAGTCATGGATGGATGTAGCCTGAGAGGTAAGCCTAATTAATAGATACAAACAAGGTCTAGCATGCTTTGTGCTGAATCAGAACACAGGGAAAAGGGCATACTCAAGGAATGTGAAAAACAAAAACATACGTAATGTAGAGCAGAGGAATGTCAGTACACAGTTACTTGTGGCAGTGAGTCCCAGGGGTCACCGCTTGCATTGCAAGGTGAATTGCTGGATGTTAGTGTAATTAATGTGAATGGCTGAAGATACAGTAGCAATGGTTAAATCCCCCAAAAGTAGAAAAGCTGTTGAAAGGTGCATAAAGACTTGCTTCAGGGCCGGAGGCTGTTTGCATTATAGATTAAATGGCAGGTATCTCACTGCTGCCTACAGTCAGGGTTGCTGAACTGCCCTTTGGGGCAGGAAGGACGTCAGTACTGGGAGGACTTGGTCCATATTTGGAGCCATACGGAGTTCATTACTGGATATTGGTCCCTATGCTCAATTTGTGTCCAGGCAGAGTCAGGTTTCCCACCTTGCTGCAACCTGGAAGGCAGCTGCCCACAATGATATGAACTCTGCCGCTGACTCTGTCTGGCATTGATGCTGGCAGACAGGATCCAGGGCAAATGGCCACTTGGATGGGCTCCCTATGGGCTGGGCTGGGGAAGGCAGAGCCTGGGGCCACCACCATGGTGGGCAGGGAGGGAAAAGAGCTGCTCCCTCTGCTCTACCTGTCGGAGGGCTTAAATTTAGCTGCTAGGTCATCCAGAGCTGCCAGCATGGCACCTTCTGCCTGCATAAAATGGCCTTTAAAGTGGGAAGGGAAATGAGTATATAACACAAACAAACAAAAATTGGTTGACCAAGAATTCAGGGAGCGCAATATAACTGCACACAAAACAGAGTTTTGCCTCAACCACCAATTTACCTTGTCTTGAGCGCACTGGAATACGTTAAGAGGCATCCAGTGGCCACAGACTTCAGCCGCCAGCACTTGCTCCTCCTCAAGCCTTTCCCAGCTGGCAGAGGTGGTGCCCTTCAGTTCTGCATCAAAGTCCCTAAACGTGGCCCCGACAGCCCTGAGCTGGCCCTCCCCACTCTCTTCCCTTGCTGAACACCTCGCAGGTGCGCCTGGCGGTGGGTCCTGGGGCTCCCAGCGGCAGCCCCATTGGAGGGTTTGCGGATGCGAGGAATTGAGGACCCACATCCAGAAACAAGCAACAAACATGGAGCATGGACCTTGCAAAGCATGGCAAGGAAAGCAGGAGATGAGGGTTGTCAGGGAGAGTAATATATTTAACTCCCCCACCCAGACGCAATGTTTTGTGGTGGCTACACTGCAGGCTAAGCAGTCGTGAGACCGTAAAGGAAGAAATGCTCTCTGTTTTGCAGTGGCGAGTACCAAACAGAGGACTAGGGCAGATCTGCCATACTTAGCTGTCTGGGAATGAATTGCTCTCTTTAACAATGTTAAGCACAGACGCATTTAAAGGGAAAAATGTCACAGCTGAGCTGTGGCTTTTGTTTGTGGGGTTTGTGATATTTTTTTTGCTTCCTTTATTTGTATGCTCTTGCATCATTTTTCCTTTTGCTGTCCTACACCAGTGTTGCCCCGAGCAGCAGGCTGACCCGTGGGGAGCTCCCTGGACCCTGCTGCACACCCAGCATGATGCAGCATTGCTCAACAGAAGATGAGGGGGCCTGAGGAAGCCGTGAACCCCGCAGTGGGGCTGGCAATGTTCTACAAACCCAGCTTCTGCAGAAGGCTCGGTGCCTCCTTTGACTACAGGGGGACCTCTGTGGTCCTGGGAGCTAATCTTCGGGGCTTTGTCAGTGGCTGCTGATCTGACTGTGAACAAGGGCTTGGAGATGTTCAGGGAGTTTGGCAGAGGTCTGACATTTTCAACCTTATTTCCAGCTGGTTCAAGCTGGAGCCTTTTAAAGACACAGCTGCCCCCAAAACCAGCAGGGAAAATGTTGTTAACCCTCTGTGGCCGAATTGCAGAAGCTGCAGGTTGTTGCAGCCCTCAGATACAGATGGTTAGGTTTTTAACCCAAGCTATCTTATCTCACGCTTTAGACTTCGGAGAGCCCGGGTTCAACTCTTGGCGCCTCAGCTGGGAAGCTGGCTGCCCTGGATGCTTTCCAGCACTTATTTACAACACACATATGCAGCGTGGCCATTGATTTATACTCCAGGCAGCCTCCGTCCCAAAGAAGCAGATTTAGAAGCAGTGTCTCTTCAAAGCGAGAGTGCACTGCACTTTGTTCTGCCCTCATCTGAGCCTGCTCACATCTGGATGCTCAGACCTAGGTAGCAGCACTGGGATTTTCGGTGGAGCTCCCCAGCAGGATTAGATGGCCTGCTCAGAGTAGAAGTTCGCTGTCTCTTAAATCTGTTGGCTTGATGCTTCACAAGCACTGAGACTCTCCAGGCTTCGACAGGAAGTCTAATGGTGCTCCTGGACAGATTTAGGTTCCTAGCTTTAGACCCCTGTTTTGAAAATGTTGGCCTTTGTGTTCTGAGCCCAGAGTATTTCTGCACAGTGACACGCTGTCGTCCCTTCTATTCTGGCATCCTACTGCCTACTCAAACACGCCGGCCACGTTAATACAGCCAAATCAAAGAATTATCTTTTCTTCCCTCTTTTTCCATCTTTTGTCTATGGACTATTTCTGTCCTGAGTCACTTGGTCTCCTGCTGAAATGAGGCTCACAAACTTCAAGTGAAAAATGTCGTGTTTATTGCACAAAGGGGAAAGCCAGTGCCGAGGCCGAGCAAGTTTTGGCGAGCTGTTCTCTGCCCCACAGCAGGAGCTGAGCATCCCACTCTGCCGGGCTCTTCTCCCAGTGCCCCAACCCTCCGGGCTCTGCTCCACCAGCACAAAGCCTGGCTAGAAGAAGCCTCACACCTGCTTTTCTTCAGCAGAAGATCTCCCTTTTCTTGGGCACATGAATCATTTTGTGACATTTTCAAGGATCTGTCTGGCACTTGGATCAAAGGCTCAGCACCTTCCTTGCGTGTGAACTTGTGCCAGTGTTTTCATAAAAAAAATAATTGTGTGTCCTGTTCAGCAGACCTGGCTAATGGCAGGTTCTGAGAAGCACCTAAGTACCTGGTAGTGGAGATGTAATAAAGCCTGCTATACTTAGGCCCTTGCAGGCACTTCCAATTATAAAAATCTATTCTCAGACCTTTAGAAGTGTCCTTTTTTAAAATTATTCTAAGCAAAGAACCTCAGCCTTGGGTTATGTTTTTTTTCCCACATTAAAAAAAAAACAACACACATTGTTTTGCTTATTTTGAGCTGCGCGTTTGGAAAAAAAACAAACAAGTTTGCTGGTGGGAGAGCTATTTTTTGTGTTTGTGCAAGAAAAGAAAGGTGTGATTTATAAAAATGAAAGTCCACAGAGGATGCAAAATTTACCTTTCCAAAAGGTGGTTCTAAGGACATTTTCTGAGGTGTTTTTGGGAGGAGGCTGCAGGGCCTGAGGTCTTGCTTACAGGCAGAAAGTGCTCTCTGAGGTAGAAAAAAATCTCAAGAGAATCTGCAGCCTTCCTATGCCCCATCCGGCCCCACGCTCACTTTGAGGCAATGCAGGGGCAATTGCCGGTGGCGAACATTTTCCTCCTCACTTGATGATTTGGGGGCATGATATATGAAAGACAAGACCAAACAATGCCTTCTGACTTGAGGAGCAGAATGGATACATAAAGTCTTCAACATTTTAGCTGCCCTCTAAATAAAAAGGCAGAGGAGTTCAGATTCTTCTTTTTAATAACCTAACCAGTGAAGACTGGGAAATGCATAGCCAAAGACCAGCTTTGCTCTGAGAATCGCTGACCCAATTCTGTAGCAAAAGAGCAATTCAGGCATAAATGTCAGATGTAAATTTAAATTTCTTTTACATTGGTCATGTCCTCTCTGGCTGTGTTATAATTTAGTGGGAAGGATGCTGTGTTTGGGATGGACATGAAAACAGAAGACGTGCAGCATGATGCACAGGCTGGGATGCAGCTCATGGGGGCCCGATGCCTCTTCCCCTGCCTCCCCCTTCTCGGCAGGGGCCACAGGAGACCTGAACAGCAGTGGTGCCGGCGTGTCCCAGCCACACCGTGGGCCCCGAGCCCGGGCGGTGAGCAGAGCTATATGCAGCAAAGCTGTTTTTTGCATGGCCTTCATCTGCAGCGTGGTAGAGGGGTCACAGGTGTTCAGGCAGCTGCCTGTCGAGACAGGCAGCAATGGCCGGGCACTCTCGGGTGAGCGGTTGTGGGGGGGTGGCTGAGTCAGTGATGTGGGCTAGGGTGTCTCCAGGCAGGGAGGAGTGAGGGGTGGTGTGTTTCTGCCTGCTTGGTGCAACACAGTGCTGTGAGCGACCTGTGAGCTTGGGGCCAGCTGTGGAGCAACCTATTGACTTTCCCACCACGTCCATGCTCTCATGTCTTGCCCCATGGGCTTCTGGAGTCTGTATGGACAGAGTCAGCTCCAAAGTGTCTTTGATTGCCAGTGTGGGCATGTTCAAGCTAATTCTGTGTTTTGGTGTAGAAACAAGCAGCTGGCAAAAGAGGAGAGGGTCATGGCTTGGTGAACTAGCCCTGGGAAGGCACTGTTGCCCATACAGATGGGAGGCTGAGCTGAAACAGGGTGCTTCTGGAGCCAGGAGAGTAGAGGACTGTATACCTTTGGGTACACAGGGTTTTTGGAGGTAGCACCAAGCGTGGTGGTTGATTAACCAAGGGGTGGTGACTGATTCAGCACAGATGGATGGAGAGGCCTCTGGCAGAGCTTTGTTCCACCTCCTACTATTCCTTGGCTGCTGATGTTTCAATAGCACATGCAGCAATTGAGGATGACTAGTCCAGGTGTCTCTATCTTGTTTTTGCTACACCACAGTATGGGGCTGCTTGTGGGTTTCCCACAGACCACCAAACCAGGAGAGACACCAAGCAAAATCAAGACCATCACCAAAGGCAGAGGTAACCGCGCGTGGTTTTAGATACTCTATGGCAGCCCCAGGCAAGGAAGTGCAGCACCAGTGCACAGCTTCTGAGGTGGCCTGATTCCCTGTGTGCCCGAGGTGGATGTGGGCTCCTGGCTTTTCCTCCAAGTGCTTTTCTGTCCTGGGAAACCTCTCCCCAGGCCAGCTGCAAGGCTGTGTGCAAGAAGCCCTGCTGAAACCTGTATCAGATCCTGCAATTGTGCAAAAGGGGAAGTGACTCACTGCAGCACTGAAGACACTGGGCATCTCTGGGGAGCTAGGAGCTGTCATGGTGTTGTGGTAGATTTTGGACATAACCGAGGGAGGAGACACGGGGAGAATGACAGCTTTTACTGGATCAGATGTTATGGGTGGAGAAAAACAAGTGAACTTTTGTCCATATATGTCCTCCTTAAGGGTGTCTGAAGGCTCTCCTGTTTTTTCTGCCTATATTCGTTGGTCCAATAAAAGCTATTACTGGCCCCTCCAAACCTTTCTGCGGGAGCTGAAAGGCAGCTTGAAAAACCAAACCAAAGCAACAATGCGTAATTGTCTGTAATCAGAAACAATATTCTCTTAGTTCAGTTTTTCACAGTGAAGTGGGATAAACACTGACATGTTTCCCACAGCTGAATTCAACTTTTGGCACCAAAATGTGGCAAAGCAAAGAGCACCTTATAGTGTCCATGACTGGTATTGCTAAAGCTCCTCATACGTCAGTCTTCTCCTCAGCTCTGCATGACCGGGTACATGGCGACACGTTGTGAAGCGCTGCTTCCAAGAGAAAGCAGTGGAGAGTGCCTCCAGACTGCAGCCCTGGGTTTATATTTGACCGACAGCAATGTCACCTTCTGCTGTTCCTAGGCAGACTTAGGGGCATCTCGGCCAGAGGAAGAGAGGAGGAAGGAGACCAGAAACAGGAGATGCAGGAAGAATCCAGACAGAAACAGTCCAGCTCAGCTGGTCTAAGATCTTCTTGGCTTGGCAGATGCCTGACCCGCCAGGGGATGGTCAGCATGCCCAGAATGAAGAGGACGGCTGCAAGCACTCACACTGTCTGGCCCGGCAGCAGGGAGGTGACCTTGACAGACTGCTCCAAGTGCCAGGGAAGCCGGAGACGGGAGGGCAATTGGACTTGAGTCAAAGAGCATGGATCACTCCAGAGGGAGAAGAAGTCATGAGCCGTAGCAACTGAACTTGTTTATAACTTGTGTTTCTTGGTATGTGAATGACAGGAAGGCAGGAGATGTCTGAGGCAAGAAGCTCCTGCCTGTACACAGAATATCTGGTTTAGCAAATTAGCCTCCTTGTTGCCGAAAATACCCTAATGTGTATGTGTTGCACTATCCTCTGTAGTCATTATAAAAATGCATTCATATATTTATATATATAAGTCAGTCAGTTCACTATGATATGGGCTGTATCCAGTCACACTTCTGCTCCAATAACCCAGACAAGAGTGGGACAGTTTGCTGCTTACTCTTCGGTGTTCCCAGAGCTCTGTACCTGGTCCTCATTGCACAGATGCCTGCATCTACTTTCCCAGAGAAAAACACGTTGAAAGCATAGGAGCTGCAGACTCTAGCTTCCATCCAAAAGACAGTGATGACAACTTGGAGGGGAATAAATCTCTTTCCAGGCTGCACAGCAGCGGTACAGTTTAAGCTGTATGTTGTGAAGGTGATTTAAAGCATGTCTCACTTTCTTGGAAAAAGGTGCTCAAAGATAAACTATTCCTTAAAACCTGAACTAAGAACTTCTACAAGCAAAAATGCTCTCTTAAGTTTTATTTTAGTATAGCTGAGTGTGCAGCTTGTTCCAACCACCAGGATGCTTTTAAGCGCATTCATGAGTAAAACCCTCTTCCTTCATCCCTGGGACAATAGGGCAATAAACGGGAACAACCCTCCAGGGCCCTGCGTGGTCTGGAGCAGCATTACTCAACCTGCAAGCCAGACAGCAGACAGACCAACATGCAGAAAAGCAAAAATGAAGGGAAATAAAAAAGATAAAACAAAATACATAGCTTTTGTCCTGAATTGCCATCAGTGTAATGTGAACATTACAGCGACATTGCAGGAAACAGTGATATTCAAAGAGGGCAGATGACCAGGGGAGAATACCCTCACCACCTGCGGTTAACCTGCAGCTCATACAACTAAGAGCAGCTGCAAGTGACTTACATCAGGGAGCATCAGCTTGAAGAGAAACCTGAGACCGTTGCTCCCATTTCTGCCCAGCGTTCAACAATACCATTACGAAGTGCCTAAATCAAAGTCCTCTGAAGCCACGAGAAATGTTTCCTACTTACCTGTTTGGACAAATGTTGGTTGTGGATCGATCCGGAAGGACTGAATCTGAGCCGTTTCCTTGGCTCACCTGCGGCAGGCCTGTACAAGGTTTTACTGATACAGTGCTTTTTAAGAATAGTTCAGTGTGATGGAGAAAGGTTATGGCAAAACTGCCTCCTGCTCCTAAAATTTTCTCCATTATTTTCCTCATACTCTTTAAAATATTTTACCTATTAATTTTTTCTGCACTTTTTTTTTTTTTTTTTTTTTTTT
>Ga0065711_1047890_pt1 | contig 12092 bp, 11 predicted proteins | sample Hoacrofraction12_FD_59098 | JGI IMG/M metagenome (GOLD analysis project Ga0065711, IMG submission 59098) | Hoatzin crop microbial communities from Cojedes, Venezuela - Epithelial fraction 12 v2 (version 2) | ecosystem: Host-associated > Birds > Digestive system > Esophagus > Crop | place... | reverse complement strand
GTTCTGGGCTCCCCAGTTCAAGAAAGATGAGGAGCTACTGGAGAGAGTCCAGCGGAGGGCTACAAGGATGATGAGGGGACTGGAGCATCTGTCCTATGAGGAGAGGCTGAGGGAGCTGGGCTTGTTTAGCCTGAAGAAGAGAAGGCTGCAAGGAGACCTAATATATACTTACAAAAATCTGAAGGGTGGGTGTCAGGAGGATGGGGCCAAGCTCTTTTCAGTGGTGCCCAGAGACAGGACAAGGGGCAATGGGCACAAAATGAAGCACAGGAAGTTCCATCTGAACATGAGGAAGAACTTCTTCCCTCTGAGGGTGACGGAGCACTGGACCAGACTGCCCAGGAAGGTGGTGGAGTCTCCTTCTCTGGAGATATTCAAGACCCACCTGTACAAGGTCCTCTACAGCCTGTTCTAGGTGACCCTGCTTCAGCGGGAGGGTTGGACTAGATGACCCACAGAGGTCCCTTCCAACCCCTACCGTTCTGTGATCTGTGATCTGTGATCTGTGAAGGTTGTCATCCGGCAAAGCTGTAACTGCTGGCTGTCACAAAATGTACCACAGGACATCTGTGGCTGTCCCATAGGCTCAGAAATCACCTCTCAGCTGGCCAGTGCTTGAACTGCTTCAGCAGTGCATCGATATCCTGTGCAGCTTCGTCTCTTCCCTACCCGAACAAGGTCTGTTCCCTTCCCCCAGCTGCCCTGCCCACACTCACCGAAGGAGAACCTGGCCCTTTAATTCCAATCACAAATTCTGGAAATGATTAGTGGGCTGTCATCACTCAGCCCCACCGGATATCGGGCACGGGGCATTTCCGTCCCCTGTAATTAATGGTGTGCAGGGCTGCCTGGATCTGCGGCGGGCAGGGGAGAAGCGAGTGAGAGGTGGGTGCAATGCTCCCTCCGCCTGCCTCTCTCACTGCCCAGCTGGGAAAACCGCTGGACCAAAAAGCAGGGCAAAGAATAAATTCATTCATGGTTAAAGGTAAAGGCAAGGCAAGAGAGTTCACCAGAGAATTGGGCTGCTCCTGTCTGGTAAAACAAATGGGAAACAGTGTGGTTGGGGCAGGGGGGGCCAATGCTGGGGCAGTCCCCTTCACTGATGCGCAGAACTGCCCTTTGTGTGACCGCTGTCACATCCCCCAAGGGGCCTGGGAACTCGGCGGCCCATTCGTCCCCTGTCCCTTCCCGGGTACCCAGAGGCAGCTGCCAGCTCCCGCCTGATGGAGAGGTTGTCAGCATCGAACCCGCAGCCTCCCCGCAGCCCCCCGGCAGCCTTTGTTCCCCCCTCTGCCTGCCCCTTTCCCAGGGCACTCTCTGGCTCCCGGGAGCTGCCCGTTTGCCAGCTGCCTAGCGAGGGCTGCTATCTGCCCCGTGTGAATGTGGTGCATCCCTCCAGCAGCCTCCCAGCCCTCCGCTGAAACGCCTCATTGTGCAGCTGGCCGGACTACGTGAGCCTGGCTACGTGGAGCCTGCTTTGCTTTGAAGCTAACTCTTCCTTTTGAGTCAACAGAGCTGTGTGGTGTAATTGTAAAATTTCCCTTCATTGGCCAACCTCCTGATGTTAACAAAAGCTCCCTGCTAAGTAAACAGGCCAGATGCTGCGGGATGCTGTCTGCAGGCTCACGTACCCTCCTCGTGCCGTGAGAGGTGCTGGACTTGCAACTGCGGGCTCCCTGAGCAGGGCAGAGAGGTTTGAGCCGCGTGTCCCCGGGCCAGGGGAGAGACACCACTTCGCTTGTCCTTTCACTGGTGACCTCAAATGAGTCTCTCCCTTGCTTTCAGATTAGCTGGCTAAATCCTGGCTAAAACAATCTCAAATGTGGTCACAATTATCTTACGGAGAAAGGGTGACGTTCCAGATGACTAGGGGAAAAAGGCAGAGGGATAGTACCTGTTCTGAAAGGGGTGGAAATGGAGCCACAGGACTGCGGACCTGCCAGGCTGCCTTCAGCCCTGTTTGTAAGACTGACCGCGATAGCACATTGAGAAGTAATAGCCCACACGAATTTGGCAATGGCCTGATTTACTTCTACAGCAGGGTTGGAGGGCAAGGAGATGAGGAAGATGTGTCTTGTCCTGGCTCTAAGGCTGTGAGCTACTTGCATGATCAGCCTGGGTGTTGGTTTCATAGATGCATATTGCATTTGCTGCCGATGGCTGGTGGTTGCATTGCCATGCGGTGGTTGCAGGCACTTTGGAGATCAGGATGGGAGTTCAAGCAGATTGTGACATTGGTGAAATGGATATAAACAGGATGCAATTCACAAGGGCAAATGCCAGCCACAGTTCTTAGCAGTCTAATCTGCTGTATGCATACACAGGCAGTCAACAAGGCCTTCAGAAAAGGACATGGGTGTCATTGTGGTGACGGGTTTCATTACTGAGTGACTTGACAACACACAGATGTGAAGAAAAGCAAATGTCTATTAGGCTATACAAATAAGAGTGCCACATGCACCACGTGTGCTGGAATCATTCTACTTTATGCAGCATTAGGAAAGCCTCATAATTTCTGGATATATCAAGTTCTGGGCAATGCAGTTCAAGGAAGGCTTACACATATTATAGTCCAGGGAAGATGATCAGCAGCCTTGTAACCACGATCTATGAGTAAAGACTGAAAGAACTGCCTTTGTTTAGTCTGCTTTGGAGAAGAGGAAAAGGAAAAAATAACAACTTTCAGATTTGTAAAGTTTCTTAGAAGAGAATGGATTGTTCTCCATCTCTGGAAGACATAAGGTCAGACATCCAGAGAAACTTTTCAGCTCCTTAAGCTGTTAAGGGCTCCTGTCCTCTGAAGACAGAGTGCCTTGCCCAGACCACATAGAATCACAGAATCATAGAATGGTAAGGGTTAGAAGGGACCTTAAAGATCATCTGATTCTAACCCCCCTTCCATGAGCAGGGACACCTTCCACCAGACCAGGTTGCTCAGAGCTGCATCCAACCTGGCCTTGAACACTTCCAGGGAGGGGGCAGCCACAGCTTCTCTGGGCAACCTGTGCCAGTGCCTCACCACCCTCATGGTGAAGAATTTCTTCCCAATATCTAATCTGAATCTGCCCTGGTTTAGTTTACAGCCATTCCCCCTTATCCTATCACTACACAGCCTTGTGAAAAGTCCCTCTCCATGATCTCCTTTTCTACAAATTTCCAAAACCAAGGTATTACAAATACCTGTAAGGCCCAGTTAGAAATCGGTATCCCTCCTTGGGCAAGGATATGTCTAGATGATGATTCAGGAGCATTGTTTTTGGTCACGCACTGTAACATGGTAAGGTGCAGCCATGCAGTTCCAGGAGTGAGTTGGTCTTTGCAGGCTGACGTGAAGGGCATCACTGAAAATCAATGAACAGTGATTCTCCCCACATTGTCATGCTGTCCAGACACCACACTGTATTTCCTGTTTCACAAAGTGGATAGCCTTGCAGGACACATGGCACAGCACCAGCAAGCTGTCAGTTCCCCAGCTGAAGCTTAACCCGCTGTTCAGACAACCCTACCCTTCAGCTGATGGAGGACAGCAGGCTGCTGTTGACTCTTGCTGGGAAATGCAGTGGTTTAGATAGACTGTGGAGGCTCCTAACTCTGCAGCACTGGGGGTCAACCAGAAAGGTTCATTACATCATTCCTGTCCACAGAATCAGATGAGCAGACTTCTGAATGGATCCCGCATCTGGTGCTGGCTAGATAACAAGCAGAGATTTAGAGAAGTGATGGATGAAGCCTACCCTTTGTTGTGGCTGAAGTTAAACCACTAATCCAGGGTAAGCTGCAAGAGTGGAGTAAACATCAGTCCTTGAATGAGCTTTCATGATGGCAGGAGAAAGAGGGCTTAGTCTCCACTAGACCCTGCAGCTGTTCTTCAGGAGGAGAACACACCGAAGCTGGCAAGTCCTCCAGGGGATCAGTGGGAAAGCGAACCCACAGGAGTCCTTCAGAGCCGTGCCAGACTTCTGAAGAAGGTTGTTCAGACCGGACCTGAGCTACCTGCCTTTTCACACAGTTCTGGTGCCATAGTCTGTATGGGAAATCCTGTTATGGCTGTGCTGGTTCCGGCCCTTGCTGAAGTGTACAAACTGCCCCTTCAGACTCAAATGCTCTGTGAAGGTTGGCTCAAGCAAATAGGGCCTCTGCCAGAAGACAAGCATGTTCACAGAAGCTGCGTGGAGGCTGCGTGGAAAAACTGGACCCTGAGCCTCGCTGACACTGAAAAGTCAACACACCGCACGCACTAAGGGAGGCATTGGCAATGAAAGGGCTGGCCGTTGCCTGGATTGCAGCACTGAGACGAGAGAGGCCACTGTGGTATAAACATCTGTCAAGAGCAGATGAGGGTTGGAGCAGAGACATTCCCCATAGGTTTATATGATTTTCAAGGACCTGAGGCCAATGATCCATTTTGTGCTACTCAGTGATTTCACAGATGAGTGACCTCAGTGATCTCATGACCCATTAATAAATATTTCTTCCAAACTCCTTGGCTGAATTGCCCCTGTGTAGCTGTGCAGGATGAAACCAAGGGGAATATCTTCCTCCAAGACTTTATATTGCAGCTCAAGAGCATTTCATAAGGCCATCCCACAGGGAGTACAAAACCCCCTGTGCTTGGAAGGGAGGAGAAAGGGGTCACAGTGGATAACACAGCTCGGATCTTGGAAAGTACCTTCTCTGGCTGTCCCGCTTAGCCAAGACAAAACTGCCCCAGCAGCTGGTTCAGTTCTGCTGGATGGAGAGGTATATGACCATCCCAGCAACCCTCAGAAGCTACACCTGTCCCTCTAGACATTCCCAGCTTTTACTGGAAAACAAAGACTGTGTCTACACTATTGATTTCTACCAGCCAGCACAGCTTCGCTGCTCGAGGGTGTGAAGCAGGGAGACCAGCCACACCAGGCAAACATCTCATAACATCTCATTTTGGTATCTGGCAAGTTTGTTCTGAGGGCTGAGCTTGGAGGAGTACCACGACCTCCTCCCCTCCACGTCTGACTGTGGTGCTCGGGAGAGTGAGTCATCCATTTTTCATGTGGAGCTGCCCATCGTTCCAAGGGAAAAGGCCATGCTTCCGGCATCCCTTGGCGCGTGGGTTTCCATTCATCTGTTGATGGCCAGGCAACGTGCCATACCCAGGGCAAGATGGCTGCTGCTTAGTTCCTCTGCTATTAGTGCGTCCCTTAGGATTTTGCTAAATTTCTCCAAGATCGCCAAGTCTTTTGGACAGTCTGTCTAAGTGGAGAGAGTTCAGCGTCTGGAGATTTTGGTGTCAATCCCTCAGTGTACTGTGGGCAAGTCAGAAAGGCTGCCTCTTCTCTTCCTTTGATTTCTGCAAGTCCTGCACAGGGCCAGAGTGAATCAGACATTTTGCCGCTGTAGCTTTCTGTTTTCAGGCAGCAGAGGTGCGTCTGTCCATGTGACTTGTCAACAGGCTCTGTTAGCAGGAGGCCCTCAGTAAAAGATTAGGGAACACAGTATACCCTTCTTGTCTCCTGGTGGGGGGAATATTAGATGAATATATTTGCCAAGGCAGGCCAGCAAAATTGGGCCCTCCTGATTTGGAGAAGTCAACCAAAGCAGACCAGGTGGTGATCATGTGGCCCCCTCACTTTGGGGTGCACATAACACATCACTTCTTGGTGGGATCAGCTGGCTTTTTGCTTGGCCTGGACAAAACTCCCCTGTTTCACAGGAGGTGGTAAACAAGCCCTGGACCTCATCCCTTGGCTCCAGGGCACACAGTTGCGAAGCTCCTCTGATCAGTGTGGGAGGAAGTGCCTCCACCCTCTTTATGGCTGCCCCGTAATGAGCCCCAGCTGTAAGCCTCTCCCTTCCATGCCTGGAAGCCCAGACTGGCCTCATGGGGTGGGGCACGGGCTGTTTAACCCATTCCCTGGACAGATGGATGGATGGATGGATGGATGGATGGATGGACGGACGGATGGACGGATGCTCCCCAGCTGCTGAGGGTGCAGAGGCATGCAAGTTCATGCACTGGGGGCAATGGCAATGGTTTTTCTTGCTCTCCGCTTGAAGGTGTGCTGGGGAGTGACCTCTTGCCTGGGCTGCTGCCTCTGCTGGCGTCTGAGTGTGGCCGGGAGGTGTGGGGCTTGGCAGTGGGGCAGGTTGTCCCCAACAGCTTCTTCACAGGGCTGTTCCCAGTGGCTTCTGTGAGCACCATCAGGCTGAGGATGTCCATCCTGGGCACATGGGTCTGTGGGTTACTGCAGGGTGCCTCTCCTTCCACACCCCAGAATCCCAGCAGCACCTGGGGCTTTGGCTCCTGTTTTTAAGCAGCTTTTGTCCCTTGGATAAAATCAGCAGCGAGGAACCATCTCCAGCTGGCTCTCCCATCCAGGCGCAGGCGAGTGGCCAGGCAGCCGCTGGTGTGATGCCTACGTAGCACCGCGCCATGGAGACGGGGCAGGGGATTCCTGAGGTGACGGGGCTGAAGCGCGAAAGCGGAGCGGTGCTGGATGGTGAGAGGCTTTCTCTGCTCATATAGCTAATAGACTAATTAGCAAGGAGCTCGAAACTTGGCCGTGTTTGTTGTCAAATGCAGGCCCCTTTCCAAGTGGTGTTAACAGCCTTCCCTTTTCACTCCGGGCACATTGTACAGTCAGGGCTTTTCTGCCACTTCACAGAGGATTCTTCATTTAGTAATGGATATAGGCTGAATAGCTGTTGGAGCTATAGGTGACAGCAGGGTCAGGAGGGAGGGGTGGCAGGGACAGGGCAGGGTCCTGGGGCTGGGGGAGCAGCGGGAGGCTGGGAGAGGGGATGGAGGGGCACTGACCCAGCCGTGCGTAACCTGTGGCCGGGCTGGGGGAGGCAGGGGGCTGCGGGCTGCCAGGCTGGATTGAGGGGCTCGGCCAGCTGAGGTCCTGGGGACCTGGTGATGGAGGGGGTTGCCTACAGGTGAGAGAGGAGCAGAGGTGTGCTTCCGAGCCAAAGGTATGGCTCCTCGTGCCATTCGCCCACTTCTAATTAAGATGCCAATGTTGAAACGATTCCTCTGAAAAACGCTCCCCTTTCACACGAGAGACAAAAAGTTCGCACAGGGGAAAGGCTGCTGGGGCTGGCAGGATGCTGGCAGCGTGCGGGCAAGGGGTGGGCAAGCTTCCCCAACGCCCCGCTGCCAATGCAAATCTCCTGGAGCAGCTGAGCCGAGCCCGGGGGAGACCGGGAGGGTTTCCGCTGTGTTCCCACAAGCGCGGGAGCCGAGGCTGTGCCTGCGATCACGTCTGCCCACAGGCAGCAGCCTTTGTAGGCAGCCTGGATAATGGTTATTCACTGCCGGCGGGAGCGGGGATTCTCGCCACCATGGGGCCACCCGTCCATCCGGACACCTGGCATTTCGGTTCCCTCCAGCCTCCAAACTGGTGTGCTCCTGAGTCTCCAAAGTCAGCTCCTCCTCAGCAGCATCGTCCCTTGGTTCCCCCTGGGGTCCCTGAGAGCGAAGCGGCTGGGGGCTTCTAGGGCTGCCCTGTCTCCCCAGGCTGGTGCTTTCTGCAGCGAGGGCAAGGCAGGGAGGAGAGGGCTTTGCGGGAGCTTGCCTTCAACCAACGCTGGAGGCAGAGGAGATGCACGCAGCCCTGGCTGTCCCTCAAGCGCTCTGCATTGCCTGAAACAGGGTGTAATTCACACCTTCACCACACACTCAAATGCTGCTCCAGCCAAAGTGAGGTGAGCACCTGCCAGCCGCACACAAATATTATCTGGGTGTCACGGCAAATATTAGGCACAGGGCCTGGAGTGTGCCCAGCCTCCCTCAAGCTCCATCAAGGCTGCTTGCCTATGGCAGCCCTGGCTTTCCTGCAGACACTTGCAACAGTATGGCATCGCTGCTGCCGTTTTCTTTGGATTGGGGCCGACTGCTTATGGAAAAGCAGCTGAAGCAGTGCGGACGGCAGGTAGTGCAGAGCCAGGGGGGAGGGTGCCATGCCGACGCAATGGCTCACATCTCTGGCATGGCACAGTGGAAGTCGCCCAAAACCTCAGAAGTAGGATGGTGGTTTGGCAGAGTCATGACTCCGTGACAAAAGCCATGACTGAAAGTGTTTGACATATCCACACTCATTCATGTGATGCTTGGAGCCAGAAAAGACTTCCAAAAACATGTCCCCTCCTGCTGCTGCAGATCCAGGAGGAATTAACTCCCTTTAACAGGAGCCAGGAGACCTAATATCAAAACAGGTATTTGAGCCCTCTTACACCTTTCCAGTTACTGTCAGGCTTTGGCCTTGGAAAATCCCCTTGAAGAACCATCCAGTGAGCACTCCATACAAATCCAAGGTTAGCCAGCCCATGGGCTGCCTGGGAGCTGGTCACAGCGCATGGAGCGTGACCAGCCACCGAGTCATGATGGCTATGCTCCTCTTCCCCAACTGAGCCAGCAGCCAGGCTGCAACAAGGCTGCAGAGACTTCTGAGATGGCTGTGCATCCTGCCGAGGTGTTGAACCCCGGCACCAGCAAGCTCGGGATCTCACTCTTTGGACCCTGGGGCCTAAGTTTTCCATGAACGTCAGCTTCTAGCCTGGAAAATAAGTTTGGTGACAGGGTCAGGTTTCCAGCTGAGAAGAATGAATGATCTCACTACCGAGTGGGCTTTTTCCAGAGCGGCATTTCCCAGACAGAGTGCTCTGGTGCTAAGCTCCCCCGAAGCACTGCTAGTGCTACGTTTGGGGCCAGGCTGTCTCCCGGTGTGCCAGCTCGGCTTCATCATTTCCTTCACTCTCCCTCCTTGTGTTAGGGATTTCAGAGCAGAGACCTGGCTGCTTTTGCATTTCCTCCTTCTTTCTATACTTGCCTTTCTGGGTCTGGACATCTCCTCAGCTTTCCAAGTGCTGGTAATTCTCACCCATTCATCTCCCTTCTAAGCTCTGTTTTGAGTTCACACATCTATGAATTTGCTGCTCATTTGGGATCCAGACTTAAAGGCTGGGCAACCATGGAGGCAGTCTCTGTGCCAGGTAGTTCTTGGTTTAAACAACCCCTGTAATTCCCTTTGAGCAACCTCTTCCCTTTTAGCCCTTTCAGTTCATCCCATAACTCAGCTCCTTCCTTCTGCCCCTTCCCCTATCTGACCCCACTACCTCTTCTGCTTTCCATCCCTGCTTTCTGCTCATCCCAACTTCTCTGCTACTTCCTGGCCCCTCTTCTTGCCTGCTGGCTTCCCTGGAGAGGACAGGGAGGAGGCACAGGGTTCCTCACCGTGCTCGTGTCTCTGGGATGAAGCGGTGAATTCAGAGAAGTACTATCCCAAAATTGGCAGCAGAGGGACAACCATGGGCTGACGCGGGAGAAGCTTTCAAGGCATTTGGGCAGACAGCCCCAGTAAGTAGCCTCAGCCTAATAAACCCTGTTATTCCTGCAGGCAGCTCTTTCCTTGCTGTTTGGAGCGGTGCTGGTAGGAAGGTGAGGAATAGGTGGAGGATGGCTGGGAAGCCTGCCAGCGGCACAAACCTTCCCTTCCACAGGTTTCAGCCATCCCCACCTTTGCCTGGCGTGGGGCACTGGGGGGACATCAGTGCCGGTGTGCGGGCAGAGAGTCCCGAGGGACTGGGGAGTGGGAAATGCCCTGGCAGAGCTGAGGGCCCTGAGGAAAGCAGGAACACGACAGGACAGGCGATAAGCCTGGAGCATGATGCCCTGGCTGAGGTCTCCGCACAGACGCAGGCAGAGAAGCTGTTGCTCCCATCTCCTCTGGCAAACAGCAGCCTCCCAGCAGCTTGGTCTCGGGGAAAGTCTGCGCCTGCTAAAGGGCCGCTGGCACAGGGGAAGCTGTGATAGCTTACAGCAGACGCAGACCTCATCTGTCCTCACCACCTGACTGGACTGACAAGCTTGGTGTCTTTTGCATCGCCTTTTTCTGTGTTATCAGCAAGACCTGGCTTCCCTTGCCTGCCTTCAGGTGTGATGCTCCCAGTGGAGTTACATCTGACTGGTTTCCAGAGGCAGAAAGGGTGAACCAAACCTCCTCTGACATCCACTTGGTGTAAGCACCGTGATAAAGCCCACCTTTGCTGCCCTGAATGGCAGAAGGCACAGAACTGTTAAGCAAACAGAACTTGGAGAACATGGGAATGCCAGTTCTCCTCACTCCTGCTTTCCTGTCTTAGCAGTCCCTCACTGAATTTGCTCCACAGACACCGGAAACAAGTCTCTGCAGTGGCCAGCCTTGCCTCTGTGCCACAGGCTTTTGCAAATTACAGTGGGAACTTCCCGCTACCTCTGCTGCTGCAGGCACAGGCTCTGAGCTCAGCTGGCCTTGCCCTTCATGATGAAGAAGCTGAGGACCGAAGTGGTGGTGGTGTCCATCTGCAACAGCCTGGGTGAGGAAGGGGAGGTGGTGGGCTGAGCACGGAGCTGGAAAGCTGTCTGCAGCCAGCTGGCACCCGGCACAGGACAGGCTGAGCTGTGCAGGAGAGGAGGGCCTATCGCTTAGTCCCATGGTGGCAAAGAGGGTGTCACGTCACCCCAGCGCTGTGCTCAGTGGTCTGAAATGAAGTCTAGTGTGCTTTTGTTGGACCTTTCCACGCCTTGGCCAACAGACCAAGGTGGTCTTCCGCTAGAAGCACAACACTGAACAGACCCTATGTCTGGAGAGTTCTGTAGGGTCAGTCTGGACCCAGGGGCTTGGACTTTGTTTGCATCTCTACCCATCTTAGCTGCTGTGCTCAGGGCAGCTGGATCAAAGGCTCGCTCGTCCTCGCTGAACACTGCAAAGGCAGTTTGCAAGATGGGGTGAATGAAGGATTGGATTAGATCTGCCTCATCTGCCTCCTTTGATTAAGGGGATGTGATGGCAACCCATCTCCAATCTAGCTTTGTCCAGATTTATAGAGGTGAAATTACTCATCTGCTTCAAGAAACCTGGATTATTATTTGTCACCCCCCCTCACAGAAAATTAGTATAAATTACAAATCCGCTTTGCATGTGTTGTGTTACGTGGGCTTCAGGCACGCTGCAGGGCAGGAGCGAGGGAGAGAGCTGGGGGCCCGGGGCTGGGCTGGCAACCTGCAGTAAGGACTGGAAGATGAAAAGTGCTGCCTTCATGCAGCAGTTGTTACCTGTCAGGCCTGATTATACACTTAACGCTCTTTCATGCTCTTGCCCTCTGATAGCCAGAGGCTAGATAGTGGCCTGCTACAGTGAATAACTGAGAAATGAATAAAATATTTACAGGCACAACTGGTGTGAGCTCAAAACCTGGTCTTCCTGCCTCCCCATGACATTTGCTTGTCCCTGTCTGTGGCCTCTTTCATGTTTCCCCTGTAAAGAGCTGGGGCTCTGTGGCAGTGCCCCGCTGGGCTGTTCTGCAGGCGACACCCAGCAAAGGGGGTAACCTGCTGCCCGGGGGCATCTGAGTACCCCAAAAAGCACCAGCCACCCCCCCACAGCCCCATGTGCTACCACTTCCCCTGGGGTCTGTCTGCGGCGGGGTGAACATCTTTCTCAGAGGGTTTCAGTGGGTCTGCTTTACTCTGAGGAGCAGTTGAAACGGGTCGGATATACCGAAAGTGAGGAAACGCAAGTGCGGGTGGCAGTGAAACGCAGCTGACAGCCACCGGCATGAGAGCCGTGACCCAGAGAGGCTGCTGCGGGCTTTATCCCTGCGTAGCTGCGCTGCTACTGCATCCCCAGAGAGCTGAAGTAGTACGTGCTCTCCGGGACGCAGGGACATCTTGGTTGTGGTGTTGATACATTCTGAGCTGCGCCAAGGATGGGTTTGAGTAGCCAAGTTACTACGTGCCTATTGTCTGGTGTGTGTGATTACAGGGACTTTCCTACCCCAGCGGTGTCACCCACATGTGTGTAGCCGTTACCGACAGCTGCTGACTCATGGCTTCAGCACACCTCCGGCTCTGGAGACTGCTCTCTGGTCTCCAAAACAGCTGTAAACCTCATTAATTTTCAGGAGATGAGGAGGAGAAGGAGACTAAGACTTAGTCAACTCCCAGCTGGCCCATGACATAGTGCGCAGAGGTGCACAAGAAGAAACCACATCTTACAAAATGCTCCACTGTGTTTGCACCTTCCCTTCCCTTCCCTTCCCTTCCCTTCCCTTCCCTTCCCTTCCCTTCCGTT
>Ga0065711_1047889_pt1 | contig 12092 bp, 19 predicted proteins | sample Hoacrofraction12_FD_59098 | JGI IMG/M metagenome (GOLD analysis project Ga0065711, IMG submission 59098) | Hoatzin crop microbial communities from Cojedes, Venezuela - Epithelial fraction 12 v2 (version 2) | ecosystem: Host-associated > Birds > Digestive system > Esophagus > Crop | place... | reverse complement strand
CTCAGCCTTCTCTTCTCCAGGCTGAACAAGCCCAGCTCCCTCAGCCTTTCCTCGTAGGGGAGATGCTCCAGTCCCCTCACCATCCTCGTAGCCCTGCGCTGGACTCTCTCCAGTAGCTCCTCATCTTTCTGGAACTGGGGAGCCCAGAACTGGACTAATTATCCGTGATAATTAGACGATTTGCGGCAACTTTGACACCGCTCTCGCAGGAGCGCTGGGCGCGAGGAGCCGCTGTGAAGGGCGATGCGTCGGCTCTGGGTGCCAGCCCTGGGTGAGAGGCAGCAGCCACCCTTGCACGCCGATGCCCACGGGTGCCAGCCCTGCCTTGACGCTCCCCCTGCTCCCCTGAAGCCGCAAACGAGCCCGCACGAACTCCGCGTCTCGCAGCACGGTGCTCCACGTTCCGCTGCCCAGAGCGAGCCCCAAGGCAGCGCTGCCTCCGGGCGATGGCCTTGATGGTGGCACCCGGGCTCTGCCAGGCCTGCTAAGAAACACAGAACTCTCTTTTCCCTCCCCTACCGAGCCGCAGTGCACAGGAGTGTAAGTGCCAAGCTGTACCCTGTAACTCTAGAGCAAGAATTAAATGCAATTTATTCCCCGGCTCCTTCATCGAAGGACAGGGAGGCTCTCTCTGGGAAAGCTTTAGAGGTTTTCTTCAATTATTGTTTTATGCCAGATCCAAAAAAAAAATAAATTGTGTTTTCAGCACTTTCTCATATCAAGGAAGTAATTGAGTCAAAATGAAGAAGAAATTATCTATGAAGTTAATTATCTAGCAGACATGTTTTACACTCCGTCATTTTTCACTGCTATGCAGTAACTGGAAGCACAGGCATTTTTCTTTCCTGTAATTAATGTACTCGGAATGTGCTGGAGAAAGTATCAGGGGTGAGTTTTTGGTCGGAGGAGCACGCGTTGGAGGTGAGTTCTTAGCCACCCGAGCGGAGAGGGGACAGGGACACCGGGAGAGCGGAGCGAGCCGAGCTGGGCGGTTTCCAAGCCTGGCTTGGCCAACCCCTGCACCCGGGCAGGGGGACGAGATGGCCCCAAACCTTGGGCTGGGAGCTGCCCGAGGGGCCAGCACAGGGACCGCTGCTCCGACCGGGAGCTTCCCCGCGCCAGGAAAAAGGAAACGTGGAGCTCCTGCCAGCCCGATGCGGCCAGCGCTTGGGTTTCCACACGCTGGAGCAGCGGTTTGCTTCCTGGCAGCTGTGTGTGCCTGGTAACTGCTCTGGGCTTCCAGCGAGCAGAAGGGGCTGCTGTCACCGCTCCAGAGTTTCCAAGCATCTTGCCGAGTTAGAAGGACGCGAGCAGCCTCCTCGATGCTTTCCCTCCCTGCGGCCAGTTTCCACTGCGGGGATTTTTCCAGCGCTGATGAAGGGACCCTTTCAGCCCCGTCCTCGGGTGGGAGATGCTCTCGCCAGCCCCAGGGGCTCTGCCCTGCCCGGACCCCCGGCAGGCACCGCGCGAGGGACTCAGCGCCGCTGCTGCCCGGCGCAGCGAGCACCCAGCTCATGCAGAGCAGCACCTACACTGCAATCCCCTTTCTCCAGCTTGGCCCACCCCTCAACAGCAGAGCAGAAGCACAAGCCCAGGGCAGAGCTTTGCCACGTCCAATGCTCCGTGCCCAGCACAGAGACCCTCAGTAAATCCAGCGTGTGTCTGTTCACAGCAGGAAAGCAAACAGAGGCAAGGGTGCTAGCGAGCTTTGCTTTTCCGAAGCCCCTTTGCTTCCACGTTGCTTTTCCGAAGCCCCTTTGCTTCCACGTTGCTTTTCTGAAGCCCCTTTGCTTCCACATTGCTTTTCCAAAGCCCCTTTAGGCTTGGGAAGCTCCCCAAGGGAAGGGAGCACTCTCCTCTTTTTGGCTCTGGTCGGGCTGCCTGGGTACCAGCATGGCGAAGGGGCTGGGATGGTGACTTGCTGTGGGAGAACATGGCTACAAGTGAGTGAAATCTGCTTTAAAATAAAAAAGTCACCTGCCATAAGGTCTCACAGCGGAGATGTGACATGTCCCTCCATCCACCGCCGGCTCGGAGCCACCCGCTCTGCCCCGCGCTGGGTAGCCCGGGCAGCTGTCCCAGCGCTGGGGTTCTGCTCCAGCTGTGGATTTTGTTTCTGGCAACAAGGCAGGTTTGGAAATCACCTCTGTGCAGAGGCTGCTGCGTCCCTCGAGCAGCTCTGCGGTCTCCAGGGGACCTCCCGCCGCAGCCGCACGGCAGCAGGATCACCCTGCAGGGACCTACCCGGGTGCTCACCTGCACCTTTTCACGCTGGAGCTGGGAGCTTCCTCGCCATCCCTGCTGACATCCCTTCCCAAAAAATATTCGAAAGGGAAAAGCCTGGAGTGAGCCAGGAAGATTGCCTCCCTCCAGAGAGACAGAGCTGTGACCCCTGGCAGCGACGCACGGCTGGTGTCTCCCACTGCCTTTCTCCTTGAGTTAATTCATTGTTCATTTGCTGCGGTAATTATATTAGGGAAGTGTAATGCAGGACACAGAAGTCCCTTGGAGGCTGCTAATTGTTGCTGGAACAAGGCCATTCGGGCGGTAATTGAGAGAAACGCGGCCGATCCCACAGCCGGGCTCCCCACGGGAGCCGCTGCGGCTGAGCCCCACGCCAGCGCCGCAGCCGCCGGCTCCTTAGCCACCTCCCTCATCGCCTGGCCAGAGCAGGGGCTGTCACCAGAATAAAGCATTTAATTTCCATAACCAGTAGTGGTAGAGCTCACTCATGCTCATGAGAAAAAAACGATGTTTTTATACGTACATGTAAAGAAACACTGGGGTCTTCTTGGTCACCCCCCAAGCACTTCTACTCCTGGGGCAGTGGTTGCAGCTGGATGAGCCCAAACTCCCTTTTGCCTCCCTGGTGTCCCCAGCCCTGGCAGCCCTGGGACACAGCTTGTGGGGCAGAGCCCCCCTGTGCCACCCCCCAAAGCACCTCTCCAGCCGCTCCCCTGGATTGAAGCCGAGGGTTCTGGTTTTCCTGCTGCATGGCATCCCGCTCCCCCCAATCCTTTAAATCTCACGGGGTCATCTGAGGCTCCAGGACCTGTGAGAGTCTCCAGAGCTTCACTTACGATGTTAACAATAAGAAAATAAATCAATTCTGCTTTCCTCTCCTTGTCAGAGACCTCACCAAGCCTCCTGCCGGCTTCCTCCTCTGCTGAGATCATCCCAGATAACGCTGCTGGGTGATATGAGGAGATGGTTGGTGCCTCACTGGAATTGCTCCTGTTTAACAAAAGGGACCGGTGTCCTATGTCCTCCTCTTTTCCTCCCTGCTGGAACAACATCAAGTCAACTTCTGGTCTTGAGGATCAAGAGGTTCCTACACTCGAGCATCCCGGCTCCAGGCACATCCCCATCCCCGCCTCGCAGCTCCGCTCGCTGCCACACGGCCGGCAAGAGGCTGGGTTTACACCTTTAAAATTAAACGCAGCAAAATGCCGGGGGAAAAAAAAGTATTTCTTGTGAAGTGAAGCAGCTCGGGAAAGTTGACGCTGCAAAAGTATCTGCTTGAGAGAAACCTGGGGGTGTCGGGAGTGCCCCGAGGTGAGAACGTCGTTAACGCAGGATTAAGCAGAGGGAGGAGGAAAATGACACCTGAGCCATCATGCTGGCCTGGGTGCTTATTAAAGCCAAAAGGAGAACATAAACTAATTACAGAGGGCAAAGGTGCCATCCTAGCTGTTTTTAATCACCTCTCATGCTGGAAGAGTCTGTGCCACTGCCGCTGCCCTCGCCACAAGAGACAGGTCCAAATCCAACGGGTTGCACCACGGGTGAGCAAACCCCAAGCCAGCCCACCAAGAACCTCGCTCTCAGAGAAATGAACTGCCCTTAATCCCTTTTTTTTTGTTTGTTTTTGCCTTCTGTAAGCAGGTCAGAGCGCAGGGAGAGCCACGGCGAGAGGATGGGCACGGGTGAGGGGCACGGCGGAGTCGGGCAGGGAAGGGACGGGTGCCCACCAGCTGCACGTCCGATGAGTGGCTTTGGGGATTCCCCAGGACTCGGGAAGCCGTGGCAGACACCTCCTTGCAACATCTTGCTTGTGTATCTGGGTTTGCAGAGGAAAAAAAGAGAAGGAGAATCCCCTGTTCGCAGGCAGTCCTGGGCACAGCCCTCAGGTAGGTGCAGGTCCTGCAGCCGCTGGACCCCGCGCTCAGCTGGGGCGTCTGGAAGCCACCGGGTCCGTAGGGCTGCGTGGGGCCGTGCCCACTGGATTTTGCAGGCTGGTTTCTCTTTCTCCAGTCACGCTGAAGCTGCAACCAGCCAAAACCCACCAGAGCACCTCCACTGCCCACCCGCCGGTGCCTGGCACGCAGGACCCATCCCTGCTGCATGGTTTGCACGGACGAGGGTTGCAGCGGTTTGGGGCAGGACGGTCCCTGCTGCCGTTTGCAGCGCAGCCCCCAGAAGGTCTCCAACCACCCCTCCAGCATTTGGGGTCTCTCCAAATCCAGACGAGGTGAGGCTTGGCTCCGGCTGGGAGGGTCTGGAGATCCCCGGCCCCACACGGCTCCATTCGCGCTGCTCCTCGAGAAGGACCCTTCCAAAAACAACGCCATGCAAATGAAATCCTCGTGCACATCAGGCAGCAGGGACGGCAGCCATTGAGCGCGCTGCATTACCTCCACCACATCCTCCAGAAGAATTTCCCACAGCCTCCTTGGGCCGCTTCACGAGCAGAGAGCATCTCGTCCTCTCACCCTCCTTCCAGGAAAGGCTTTGTGTTTGGAGAGGAAGACTTCGGGAGGCTCTGGGAGGATAACTCGCCAGGATTTGGCATCTCCAACTTGGTGTCCCCAGCCCGAGGATCAGCATCTCCACCTTGCAGAGCTTTGCTTTCCGCAGCTCGAGGTACGAGGCGCCTGGATGAAGGCAGCAGGCTTATCAGCACGGCCAAAGCCTTCATCCCGAATGTACGAACACTCTGCAGCTCCAGCACGATCGCCGTGCCCAGGACCCAGCCGGGGGGTACGGCTGGGATCTGGGGTGCTCCAGGCACGGCAGCTCCCCAGCCCTGCTCTGCCTCTCACCCCACCGACATGTCAGCGGGGGCTCGGGGAGGGCACTTGGCTTTCTGCTGATGCCTCCTTCGCTGTAAGAGCCGAGGAGCTCTGGGGAGCGGGCTGGGTGTCTCCGGCAGGCGCAGGTGCCCAGTGGGCAGCAGACGTGGCATCGGCTACCAGGTGGAGACGCTTCTCCCTGACCTTTCCTAGGAAAGAAGTTCCCACTCCCTTTGGAAAAGCCCTGGGAGTTTCTAGCCTGCTCGGGGGACAAGGAAATCAAACTATCACCAAGAAAAGCAATCTCCACCATATTTTACAGCCCCTTTCCTACAGAAACACGGTGCCGGTGCTGAGGGGGTCCACACGCCTCTGTCAGAAGTTCAAACCCAGGGCTGAAGCGGAAGGATGGGCTGGGAGCAGCCAGGCTTTCGGCTCACCCCACGCAGGAGGGACCCCAAAGCACATGGGAGAGCCCCTGGAACACCCCCCTCCAGCCCTAGATGCTTTTTTCGGTGCCAGACTGCTCAGCACATCGGCGCCCGGTTTCCGAGCTGTCGTTTTCCCGGCTGTTAGAGGAGAAAATACGGCAAAGAGCAGCCTGGGCTTGCAAGGCGACTCCGGCCAGAGACGCGACATGTTTATTTTTCCCGTGCCAACCTCCACATCAAACATGTTTTCTTTTTCCACGCTGCAGAAGGGAATATTCATCCCTCCCTCCCCTACCTGCCAGCAGCCCAGCCTTCAGCTCAGGTTTGGGCATCCCCAGGTCCCCGAGACACCCCCGACACCCCCGTTTTCCACGGGCAGAGCTGGTTGGGGGTTGATGTTTCCGCTCCCTGGCACGAGCAGTAAAATGAGGAGAAAAAAAACCCCAATAACCATCTTCATCTGACTCGAGAAACTTGATGTCTCATGCGACCCAGATCTCAGTGCTTCGGTTTGGTTTTAAGCGCTGTCAAGTTGCTTGGGAAAAGAAAAAAAGCAGACATTAAGGAAAGGGGATGGTATTTTCAGAAACAAAAGTTATTGCACATAAAAAACACAACCCCTGCCACATGGGAACGTGTCAGTTCCTTTGAAATGTTTGCTTGTTTGCTTGTCTCCCGGAGCAAAAACAGCCAGGGAATTGTTCACAGCATTGCAAAATATTTAGACTGACCCAAATCCCTGCGTTTCCGCAGCTGAGGGGCTCCCGTCACCCCCCCCCGGGCTGGGGCAGCTTGGCCAGGCACAAACCCGGGCGCAGGAGGACGCTCGGCCGAGCTCGGCTGGCGGAGCCGCTTTGTTCCTCGGTTGGTTGGTCTTGGTTTATTTTTTTTTTTTCATTATAGACATCGTTAAAAAAAATAAACTTTACAATAATACATTTTTAAGTTGCTGTTGCCGCTTGAGCATTTTTTTTTAAAAACAAAGGAAAAAAAGGAAATTTAAAAAGCCACACTGTAGATGTATATGGTTATGTATATACATACATATATGTAAGTATAGCTGAATGGTATATACATACACTATATATGTATATATGAAAGAAAGAAAAGAGGAACACAGAGAGGTTTCCGACCACGGATGGGTCGGATCCCATCCCAACCCAAATTTGACTGGACGAAGATTTAAAAAAAAAAAAAAATCTCCCCCCTGAAGTGACAGATTGAAAACATCGGGACAACCTCACAACGTTTGAACAGCAGTTTCTTTTCTCTTCCCTTTTAAAACTCTTGCCGACCACAGGAAAGAAAAAAAACCCAAGAACCCCAGTAACAGTGTCAAGAGCTCGAGCGAGTCCCCTCGGAGGATGCAGCAGAGCCTTCCGACAGCGCGTCCATCCCCGACGTGGAAACCTCGCTGTCCCCGCGGCCAGCCCGGAGCTCCCAGGCTGATGGATCCCGCACACAACCTCTGCCAATGCTTATTTTCCCTCCCCGGTGCCGCTGGCAGCTCCGGATCCCCTGCTACAGGGCACATGGAGGGGTTCGCCACGAGCCGTGGGCTCCTGCTTTAGAAAAGTAACCCAATGCACCGTAAAAGACAAAAAAAAAAAAAGGGAAAATGAAAATAGGAAGAAAGCCACCGAAGTTTCCCAGTGTGGTGAGGGTCCTCCTGCCACCCGGCGTGCCCGGGCTCGGCATCCTCGGTGTTTCCGAGCGTTTCAGTCTCCGGCACGAGCCGGTCCTGCCCTTCCCCGTCGCCGCAGCAGGAACCGAGGCGAGGGCGAGCGTGCCGGTGGGCGCTGCTGGTGCGCGCTCAAGCGTCCCCGTCCCTCCGGCCGCTGCCTCCTCGCCCCTCTATACCACCAGCATCAGCAGGAGGATGGGCACAACGGGCAGGGTCCGGCCCGCCCAGTGTCGGCTGCCGCCTGCCTTCTGGTCCACGAAGGTCTTCTGGTCTGGCATGATGTCCGTGGTCAGCTGGGTCTGCGGGTGAGGGGACAGCAGGGTTTCACCACCACCCTTTTGGGGGAAAACCATCCACCCTTGGAAAACACCTCTTTTCGCCCTCCGGTCAGCAAAGCCAGCGGTCCCCAGCACCATGGTTGTCTGGCACATCCTTCCCAAGCCATTTCCAGTGGGAAACAGCTCCCAGCCCCAGGACCCCCCTCCCTGCACTCCCCCCTGCCCCAAACGTACCTCTGAGTAGCACAGGGTCTGCTCTTTGGACTTGTTTAGCTTCGGTCCGTGCTCCTGCAGAGGAGAAAGGAGGAAGGCTCAGGGCAGGTATGTGCACCCGGGGTCGCACCCTGAGATTTGGGCTCCCCCAAACCCCCCGGGAGCTGCGGAGCCGCCCTGCAGGGACACGGGGCGATGCCCGCAGCCCGGTGCACGGGGCAGTGGAAACCATGGCTCGTAGCACGTGGTTGGTGGTGAAGCTTGAAGAGCTTTGCCAAAGGTGAGAAGAAAGCAAAGGAGCTCATCCCTTCTCCCCGGGCAGCTCAGGATCTTTGCTGGGCTTGGAATCGAAGCTGTTTTCACCCCAAACAATCCAGGGGCAGGGGAAGCTGGGCTGGGGCAGCCACGCCAGCTCACCTTGCCCTGGGCCCAGCGCCATGCCAGGCTGGGGACCATGCCCTGGTCAAGGGAAGGGGATGGGCAGGACACAGACCCCTCCCTGCACCATGCCAGGTCCCCAGGCAGTGCCCAGACCCCCGAAGACCAGGGATGGTGGATCCTGCCAAGCACCTGGGTACCAACACCACATCCAGACCAAGACACATGCGCTGAGCAGGACTTTGGGCTGCCCACAGGCTGCAGCTGATCTCCTGGCTGGTGGACCCACCGAGGCATCCAGCCCAGTGTTCCCAGTCTGCAGCAGCGACCAGGCTCGGGTCCTACCTGGACAGAGGTGCAGGTGGTGATGACGCTCGTGTCGTACATGGTGTTGCTGTCGTTGATGTCATCGGGCAAGGCAGGGCTCTTCTCTGTCTTCGGCGGCAGGGTGACGGGGGGTGAGGGGTTCTTGGGGGAGAGGTTCACGTCGGTGCCATTGCCGAAGGCTTGGATGGCGTTTCCTGGGGGCAGAAGAAGTTTATGGGGGGCTGCACCCCGGCAGGGATGGGACAGGGTGAGGAGAGGGATGGCAAAGTGCCTTACGGAGACAGGGGTTTTCCGTGAAGTCTTGCAGGAACTTCTCACACTCCTCCTCCATGTTGCCACTGCCTTTGCAGGAACACCAGGGTGAGATGGTGATGCTGGTGGTGCTGGCGTCCACGTAGTTGGGTGTCATGTCAAAGCCTGCTCCCGGGCAAGGGGGAGGAAGAAGCATGAGGGGCCATGGTGGGAAGGACCCGTCACCATCCCGCCCGCCCGGCACTCACCGATCAGCCCCGCGTAGGAGCCCAGGCACGCCTGGTAGTTGTCCCCAGGGCAGCTCGTCAGGGACTGGAAGGAAGCTTGGCAGTTGGTGTGGAAATCGGCCAGCCGGGACCTGGGTGCAAAGAGCAAGAGGGAGAGGGACGGGATTGCACCGCTGCTCCCGGCACAGAGCAACTCAGCCACAAGGAGCACGTTTTCAACACGCAAAAGGCGAGAAAAGAGGATAAATGGGATAGAGAGAGGAGATCTAAATGAGATCTACACTCAGGAGGTGCAACTTCTTGTCTCACCTCCAGTCACCCCAGCCTGCTGGAGGGTCACAGGCCAGACAGGGGTGCCTGCCCGTGGGGTACCCCACTGGGGATGAGCCCCACGCATGGGACCCTCCATCCTTTACGGCTCCCCACCTCCCCAGCCCTTCTCGACTGGCAGAGCACACCATAAACTTCACAACCTCATTTGGCCGCGCTGCTCCCGGCGTCATTACACAACGGTAAAATTTCACTGCTTGTTTTTATCTTTCCCCTGAAATGTTAAAGCTTAGAGTGCAATTAAAATGCCTGAGGTTGAGGTTTACATTTTCTTTTCTTCTTTTGCATCTGAGAAGCAAAAAAACAAACGGAAGCCTCGCAGAGACCTCAGGGGCCGAGATGTTCGTGCCCTGCCTGCCCTCCTGCCAGGCTCTGAGGGCAGAGCCAAGGCAGAGAGCAGAGCTGGGGAGAACAGCAGCAGGACCAGGAGGAATAAATACGGGACAAGAGGAGTGGTGGAGCTGGTTCCCACTCCTAACCCGATTACTGGCTTGGTTACCCCTGCTCATCTTCTCTCGCTGCCCAGCGTGGTGCATGGAAAAAGCACAGGGAGCGATGACAGCCCGGTTATTGCCAGGTGCACCGGTAATCCGGCACTGCTGGCACCAAACCCTGCTTCAGACACGTGCCTCGTCACCGGTTTTCCACGTGAGGTTCTGGGTGAACCAAATCACCGAAGTCAAAGGATAAAGCAAGGGGAAGGATGTAGAAGAGGATGGACAGATGGACCAGGTGGACAGATGGATGGGCAGCAGCTTTCCAGACTGACTCAGCCATTAAACGACCAGACACGAGGCTGAACTGTGGCCCAGGCTGGATCTCAATCACGGGGAGGAATCGCTGTGAAGCAGCCAAGTTGCTGACACTGTAGATGAGACCTTGCATTTCACAACAGAAAAGCTCCTCAGCTCTTTTTTCCCCACACTTCATATAGAAAGAAGAAGGCATACATTATTTTCCTTAGCTTCCTTTTCCTTCCTTCTTAATTAAATGTCATCTTTGTCCAACCAGAGATTGAATCATTCACGAGCACCTGCCTAAAGCCATAAAAACTGATGAAAATAAAGGGTAGAAATTGTGGGGTGTTTTTTTTTTTAAATAGACATGATTTGTTTTCAGCAGGTTTTGATCAAATTAAATGGAGGAACAAATGAAGCGGTGATTGAATGAAGTGGAGGGGATCTGCAGCCGTACACTACACCCACCCAGCCCTTCTCATCACACCCGATTGAGTGCCCAGAGGGAGCCGGGGGGATGGCGGTACCACCACGGAGGAGCAGAGATGCTGCTGCTGAGCCCGCAGCCAGGGGACCTCTGCACTTTCACGGGCTATGTCCAGGGGAGAGGGCCGAGGAAGGAATAAAGCACAGCTGCTTGGGGCTGGACCCGAGCACCGCACGCTCCACGGGGGAATGCAGCCGCTTCCCGGAGACTTTTCCTGCTCCCAGCCATCCACGACTGGGGCTTTTTCCAAGTCATGGGGTTTCACAACCACCAATGCACCCATCTTCTGTGGAGCAGCTTCTGGGGACTCCCCAGTCCCTTGGGGAGCCCAGCATCACCCCACAGCCATCTCCCCGACTGAGCTGGGGGTTGGCAAGAGCCACCCATGCACCTGGTACCTCCTCTGCGCTGCTTCCCACGGCTGGGCGTGCAGGTTGCACTCGGTTTTCTCCTGCTGATGGGCTGCCGGCGGTGTGAACTGGATTATTTTCCCACTTACACCAGCTGCCCGACCCACTTACGGCCTCCCAACAGGCTGCAAATTTCCAGGGCAAGGTCAGCTGCTTCATCTGGGTTATTCAAGCACTCCCAGCGAGAGGACAGGACTCCTGGGCATTGCCACGCTCTTCTACATGCTGGATGCTAATAAATAGCAATAACACAACCGGCACCGCCTCTACCTCCCCTTCCTCCCGCAAACAGAACTCACCCAGCCCACGTGCAGGTTATTTTGGCCAGACCCACATGTATCTTCCTCCCTAGTGATTTAGCAAGCAGCTCCCCATGCCAGTGGTGCGGAGGGAAGCCGGGGCTCCCATCCTGCACCCATTCCTGGGGCTGATGCTCAGGTCTCAGCACGTTGTCACCCTCGCTGGAGCTGTGCACGGAGCCCAGCACGTACAGAAAAGCTTTGCCAGGGGACTTGTGCAGTGCTCAGCCCTCCCTGCAGCCAAAACCAGACTTGGTTAAGGGGTGTTGCTGCCCATTTGCAAGGTGGGAGCAGAAGGATGAGCCTCGGGTGGGTGTTGCTGAGCAGAAAAGCTCCAGCTCCACTCCTTCCACACAATCCCCACCGCAGGAAGGTATTTGGACTCCCTCCTCCTCCCCTCCGCGGGAGATAAATAAAGTTTGCGACAGCATTTCCCCTCTCCCCAAATTAGAGGCGAAGGCACGTCAATTCCCTTAAAGAACTGTGGCAAGTTCATCACCGAGCGCCATGAAAATTTGTCACGCCGCTCCCCGGGGCCCTGCTCCTGGCTTGTAGCATCCTCTAAGGCAAATGTTATTCTTTTCATAATACATGACAAGCCAGCTGGTAATCTTTCCAGAATATCCAAGCCAGATGTCACTCTTTCCGTTGCACACAATGAGTTCGCGGTTGCTGGATGAGACTCTAACTGCCAGGAATAAACCTCACTGGAGCCGACCCATAGCTTCTCAGATTTCTGCTTTTAAGTGCCCAGGCAAAAAGGAGAGGGAGCCAAGTCCATCTTCACAGCAGCAGCAGGAGGAACCGGTGCCAAAGTGCCGGCTGGCAGCTCGAGGCAGCAGGTGGGTCTGGCCAGCCTCCGCCTGCAAGGGCCAGACCCGAGCTGGGCAGAGCTGGGCTGGCAGCTGGGCCAGCGATGGGGAAGGAGGACGGCGGCGCGGGGAGCTGCAGAGCGCAGCCTCGGCCAGCATGCTATTTTCCTGAAAGGCCTCCAAGTCAAAAAAAAAAAAAAAAAAAAAGGGAAAAA
>Ga0065711_1047888_pt1 | contig 12093 bp, 6 predicted proteins | sample Hoacrofraction12_FD_59098 | JGI IMG/M metagenome (GOLD analysis project Ga0065711, IMG submission 59098) | Hoatzin crop microbial communities from Cojedes, Venezuela - Epithelial fraction 12 v2 (version 2) | ecosystem: Host-associated > Birds > Digestive system > Esophagus > Crop | place... | reverse complement strand
TCTCTTCTCCAGGCTGAACAAGCCCAACTCTCTCAGCCTGTCCTCATAGGAGAGGTGCTCCAGCCCTCGGATCATTTTTGTAGCCCTCCTTTGGACCCGCTCCAACAGTTCCATGTCCTATGTATGAGAGAGACGGGACCTGGCTTTAGGACACAATTGTATAAGTTCTGTTTCAAAGTTAACCTCTAAAACGCACTAGAAATACAGCATGGAAACTCAGTACACTGAATTTCTGCAAGATGACAAAAGGAGAAGTCAAAGATGTTCTTTCCTAAATCAGACAGAAGTTATTAGTGAGATACTGGTATTGCAACCACTAGTGCTATGTCCTCTACTATTTTTATTCATATAAATGAATTGGATAATGCTTTTGAAAGCGAGATTTTCATGTGATTCTAGATTAGGAAGAACAATAAATAATGAGGAACAATGCAGACAGTAACAGGACTAAGAGATGACAAATGTAGTTCAATGCAGCTTAATGCAGAATAATGAATCTGGTATTGAAGAAAAAAAAAAAGAAAAGAAAGAAAACACTTACACCTGTAAGCTCAAACACACACACACACAAGAACAAAACAAATGAAACAAACAAAAAAAGAAAGGAAAACTAAGCTGCAGGCATGTCCTTTCCTAAAAGGAATCCTTTGCAATGCTCCAGCCTCAAGCTCACCTGAGGATAAGAAAACAGGTTGAAGTTTGGATGAATTGTAGGGAAGGTAGGGAAAAAGAGATAATTATTATCATATTTAAAGAGAAAATGCTGAGGTTTTGCAGATCTGTTCTTGACTTCTCAGTTTGTTTTGGTCCCTAAACAGCCAGCCACAGACTAAGCACATGCATCGATAGTTAAATTGATGCACGGGCAGTGACTGTTGCAGAAGTTTGCACTTTATTTTGCAGTTAGAGAGGCTGCCATTTTCAAACAGTTTCAACCCATATTTTCGTTGTTTGTCTTCAGTTAGCCAGGTAGCCACGGTTTCCAAAGGTTCCCCATCAATACTGCACTACTGGAAGTTATTTTCATGAGTATACATCCCAATGCATGTCTGCTTTCCAGAAGGCACTTCACAAAGGAGCAACGCTTTTGCTTCTTACTGTATAAGTTTATTCATATATCTTTTAAAAAACATTTGTATGAATAGCTTTTTATGATTAATCTTTTCAAGTCATTACTATAATGTCAATGAGACCAGTGTTCTCCAGTACTGAAAACTGCTGTAAATACTGGTTATTTAATCTTGCCAGTTTTCAAAGTGGCTAAGAGAAATTCATCTGAAAGCTGCCTGATGTGTTGATATAACGTTCAGACTGACTGTTTTCCTCTGAATCGTGAAGCAATTTGGAAAGCACCACTGCATTTTAAAACACGATCTTTACCACAACCAGCTGTGACGTAGCTTCTCTGTGTTATGATATAGTTATGGTATGGACATTCAAAGCTCTAATGCAGTGGGTATTATCGTGTAGATTCTTAAAGAATTAGTCTCCCTCGACTGATTTAAACTCTTTTGATGTGTCCTTTTACAGCGTTACCCATTTTATTAGGTAAACGCTTTGTTTCCTCAAACTTTCTTTTTCATTGTTATTCCTTCCTGATAGGAGATTATAAATAAGATTGTATTTCTTAGTCTTCTTTCCTTATAATTAATAGTTTAGTTTTTGCCCTAGGGCTTCTATTTTCTACACTAATATTAATTTCATTTCATTAGATTCTTTTTCCAAAACCAAAGTAAGTGTATCACTGCTCTGAAAGACTAAATTCTTGCTTTTCTGAAAACATGATATTTATTATTGAAACATTTGCATGCAATTTTTCTTCTTAAGACAACACTTTTGCTTATTATAAAAATGATTTTTCGCTTTCGATTCCCTGTTTCACTTACCTTCCTTTTTTTTGTGAATTTAAGATCAACCGGCTCAAAGTACCACTTTTCATGTACCTTGCAAGGTTCTTCTGTTGAGCTCTGTGACTGACTGTAAGCTTTTTTCAAACACTGGATCCTGAAGATCAAGGCCGACGAATGCTGTTTTGGTCAGATGGGAAGGAAAATTGCCTTGATTTTGTTCCAAGTAGGCAATTAAGAAATGATAGATTGGAATCCCTGTAAAGCTGGAAACCGTAACTCTCAGATGTGTTATGCACTCTGAAGTGTGAAACACCTGATAATAATAATAAATACTATTACTAATCATAGAACAATGCAAATAACATAAGCATGTAAGAGTGAGGTGATTTAAAAACTGGCAGTTGTCTGGAAATTTCTACTTAATCTTGTGAAGTTAATACTTTTCCCACCTTTTCTATGTAATGTTTATCTGTCCCTTTGTAATGTAAAAGTAACCTTTTAATGCCTTAATATATATGATTTGATAATTTCCATGTGCAGTGTTTCAACAGAAATCCAGGACCTCCTCTGCACTTGTAGCAAGCAGTGGCGCTAAAGAGGTTACGTGGGGCTACTGTACCAGCCATACAGCATAGCAGAAAGTCATGTCACTTACTACATTTTCTTGGTTGTACAGGCTCCATCTTGAAATTAAAATCTATATCCTAACTCATACTGCAGAAGTCTCATAAGACATGTTGAATAAACGGCAGTACTTTCTGAGTGTATTTGTAGGTTTTAAGGCATTGCAAAAGGAAAGAAAGACTATCTTTATGATCATTCAGAGCTCAGATGTGGGAAATCTGTTTTAAGTTCTTAGCTTAATATACACTTACAAACTGCTTAATTTTATTCTTCTTATGTGGAATAAATTGGGAATCTTTGTAAGTTCCAGTATGTAAGTGCATTGATAGCACCACTACAGTCGTGGATATCCTTTGTCTTCGTCAAACAGTAGGAAAAAAATGATTGCTCGTGGAAATTGTATTTTCCTGATAAGCTCTTCTCCCAGATTATTTTGGATTAAAACCAACATGCAGAGCATAATGGCACAGTTCAGGAAGGCACTGTAACTGCACGCAGGGAGCACAGCTAGGAGGCTGCTACCTTTCACGCACACTAAATTTCATTTAAGACAATTTACCTGTTGTACTCAGTTCTGGGCCATGTCTGCTCCTAAGTGAATATCCATCACCTTGCAGGTATGAAAGTTTTGCCATTCTGCCATTGCAATTTTTAACCAAAAAATGTCCTTTTTTTAATGAGAAAAAAAAGATACTTCAGGAGATGTACTCGGTGATATTCATTCAAATAGTATGACCCAAATAAAAACAGCTGAACATGGTCTAGTACAGGGACTTCTGGGGAGGTAATTTAATTGTTCTGATTACCTACTTAAGTGACCTTCTTCAACAGCTGAATAATGAAAATTACTTGTCCGCAAAATTATCTGAAATTGAACATTAACTTTGACATTTTTCTGCTCAGAGTTTGAAAAAGAAACATATGACTTTTTTGGAAAGCCTGGGATTTCCTTGCAACCGAGAGTTTTTATTTTCCTCTCTCTGTTGTACTCTGGACTAATACTTTGGTACATGGTAACTAAGATGTTCAGTAAAGGTGGAGGTAAATATTAAAAATTAAAGTATTTGTCTTTTCATCTGGTTATAAACTAATAAGTGTTGTAGAATTCCCACTTAGTTTTTAAAATATTTCACTGCCTACTTTTGAGCACAAGATTGTGAATCAATTAGAACTGAGTTTTTTAAAGATTTCTTTTCCAACTACTTTATATCCTAAAGAGACAGGAAACGCACAATCGGAGACAGCTGTGTTTTTTGTGAGGCATGATTTCATTCATTTCATCTGAAGTTCATCTTTATTAACAGTTTCTGAAAGAAAACCAGTGTTTTAATTGGATTTGCTTGAAACAGAGAACAAGGAAGAGCAACAGCAGAGAAGCACTTATAAACAGAAGCTACGTGTTTGTTAATCGCAGTCACAAAGAACAAAAGATTTAGCTTAAAGGTCACTCAGAGAACAGGTACTAATGACTTGTTTTATTTTCTCAACTGAGGATCAGAGTGAATGTGCTGTACCAGGGGGAAGGCTCTTCAGCTGAGTTGGAGCCGTACTTTAACACTTTATTTTAAATTCTTGCATAAGAATATTTTAAAAATTGTTGATTTGATCTACACCTGAAATCTAGGTTTTCTCAGCTGTTCATGGAGACACAGAGGGCTCTTCACTGGGAAACCCTTCCTTCCTGCAGGGAGGTGCCTGAGACGAAAAGAAGCACACTGGCAGAGTGCCTACATTTCTCTGCGATGACAGCTTAAGTTTTGCTCCTGATTTTTAAGCAGCTGGAGTTACATGAAACAAAAACCTTATGTCTGTAATTTGGCTGACAGTGCTGTGAACAAACAATATAATATTGGACAACTTTCAGTGTGAGAGTAGTTGAAGATCAAGACTGGATTACCCGTGGGATCCACTGAAATGCTTCTCTAGTTAAATGTGCTTAAGAGCTGAAATACTGCAAGATGGCAAGAGCCTCTACACCAGTGTTTGTCCACCTGTGTGATAAGAATTGTTATTATGCCTCGAAGTGAAAGGGAAAGGTTGCCTGCTTGTTAGTAGATATGGATTTTTTGAAAGAAAACTTTCAAAATAGAATTATTATGCATGAAATCAAACGTGTGTATACATTTTTCAGGGCTGAGGTCTTCTACTGCAAGATTAAGCAAAGGATTAACATTCATTTGAGCTCTCTTCCTGAGTCCATACTGGGTTTAGTTTACAAATGCAGAGATGTGTCCTGTACATCAGCTTTAATGATCTGTAAAGTTATGCAGGGATTTTGAGGGGAAAAAGGGTTTTCATTTCAAGCTAGGTAACATTCCAGTGGCCTTGTACATGCCGCTTTTTGGATTTTGTTACTCTCAGCATGAGCTTTCTAGGTTAGAAAGAGAAGTTTCACCTCAGTGTCAGACTGTTCTAGGCAGTAGGCAGGCCCTTCTGCAGTAATTAAAACTAAAACAACTAATGAGTGTGATTTCTTATTTTTCATAATTGGGATAATATTTATCTGCATTTTCATCACTTAAAGATTCATTTGAAGGACTGTGGATTGAAACCTGTATCCTGGAAATGTAGAAATTTAAAAGAGGTATAAACTTTGATTTTGTCAGATTTCTTGTCAGATACTTATAATTTCAATATGGTTTATTAATGCATCTCCTAAGCAATACTTATGCATCTAAAATAACCCCAAAAATCAAAATCCAAAAAAGAACAAAAAAAGTCTTGCCCTGTGTTGTTTTTTTATTGTACTTAAAATGAAAATAATTAGCTTTATGTTAACTTCCTGTAAGAAAAGTTATTAGGAAGGGGTAAGATCTGCAGTTCAAATTCTGTCATCCCAGAAACTTGGCGAAGGCTTAAAACGCAGACTAAAATTCATCTGTAACATTTGAAGCCCTACTTTCTCACTGATCACCACGAGCTAGTATTCCTAGGAGAGTTGAGCCACAATAGCTGTCTCAGAACTAGTAAATGTATGGCAATGCGCTGGGAGAGTAGCAGAATTTCCAATGCCTGTTTCTGGTCAAAACAAGATATAGAAGCCAAATTTTAAGCTAATCTATTGTGGCAATCCTGTGACTTTTCCCCAGGGCATGCCCCATAAGACCAAAGCCATTTCAGTGAGTCTATAATTGGACAATTACCTTTTTCCAGCCTGTAAATGCTGACTCGGGGACTTGTCTCCCATTAATCTTCTGTCTACCAAATGGCATGTGCATAGTTATGTCATAATGGTCACTATACATGCAGAAAAAATGGTCTGTCTACCATTTCTTATGGTTAAAAGTGTGTAACAGCTGTAATTTGTTTCAGTTTCTCAGTGACCTAGTGGATTAGTGTACTTAAAGCCTTTTACTTCGGGAGACTTCGGTTCAAATCATTTGTTTGAGTTGACAAGGGAAATGTGTTGGCCTCAACATATTTCTCACCAGATGTTTGTACACAAAGACAATCACCAACATAATTCAGCGTGATTCATTATCTCTGTTCAGAAAAGCATTTTTATTTCTAAAACAACAAGATGCAATTCAGATTCCAGTTCAAGCAGAGTAGCTACTCACAGGGAGGAAGGTGGAAGAAAAAGATAATAGAAGGACATTTTCTAATGCACATGTACTTTACTTCAATTAAATTTTATTAGAAGTCTTCAGCTTTGCAGTCCTGTTTCTGGTAAAATTCCCATAAACTAACCTGGAGGTAATTTGCTTGACTGGCCCTGTAGTTCTTGTGACTTGTGGTCAAAGTGAAGAAAGCGCTATCTTCATATTTGTTCAGCCATTAAAATATCAGTAACTCTCTATTAATAGATATCTGTGAGGCTTAATTATCAGAAAGCCACATCAAATATGCATTTTTGTGAGAATATCCAAAAAACCCCAACATGCAATGTGGAGGCATAAGTTCTAAACATAAGAAATAATGTTCTATTTAGTTTGAACAGCATCTTGATTTTCTGGGTCAAACATGTAAAGGGGCCTTCAACCAAACCACCCATTTTGTGGTCACATTCAATAGCGTTTACAGTTTAAGCACATGATTTGTGCCTGCAGTCAGGTGTTTGGACATCTAAATACTCCAATTACTCGCACCTGTAACTGATTGCCATTGCAAAATTAGAGGCTGTATTTAAAAATGTGGCCCACAATGAAAACCAGAAGAATGCCAAGTAAAGGAAGATGCTCTATGCTAAATTGCCAGAGTAGTCTAAAATGACTATTATTCAAGTATGATACCAGACAAACAACATCTGCCAGTCTCCTAGTACAAACAGATACAATTCATTAAGGGGAAATGGAAATGGTAACTGAAGAACACAAGAATGGAAGTCACAAAATAATATTTTGTAAATGTTAATCAAAACAGCTTATTTTCATTCTTTGCATACTTTTCAGACTATTGCTTTATGGACATGAAATAGTAGTGAGAGTTATGCTGTGGTAGGCACTATGCAAAAAATAAAAATACTGTGAAAGTTTTAAAAATTCAGACATCTAAAAATGTCAAAAAGTAATTTGTGGGACTTCATAAATTTATTATGCAACTGTCTCCCCTTTAGAGTTTAAAAAACCTGGCCTATAATTCTCACTTTTCTGGAATTTACTATCCCTTTCTCATCTTACTAAATTTTATTCTCAGGTACGCAGGGGTTGGGTTTTTTTTTCATATTTTGATACATGATTGGAAGTATTTTGAGAATAACTTCAGCAAAAAGGAAGTATTTTAACACATCTGAAAAAAAAAAAATCTCAATTTTCAGTATCAATATTTAATGATTATCTGGTTTGGATTTCTTTTTTCACAGTTACTTAATTTTCCCTGCCCACACCAAAATTTCATAGTGAAAAACTGTATTGCTCTCAGTTTATTTTTAGCAAATACTTTGTTTGTTTTTAAATGTGTACCATGATTACAAAAAATGCATGTGTTTAGTTGCACAAGCCCTGTAAATAGTCTATACAGACATTTCAAATACGGCTTTTATTGCACAAGCTCAAATAAAAAAAACAGCTATATGTGTGAAGTTTCATTGGGGTGGATGTAGTGAAAGAACTACCAGAAATCAGAAAAATTAAGAAACTCCTCTCTATGTAATGTATTTTTTATAACAAGTTAAGATTTCTGGAAGTATTTAATGATGAAAAATTATGTGGTGTTTTTGTCTTTTATATTCTGACCCCTTCTTATCAGAGGGTAAGCATGGTAAGAATTGGATAGCTAGACTAACTGAAGATGACAATAGGGGAAAGGACAAAGAAAAAAGTCTGTTGTAATTTAATTTTAAGAGGTACCATCATTTATTTTCAGTTGGCATTCAATTTTCAATACATGTATTTTAAAATGCATTACTGTTTAGTTTTGAATGTTATGGCAATTTGGGAATTGACTTAGCTTTTCTCAGAGTTACAGATATGAGGCATATTAATGAACACGAGTTTCAGATGACAAATGGTGCTTGAAGTTTCCATGTCTTTTAATTCATTTTTGATTAGAACATGGATGTTTTCTGAAATATAGATGGCATTTGCCAGCCAAAATGGTCATCTGATTTCAACATACAATGTGATGCTTCAGTGAAGTTTGAACTTTGGAGTGATTTAAAATTCATTGGTAACAGTGCTATAAAGGCCATGTTCCCTGGCTCAGAATGCAATAAACTGCAGGATAGTATCTCCTTTGCAGCCACGCTGAACCTCCAGTCTATTTCATTTATGGCTTGCCTTTTTTTTTTTTTTTGAATGAATGCTATGTTAACCTGTGAATTCTCACTGTGCTTCATCGTGCTTACATTGTCAGAAGCAGGTGCTGGTGCATAAGGATTTTACTAAGGGAAGGAAGGAAGGTGAGTGGCATAAACTGATTTGTATTTGTTTCGAACCAAACAGAAATATATTTATACCTACCCATTTGAAAAATAACACACACAGATTAAAATGAATCCTGGAGAAGGTAAATTCATTTTGTTCTATATTTGCAAACCCAAGATTATGTTTATAATAACCAATCTGCATCAGTTAATGTGAAATGATTGAAAATAAAACACTATAAAATGGATTTTTCATGTTCCATTTTTCGTCCTACTCAGCTCAGAAAAAAATACAGTTTAAAATATTTTCAAGATTCTCAATGCTTCCAGAATGCATAAATAAACCAGATCATAGAGGGCCTTAATTGACACCCCACCCCCGCCTTCTTTTACCAGGAATACAAAAGCCAAGTTCTAGTTATACACAAGAAGTGAAATTCATTGATTATGTTATCTTTTAAATTTTTTTTTTATACTGTTGCTTATCAGTTGTCATTAAATATAGTTGCTCCAAGTTTCCACTCTGGGTGTACAAGTTACCTTTTTACTTGCAGTGCCACACGATGCTCTGTGACTGTTCTGTGCTTAAATCTTCACAAGAATCCTGTGTTTGCCTGTGAATAACAATAAAAATACTCATCACTCCTCACTAGAGCTCTGCCCCTTCCATGAAAATGCCACTTTAAATGTGTACATCAGGGAGCAGTAAGAGCAGAGCTGCTCCTTGAGAGCATACAAGCCAGGAACTCAGGGTGGCTCCACCTGGGGCTGTGTCCTTACCAACAGGGCCCAGTCCCACAGGAGATGAACACAGCAGGCAGAGCCAGGTTCTGGTAATGGGGTCCATCAATGGGCACAGACAAGCAAGTGGTGGACGGAGTCCAGGGTCCTTCCATGGAATCCAGCCTGGAGCAAAAGCAGACATGGCCAGAGATCAGACTGAAGACAAGGCTACAGCATGAGGCCAAAGTTAATCCAGGATACGGGGCCAGAGACAAGGCTGCATACAGCATACGTCCAAGGAGTCCAGGAGCTAACTTACTTAGAACACAGGGCCAAGGTCTATCCATGATGCAGGGCCAGAGACAGGCCTGGAAATGCACACCCAAAAAAAACTCAGGCAGTGACTCACCTTGCACCTTCTTCCATTCTCAAAGTGTATTATTCAGCTGATAGACCACCAGATTCTGATGTCTCACTTATTATGGGAAATTTGCTCCACATATTTTTAACACTTTAAGTCTCTGTTACATCTACATTAATATTTGAAGATAACTTTATTTTCACGTCTTTCTATGAAATTGTTCAATACTTACTATCTTTTGGAAACATTCCCCCTGAAGGCACAAATACAAGATGGCTCATAAACTCAAATCATTCACTGACAATTGGATAGGGAATTTTTGAATCTTCCAGTATTTCCTGATCAATAATTTTACCCAATGACATTATTATGTCTCTTTTATTCCTTAAGAAAATCTTTTAGAACATTGATGCTTTCTGAAGACTTCTTGATGGACAGTAATTAATGCAGCCCTGAGATAAAAAAAATGCCAAGTATGGACATGCTGATTCCCAAGAAGAGTGTGGATTCTGGCAGTGTTATGCTTTTACGTTTCCTGTATATTTCATGTTTTCACTTAATTCAGCAGTGGTATCACATGGATATTTAATAATGTCTAAATCATTTTTTTTAACTTTTTAATCCTACTGATAGCTGTACAATGAATTCTGAAAACAGACTGGCAGTAGTTTAGTTTGTACTGAATCACTGAATACTTGCCCAAAGATCACTGAAAACCATAAAAGGACTCACCTCAACTTTTTCGAGTGTTGGACAGTGCCTCTTGATATTCAAGGCTGTTAGTTCATGGCAGATGCAAAATGGCAGTCACTTACAGAAAATAAAACATTTCCACCCATCAATGTTTATGGATAATTTCTCATTAGCTGAAGTTGATAGTTTCATACGCACACTGAACAGGAATAGGGAACTATACACTGTCTGGTCAAATAGAGTCTTTATTATTATTGATTTGCTGTGAAACAAACTCAGGTGAGTATGAAATTTGTTTAGGACTGCAGCATACAATGAAATTTAATTCACCTTAATCACTTGCAAATGCTCTGTTGACTCCGATTATTTTGAAGGAATTATTTATGTGAGTTTCCTATATTTGATACCAGAGGAAGCAAATAAGCAAACTGAAAGTTCTCCACAATATGATGTACTGTACTGAGAGTCTGAGAAAAAGATGTTAAATAATTACACTGAAAGTGTTATAGTAGATGTCTTTAATTTTACTTTGCTTCTACTGAAGTCAACATATAGAATATTTTATAGCATGGCAGACTAAAATTTTATACAGTTGACATCTTTCTCTATGTCAAAGCATCCCAGAACTACAGGTTTCTGTGGTAAAGAGTAGTGCAAGTGGTGAGATGCCAACAATACCTCACTCAGCTGAGGTTTCTGCTGTGGAAGACTTAATTCAAGACCCTAAAGTTAAATGCCTGACAATGCAGAAGGCATGAACACCATCCAAGTCCTCAGAAGGGCTTAGTCTGCTAGACTTCACTGTCGATGACACAGAGGATCCTCACTGCGTCAAGCACAGACCACAGCAGCTATAGATGCTTCCATTCACAACAACAGATTGTGATGCCAACCTTGTCTACGTAAATCTAACTTCTGCCAATTCTTTCCTAGGATTGGGACATCAAAAACTAACTGCCTCAGACACATATTCTCTTTGTAGGAGAATGCCTCAGCCATCAAGATACAGGCTATACTGTAGACACATAGAGGTGAGAGGCTGTCCTTCAGCTTCCATATTATTGCTAAGCAGAACTGAGATTCACTATGTCAAGAGAAAAGCAAGTTAGCAAAGTTAGAACTTTTCAGTCTTGCAACTAAGAGACAAACATTGTTACACATAAAATCTTGCTATCTACAAACAGGGGACGCAGCATTTATATGCAGGTCTAAGAACTTACTGTTAATTCAATTAACAGTTTAACAATTTTAACAACAACAAACAAACCTCTCTTCTTACCAGTCCCACTCCAAGAACAATAAAGCTTCTAATCTAAATTATGTAATTATTACAGAAAAGCCTCATCCACAGCTAAAATTGTTATAGTTCCTCCTATCACTTTCTCTGATACTGCACTCACTCCTACAAAGACTTTCTGGGCCCTAAAATTGACAATCAAGCATCACTATTTCTGAACAAGAAGTGTGTGTGTGCTTGCACCCGTGCATGCGTGTGCATGTGAGCGCATGTAGGCGTATTTTAGCGAGTCATCAGTGTTTTGAGTTCTTTACTAGGAGCAGCATGAGCTTCCTGTGACGGTTTCTGCCTCACGCAGCCTGCTCACTTGCTTTTTCTACATTGGTGAAAGATTTCACCAGAAAACCAGAAAGGTTTTAACTATCTAAAAAGCTAAATACACATTAGTTGTCAGCTATAGTTGCAAATCACAGAATCACAGAATCACAGAATAGTAGCGACTGGAAGGTACCTCTGTGGGTCATCTAGTCCAACCCTCCTGCTGAAGTAGGGTCACCTACAGCAGGCTGCACAGGACCTTGTCCAGGCAGGTCATGAATATCTCCAGAGAAGGAGACTCCACAAACTCCCTGGGCAGCCTGTTCCAGTGCTCCGTCACCCTCAGAGGGAAGAAGTTCTTCCTCATGTTCAGGCGGAACTTCCTGTGCTTCAGTTTGTGCCCATTGCCCCTTGTCCTGTCACTGGGCACCACTGAAAAGAGTTTGGCCCCATCCTCCTGACACCCACCCTTCAGATATTTATA
>Ga0065711_1009119_pt1 | contig 12093 bp, 6 predicted proteins | sample Hoacrofraction12_FD_59098 | JGI IMG/M metagenome (GOLD analysis project Ga0065711, IMG submission 59098) | Hoatzin crop microbial communities from Cojedes, Venezuela - Epithelial fraction 12 v2 (version 2) | ecosystem: Host-associated > Birds > Digestive system > Esophagus > Crop | place... | reverse complement strand
ACCTGGACAAGGTCCTGTGCAGCCTGCTGTAGGTGACCCTGCTTGGGCAGGAGGGTTGGACTAGATGACCCACAGAGGTCCCTTCCAACCCCTGCCATTCTGTGATTCTGTGATAACAACAATAGTACTTTTGTATCTGTTAGGATTTTCTCCATCATTACAGAACAAAATAAAGCAAACCAAACATGCCCCATTTTTTGACCCAGCAAAAAATTCCAGCAAATTTTAAGATCTATTTCAAGAAAATAACTAATCAAATAAATAATTTAAGTAGACAACAGGAAATATTTTCTCATGAACTCTTTCTTAATAGTTGCTAAATTTGTTGAGGTAAGTAACTGGTTTAAAGAACAGCTTTTGTTTTTAAGTACGTAAGTTTCCCTGGCTGTGTGTGTGCTGGTAAATGAAATGGGCAAGGGACCACTCTCTGGCTGGGTAGTAAAGCACAGCTCAAATCTGTTGTTCATCTTGCCCCCCAGAACAGAGCAGTCACACCTAAACTACCTACTGGAAATGGACCCGGACCCAGGGTGACACCCAAGCTTTGCTTTGGATTCTCTAATGTATTCTTCTAGCTTACCCAAAGCACGTTTGTGCCATAAACTGTCCTAGTCATTTAAAAGCAGAGATGGCTCTATTAGGAAGCCTGAGCTGTGGTTAAATTGTTGGCATAGACATTGACTCTACAGCATACAGAGCTTTCAGCAAGGACAGCTGCAAATAGCTATTTCCCTCCTTTTTCAGTACTTTGTAATCCTTCCAAACCAGCGTGGCGATGATATAGAAGCTACACTTTTCAGTATCAGTTGTCTCAGTCCTGTTTCCAAGACAGTGTGATGAGAAATTAATCGTATGGATACCATAAGAAGACTTAATACATTTCATCTGAAAGTCTATCCTAGTTCTCTTTAAAATAAATCTACACATCATTGGTCTGACAGTACAAGCAGTATTACAGCCTAAATGATCTTTTCTCGCAATACCTCTTTGTGCATGCTTCTCAGGTGCAGATTGCAAACATAAAATCAGGGCACTGTCTGTCTAGCTACTATGCAGTATTGTCATTATTAAAATTACTACTGGGCTGTAGAGAAGTACTTATACAGAGATATGATTATTTTTTTCAATACAGTGATTTGCTGAGATAAAAACAAATTGTTTAGGTTTTTGTCCATGTGCCTAAGGACCAACAACTATGCTTAACAGAATTGTTTTCTGGACAGAATGTGCAATCTAGGCAGATGCTAGACTCTTCTTACCTTGCTATTTCTGAACCTTAATACATATTTGCAAAACCATTAGGTGGATTGAGAACTCAGGTATATCTGCAGCCAACTGCTTTAACCTCTATTTTTCATAGTGTGTGTTCACCCAGACATCCCAGATCATAAATTCAAGATGAGTGAGAACCAAAACTGAAAGTAGCTAGCGCTTGATGGGAGAATGATTACTGTGTGAGTTTACTGTGTGAGCAAAGGGTTGGCAGGAGCCTTTGGAGGTTGTCAGATTCACACACTATCTCCAAGCAAGGCCAATTTCAAAGTTACATCAGGTTGTTCAGGTCTTATCCAGTCAACTTTTTAAATTCTCCAAGAACAGACGTTCCATAGCATCTCTGAGCCATCTGTTCCCAGGCTTCACTAATCTCATTGTACAGGGGTTTTCCTTATGGCCAGTCAGAGCTTCCCTTATTTCTGATGACCATTCACTATTGTCCTTTCACCGTGGATCTCTGAGGTCTGCCTCCATCTCTTCTACAAACACCTCTTAAATAAGAAGAAATCTATTATAGATTGTAGTTTACCCCTGTTGTATCCTGCAAGCGGATGTTTTTTTTTTTCTTTTTTTAACACTCTTTCAAAAAGGAAAATGTCAAAGCAGACAGGATGTTATTGAAAACCTTATGATATATTCTACTTATATATGAAATAATAATAATGATGCATCAATAATAATCAGGACAGAAACATATTTAAAGAGAAAAATAGGAATGTGGGGAGAATATCGAAGCAAGAAGTGACCTTGATCACTACAGTCTGAGGTGAAGAGACTGGATTACTATGGATTGTGATAGAACTAAGATGCAGTCAAGATTAATATATAATTTTACCAAATGCACAGATATTTGAAGAATTGAGACAAATAAAATGCCACTTCAGTTTTAGAATGTTCCTAAATTAAAAATTATTTGAATCTGTAGTCCAGCTGGTTTAGACCAGCCAGTAAGTTCTGCATTTTGCATATGTTTGCCATTCAAGAATTTTCTCGCCCTGCCTTCCTTTCTTCTTTGCAGATGTGTTTCTAACATCAGAGTATGGGAGCTGAAGCTTCTTACTATGGTATTAGCACTATTTTCTTCACTTTTCTTTTTACCTACAAGCTTTCATTATGCTTTGTCTCATCAGTTTCTGGTCTTCAGAGTGATTCTCATTTTGAGCTCAGTGCAATTTTTTTTCCCTTTTATGGGTCAGGCTCTCCAGCTGCATGTGAAATCCCGGAATAACTCAGTTATCCAGCTACTAATACACAGTATTGTTTGTACACTAAGGGAGGCAAAGTGTGTCCCAAAAATCTCTTCATGGACTAAATAAGAGAACGAGGTACTCGGGTATCAAAAATTTTCAGTAAATGTCTACACTATTTTTTTTTTCACTGAAAAACAGTTTTATAGGGAAAAGAAAGTTTTATTATGATAAACTTAAGTATTATATCACTGATATGGCAATGATTCATATCTACAAACTAAGATGATTTGCTTTATTTGTATTAGAAATAGGCACAATGCAGGTAATTAAAAAAGAACACTTCTTTCAAAAAGAATATGCTCTGAAATTTCTCTCTCTTTTAAGGGTTTTTAGGAGAAAGAATGAGAAAATCTCATCTCTTTTTTATTTCCTCCTTAATATAGTTTTAATATCAAATAGTGATAATGTGGAAAGAACAGTTATATTTTTAGAAAGCATTGCTCCACACTACCTTCCAGACACAGGCAGCATGACTCACGGTAGCAATTGCTTTATAAACAAGCTGAAGAAAAATTTATGAGAAAAGTATTTCTGTATTTTAAAAAAAATGTTAATTTTCAGATACAACCAAAATTACATTGAAGTGTTCCACTTTGTAATAAACTTTCAGTAAGATTGTTTAAGGCATAACATTGTAATTAAATACATCTTTCCTTGGTTTACTCTTTATAAACTCCTATGACAGGTGCATCATATTGCTAGCATCTTCCAGTAGTATATTAAGTGTGTTGAATACATGTTAACACTTCATGTTTCTCTAGAATAATCAATAACTGGGATTTTTTTTTAGTGTCATGTATGCACATACACCTGCAATATATAAAATGCTTATTTTCATATATATATGTTAATGTTACAGAAGGCAATTTCAGAAAGTCAAAGGTTTTTTTTCATTGGGGCTTTTTTTTCTACTTAAAGCAGAAAATGGCAAAGTCTATTTCTGATGCTCTTTGCTTTCTATGGGAAGTACCACACACAATTTTAGGCTGGGCCTTCAAAAAGGCTCTGTTGTGGAAGGTTCCATGCTGTTATTCGTATTTCTTTTGTATGATCAATTTTAACTAGCAGTTGATGAAACTGTATTTTTAAAAAAGACAGAATCTCTGAATTAGATTGACCGTAAGTAAAAGCTGAGGCAAAATTTTGTTGGAAGTAGTACTGCTTGCTATCTTTAATTAGACTGGAACACAAAAGTTCTATTATACTTTGTCCAAAAGACAAAAACACTTGGGAAAAAAAATTTACCCTGCTTAAGGTCAAGAAGTAAGCAGTATAGTAAGTGCCAAGAAGCACACTGAAGAAATAGATGTGTTTAAAAGCACCTAAATGCTGACCTTCAGAAAGAATAGTGGCAGATGATGCTTTCATTTAAAACAAAAGGCTTAATCTTTTTATGAATCAGATGCATTATCATAATCAGCATCAGCTAGCAGTCTTCACTGACAAATATTATTTTTGACCTTTCTAGACTTAGCCTAGTTTTAGCACATAAAGAAAATATCTTGCCCGTTGCTGCTTTTGGAGGAACAAAATATTAAAGGAAAAATATATATGAAAAGTTACTTAATAAACAAATGAATTAACTTTGAATGCACTTCCTCGTAAAGCAGTTCTTTCATATTTGGTGTCATAACCACTGCAATTCATACTAGTCTTCAGTGTAAAGACCAGCTCTGTCAGTACAGGTCTGTAAACTGCAGTCACACAGCCTTAACTAATGGGCTTCAAGATGCAATTTTTCTCTGCATGGCAAGTTCAGGACTGTGACTATGTGCCACTTGCAAACTGCAGTTAATCCCTGTGACTATTACAAGGGTACATGCTTAGTTCTTTAGTTATTATATCCTCACTGAAGTTTGGTTTTATACAGGTCAAGGCAAGTGTCTCTCTTTTTTTAAGTTTGCTAACTCCCAGCTTGTAGTCCAGTCACACTTTTTCCCAATTGGGTGACAGTGTTAAAATGCAAAAAGTGAGATACAAAAGTTAAGAGTTCAGGTTGTTCTGCCCACTCAGATAAAAAGACAGTAATGAGACCTGATGGATCTGTACCTTTCTCTTTTAGTGTAAGGAGTAATTGAGTACCTTAACTGATAAATTGAACAGAACTACACTTCTCTGCCTTTCTTTTGCTATTCTCTTAATACAGGTAATTTGTACTAGGAAAGGTGGATACAGTCTGATTATTGCAAAGTTCTAACTGTTTAGTTAGGACACAGATGTTATAAATTCTTTCTTTCTTTTTCGTCTGCTTGCTGCTACTTCTCTATTTCCAAAGCCATAAATGTGAGCAGAATCTTGTACCATATTTGTTCTTGCAGCTCCATTAGCGAATACAGTACAATTACCAGATTGGTTTGTCAGAGGTGATTTTGCTGGAATTTTGAGAGAATATTAAAAGGAACCATCTTTTATCTTTAAGGAGCTGGAAAAGAGCAACAAATACATGTAACAACATTCATAGGTTGATTAAAAAAATGTTTCTTTTGTATGTACACTGCATTTTCCTGACTAAATCACAATAGTTTCCTGGTGTGGCTTCAGAGATGTTCTGGAGAAATAATTATTTCATGCTCATTGTAAGTCTACAAATTCATTCCATCATCTCTTAGCTTCCGATGTAGAACTTTTTCAGATCATCCTTGACTTTCAGTGAGGAAGGGAAGGGAAAAACGTGCACCTAAGGGAAAAGCTGTATTAGAAATTGAACTTGGATCTCTTAAATTCTAGCTGATGATGCTGCGATGCTGCTTAACTGACCCTGTAGAAGCAAAGACATGTCTTTCTCTTCTCTCACGGTAAATACTTTATCACAAGGAGCAGGACTCTTCACAGTGGTAAATTGCAACTTCAGTTCTCATTTTCTTTGTATTTCGCATGATGACATTACACACAAAGAATTGTCAGGCCTGTGTAGAATATAGCATCACTCAAATATACGGAGGCCTTTCCAAACAGCATAAATTACAAATTAGCTCCAGAACCACAGTCATGTCTTTCCCAATCTCTTACCTATTTCTAAAGGGAAAAAGTGTAATTGGACAAAAGCTGCAGTGAAGAATTACCCCCTCAAAGTAAGTTGATTTTAGCCTGTATCATTTTAGTGATGCAGGTTGTGGCATGGCTCCAGAAACAACGGCACAAATGTGGAAGAGGAAACTTTAATCACTGGAGTAGGAAAAAGAAGGATAGGGTGTCATGCAGAAACATTAACCTGTTTGGCCAGCTTCACTGCTAGATCCAGTATCACTTTAAGCTACATTCCCAGAGACTTGCAACATTTAAGACTTCTGCAAATGGCTCCTGGGCTTCAAGCATACCCTCTGACACCTCACTTGGGAAGCTTTGCTAATCTTGAACAATGAGCTGGTTCGGGCTCAAGACTGTCTGGTAGCTGGGTATAAATCTGCTGGATAAGGGACCAAGCTTTCTATCAAACTTTAAAGTTCTGTTACTATGTAAGAATGGTTAAAACTGGAATGGTGTATAAGGGACCACCCCTGACAGACAGAGTGACAAAGAGTGAAGGAGTCACAGGGACTGCACAGCTGGTCTTACGGACATGGGAGATGGATTTTGCCCTGTGTGAAGTAGCATTGAATCACAATTTTTAAAGAAAAACATCTGAACTACACTACCCTCCACATGGCTTGCTGATCAGCAGACTATTTCAGAGAACAGAGTCAAGTCCACAGAAAACAAATCCACCCAGGAAACCACATATGTTCTTTTCTCAGATTCTCAGAACTTGTTTTTAGAAAGATGTCGCTAGAGTCATTTCTGTTTATCGTTTTCCCTGTTTCTAGCTGTTCAGCTTGCCAGATGAACGTAATTACTGGCAGAAAATTACATTTATTTAAAAGTAAAATTGAATTACCCTCACCATCCCCTCCCAATCTGTATCTGAAAGGACTAGAATGGTGTAGATTACAGACCACTGTACCATTATCATAGAAAATCCCATATTTCTGCTTCTACTCTTCTTGCAGATTCCCCCTTCCAAACGTAATAAAGAGTTTCCATTCATTGACTGGTCAGTCTAGTCGTTCCTAAATATAATTATACTGCTTTCACCATTAAGAGATGTTAAATTGTGCAGTCTTGGCAAACCCAGTTTTAGCATCTGCCAAATGCATATCTAGCCTGAAAAAGCAGCTAGATACTGCTAGGTGCAGCACTCAGTTTATGAATCTGATGATGCCACATCTTATTAGGCCCTGAATATCTGTCCAAAAAGGACAGAGAATAAATAATTTCCTGCGAAGGTACTAAATTTTCGTACTTCTTGGTCTCAATAGCCTTCTCTATGTAAAATGCTTTTTGCAATTCCTATATCTTAAGTATGATGGTATTGAGTTACTACGTTATCAGGAGATGTTTGTACAGATAATGTGCAGTTTTTGAATGCAAGCTGATGCAGAGCATTCTTCCAAAATATGAACCAGTTGAACTAGCAGATTTGTGGTGGGCATTTGTATCAATGATTCCTACAGTGAATAACTTGAGCTCCACCAGCATACCCCCATCTATGTACCATGCACACAGCTGAAATTTACCATTCTTTTTCCTCTTCGTGTCACTCACTATTTTTGACTAAAGTATGGAGCATCTCCAGCCACTGCCTGAATAAGAAAACGTCTGCATGACTGCAGTGGAAGTTAGATCTAGAGAACCTCTGTTTTCTAGATTACTAATAAAGAATAAATACTTTACCTAGGTTACTATGATTTACATCAGACACTAATTAATGGTTACAAGGCTGAGTTATATGATGGATGCAATTGCCAAAAAAAGGTATTTAGTTTCATTTTTACATTGCTTTGGGTGCCATGTCTGGTCTTACACTCTCTTTGCAACCTTGTATACACATATACAAATACATATGTCGATGTAGATACCTATATTGTATATATAATATGTATTTTTTAAATGTAGCATAAGATTTTCTGTGGAACAACAGTTCATGTAAACAGAGTGCACAGTGATCCATTTGTGCAGGTAATGGATACAGACTCATTGAGGCAGGTGTTCTCAGTGCTAGATACACAAATGTATAGACGACTTTCATATGATAACATCAACTTTGGTCTTACAGACATTATTGCTTTTCCAGTTTTCAGTTTCTGAACACAGTTTGGGTGAATAAAGAAGCACATTTATTTATTTCTTTTTAAATAAAATTCTCTTCAAGATTTAACACAGTAGGCAACGTGTATGAGTACAGAGCCAATGTGGAGGCACTGCTAAACAAAGGCGAACAGCAGGTACCTTTTGTAATCATAAGGAAAGGGTTATAGTGATATTCTAAAGAAAGTGCTTCATGCTGAACTGGTATAAATCTGAGAGCTGACAGCAGATGGGGATTTCCTTATACCTTATTTTTGAAGAGGATATTGAAAGCCTCTCCGCATTTTTTTCATCACAGAATCTTTGGTGTGTAGCTCTTAGGAAGCAGAGGAAGGCAAGGCTTTCTTGCTCTATCTACTCACATTAGGAACAAAGTTCTCCTGTTTTTACTGTCTTCTGCCTATTCCTTCCTTGAAACTTACAAAATATTGCCATATTCATGCTTTCCGTTTCCAGACTGAGTTTCTCATGCTTCTGCTTGCACAGGAAACCTTTGAGAGATTCTTCAGTTCCCAAAAGATTCTTTTTCTCAAAAGGTGTTTCTGTAAGCCAAACAAGTTTCCAGTACAATGGTTCCCATGGAATTTCTTTTCTCTAATGCACAGTATGGCCAGGATTCCCCTTTCCTCTCCGTTAGGCTTTCCATCAAGCCTGGTTACAGGTAGGGAGGTGATACCTGGACTTTCTATCCTGCAATTTCTAAACTATTCAGGTTCTTGGTTTTGGTTCTAATAGTTTAAACTTCGTTCCTTTGAAGTGGAACAAACAGTAAAGTAGACTGTCAGCTAAAAAGTTCTCTGTCAAAGTAATCTGAAGTGTTTAAACCTGGAAATGGAAGAACAGAGATCTTGTTTCAGGTGTGTCATGAAAGACTAAACACTGGAGAAGAATGTCAGGTCAGCCACCTTTACCAGATTCTGTTTCTTGTTAGGGCATAAACAATGGAAAGCTGCCATGCTCTGAGAAGTCTTTTATCTTGTTGTGATTATCTGTCAATTTAAGGGGTTAACTTTAGATTGATTTTTTTTCCCCTTTCTGAAATTAATTTTTCGTATCAGAAATTATTCATTTATGGGTCCAGGGCAAAGCAAATGTAAATACCTTGGAGCCAAGACAATGAGTTAAAGACATTCTATAATTAACTTTGTTTTATTAAAGTAATTTTTCAAATATTTTAAAGTAATTAGATTCACAGAAGTAATCTCACTATATTCTTAAAATAAGTTACATGCCTACTTGAAATGACAGGAGAGAAGTCAATCTTCCACTGCAACAACATCTCAACTTGGAAAACACTAAAACCTGGACCTGTGGTCCTGCATACTTAACACTTAAGTGAGGCTGACATCCTTGAACATCCTTGAGTTCAAGCAGATGTGTGATGCGGGATTAGGGCCTATGAATTTGCCTTGACCAGGAGTTCAAGCTGACTGAAAACAATGACCTCTCAAAATTAAGACCTTATTTAATAAAGATACTTCTAATTGCATAGGCTGTTTAATATAATGCGTATTGCATGTGTACAAAATAATTATGCAGCAGCAAGACTCAATGCAGAACTACAGTAGCATGCTTATTGTGTTTTTATTCTCTTTGGCTATAGCTTGCAACAATCAATTCAAATTAAAGTCCTGTTCTGAAAGTGGCTGAACAATTTTTTTTTTTTCCCCAAGTAGTTGTCAAAAGACAGTGCAATGCAGCAGTTAAAAGTATTAGCTGAATTTAAATGTGCTTATCCTAAGAACATCTCAGTACTGCAATAATTTAAGTGATGCTTTGATTAGACCTCTTTCCACTGAAAATAATTAAATTCATAGAGGGAGGGCATGTTAAACAAAATTAGCCATTGGCAAAGCTAGAGAAGAAGTGATGACATCAGATAGTTCCGTAGTTAATCAGAAGGATATAGGATTGTACACTTTAGGTGGGTAAGGTGAAAACATTACCAGAGAAAAATGTGAATTCCTAAATCATAAAGCTATATAACCAATGAAATATGTGAGTTTGGGTGATCCTACAAAAGGAATGTGCACAGAAAGAAAGGTACATCTGAACGCAATGGAAGTCTGTGATGTACACACATGATTTAATTTGCTCCTGTTGCCATCGCTCTCTATATTTTATAAAGTTTTTCTCTCCTTACTTACAATGGAAAGCTCCTATGCTCTGAGAAGTCTTTAATCTTGTTGTGAAGGGGCTAAGAAGGTAAACCTTTCTACTTTGGATTGAACTTTTTCTCCTTTTCTGAAATTAATTTTTTGTGTCAAATTATACATTCATGGGTCCAAGGGCAAAGCAAATGTAAATGCCTTGGGAGCCAAGACAATGACTTACAGGTGTGTCTATAACAATCACCACATTACAAGAAGATAAGTTATTGTAAAGTATGGTAATAACCTACCTTTCATTTGTGGTGCTGACAGTATTACAGTAACATCACTATAGAATAGGAGATGTTTACGTCTAGATTAAGCATGGTGCACATTCCTTGTAAGAGAAGAAAAAAATCTTTCCTACATAGATTTTTACAAAAGCAGATAAATTTGCTCAGGTGAACACATTCAGTACAATTCTTGCATAAATTACTTGAATTTTAACAGATTGTTTTCAATTCTTAAATGATTGCTAGATGTAATAAACATTAGATCTTCTTTTGAAATATCAGGCAGAACTGAAGTGTTTGGGTCTGGATTTACCTGTACAGGAAATTGCCTCTATCCATTATGAAGTGGCATTTGTCATCTATTTTTCATCAAAGTCTATTCATTTCTGTTGTGCTGATAGTGTTCTTCTGGAAAGGCTAGTGGAGAAAAATAAATTAATGATGCTGAATTGGTACTTAAATACTGCAACAACCGAGGAATAAATGTAGTTGGTCTGCTGCAGCTATGTACCAATGCTTTCTAGTCCATTCAGTCACAGGTTTGAGTTACATTCTTTGTTTAACCATATAATCTCTTTGTGTTCAGTCTTTAAGATATTGCTCTAGAAAATAATATAAAATCTTTGTGTGAGTGAAAGTTACTAAATTGGATACGTTGTATTTCACTCCCCATATTGAAAATGTGATAATGAAGTTCTGCAGAAAATCTGGGAGCCCTAGTTCACTCATATTTGAAAGGTGTTTAGTGAACTTAGGTATTTAGTTTTGCTGAAGTGGTATTATTAGGAAGAAAATTTTTATATTCTTGAGCATATCTGTAGACGTCCAAAACTGAAGGTTAACAGTCTATATAACACAAGAAACATTTTATTTAGTAGCCCCAGGAGCATGAACACTGGCTCTGATTAAGCAAAGCAAAGTTACTTCTGTGTATAGGCTAGGACTATAGTCATTGTTACACGAAATAGATAATTTAACTTGAGAATAATTTGCATCATATCTGAAAATAGTATTGTAGTGCTGTTGGCAAATCCACTTTCTATTTGACATAGTCTTTTTCATCACAATTTGCAGTCTTCATATATGAGGCAGGACACTTATCTGAAAACAATGATTGTTTAGAGAAAGAAACTATTATAAGAATGATCTTTCATAATAAATTACATAATTCTAAGTTATTACATAATTCTACATTATTTTCTGTTTTCCTAATTTGAGTTTTAATTCTGAGTTTTGATGTTTTCCAAAAGATATTTTTTTGTTTATATCAAGGTCATATATCTTTGAAGACATACATAGAAACCTTCCTGAAACTACAACTGAAAATAGGGATTTAGAATAAAAATTACCATAAATAACACAATAGATGCTTATTGACAAAAATATTACAATACATTCCTTCTCCTTAGTGCTGTATTTTGAAATGAAAAGTAAGCATTTAATATATAGGAGGCACATCAGAGCTAAATATGTTAACACAGAAAAAAGACATCTCTTCATGATTCACTTTTCAAAGCAGTCAAGATTAAGTTAAATGAGTCATTTTTAATCTACTGATACAAGAAATGTCTGTGTTACAATTCAATACACATGAGCAACAACTGTCTAGACATTTACTAGTCCATCAATAGGAGACCATTCAGTGCATCAGAGCCCAGCTCTGATTTGTCTCTCCAGTAAAGGAGAAGGGCATGATTGAAACCTGTGGGGAATCTGAGAAGAAAATACTATGAATTTCTGTCTAACATTATTGATGAAAGTTAAACGTCCGCTCAGAACCATAATCAAGCTCAGGAGGTGACAAAACATTTGTGCAAGCTGTTTAAGTAGAACTGAGGTGAAAAGGAGCCCTGTTGTGAAAAAATGGGCTATTTGGGGGTTTGGATCTGACAAATACCTGGTTCCTGAGAAAAGGAGAGAGAGACTGTAAATCACTGAATGCTTTAAATAAATTAACTCCTTCCAGCAGCGGTACATTGTAATTGCTTTTTTTTTTCTTCCACGTATCTTGCATCAGCTGTAAAGGTGGGTTTTGTTCTTTTTTTTTTTTTTTTTTTTTTT